>Ga0222657_1001136_pt1 | contig 10477 bp, 8 predicted proteins | sample AntAcemetagen474_FD_179858 | JGI IMG/M metagenome (GOLD analysis project Ga0222657, IMG submission 179858) | Saline water microbial communities from Ace Lake, Antarctica - #474 | ecosystem: Environmental > Aquatic > Non-marine Saline and Alkaline > Saline | place: Antarctica: Ace Lake | collected... | reverse complement strand
ACAACGACTGCGGTTTTTTTCAGAATTTCTGGGTCAATATCGGCTTTGAGGCAAAATGCCCCTGCGTTTTCACGCGCGGGATTAAAACCATGCCCCTGCCGGTCCGCCACGGCGAAGGCCGGATCATGACCTTGGACAAAAACGTGTTAAACAGGATTGAAAAGGAGCATTGCGTCGTTTGCCGGTATTTGGATACACGCACCGGCAAACCGGCCATGCGTTTCCCCGATAATCCGAACGGGTCCCTGAACAGCATTGCCGGATTGTGCGATCCGACCGGGCGCGTCTTCGGCCTCATGCCTCACCCTGAAGCCTATCTTTTCCCCGAAAATCATCCCCAGTGGCAGGGGCAAAAACTTGCCGATTTGCTTCCGAAAGACGGACTCGGGTTGAAAATATTTAAGAACGCGGTAGATTATCTGAAGAAAGAATAAAGATGAGCCACTGCTCAAATATTTTTGTAGGGGCCGCGCCGCGCTTGAGCACCATCGCCCTGCATGCTGGACAGCAACCGGATCCGACCACTGGTGCCAGGGCGGTTCCAATCTACCAAACCGCATCCTACGTCTTTAAAAGCGCCGATCACGCTGCGAATCTTTATGCGTTGAAGGATTTTGGCTTTGCCTATACGCGCTGGGCCAATCCGACGACCGATGTCTTCGAACGGCGCATGGCGGCGCTGGAAGGAGGTTCCGGAGCGTTAGGGGTAGCCTCGGGACAAGCCGCAATCGTCTATGCGTTACTTGCGATCACAAGGTTTGGCGATGAAATTGTGGCGACAAACAATGTGTATGGCGGCGGTTACCATCTGTTTCACTATATGTTCCCAAAGCTTGGGCGCACGGTGAGATTTGTAGATTCCCGTGATCCGGCCGCCATCCAAAGGGCCATCACGGCCAAAACCCGCGCGGTTTATACGGAAACGATAGGCAATCCGAAGTTGGACGTGCCGGATTTCACGACGATTGCCCGTGTCGCCCACGAAACCGGGGTGCCGTTTGTCGTTGATAATTCGGTGGGCGTCGGCTTGGTGCGTCCGATTGATTATGGCGCGGACATCCTGGTTATTTCGGCCACCAAATATGTTGGCGGACATGGAACTTCAATTGGCGGCGTTATCGTGGATGCCGGCACGTTTCAATGGAACAACGGCCGGTTTCCGGAATTCACGGAACCGGATCCCGGTTATCAGGGATTGGTGTATTGGGATGCTTTCAAGAGTGTGCCGGGTCAGGGAAACATTGCGTTCATCGTTAAAACGCGGATGACGTTACTGCGCGACCTGGGTGCCGCGTTGAGTCCCTTCAATGCCCATCAATTCCTGTTGGGGCTGGAGACCTTGCCGTTGCGTCAACGCCGGCATTCCGAAAATGCACTGGCACTGGCGCACTGGCTGAAAAAACATTCCAGGGTTAAATGGGTCATCTATCCCGGGTTGGAAGACGATCCGAGCTATCCGATCGCATCTAAATACATGAAGATGGGCTTTGGCGGGCTGGTGGGGTTCGGCATCCAGGGTGGGGTGGCGGCCGGCATAAAGTTCATCAACTCCGTCAAATTGCTTTCTCATCAGGCGAACATAGGGGATGCGAAAAGTCTGATCATCCACCCGGCTTCTACAACGCATCAGCAGTTAAGCGCCGGGGAACAGCGGGAAACCGGCGTTACCGAAGATTATCTCCGTCTATCTGTCGGCCTGGAAGATATCGAGGACATCCAGGCGGCTAAATCATTCGATTGGGACACCATCGGCCTGACGGCACTTAACGGAGGATACATCATCGCGCCGGGCAACGACGCTGAAATGCGTTTTGCGCCGGAGTTTGCCAACCTTTTTATCGGCGAGGCCCTTAAGCTGGATGCTGTTGATGCGCCGTTGTATTACGGCAGTATTTTTCATATGGTGCCGTTTGCATGGCCAGTCTATTGCGGCGTCACCTATGTCTCGCAAATAGAGGACGACAAAGCCAACGAACTGGATGTTGAGTTTGGGCTGTCACCGCGCCCGGACTGGATGCTTGCAGGCATTCCAATACTGGAACACACCACCCTGCGCATAATCTACAGCACGGTCGAGGCCAATGGGCTTGATGGCCGGCTGAATGCATGGCGCGCCGAAATCCGCTGGGCATTATAGCACACCCATTGAATTCGTTAGGAATATGGTGTGTTTGAGGGGTCTGCAAATCTGTTGGCTAACGCCTTCGATGGTTCGAATCCATCCCCCACCACCCGCCTGATATCATTGATTTTATTGACTTATTTCGTGTTTTCCCCGTTTTACCCCTCGGAATAGCTTTCACGTCATTTCACCTGCTTCCGTGTTCATAAAGGGCACATAAAGGGCACACCACCTCCCCACCCTAAAAATCTGTTTACATCTCCATAAAGGGCACAGGGCACGGACATTTTTAAGTATTTCCGCCCGCGTAACCGCCCGATCGCCGGCCGGGGTGTCTTGGTATGGGTCGAGGGGCGATAGGCGGCTGAACGTGTCATTCCATACGCTCTACGCTATTCGCAAGGACCGGGATATAAGGTGAGGGTGATCTCCCGCTAAGGTTTCAGTTTCATGCTCACGCTCCCTTATTGAGAAGTAGTTGTGCCACGTCCAGGGCCTCGTTGATGCGTCGGGACTGAATGAAACGACCGTCATCCGTCTGCGGTTGCACTCCCCCCACGCAGAAGTCTGCGTATTGCGCCGGGCCCTTTGATTCCAGGCCGGCGAAATGGCCTGCCAGGACCTCGATGGCAATGTCGTAGGCAAGATTGCGACCACGTTCGGCGTGGAAAAGACGCGCGGCCTGTGACGGGCCGCCGCGATCGTAGTCGCGGATGGCGCGGACGAAATCGAAGACATCCTTGCTTTGGTGCCGGCCCTTGGGGCCGCCGTATGCTAGTAGTTTGAGACATACGAATGGTCCGACTTCGCAAACCTTCACTCGTTCGGTGACAGTCGCATCGTATAGGTCGCGGCCAGTGATATCAACCTCCCGGTACTCCTCAAGCGCGCGTTGGACGCCGTATACGGCACTGACCGGCACGTCGTCTACCATGGCAGTGTCCGGCGAATCCTTATCGGGGCGGTCTGTGAGCAAGTCAAGATAGAGCACGGTTTTGCCGAAGACCTTCTGAAATCGCTTATCCTTGAAATCAAAGCCGGCCCCGGCCAGACGGACACTGGTAGTGTCGTAGAGTCCGCTTGACATCCCAAGAGCGATGCCGACATCCACGTCCATCGTTACTGGCTGAAGTTCTTCGTGCGCGGGCCGGCAGATATAGCGTGGCACCAAGCCGCCGACCAGAACGAGGTCATCGCGGAACTCCTCCAAGACGGCCCAGACGGTGAGAAGAGCGGACTCGGCACGTCCTGTGTCTTCCGATGTGTATTGGCTGTGATGCTCGTACTTCATGATTTGCAGAAGCCTTCCCATTCGCGGAGGGCCTTGGCTTGGTCGGGACCCCGCAGGCCGACTTGCAGCAGGTCGAGGTAAATCTGGGCGTCGCAGACAAGTGGAAAGCCGTCAACCCTGTGAATGGTCTGGAAGACCCCGGCATCTCGGGGGACGAGCAGCCATAGTTTGCCGCCGTCGGTGACCTCGCGAAGGTTCAGTGCATCCTTTTCTTCGGGAGTAGGAAACTCACGTCGGTAGGCGGACACCACGGGAGGTTGGGTGTATGGGAATCGCAGGTTGGCGGCGAACCACTGGGTGAAGGCAATGTCTCCTACGGTCTTTTTCACGAGATCGCGAGCGATGCCGGGGAAGTCATTGGCCAGAGTGGAATACTGCCGCAAGGTAATCCGCTTGGACCACTCGTCGGCCTTTGCCCACTCGTCGAGGAGCGGGGCGAGACGAGTGAGTTTCCAGTCGCCGCGTCGGCCTTCGACCCATCCCTCTCGTGCGGTATGATTCAGCAGGCGCGAGACAAGACCCTGACTGAGTCCGGTGAGTTCGGCCAGATCCTGCTGGCGCCATACCCGATCCGGGTAGCTAAGTAGAGCTCGCGCGAGACGTGTGCTCTTGGGTGAGAAGAACCGAATCTCGGATTTGGCCAGGCGGTAACGGACGGAGGCATTGGGGATGTTGCGGTCTATGACAAGGCCTGGGACCTTGATCCATATACGACCGTTGAGATCAAGGCAGCTCACATCTCTTTGACGACACTGCTCTACAAGCGACTCCGAAAGGCGGACGGTGACGAGCAAGGGGTGTTTGTTCCCAGTGGCGTACGCTGCGACCTGCTCCAGGGCTGAGGTTGTGGGGTTAAGCTTGCACTCGGCCACGAAGGTGGCCGTGTGGCCCTCCACCTTGGCCGCGATCGTAATGTCTGATCGGCTTTGAGGTGAACGGTCGTCCCTGCTGACGATGCGGAAAATGTTTCTGTCGAGCACCTTGCTAATGGTGTCCCTCAGTTCCGCCTCCGTATGTATGATTTGTTCATTCACTGGAAAGCCCTTTATTACTCTCCGGTAATAATTGCCTTTCCAGTAATAATGTCAAGCCCATTCCCTACCATCACAGCAGTTCACCTGGATCGGGTGCAATAACGGCGTGAAACAATACTGCCGGGAGCTTGGACGGTCAAAGGGCCAGCACTTGGGCTTGGTTCAACGCCAGCAGGCGTTCAAGGATGGCATCGTCGGTAAGGTCGGCGGGCCAGCCGTAGGCGGCGGCAACGGCGGCGTCAAGTTTCGCGTGACAAGTGGCGAGCCAGGCAGGGCGGGCGTTGTAAAGTTTGGTTAAGGTGCGGTCTTTGAGTCGGGCGGCGCATTCGGCGTCGCGCGCCACAAGGCGCGGGTAGCGCACAGTCCCGACCTTGAATGCTCCCCAGTCTGTCACCGTCGCCGGGCTGTGCCTCGGCGTAGCTGGGCTTTGCCCAAGCGAAGCCGGGTCAATGTAGCGGTCCCACGGACCACCCACCGTGCCGGGAAACTCCAGGGTTTCGGTTCGTGTCCATTCCGGCGGGTTCAACCAATTTTCCCGCAGTTCGTTCAGTTCCTTCGCGGCGGCGGCAATAGCCGTTTCCTGTTCCGGGGTGGGTGTCGGCATCGGATAGGTCTCAAAGCAGGTAGTTGGGGTGTAGCGCGGGCGAGTTTCAAGCCGGGTCCCGAGCTTTAAGGACCACACTTCATGCAGGCGGGAATGCAAGACGCCAAAGAAGTAGTCGTCTGAGCGGGCGAAGACATAAAGCTGCTGGTCTGGAAAAGTTGGTTGCTCCAGCCAAACAAATAACCTGTGCTTGGATGTCGAAAGCGTGGCGATGAAACGCTTCAATGGGTTAAATGCTTTTCTCAAGCCTTCACCTGTCTCCGCATGTAGCCACCAGTTCAACTTTCTGTGTTCTCTTTTGTTTGTCTGGCGAAACGGATAAACACGTTCTTTTAGCACCCTGTATGGTAATTCGAATTGAGAGGCGCTATCTTCGTTTATGACAGGATAAAAATCGACAATCCACAAACCTCGTGAGCGACGAACAATGTCAAGGCCATTTGCCCAAGGGCGTAATACCTGCGAATTCGGCGTCACTATCGGATTCGGTTCTGCAAGCATTGTGAGGGCTTCTGACTCTGACAACTCAAATTTACCGACTTTGGGCACACCTCGAAAACAAAGTCCTGATAAGCAAGCAATCTGTTTTGCTTGCGTAATATCTGTTCGCGTTGACAGATTTTGATTGATCGCGGAAACATGCAATCCGTCAAGGGTACATTGTTTTTCACTTCCGTCGTCGAAGCCGACCATGCTGACATGGACGTTGGCGCCGTCTAGAATCCAAGGGCGGTCGCTCTCGGCCCAGAAGATGCCGCCGGATTCTTTGATGCGTTTGAGCACTTCGCGGTTGGCCCCACCGCGTATGCCCTGCGTGGCCAGCAGTCCAGCGCGTCGGCATTTCCCGGCAGCGATGTGGGAACGGGCTTTCTCAAACCAGTAGCAGCACAAATCCGCAGCTCCAGGAACACGATTTTTGTAGATTTTCCAAAGTCGCTCTTGATTCTCCCGTCCAAGTTCCTCCCACAATTTACTGCCACCCAGGAACGGCGGATTGCCGACAATAAAGTCCACCCTTGGCCATTCGGGTTCCTTCGGGTTGGCGGGATCGGAAAGGTCGAGGATCGCATCCATACAGCGGAAGTTGCCTTCCATGGGCCGTAGGATGGGGTCCTGCGGGGAGCCGAACCCGTTGAACCGGATCCACTGCAGCCAGCCGATCCAGACGGTCATTTGCGCCAGGTCGTGGGCGTAGGGATTGATTTCGATGCCGTAGAGTTGCCACGGTCCGACCATCGGCAGGAATGAGCCGAGCCCCTTGTCCATCGAATAGAGGATCGCTGCCTTTTCGAGGTCCTTCAGCTTTTGCAGCGTGACATACAGGAAGTTCCCCGAGCCGCACGCCGGATCGAGAACCTTTATGCTTTGGAGCCGAACAAGGAATTGATGGATAAGGCTGCCGGCCTCACCCCGCGCCTTGCGAGCGAGGGCCGGACTCATAGTCTTTACTGGCCCCTGGCCGCTGACCTTCGTCTTCCGGCTCTTCCGGCCCGTAGTTAACAGGTTATCTACAACTTGCTGCGTCTCTACCCATTCCCGCCGAAGCGGCTGCATCACAACAGCCTCGACCAGGAGTTCGATGTCGTCCTTGCCGGTGAAATGTGCGCCCAGTTGCGCGCGCTTGGAGGGGTCCAACCCGCGTTCGAACAGGGTGCCGAAAATCGAAGGATCCACCGCGCTCCAATCCATGCGGGCAGTATCGGCGATTCGCTGGACTTCATCAGCTGCAAGGTCCGGGACGGAGGCGTCGTCAAACAGGTTGCCGTTGAAATGGCGGATGCTTTCCAGCCCGAACTCGCCGCCCTTGCCCATGGCCTCAAATAACTGGCTGAGCAATCGGCAGAACTTGACCGGATCACCCGCCGATTTATCCACGATCCGGGAGAAGATCATGTCAGGCAACAGGCCAATGTCTTCGGAGAATAGACAGAAGACGACGCGGTCGAGGAAATGCGCGACATGGCCGGAGTCCAGCCCGTGGGCCCGCATGGATTCGGCAATGCCGGCGAACCGTTGCGCGGCATCCTGGGTGACAGCTTGGCTGGTCTTACCCGGGCGCAGCTTGTCCGGCTCGAAGAAAACCGCCCGCAGTATTTCCAGACTGCGCGGCTCGCCGAGCCGGTCGAGGGCGATTTCATGCATCGCGGACACCGTGCCGGTAAAGTTCGTGTGAACGATGATGCGGTCAAGATCGCAGACCACAAGCAAGGGAGGATTGGCCAAGGCATCGCGGTACAAGAGTAACTGGTCATAGGCAGCGGCCAAATCCTTGTGCTTGCCCTTATATTCCCAGCCGAAAAAGTCCTTCTTCCAGACATCGGCGAACCCTTCGCCGCCGCCTTGCTTTGACGCGCCCTTTTCGAAGCAGAAGCTCTCCCCGGTGGGATCGGCGGCGGCGGGCGTGGGATGGTCAAGGGCGTTGCATAGGTCAATGAAATGCTCTTGCGCGGCGGAGCGTTCTTTCAGTTCAACCTTGCGCCATTTTGCTATGAACTCGGGAATGGTCATACGTAGCGAAACGGTAGCACAACGGGCACGGCAGAAACAAGGATGAAGAGACTCTTCGCCGCAATACGGGTGCGCCGGGCCATGAGAATACGCGCGCCGGGATATTTTGCAGCTTGAACACAAAGCCAGGCAAGGATTACATCGGTTTTCCCGGACCGCGCGCCGCCGTAGAACAGATATCTTCGGAGTTCCGGCCGTTCGAGGTGTTCCAGCCATGCGACATTTTGCTTTGGTGTGAGCGTGATCACACCTATAGCCGAATTGTCAACCGGGGGGCAGGCGGGATTTTGCTGAGCGCGTAGCACGGCTGCAGGAATTATTATCGGGGCTCAACCCTTATACCTCGATACGAATTATTGAAAATTGAGCCCAATTCTTCTTCATGTGTTCTCCATTCCGCAAGCCGCAATTAAGAAGAACGTTTGCCGCTTTGCACCCACTGGACGGCGTGCTGGATCAGCTCGGCGGCATGGCGTAGGTTCAGTTTCTCCTTGATGTGCTCGCGGTACGACTGCACGGTGTGAATGCTCAGGCTGATTTTCTTGGCAATCTGGTTGGAACCCAGCCCCTGCCCGATCAATTCAAAAACCGTTAACTCACGATCGGAAAGTGACTCTAAGGGCGAGGCTATGGCGGTGGCGGTCTTACCGCCGACCAGCTGGGTCATAAGGTGCTCGCGCATCGGTTCGCTGAGCACAATATTTCCGGCCAACATCTGGCGGATGCCATCTATGATTTTTTCAGGCGACGCCGATTTCATGATGTAGCCCCGGGCCCCAGCCTGAAGCACGCGCGCGGCGTAAAGCGATTCATCATGCATGGAAAACACGATCGCTAACATTTTTGGGTGCACCGCCTTCAAATCCTTGATCAGGTCAATGCCGCTCTTGCCGCCCAGTGAAATATCCACGACCATGATTTCCGGCCGCGCCGTCGAAATAGCCTGCAAGGCAGTGCGATACTCGCCGGCCGTCCCACACACGGCCAAATCTTTCTGCTGGTTGATAATCCCGGCAATCGCCTCGCAGACCAAGGGGTGATCATCAACGATGAAGACGCTATGCTTGGCGGAAGACGACTTCGCCGGCGTCGGCGGGGTTGTCTTATCAGTCGCCGGTTTGCCACGTCGGCGGGCAAGTGGCAGGCCACGTCGGCGGACATCAGGCGCTTTGGAGTTTTTTTTGCGTTTCATATAACACTTCAATTAGCCAGAATGTCAACCGGCAAGAGAGTGGCATACGGTCGGGATTATGGCTTAAATGCCGATTGTCGTGTCACGATGCTTTTGCGCGTACAAAGGTTTAAACCCCAATCCCCTGTATAAACATTGGAGAAAACGAGGCATATAAACACTTTTTCAACAGCTTATTAACAGTGATAACATTAAATTGTTTCCCTGATCGCCTGGATCAGTTCCTTATTTTCAAGGGACTTGGTTATATATTTGCTGACATTTAAACCAGCCGCATCTTGGAGAATATCGGGATTCCCAAATCCAGTCAGGATGATCACTTTCACTTTGTCATCTTTTTTGCGGATTTCACGAAGAGCTTCAATGCCGTCCATGCCAATCATCTTCAGGTCAAGTAAAATAAGGTCTGGGTCACTTTCCTCATTCCTTTTTATGCCCTCAATCCCGTCACGAGCTGTAATGATTTGATAACCCGCACTTTCTAATACCCACTCATACACCTCCAATAGGTCTGCATTGTCGTCTATCATCAGTATTTTTTGCTTATTACGGCCTTCTTCTTTTGTTTTTGTCATTGTCCACCTTTTTTCAGTTTCTGGAAAAAAGGCTTTAGCTCTTCGGCTTCACCCGCTTTACGCCATCCAGAAAGACCGCTGTGCCATATAAGGTCATCCTCTTTTAATCGTCCGGTAGCGGCCAATTTTGTCATCTGGCCGAAATTCAAACATGAAAATATTTTACAATCCTGCTTAATATCCCATTTTTGCTCTGTTGCATCTATTGCCATTTGGATCTCCTTTCGTTTATTCTGTCCCAACTGGAAGTGTCACAATAAAAGTGGTGCCTTTACCTTTTTCACTTTTTACATCTATAAAACCGCCATGCTCTTTTATAATTCCATAACAAATGGATAACCCTAACCCCGTGCCTTTATTAGTGTCTTTCGTAGTAAAAAACGGGTCGAAGATCCTTATCATATTCTCTTCCGAGATGCCTTCGCCAGTATCACTGAATTCGATCTCAACAGTCTTGCGCGCTTCGTCCACAGCCTCTCTCAACGCTTCGGTTCTTGGCTGCGAAAGCCTGGTGGTGATTTTTAATTGTCCGCCTTCAGGCATGGCGTCGCAGGCATTGGTAATCAGATTGCTGAAAACCCCGCCGAGCTTATATTTATCGGCCTTGAGAAGTGGTAAATGGGATGCGAAATCACGAATTATTTTTACCTTATGGGCCTTGATTTGATCTTTCAAAATATCCAGACTTTCTTCCACAACTTCACGTATATCAATAGGGTCCAATTGAAACCTCGCGGGAGCGGAAAAGACCAGCAGACCAGCCACAATTTTTCTGCATCTGTTGGTAGCCCGCTCTGTCATGTCCAGTGCTTTTGTATAAATATTAGAATCTATATTCGCCGCGCCCTCTTTTTTAATCCGTTCCAACAGCATCTGTATGCTCGACATAATAACGGCCAGCGGGTTGTTGATCTCATGGGCAACTCCAGCGGCCATGAGACCGACGGCGGCTAATTTATCTGACTGGACTAACTTTTTACGAACGTCTTTCAGTTTCTCCTCCGCCTGCTTGCGCTCGGTGATGTCGTCAAAGAAGCCAACGCCCCAACTCTTCCCCGAGCTGACGAGCGCTGCGCTTATGATATCGGCGTAAAACACAGTGCCGTCTTTCCGCAGGCAGGGTAGCGCGGACGCCAGTATCTTCTCCCCCC
>Ga0222657_1001135_pt1 | contig 10478 bp, 9 predicted proteins | sample AntAcemetagen474_FD_179858 | JGI IMG/M metagenome (GOLD analysis project Ga0222657, IMG submission 179858) | Saline water microbial communities from Ace Lake, Antarctica - #474 | ecosystem: Environmental > Aquatic > Non-marine Saline and Alkaline > Saline | place: Antarctica: Ace Lake | collected... | reverse complement strand
GCCGTGCATCTTCTGGAGATCACTTCACAGGAAATGGCAGCATTCGCGCAAACCGGCGCACACGTGTGCGCCGGTTTGCGCGAATGCTGCCATTTCCTGTGAAGTGATCTCCAGAAGATGCACGGCCAGGGTATTCAGATCCAGTAACCCTATATCAAGGGCCAGCTCAACGGGTCGTTTTCCAAAAGAGCCCCAGATGGAAAAATCAATGCCCATGTGCGTCATGAAATCCGCCCAGGACCCTTTGCCAGCTTGAAGAAATTCTAATTCTTCCCGGGATTCGGCTATGTGAAGACAGAACCGTTGCTTCAGACGGGTATCCGCCGTCTGAACCCTTTTAAGCAGGGTCGGACTGGTGGTGTGGGGGGCGTGCCCCGCATAGGCATGGCGGATGGTTTTACCGCTTACCGGTAATGGCGGCAGGTCCCGATCATTCCCGAGACATTCCGTCCAGACGGTTGCTCGAAGACCCGCCGCTTCAAAGGCTCCACCCACGGGAACATGGGGCCCGAAATCACCCGCCAGACCCGTGCCCGAATTTTTGAGCGCCGCTATTCCATCCTGAACCGTCTGCGCTGCTTCATGAGGGTTTTGGCGGCCGCGGTCTTTTATCAAACATTCAACCCAGTTGATAAACCCCCGGGAGGCATGGGGTCTGGCTGATTCCGAAAGGGTGATATGGGTATGGGCGTTCACCAGGGCCGGCATGAGAACGCCGGGTCCGTGGTCCATGATCCGACCGCCGGTTTTGCTTGCGGCGCCGATCCCGCTGATTTCCAGGATTCGATTCCCCTGGACTGTAACGCAGCCGTTTTCAATCCAGTGCCCCGGCTCGGTCATGATCCACCGTGCCCGGTGAATGATGGGGGTCATGGGGCTGCCTTTGCAACAGTTCCAACGGGTCTGTACAGGGTGTCCCGCTGAACGGCTTTGAAGCCCGCAGTTTCAATCAGTCGAATAATTTCCGCCTGGTTCATGGCGTTTCTGACCCCCGCGGAAGCCACCACATTTTCCTCGATCATGGTGGATCCCATGTCATCGGCGCCGAAGTGAAGGGCGATCTGTCCGATGTGATGGCCCTGGGTGACCCAGGAAGATTGAACGTGGGGCACATTGTCCAGGAAAATACGTGAGATGGCCAGGGTCCGCAGATAGGTGGTGCCGCCGGCAGCTTTCCCGGACAGGGTATTTTTCCCCGGCTGGTAGGGCCAGGGGATAAAGGCGGTAAACCCGCCGGTCTTGTCCTGGAGTTCCCGAATGGCCGAAAGGTGCAGAATTCTTTCTTTCAGGGTTTCAACATGACCGAACATCATGGTGGCGGTGGTCTTGAGACCCAGATCGTGAGCACTCTGCATGACCTCGATCCATTGGGATGTGGATGCCTTGTTGGGGGAAATTTTTTGTCTCACGCGATCCACCAGGATTTCGGCGCCCCCTCCCGGTATGGAGCCGAGGCCCGCTTTCTTGAGCCGCTGGATAACGTCATGGATTGAGAGACCTTCTTCCCGGGCCATGAACACGATCTCCGGCGGGGAGTAGCCGTGCACGTGAAGGCCTTTGCTTTTCATGAAGGCCACCTGTTGTTCATGCCAGCGAAGATCCAGGTCCGGGTTAAGCCCCCCCTGGTACAAAATCTGCGTGCCCCCCAGTTCAAGGGTTTCGTCGCATTTGCCATTGAGGGTGTCCCGGTCCATCACATAGGCTTCAGTATCCTCTTTTTCCCTGTAGAATGCGCAGAAAGCGCATCCGGACTCACAGATATTGGTGTAATTGATGTTCCGGTCCACCGCGTAGGTGGCCACGGGGTGCGGATTGTGCCTGAAACGGGCGGTATGGGCCAGTCGCCCCAGGGTGAGGAGATCCGCCTTTTCGTACAGGTGCAGGGCCTGGTCCGGGTCCAGCCGGAACCCTTGTGACGCTTTTTTAATGGTTGCTTTCAGCATGGATGAGGTCATTTTTTCTCAGGATTCTTGAATGGGCCGGTGAAAGGTGTCTCGCTGTTCAGGCAGCAGTCCTGCCTCTTGGATCATCTCAACCAGACGGTTCCGGGTTAAACCGGGGGCGGTAGCGGCGCCGGCCTGGTGAGCGATGCGTTCTTTTACAATGGTGCCCTCCAGGTCATCAGCCCCGAAGTGAAGGGCTGTCTGGGTGAGTTTGAGGCCCAGCATCACCCAGTAGGCCTTGATATGCGGAATATTGTCCAGGATCAGCCGGGCCGTTGCAATGGTCTTGAGGATGTCCACCCCGGTGGGGCCGGGCAGATGCGCCAGCGGTGTGTTTTCCGGGTGAAAGGGGAGGGCGATAAAGGCTTTGAAACCTTCCGTTAGATCCTGCTGTTCCCGCAATCGAAACAAATGCAGCACCCGCTCTTCAATGGTTTCCATGTGGCCGAAAAGGAGCGTGGCATTGGTGCCGATGTCAAGGCTATGGGCCTCCCCATGAATCTCAAGCCAACGGTCCGCGGGGATTTTACGGGGAAAAAGGGCTTCTCTCACCCGTTCCGAAAAGACCTCGGCGCCGCCCCCCGGCATGGCCGATAGTCCGGCGTCTTTCAGCCGCTTCAGGCAGTCGAGGGAGGAAATGCCGGCCTTCGTGGCAATATGATCGATTTCCACCGCGGTAAAAGCCTTGAGTTTCAAACTCGGTTTGGCCCGGATCAGTGTCTCCAGCAAGTCCGTGTAGTAATCAAGATCGAGATGGGGATGGCACCCCCCCACAATATGGATTTCCCGGAGGTCCGCCACGGGGCTCTGAGCGATTTTCCGTGCGGCTTCCTCGGGCGAATAGGTATAGGCGTCTTTTGAACCGGGGGCCCTGTGAAAAGCGCAAAAACGGCATTTGTTTTCACATACATTGGTGTAGTTGAGATGATGGTTGGAGATGAAAAAGGCTTTATCCCCATACCGTGATTGTTTGACGGCGGATGCAATCTGCCCCAGCCCGATGAGATCCTTTGTGTTGAAACAGGCAAGTCCGTCTTCCGGGGTCAGGCGTTCATGGCTGATGAGCTTTTCACCGACGGCCTGAATCGCCGGGTCTGTGATGCGGTCAAGGACGACATCGGGCAGAAATTTACTAATAGATTTGAGAAGTTTCATAAGATCTGTTTTCAACCGTAAACCGTGAACCGTTGCCTTTGACTTTTGTTTTAGAATAGGTGACCACTTGGTCAACAATACGCGCTCCGATTTCAATTGACAACCGCTTTTTCTGAGGCCCTTACCAGATGACATTTACATCGTACTTTTTGAGCGTCCGATCTCGAGTTTTTGGAGAGTCGCTTGTCGTTTGAAATGAACCACGGAAATGCATGTGTGTCCGGAAGGTATTTCATTGGTTAAACGCCTTTAGAAGATCGTCCGGAAGGGGTGCATCAAAATCCTGGGAAATGAAAACCTTTCCCTTGGCCGAGCCCGGCACTCGATCGCGGCCCGGCTTTTGAAAAGGCACGAGCTTGGCAACCGGCTTGCCGGACCGAGCGATGATAATCTCCTCCCCTGCGATCGCTTTTTTGATCAGCTTGGAAAATGTCGTTTTAGCGTCGTAAATGTTCACCTGAACAGTCACTTTTTGCCCTCCATTGACTTCTTCACATTAAACATCCTACGATCAATTATGATATCAACCCGGCCAAGGCAGGAAAGCGCTAATCCAAATCCAATTTGGCTTTACACTTATTACATTTCACAACCCCACGGAAAACTTTACTTCCGCACTCAGGACAAAGGTAGCGAGTTTCTTCGTCTTCAATAAATTTTTCCGTGCCGACTTCTCTCCAATAGGGAACAGCCCTCAAAATGACTTTTTTACCAATGGCCATCGGGAAATTTTCAATTGACTGACAAGGAAATTCATCGCATTGATGACATCCTGCATATCCCTTTTCTCTGGTGCAATTCTTGATTTCACAGCGCTCACAATACATAAAGACATCATCAGACAAACAGCCACTGCACTTTATATCTTCAACCGATAAATTTTCACTATCATGGAGCTTGCCTTTTCCTGGAATATTTCCTTTATAAACATCCACCAATCGCTCTTTAAACTTATGATTGTTATCACGGTCTGCCATGTAAACAGCACAGACACCACAGTAAAGGCCACAAGGAGCAACTAAAGCAGGATTCACTTTCATGGTTTTGTCCCCTTTCGGTATAATTTTTTTTGTCTATTTTAGCATTTGTTCCAAATTGGAATCATGCCAGTCTTTCAAAATCTTCTCAAGATTACCACTCTGGGCGGCATTGAATAGCTTTACATCTTGATCTGTGTAGCCAGTGGAGATTTCTACGGATGGAAAAAGAATCAAGATGACTGTGGGGAATATGGTTTTGAAAAAATGGATCATTTTTAGATTCAACCGTTCTCTTTGCCGTCGAGTTTATCCCAATTCCGAAGAATTTACAAGCGATCCGACAAGGTTATCGCAGAATCTTCGGTTGTTCACGATATTGGTTACCCAAAAGAGAGATAGCTCAAATATTCAATTGATGGGCCACTGAATTTTGCTGAAAAGTCAAATCCCCCATAAAAAAAAGATCAAGTTGTGACCGTATCTGACAAACGCATCCGTTACCATGGCCCCAAATGGTCGAGCTCATGAGAAACAAACCGCCAGGATGGAAAGGAAATTGACATTCACCGTAATTTCATCATAATCTCAGCAGGCAGTGTTTTACTGAAAAAATGGCTAAAAAAGAATTCGACCTTTCTTTCCCACGTTTCTGCGCGGGAACCCATACGGAAGCAGCCAGAGGCCAAAATGCCTTTTTTGTGTGAACCCATCGTCGAAACGCAGTTTGCGAGTCTGAAGGACGTGGACAGCTGGCTGTCAACCAACGAGAGCCGGGTTGAAAGATCCCCCATCAGTAACTGGATCGAAAAAGGCGCCCGCTTTTTCGATGATGAATATTTCGGGGACAAAGAGCGGTTTCTGCGCTTCAACCGGAACGGCATGCGCGTCCTGCTGCAGAAACTGGGACTGCGCTTTGACACCCTTCAGCGGGTTGAGCGGCCGGGACTGATCAGCGACTTGTTAAACGACCTGATATCTCAAAAGGACATGTTGGAGCGGTTTGAAGACCAGGATTTTGTGGTAAACGCCCAGTCCCATACGGTGCTGGGCGCGGTGTCCGGATCCTATGTATTCTATTCCAACCAGGATTTCATTCAGGACATCCAGGATCTCCTCAGCGGTGGCCAGATCGCGTTTTTCCCCAAAGACAGCCTCGGGCGGTTTCGATACGTAAACGGCTTCTCCGTCAACACCCAGTTGTTTTTGAGGTTCATCCTGAGGGTCGAAAGCGGCCGGGTGACCGGGCCCGGCGGTGAAGGGGAGGATGTAACGGAGATCGGCATTCAATTTAAGAACAGCATGGTGGGGGATGCCGCGGTAAGCCTCCAGTATTTTGTCCACCGCCTCCTTTGCGCAAACGGTCTGATTGTGCCGGCCGGTAAATCCCAAGTCCGGGTATTTCATTCCGGCAAACGACGGAATTTCGTGAAAAGACTGGAAAGGTCATTTCGCGAGGTGGAACGAAAGATCGGGTCCATTGCAACGGCGGTGAAATCCCTCATGGCCATCGATTTTGATCCCGAATCCCTGGTCCGGACGAAAATGTCCGGCAAGGTGTTCGACGTCATTCCCGGTTCCAGATCCAGAATCATGCAGGAACACCAAATCCCCAAACGGCAGAAAACCCGTATGACCCGTGCGGAGCAGACGGAATATGAGGCTTCCATTATCGATCACATCCCGAAGACATTCGCCGGGAAATATGCCTCCCGGGTTTTCAATTCGCCACACCGCGAAAACGCCACCATGTTCGACTTCATCAACATTTTTACGGAATACGCCCAGACTCAGCCTATCCACAGACAATTGGAGATGGAGGAAAGGGCAGGGGTGCTGGCGGACCTGATTGTGAAGAACAAACGAAAATTTGTTTCCGGAAAGGACGTCAACGGCTGATTTGGCCACTTTATCATGATCGAACAAACCATTCGCAAAAAGGTCTGACGCTCATGTCGGATGCACAATACAAGATCTTTATCATTGGCAAGCGGGGGGGGACCCGTCATGAACCCGCCAAACGCGCCTTCCCTCGTTCCCACGTTCCCGCGTGGGAACGCACAAAGGACGCTCCGCGTCCGTTTATTCCATAATTCCCGGTCAGGGAAACAGAAAGGAGTTCAAAAATGAAACAGATACCCGAAAAATCGAGAAAACCTTCAGTATATTTGAAAGCAATCGGCATGGGGCTGGGGATGATCGTGATTGCCTGGGGAACACCCCTCAGCGCAGATACCGGCCATGATGACACCGATGGCTGGTTTAGTCACCAAACTCAACCCGCACACCAGATGGCCGCTGACTTCCGGAATGACGGCATGAATATCCTTCTGGCCCGCGGCGGTGGAGGCGGTGGACAGGGAAAAGGCGGGGGAAAGGGGAGGGGCCAGGGTTCCGGGCAGTGCGACGGTAGCGGCTCCGGACAGGGCAAGGGCAAAGGCTACGGAGCCAAAGACGGCACCGGCACCGGGGAGCGACCCCAGGATGGTACCGGTTACGGCGCAGGATCCGGCAGGGGCTCCGGCGGCGGGTCCGGGAACAACGATGGTTCGGGCGGCAAGGGAAACCAATAAGGGCGTATGGGGTCTCATTATTTTCCCCTCCCATCCGTTTCTCTCCGGAAACCACAAGTTGAAAGGGGAGAGATTATAGACCGACAAAACGGATAACGGCTGATTGAATAGTTTTTTACTTTTTTACCAGCGTCCCCAGTTACACGTAAAAGAGGACGTTGGCGAACTGATAATTATGCGTCAAATAAGAATCGATTCGAGAGGCCTAACAGTTGGTACGCAATAATACAACCGACTACGGGGGAAGAAATTTGGCCATCGGAAGATGCGGTGTGGCGCTATTCAAAAGAAATGCACAAAAGAAATGTCAGAGAAAATAGAATATGGTGGGGTAAAGATGCACTCAACAAAGTTCCGGCATACAAGCGATTCCTATCAGAAGTGGGTGATATAAGGCCAAGAACCATTTGGTCATTTGAAGAAGTTGGGCACAACCAAGATGGCGTTCGTGAAAACCAAGCCCTATTCAGGTTAAAGTCTTTTGCGTCTCCTAAACCATTGCGCCTGATGAGGCGAGTGTTAGAAATTAATGACCCAGCAGAAACCCTAGATTATTTCGCTGGTTCCGGAACCACCGCTCACGCCGTCATCAATCTCAACCGTGAGGACAACGGCAAACGCAAGTATATACTTGTTGAAATGGGCGACTATTTCGATACCGTCCTCAAGCCCCGCATCACAAAGGTCGTTTATTCCGACAAATGGAAGGACGGCAAGCCCACGGCCCGGCACACGGGCATTTCCCACTGCTTCAAATACATCCGCCTGGAATCCTATGAAGATACCCTGAATAACCTTCGTTTCGAAGAAAACCCGACCCGGGATAAAGTCGTCAACAGCAATCCTTCCTTCAAGGAAGACTACATGCTCCATTACCTCCTGGATGTGGAAACCCGGGGCAGTCAGTCCCTGCTGAACATCGAAGCATTCGCCGATCCCACCGCGTACACCCTCAAGGTGAAAAGACCCGGATCCGATGAATACACTATTCGGAATGTGGATCTGGTGGAAACCTTCAATTATCTCATCGGTCTCCGGGTGATTCATACGGCTGAACCTCAAATGCTCACTGCGAAATTCAAACGCGACCATGACTCCGAAGCGCCCGAAAATCAGAAAACCAAACTTTCCATTGACGGCAAACTGCAACAAACCAAAGATGAACTCTCCACAACCGACAATCCGGTCTGGTGGTTCCGAAAAGTAGAAGGCTGGGTCCCCGGCGATCCCTCAAACCCGGATAACGGAAAACGGGAAAACGTCCTCATCGTCTGGCGGAAACTGACGGGAAATCCGGAAAAAGACAATGCCGTGCTGGATGAATGGTTCCGTAAAAAGCGCATTAGCTCAAGGGATTTCGGATTTGACGTCATCTACGTGAACGGGAGCAACAACCTGCCGAACCTGAGACTTGATAGCGAAAACTGGAAAGTCCGCCTCCTGGAGGAAGAATTCATGAAACGCATGTGGGATGTGGAGGGGGTGTGAGATGGACCGCCGCGAACCGCATGAAAAGGATGAGAAGGACGTCTCAAAAGGCGAACTTCTAGTGTACCGGGCTGATGATGGTCGGATCAAGCTGGATGTGCGCCTTCAGGATGAAACCGTTTGGTTGACGCAGCAGACGATTTCGGAACTTTTTCGAACCACCGTTCCCAACATCAGTATGCATATTCGAAACATCTATCAAGAAGGGGAACTGGATCCCAGCTCAACTATTAAGAAATTCTTAACAGTTCGCCGGGAAGGAAAGCGGTATGTGCAACGCAGTCTGGATCACTACAATCTGGACATGATTATTTCCGTGGGCTACCGGGTAAAAAGCCTGATCGCAACCCGTTTTCGCATATGGGCCACCCAGAGGCTGAAGGAATACATCATCAAGGGTTTCACCATGGATGATGAGCGGCTGAAAAACCCGCCGGTCAAAGGCTCGGTTGTCCCGGATTATTTTGATGAAATGCTGGCCCGCATCCGCGATATTCGCGCCAGCGAACGGCGTATGTATTTGCGGGTGAGAGAGATTTTTGCCATGGCCGCGGACTATGATCCATCATGGTCTGAAACCACAAAATTTTTCAGCATCATACAGAATAAACTCCGTTTTGCGGCCACGGGCATGACGGCTGCGGAGCTGATCCGGTCCCGGGCGGACCATCTTAGGCCCAATATGGGGTTAACCAGTTGGAAAGGCGATGAAGTGCGAAAGACCGATGTGACCATCGCCAAGAATTATCTGGAAGAGACGGAGATCGATGAACTGAACCGGATTGTGGTCATGTGGCTCGATTTTGCCGAAGACCAGGCCAAACGCCGAAAACAGGTGTTCATGAAGGATTGGGAACAAAAGCTGGACGACTTTCTCCGTTTTAATGACCGCTCTGTACTGCCTGACGCCGGAAAAATAAGCAAGAAATCCGCCGATGGGTACGCAAAAACGGCATATGGAAAGTTTGAACAGAGGTGCAGGGAATATAAGGAGTCAATAGCTGAAAAGGAATACATCTCACAATTGGAAGAAGCGGCCAAAAGCCTCCCCGCTAAAAAGGAAGGGGGGAAAGAAGATGCCTAGACGTCAGAAGGCCAAAGGCCCCAAGCCGCACAGCTTCCCCAACAAACTTCTCCTTAACCAATGGCTCATAAGCCTGTTCGGTATTGATCCTTTGGGGGAAAATCAAGAACGTCCTTTTCATCTGCTCGCCGGTCCCATCAAGGCCCCGAAGCTGGAAGGGCTGGACCCTGATAATCTTCACCATTTCTATCATTACCTGGGCGAGAGCCCCCTCTTCAGCGATATCCGGCCAGGTGCTCTTTTGCCGGGTTTCAAGCTGGATCTCGCCATGTTGCTTCGCTATGAGGAAAACATTGTTTGCCATACCCAGGCTATCAATGAAAGACGAAATCGGCCGGTGGTGTGGAAATATTATCAGTGGCTGACGTTGCTTTTCGTGGAAATTTACCTGGACCGCTTCTTCGGTAATCGGGAGGAACTTCTCTACGAGCTCAACGCCTACACTGACCGGTTTAATGACCGCTGGGCAAGAGACGGGTACGAAAAACTGGGCCGATACGAAAAAGGGGACAGGCAAAAACAAAATCCCCTCCCTTTTTTCGCAGAAGACGACCTCAACAAACTCTGCCTGCAGAGTGCCACGGGCAGCGGCAAAACCCTTCTTATGCACGTGAACCTGCTGCAATATCGTCATTACGCCGAAAAACACGGTAGGGCCAATGAACTCTCCCGCGTTATTCTGCTGACCCCTAACGAGCGGTTGTCCGAACAACATTTGGCGGAATTTAGGGCAAGCGGCATTCCCGCTGCTCCGTACCTGAAAACTCAGGGCGGTCTTTTTGCGCAGGCAACGGGCCTTACCCGGGTCGATGTCATGGAAATCACCAAACTGGCCGACCAGGAAGGTCCCAATACCGTGGCCACCCGATCCCTGGGAGATCAGAATTTGCTGTTGGTGGACGAAGGCCACAGGGGCATGAGCGGCAAGGAGGAAGGGGCCTGGTTCAGCCGTCGCGGCGAGCTGTGCCTCAAAGGCTTTACCTTTGAGTATTCGGCCACATTTCAACAGGCTGTGCGGGCGTCGGGCAATGCGGACTTTGAAAACAGCTATGCCAAAACAGTGGTTTTCGATTACTCCTACCGCTGGTTTTACGAGGACGGGTTTGGCAAGGATTACAAGATCGACAACCTACCCCATCCCGACCGGGACACCATCAAAAGGCTCGTGGAAAAAGGGAACATTAAGAAAGCCTCGCAACTGGACCATGCCCGGGATGTGGCCCATGTGTTGATGCCCTATTTCCTGACGGCATGCCTG
>Ga0222657_1001122_pt1 | contig 10542 bp, 13 predicted proteins | sample AntAcemetagen474_FD_179858 | JGI IMG/M metagenome (GOLD analysis project Ga0222657, IMG submission 179858) | Saline water microbial communities from Ace Lake, Antarctica - #474 | ecosystem: Environmental > Aquatic > Non-marine Saline and Alkaline > Saline | place: Antarctica: Ace Lake... | reverse complement strand
ATATCGCAAACCCGTGACCTTTGAAATGTTTTCGGATCCGAACAGCCCCATGTCGAATCCTGTGGCATCCCCTCTCAGGGTGGGGGATTGCTGCGCCAATGCGGACGGCAGTTCCTGTATTCTCGTTGCAAGCGAAGAAAGGGCAAAGGCCTTCTCCAAAAAGCCGGTGTGGATACTGGGCCTGGGATCAGCATCTACCGCCGTCAACCTGGCCGGAAGAGATCTGTTCTCGGGCCTGACGGTGGCAAAGGAATCGGCGGCGCAGGCCTACAAGATGGCCGGCATTACCGCCAAAGATGTGGATGTGGCGGAAGTCCATGACTGTTTCACCATCGCCGAGATGATGGCCTATGAAAATTTAGGCTTTGCAAAGCCCGGAGAAGGAAAAGAGCTGATCAAGGGCAAAGAGACTTATAAAGAGGGGAGCATCCCGGTCAATGTGGACGGTGGTCTGTTGTCCAAGGGGCATCCCATCGGCGCCACCGGCGGTTCACAGATCAGAACCATCGTGCTCCAGTTGCGGGGTGAGGCCGGTGACATTCAGGTCAAAGATCCGGAGATCGGGCTGGTTCATAATATCGGCGGTGTGGGTCTGTACGGAAACGTCAGCATTTTGGGGAGGTAATATCATGGGAAAGAAAAGAGAAGTGGATGATCGATTCAAGAAATTCGGAACCGTGAGTTTTACCGCCATCACCAAGGTCAACGACTTTGTCAGTCAGCTGGAGGAAGGAAAAGTCATGGGGACCCGGTGTAAGGAATGTGATGCGGTTTATTTTCCGCCCCGGTCCGATTGCGCCAAGTGCCTGTCCAGCGATATGGAATGGTTTGAGGTGGCCGGAAAAGGCAAGCTGGTTTCCTACAGCAAACTGGAGTACGCGCCCATCGGGTTCGGCGATGATCTCCCCTATGCCATTGCGTTGTTGGATTATGGTGATTACAAGGTCTTCGGCAGGATTGCCGACGAAGTTCCTGAAGAAGAAATTCAGGTGGGCATGGAGATGACCACCCGGCCCAACACCTTGAGCAACGGCCAGTTGAATTTCGTCTTTCAAAAGGCCTAAAATAAAAATCCCCATTCCCACCGCATTGTCGGCGGGGATGGGGCCCTGAACCGGAGACTGATTTGGTTATTTCCCATGGTGAAAATCCAGGGTGGCTGGAAATTGCCATTGACGCGGTGCCTGAGTTGAAAGATCCTCTGAGCGCCTTTTTTTTTGATCTGGGCTGCACGGGGCTGGTCTTTGAGGATTTCGGCAACCGTACCCTGAAGGCATATCTGCCATTAGAAAAAAGCCCGGAGGATATCCAAAACCGGATTTCTATATACCTGGGCTAACTGTCATTGATTCATACCCACCTTAACGCTCCCGGTTTCAGGCTGAGCAAAATCGAAAATCAGGACTGGCAACGAAACTGGCGGCGTTTTTTTCGTCCCGTCCGTATAAGCCCCAAACTTCTGATCCTGCCGGTTTGGGAGAAACTGACGTCTCATGCTGAAGAAACGCATATTATCCGCATTGATCCGGGCCCGGCATTTGGAACGGGGCAGCATGCCACCACCAAAATGTGCCTTCGGGCCATGGAATCCTTTGAGGCCGAAAGGGCGCAAACCCTTCTGGATGTGGGCACGGGGAGCGGCATCCTGGCCATTTACGGGGCGAAGCTGGGATTTAGGAAAATTGAAGCCATTGATGTTGACCCCGAAGCGGTGCGATGGGCCGAACGGAACATCGGGTTGAATGGCGATGCAAATGCCATTACACTTTCCGGAACGGGAATTGAAGCGATAGAGGGCCGTTTTTCCCTGGTATGCGCAAACCTGATTCTGGGGGAACTTCTCCGGCTCATGCCGGTATTTTCCCGGCTGGTCGAAACCCGCGGCCACCTGGTGGTCTCGGGTATTTTGACGGACCAGGTGGAAAGGGTCGAGGAAGCCCTGCCTGCGACAGGTTTTTTGGCCGTCCACAGGCTTTACGAAGACGAATGGGCCTGCATGGTTTTAAGGAAGGGTGATGAGTGATATTTCCTTAAGGCGTTTTCTGGTTGAAGATCTTGAGATAGAGGACGATTTCTGCGTGATTAAGGGCCGTGAAGCTCACCATATGTCCAGGGTGCTGCGAATGGGGCGGGGCGACGCTCTGGTTCTCCTGGACGGAAAAGGGGGCCGGTTTCTGGCTGAGATCCAATCGGTTTCCCGTGAGGCCGTAAAAGTTCGAATCCAGAAGTCTCTAGACCATGAGCCGCCGCCGGCGCTCGAGATCACCCTGTGCCAAGCCGTGATCAAATCAGGCCCCATGGATTATCTCATTCAGAAAACTTCCGAGCTGGGGGTTACCCGAATTTCCCCTTTCTTCAGTTCTCGAAGCGTCGTCCATCTGAAAGCGGACAGGCATCAGAAAAAACGCAACCGCTGGCGAGAAATCGCTCACAGCGCCGCAAAGCAATGCAACAGGGATATTCCCGCTGAAATCGGGCCACCGGAATCTTTTGACAGACAACTGGCGTTATTTAGCAAAGCTCCCGGGCTCAGAGTGATTCTGTGGGAAAAAGAAACATCACGGGACCTGAAGGATTTGCTTCAAAATCATGAACCGTCAATGAGCTTTACGGGGATGGTGGGCCCTGAGGGAGGGTTTACGCCGGAAGAGGTTTCATCCGCTCAGCACGCCGGTTTTATACCGGTCTCCATGGGCAGCCGGATTCTGAGGGCTGAAACCGCGGCCCTGGTTCTGGTGGCCATTGTTCAATATGAATGGGGGGATCTTCACATGGGTTGAGGCGGTCGCTTTTGGAAATGCGCTACGCTTTGATAAACCGCCTTGACGTGTATCGGACCAGCTCTTATACTCTCTTGCGTTATTATAAGGACCCGAAAACGGAGGGGGTTGAAAATTGATTATTCCAGGGTCTAATAGAATTTTTTATTAATATCTTACAGACGGAAGGGTTAAGATGAAAAAGCGGATTCTAATCACACTTGGCATCATTCTGTTTCTAAGCACGGCAACGCTGGCGTTTTCGGGGGACAACCCGCTCAAATCCGAAGAAAAAAGGGTGAATGCAAGCTTCGCGGCATTGATTCCCCCTGATAAAATTATCGGTGTGGACAAATTTTATCAGGTTTATCAGGATGTCATGGCGGGCAAAAAGAAGGCTTATCTGATTGATGTGAGGACGCACCCTGAATTCTATGCCTTTCATATTGAAGGGACCGATCATATCCATTCGGGACATGTGTATACGATTCCGAAGAAAATCAAGGATCCGAACGCAGAGATCTATGTGTGGTGCCGTACATCCAAACGGGGCAAATATGTAGTCGGATTTCTCTACAAATATGGTTACAAGAACGTCTACCTTTACAAAGACGGTATAGTGGGCTGGGCCAAGGCCGGTCATCCCTTTGTGAACCAGTTTACGGGAAAATTCACAATCAACGAATATCGAAAAATTCCCTCCGATGCTGAAAATTCCTTCCGCGTAAGGGAATTTCATCCATATTAACCAGGACATCAGCAACATCAGCAAAAAAGTGGGAAAGGGCCTTAATATTCCTTTTCCTGAATCATTTCTAAGGGCTATAAAAACTTTCGGGTGTTTTTTTAATGGGAGGAAAAACTATGAAATTCGTGGTGATTGGGGGAGATGCGGCAGGCATGAGCGCCGCAAGCCGAGCAAAAAGAAACCAGCCGGAAATGGACGTAACGGTCCTGGAACAGACCCAGGATGTTTCCTACAGTGCCTGCGGCATGCCCTACAATATTGCGGATCCGGATCGGGACATGGATGATCTGGTGGTCAGAAGTGCACCCGTGTTCAGGAAAAAGCAGGGTATTGATCTCCGAACCGGTCATCGGGTGGAGGCCATAGATGCTACCGCCAAAACCGTCAGCGGCCATACCCTGAAGGGGGAAAGCTTTGAAGTCCCCTATGACAAACTCCTCATCGCCACCGGCGCTTCCCCCATCATGCCGGATTTGCCGGGAGTTGATCTTCCCGGCGTGATGGGGCTGAAAAGCCTGACCGACGGCAAGCGAATAAAGGGGTTTATCCGTGAACGGAACGTTGGAAAGGTCGTCATTATCGGCATGGGATACATTGCCCTGGAGATGTCTGAGGCCCTTCGCGCCAGAAACATTGAAGTCCATATGGTAAAACCCAGGGCCGCATTTCTGCCTCGTTTTAATGAGCAACTTGCGTTAATGGTGAGAGAAGAAGTCGAAGGCAACGGGGTCAACCTCCATCCGGGTCATGAGATTAATGAAATCAAAAAAACGGATGACAACCTGATGGTGGTATGCCCTGACCTGTCAATTGAAGGAGAGATGGTGCTGGTCAGTATCGGGGTTCGGCCAAACAGTCGGTTTGCCGAAAAAGCGGGGATTGAACTGGGCGTAGGAAAAACCATCGCCGTGGGCCGGTCTTTACAGACGTCCAACGGGGATATCTATGCCGCCGGTGACTGCGCCGATGCCTACCATGTGGTAACCGGAAAAAAAACCTGGGTTCCGCTGGCCTTGTGGGCCGGCCGGGGGGGCTGGGCCGTGGCGGACCATGTTTCAGGCAAGGATGTGAGCCTTCAGGGGATTGCTGGAACAGCGGTCTTCAAGGTATTTAATCTTCAGGTGGCCGGTACGGGTTTGAATGGGGACGAGGCTTTAAAAGCGGGGTTTGATCCTGCCTGGGTGACCATCAAAAGCAGAAGTCGGGCCCACGCGCATCCGGGGTCAAAAACCATTCTTGTGCATATGGTGGGGGACCGAAAGTCCAGACGTCTTCTGGGGGTCCAGATGGTGGGACAAGAGGGCGTTGCCCATCGGATCAACGCCCCTGCTGTCGCACTTCACGCCGGTTTGACCGTTGAAGCGTTCAGTCAGAGCGATCTGGCCTATGCCCCGCCCTTCAGCCCGGTATGGGATCCCATGCTCACCGCCGCCAACCAGTTGTTGAAAAAAATGTGATACCGGCATCTTATGGAACTTCGGCACGTTTAACATGGTACAAACTGAACACGGTAACGTGGGAGATCTTCCTTGCTTCCCGACCTGCGCAAGCAAGTGCAGGACCTGGAGAAACACCCGGTTGAAACGGAAAGGGTGATTGACACGGAAACATTCGACACGCTGATTATCGGCGGCGGCCTCAGCGGTATCTATGCCGCCTGCCTACTGACCCGAAAAAATGAATCTTTTGTCATTCTCGAAGCCCGGGAACGTATCGGGGGCCGGATTTTATGCTCTGAATATCAGGGATTCTTCGCCGACCTCGGCCCCTCCTGGTACTGGCCCGAAATCCACCCGAAAATGGCACACCTGATACACACCTTGGGGCTCAAGGGATATCGCCAGTTCGAAGACGGCATGGGTCGGTTTCAACGGTTCAACGATACCGTTCAGACCCTCCGGGGCTACACCACGGAACCCCGTTCCTGGCGGCTTTCCGGCGGCATGATGAGGCTGATCAAAAAACTCTGTGAGGATATTCCCGAAAACGCCATCCGATGCAACCATCCAGTCTGTGAGATCGAAAGAACGTCCGTCGGCGTGCGGGTCAGCGTTGGAGAACTGGAGCGGAAGCCATGGGCACGATTCAATGCCGGCAGGGTTCTTCTCGCTCTGCCCCCGCGCCTGGCCGCGGCCACCATACTCTTTACCCCGGAGTTGTCCTCTGATCTGACCCAGGCAATGCTGAAAACCGGTACGTGGATGGCGGGTCAGGCCAAATTCTATGCCTTTTACGAAGACCCTTTCTGGCGGCAATCGGGCTTTTCGGGCGAGGCGTTCAGCGAACGGGGTCCACTGGGCGAAATCCACGACGGGTCCAACAACAGCCATGGGCCCTACGGCCTGACCGGCTTTATCGGTATCCCGGCTGTGCAGCGCAACCATCCGCAACGTCTTATTGAGGCGATTTTGTCCCAACTGGCGAGCATCTACGGTTCACCGGCGGCACAGCCGACGACATGCTTTTATCAGGATTGGGCCCGCGAACGGTTTACCGCCACCGAGTACGACCAGCCACCGATGGCTGAACACCCCCTGTATCATCCCCCGGCCGGACAAACTGCCATCTGGAACGGGACCATTCATTTCGCCGGCACGGAAACCGCCACCGAAAACGGCGGCTACCTCGAAGGCGCTCTGGCCGCCGCCGAACGGGCGGTGATGCACCTTCACTGACCACAGTCTTGGTAAAACACGGGAAATTTGTTCTAACGCGGACTGTGTGTCTGGAGATGGGGTCGCCCTGTGGAATTATAAGCCTTATCGTAAAGTTTATGACATTGACTCTGTACTCGTTATCCTTTATCTCCTTAGGAAAAGCGATGATCATATTCGCCTCCTTCGCAGCCAAAGATGGGGATAAAACTGCGCATAGCCTCGTTGCGAAACGATTAATAACTATAGGTTCCCCCACGATAGCTGGCCTGGAATGTGCCAAAAACCACAGTTGTCCCGGGTTTGACTGAAAATGAAGGGTAGTATTTTTTGCTCTTCCGTTTTTGGCGTTTTTTGTTCCATGAGGCGTATTGGTTGCCATTCATGTCATAGAGCGCCACAAAAGCGATGGAGAGCCTATACGAGCCTCTCAACTTAAAACCAACGGTAACAGTCCCTGAAGATTGCATCTGATTGGGGTCGCATTCGCGCATCTTAAACCTCAATCCTTCTATCTTTTTCTTGTACTCCTTTACTATTCTGAGGCCTTGGGATGCCCTATCCTCTGCGGGTTGGTTTTCTGCGGCTAAGGGTGCGGCAGTCACATCTGCTGCTATTTTAGCTTCGATCCAGTCCGAAGTCCCGACTATGAAAAAAGATTCGGTTGGGTCTTCTTCCGACGTAAAGATATCGGTATCACCAGAAACGGCGTCAACCGAAAATGTGGCATCTCCAGCCACGGTGTATGTGGAAGGGACAGTCGCCTCTGTTGTGGATGCACCCACATACTCAGTGTAGGTCCCGGCATCATCTTCGCTTACAGGTTCTCCATCAAAAGCGCTTGTATCCAGATAGCCCGCTACATATCCTTCAGCGTTCGTTCCCTCATCCCATTGGATGGTTACATCTTCATTCACATTGATGGATGCACCCTCAATCGGTTGAAGGATAGTGGCCTTGCCAGGGATCGTGACTGCGGCATGCTGATATAAGACACTTCCCACAGGATTCTTCACAACAAAGTCAACAGTATCTCCTGAGGTCAATTGGCCAAGATCGGCATAATAAACCGGCAAAACAACCTTCACATCTAATCCGCTATCCGTCTGAAATTCCAAAGGTAACCCGTAGGACATGGAAACATCATTGACAGTAAGCTTAGCGTTTTCGATATCCGTCTCCCCTTCTGTAACCGTTGCAATGGCTCCTGACCCATTATCATCACTCCATACGGATCCGGCCACCAGGGTCTTCGAGGAAGACGAATCACTGTCGGAACACCCTGAAGTACTGAATAAGACGCTGCTTAAAGAGAAAAACATTAAAAACAATACCATTCCACATTTTCTAACAAAATATTCCTTTTCCATTTTTGATCTCCTTTCACACCAGATTTTTAATTATGATCATATCATTAACTCAAATATAACCGCTTGATTTTGCTATATGCCGGTTTCAATTTTTGTGAATTTTGCATCTTTTTACGAATTTGTCATCCGTAGAACAAAGAAATTTTAAAATCAAGAAAAAACGAACCCTCAAAGCGTATGTCTCCATCCTTCATTCTTTGAGAGCCCGCCTGACAAGCTGGGTGATATCCAGGACCTCAAGGGGAATCTTATTCCTCCTCACATAGGTCATCATGGTCCTGACGCATTGCTGGCACGAGGTGACGACCGCATCAGCGCCGGTACTCAGGATCTCTTCGATCTTTCGCTTTGCAATTTGCGCGGAAAGCCTGGCATCGACCATCTCTAAATTCCCGCCGCCCCCGCCGCATTCGGTTGAATCTCAACTCAATGAACGGCAAAAAGCTATAATTATTCAAGCCCAGGGTCGGGCCATGGTAACGGATTGAAATGGTTTGAGAAAGGACACAAACGGAGCCCAAAATGGGGCCTATAATCGCGCTTTCAGGTCCTGAAAAGGATCTTTTAGGATTGGGAAGATGAACAACGCCAGGCAAGTGAAAGGAAGAAGGGGTAAATCTGAAATATTCACTTAACCGGTTGGGGGGAAATAGGCCGAAGTCAGTTTATATTTTTGGTCGCTATCTTGCTTTGTTTTTGGATTGAACGTCATTAGCAACAAGCACACAACTTTACATCAGCCTCTTTTCATGTAAAGTTAAGGGCGCTTTCTTTGCATTACGACGTGGAAGTGTAAAGAAAACATGAGATCCCCCATCGACAAAAACAGCCCCTTGACCAACTGATTGTGGCCAAGGGACGGTTTCATCGGCCTATTTCCCGGGGGGCGTGGGCCTCAGCACACCATTTTTGTCTCTTTTGTTGGGATAGGGTTGTTTGGGCAAGGGGGCGCCGGGCAGTTCTTCGACGGATTTTCCGTACTTCCAGTCCGGCGGGCAAATTGCCACGTACCTGGCATAACCGCCTGTGCCGCCTTCGGGTTTTGCAAAACCGATCATGACCAGGGCGCCGGCCGGTGGCACCTTATCCAGATTCATCATTCCCTCGGCCTGGCAGAAGTTGTTTTTCAGCAACCAGTTTTCTCCTTCCAGGTTGGGTGTGGTGTCCGTGTCCAGCGGTTCATGACCGTGAAACAGGATTTTTCGTTCCAAATGCAGGAGTTTGAGGGCATCCAGCTTTGTCCCGGGAAACGGCTTTTTAGCGAAGCGATCGGTTTCTTTCCATTTCTTGTACCAATCCGATCGAATGGCCACCACCGACCCTTCAGGAACTTTTCCGTATTTGGCCTCCCAGGCTTTGATATCAGCGATGGTGGCATGATAGCCGGGATCTTTCTTGACTTTTTCGTGAATATCAATAATTACAAGAGGCCTGATGGCATAGGTGGCCGGCAGATCGCTGATGGTAGCGCCGTATTCGTAGAAATGGGCCGGCGGATCTAACTGGGTGCCGTACTGGTCTGTGACCAATTCATAGGATGTGGCGATAAATCCATGTTTTTTGTAATCAAAAGCCTCGCCGATTTCGCAATAACCGTCATATTTTTTCCCTGCCACCGAGGGTTTGAACTTGGCCTGTCCAAAACCGGGCCAAACTGATATGGTCGGGTTGAATGCATGGGTTAGATCAACATATTTGGCTTTCTTCAGGACATTGTTGTAAACATCCCAGAGCTTTGTGTTCTCACCCATGGCAGGTGCTGCAGCCATGGTCATCAGCAGGATAAAAAACGTTGCAACAATCATCATCCGATTTTTCATAATTCCTCCTTGAATTAATTGTTACGGTTATTTAAAACCAATTACCGAGAAACTCCAATTTGGGGATATTAAAAAAAGGGTTATTGTGTGTCAAGCAAACAGATTCAAAATATTAAATGACAATACCTGTAAATCACCATTTGAGATAAAATGAGGATAATATCATGATTCGCGCAAAACTCTGGTTTCGATGTGCCGCCATGCACGATCCGGTTACCCCCACCATTTTGAAACCCGCTGTCGTCAGTTGGGAAGCCAAACACCGAACGGTGGATTTGACCATCGAACGGGCCTTCAACGGTTATGAACTCATCATGCGAATGAAGGGATGGGTTACCGTCGATGTGAAAAAGGCCATTGAGGCCGTCAAAAAAAGAGGGCGGCTGAAAGTGCTGGATGACCGGGAACTGGTGGTGGAGTTTGAATCGGAATCAGATTTCGAGACTTTGAACGGCGAGCTGGCGGAAGCGTTCGGGGACCAACTGGACATGGATCGGATATGACTCCGATGGATTCCGATCCCGTCGAAATTCCTGTGGACGGAGTTCTGGATCTTCACACATTTGACCCCCGAGATGTTGCTTCAGTGGTAGACGAATACCTGTGGGCCTGCATGCAGAAGGGGATCCTTGACGTCAGGATCATCCACGGAAAGGGCAAAGGGGTGCTCCGCCGTACGGTGCATTCGCGCCTTTTAAAACACCCGGATGTGGCACAATACCAGCTGGATGACGGTCCCTCGGGATGGGGGGTCACCTTGGTTAAGCTCAAAAGGGTACGGCTCAAACCGTAACAGTCCGAAATGCGTTCATAAGGGTCTTATGGGCGTTCCCTGAGGGCCTTGAACATGCGGTTTCTGTCCAGCGGTTGAACCTCGCGAACGATCCAGTTCCTGAAGTCCTCTCCTTCGGGGGTGGACTGCTTATAACTCATCAAATCCAATTGAACACCCAGGGCTTCGGACACACGGGCCGCCAGAATGGGCCATATTTCGCCGATATCGCCCACAATGGGAAGGCTTCCCGGAATCCTGGCGAATCCGGACATTTCCATTCGAAAGGGAAGCCCAATGGATTTTGTTTTGGGCAGCCCCCGGTCCACAGCCCCGGATACCCGGCCGTCTTTTCGTTCATGCATCCATGCTTTTTCAAGGGTCGGATCCAGGTCGATCCTCACGATCTTCTTTTTCGC
>Ga0222657_1001116_pt1 | contig 10602 bp, 6 predicted proteins | sample AntAcemetagen474_FD_179858 | JGI IMG/M metagenome (GOLD analysis project Ga0222657, IMG submission 179858) | Saline water microbial communities from Ace Lake, Antarctica - #474 | ecosystem: Environmental > Aquatic > Non-marine Saline and Alkaline > Saline | place: Antarctica: Ace Lake | collected... | reverse complement strand
CTTACCCTGCGTGCCCTCTTTAGCCTTCTTAGATCACACCCAAGGATTTCTGCTGGATGTCTTAACAACTCAACCGGTTTGCGATCATTGAGTATCTTTCTCTGTTCAGGTATATCTGGAATCGGTTCCGCCTTAAGATGTATCTCCTTGATATGGTCAATAAAGGCTTGCGTGCCATAGATCAGACCGTGGCGGACATCCTCCCAGATGCGTCTCTTTTCGTCAGAATATTTCTGGACTTTCTCTCTGTAACTCCGATGCTTACCTGTTTGATCAAATTGAGAAAGGATAAGCTCGGTCTTGAGCCATTCTGGTCGGTTCCGGTCATATGCATACGCCGAATAACTGCTCCATTTATAATCGATGAGGCGTTTGACGAGGCCAGCTCTAAGGGGATTTCTGTGGACATAATAGGAGAGCTGCAAGAGATACGAATCGTTCTCCACAAGTATGCTCTTATATCGGCCTTGAAACAGATGGCCGTTTCTCGAGTGTCTCCCATTGAAGCGTGTGGTATAGGCTGTACCCAGCCATTGCATACACTTTGACAGGTTGGCCCGGTTGGTTCGGAGTAGTAGATGATAGTGTTATGTGAAGTAATCCATTATGTTGAGTTGCATCAAAAAATCCTGTTATTTCAGGTGCGTCAGCACAAATTACTCAACATAATTTTGAGTTCACATTAGGGCGCATGTTTGAAATTATCGCGGCATTTCCATTGAAACTCGGGAAAAAAGGGGAATGTTGCAAAAATACCTCTCTCTATGTTTGGAAGATTATGTGAAGTGAAACAATGGTAACCAATTTATATTATAGGTGAAAGTATTTCAACTTCACATAATATTTTACTTCACATAACATTATTTATGTGGAGCTCCACATAAATAGTGATTGGTCATAAAGACGTAAGCATGCAACAAACAGCCGTATTTGTCCTGAGCATCCTCTATATATTCCCTGAACTTTCCATAATCAGTTTTGGAAAAATCGATCCTTTTCCGCTCGTTTCCTCTTGCGGTTACATGGTAAAGCGCTCCTTCATATTCGATTCTTAGCGGCATAGCCATAATGCTTACATGGCCTGCTCAATTTTGTCCCGATTCAAGGGCTGACCGCGTTCCCATCAAGGGCTGACCCCGTGCTCTTCATTTTCACTTCGCAACAGGGACATTTCACATGGTGACTTTGGTCGGGGCGACCGGGTGCTGCGCAAAGGCAATGCTGAACCCCGGCCCGTGAATGTCCCTCGCCATATCCAACGCTTCCTTCACCGTTCTTGCGGCGTGAAACCCCAGATGTTCCGGCACGCTCGAATCTTCCGCTCCCGCCACGATCACCTTCCCGCAGTGCTGCAGGCGGCGCAACGGCTGGGTGGCAAAAATACCGTGAATCGGGTGAAACGCATAGTGGTTCCGGTAAAGATCGATCAGTTCTTCATGAAGAGCGTAGTGATCCGTGTAGGTTCGTTCAATCTCGTAGGGATCGCGTGTGTTTGACAGCACCCGATGCCACACATCCGGATAGGAAGGATGATGCACCCTGTCCCACTCATTGGGGCAGGGGGTGACCATTATTACCGTACATCCCGGTTTTCCAAGGGCCTGGATGGTGCCGCCTAGATAACCGAGTCCGGATGAAATCAGTGTCAGGATGGGATTCATGGACGAAAAGATGGCGTAAGGGCTCCAGGCGGGCACCCCGTAGAGGACAACGTCATAACGTTCCTTGCTGAGGTCGCGCCGCGAAGGCACATGCGCCATCCATACGTCAAGCACCGCTTTACGTGTTTCCCACACGGAACCCGCAAAGACGCGGGCCGATGTGAAAGGGTCTGACTCGACCGTATCGATTTTAAATATCTTCCCGGGGATCTTTCCCTCGAGCAGTTCGCCCATCTTATCGAGCACCGCATGCATTCGATTGTTCTTGATGGACATGGACATCCCGTCCGGGGTGTGATGATGGCGAATGGATTTGAACGATGACAGCCCGACGCAAATCGATTTCCATCCCCCGGAAAAACCTGTCAGATGCCCGGCGTTCACGTAAACGGTGAGATCGCTCTCCGCCACGTACCGGCTGATCTCCACATCGTAACCCTCCGATGTCCGCCCCAGATACACGAGGTTGTCTTTATCCTCGGCGTCATGGCAGAAGAGGCGTTTCCCGAACGCCTTCACCGTGTCGTCGCCGATAACGACGGCCAGTTCTTCGGGCCTGAATTTGCGGTGCAGGGCATTGGCGCAAATGAGGTTCACGTTGTCCCGGGAAACGCCGGCCGTTTCCAACTCACGCATCACTTCATGAATGGCCACTCCCCGGATGGGCCCGAAAGCGGGAAGGGTGAGATCGTCAAACGCGATGGTCACCCGCGCCCCCGGCTTGGCCAGTTGTGAAATGGTCTGCACTCCCAATGGGTTGGACAGGGCATCCCTAACAGCCCCTTCCAGGTCGGTGATGGGTTCCAGTCTCTTATGGTTCGCGGGCGCGATGGTGAAGGTCCGATCCGGCAGTTCAGCACGAATCGTTCGGTCGCCATATGGAATCTCCGTGATGCGTCCCATTTCAATCCCTCCTGATGACTGCTGTCCGTTTCCCCCTGAGATGCAACGAATCTGCTTTTACTTCAAGATCAAAGCGGTCAACATAAGCGATGGGTAAGCGGATGTCTCATCCATCGGGCCAGGACTTCTCACCCAGGGCAATTCGACACAGGTCCGTGACGAAAATCTTTGCCAAGCCATGCTGTGAGAAGGGCCGCTGCAGCAGCCCGAATTGGCGAATTCGAATTGGGGTCGGGCCACGCCAACTCATTGAATATGATGGCTTTACGTTCCAAAAATAGGTGTTTTCAGAGCCTATATCGCCCTTTTTGACCCCCAAAAAGCCCCGTTCCCTCTTTACTAAATGTGAATAATCCTCTTTTTGCCCCTGAAAAGTTCGATATAGGGCCTAAATAGGGGTGCTTTCACGCTTGTTCTTTAATAGTTGTAGATAGTTAGGGCGGCCCGACCCCAATTCTGATTGAACCATTACCCTTTGCCTTGGCCATGGTGGCCTCAAGGAAAATTTGGTACTTTGCTTCAGGTGTCAGGTAGCGGCGTTTACGGACCATTTTTTCTTCTGCTTTTTCCATATGGCATTCCTCCAGGTTTTTTCGTAAACCAAAACCGAGAGGATTGTCAAGCAGCCGTCGCCGGGGCTAACTCCGGTCGCCCTACGGGCTCCCTCCGTTAGCCCCACAAACTTGCTTCCACCTCACCCCATGGATGGAATACAGATTCAGAAACAAAGTACTCGTTCGACAACTGCCTGAAAATCGTATCCCTTCGCTTTCAGATAGCATCTTCGCTCAAGTTTCTCAATTTAATACCCAAGCCAACTTATAACCTGATCACTGTCCCCCTTTTTCTTATTTCAGAATCCGACGAATAGCATTAAGCTTCCCTTTGTAAGGAGGATATATCAGTGGCAAATCAAACCAGGAAGCTGCTTTTAGAACGCTTTTCTTATGTGAGAACCGTTCAAAACCGTTAAATCCATGGTAACTGCCAATCCCGCTTTCCCCTACACCCCCAAATGGCAGGTTGGGATTTACTAAATGCTGTACACAGTGATTGATACATCCGCCACCGAACTGAATCCTGGTAATCAGTTTACGTTGTACGGCTTTGCTTTTACTGAAAATATAACAGGCAAGCGGATGTTGAGGAAGTCTCGCTAGCGTATCGAAAATCTCATCAAGATTTTCATATTTCATGACCGGCAAAACCGGTCCGAATATTTCTTCCGTCATCACATTGTCCGCCAATGACACATCTTTCATAACGGTGGGGGCAATGTATCGATCGGCTTTGTTGGACAGGCCACCAATGACCACTTTATCCTGATCGATAAGGTTTACGATTCGGGTATGATGCCGCTCGTTTACAATTCGGCCGAAATCCGGGGATAAAGCAGCATCTTTGCCATATAAACTGATAATCCGTTGTTTTATTTTCTCAAGAAATTCTTCCTCTACCTGTTGTTGAACCATGACATAGTCAGGAGCGACACATGTTTGTCCTGCATTCATGAATTTCCCGTAAACGATGCGGTTAACCGCAATATTCAGGTCCGCGTCAGAATGGACAATACACGGGCTCTTTCCACCTAATTCCAGCGTGACCGGCGTTAAATTTTTTGCTGCGGCTTCCATAACGATGGCGCCGACCGTCGAACTGCCCGTAAAGAAGATATGATCGAATTTTTGCTTTAATAAAAGAGTGGTTTCTGGAACTTCACCCGAAATATAGGCAATATATTCAGGGTCGAATAATTGTTCGATAAATTTTTGAATCGCCTGGCTGACATTCGGGGTCAGTTCAGATGTTTTAATAACCGCACTGTTCCCGGCCGCAACGGCCGCGATTAATGGCGCAAAAGTCAAACCGATGGGGTAATTGAATGGAGAAATAATTAAACTTACACCCAGAGGTGCAACGTGTATTTCACTGGATGCCGGCTGAATAAGCAGCGGCGTTTTGACTTTCCGGGGTTTCATCCATTTTTTTAAATGTTTGATGGTGTAAGTCAAATCATGTAAGACAAAGCCTGTTTCTGTAACATATGATTCATATTCAGATTTCCCCAAGTCATCTTTGAGAGCCGTGCTGAATTGACCTTCAAACTGTTTAATTCCCCTTTTAAGTTTTTTTAATGCATTAATTCTGAAGTCGTAAGTCCGGGTAACCGACGAATTAAAAAACACCTGTTGTTTACGGACAATTTCTTTTATTTCCTGCTCATTTTTCATAATATTACCCACATTTTTTGGTATAACATTTGAGGTCACTGGCGCGTCTTTTGCGTCCAGTGCACCGATTTGTTATATGGTTTCTAGTATTTTTTGTAATTCCATAATTGAAAAACTATCCCCATGTGAAGGATAGATTGTTTTTGAACCGGAATTAATTAATTTGTTCCAACTTTTATATACCACATCATAACTTTCCGCTTCAACTGGGCGATAACCCTGCCCAAATACTTTCAGAATATTCATTGCCACATCTCCAACAAAAGCGTCTCCATTTTCAAGCAGCAATGAAACGGAATCTATTGAATGTCCTGGAGTATGAATTATTTTTCCTTTTATTCCGGTAAGGGTATAAATCTCATAATTATCAGCAGTAACAATTATGTCAGAATCATTCAAAGTAATTGGAGTGTAGTTATACTTAATAAATGGAGAGAGTATTTTATCTAGTGCTTTTAAATAAATATTATATTGTTTTATACCCTCAGTATGAGTTTTTCCTTTTTTAAGATACTCAATTTGGCTTTCATGAATAATCAGTCTGCATTTTGATTCTTTGCGAATATCTTGCACCAATGCCGCATGGTCGTGGTGATGATGCGTTAGTAATATAAATTTTATTGAGCCAATACTAATACTGAGCCTACGCAAAGATTCTTTAAATTTATTAAATTTACCAGACCAGCCGGCATCTATAAGCAAATAGCCATCATTACATTCAAGCAGGTAGTAATTAGTATCATTTATGGTTATTTTATTTTTCATATAACTTTGATGTAGTCCGCCTAATCGCGGCATTTCTAATACTGTATTATGACATGCGAAATGGTTTTATGTTGCGATTTTGCAGCCTAATCCGCCACATAATCGGATTAGGCTGCGTTAGTGCTGTATTCGAATTGGGGTCGGGCCACGCCAACTCATTGAATATGATGGCTTTACGTTCCAAAAATAGGTGTTTTCAGACCCTATATCGCCCTTTTTGACCCCCAAAAAGCCCCGTTCCCTCTTTACTAAATGTGAATAATCCTCTTTTTGCCCTGAAAAGTTCGATATAGGGCCTAAATAAGGGTGCTTTCACGCTTGTTCTTTAATAGTTGTAGATAGTTAGGGCGACCCGATCCCAATTCTCACCCTTAAGTATTTTTCCGCGAACGCCATTCTCGGTTAATTCAGCCTCGATATCGATGCCATAGTCTTCTCCCAGGTCACGCGTGAGCCAGTCGGAATGTTCCTCGATTAAGGCGGCCAACCATTTATGACCGATTGCGCCAATTTTTTGCTGTGGAAATCGAGTAGCCATTTATTAAGCCTAACGAAAGCTTGAGCAGAGCAGCATAGATAGCAACTATTTTCAATTAAAGAACAATTATCAAAAACCGAGTGATTGTCAAAGCCGCACAGTTTTAGGCGTCTGTCACCAAGCTTTTTGTTAAACCTCGTATTGTGCCATCATCTTTTCGTCTCTTGCGCCGGCGCGTACGCAAGTGATGTTCGCCTGAGTATCCGTTTTGTCATAGATTGAAGCAGTTGTGGTGACAGATAGATCGGGAACTGGGAAAGAGCAAAATAGAGCCAAGTGAGTTCGGGCAGGGCTCCACCGGTCGCTGCAAGCATCAATCCCATATTGCGCTGCGAAACCATAAAACCGAGTGCAAGTGCACGCTCTCTGCCTGCGGTCAAAAACACGAGAACGGTCAAGAATAGCACCGCAAAAAACACCCCAAAAGCCAGGGCTGTGAGAAAAGTCGTAGTCATTGTGTCGACCAGGATGCGAGTACCAACACTTTCCATAACCGCTGCAACGAAGACGAAGAGGACAATGACATTGAAGCCATTAATTCTTTCACTTTGCCGCTCAATCGCCACTATGCCGACGAATCGACGAATGCCGAAACCGATCAAAGCCGCTCCAACGAGTATTGCAAAAAGCTTGATTGCCATTATCAAAGGTGGAATCGAGAGTGTAGGTCCGACGAAAGCCGGCGCAAACAGAGGCGCTGTGAACGGAACGAGCGCCGTGTTGGTGACTAGGGTGACGAGAACAAGCGTGCCATCCAACCCCATCAACGTCGCTAATGCTGGGGCTGCCATCATCGGTGATGCCACTGCCTGCAGCATGAGTGCAAGGAAAAGGTCAGGTGCTTTGGTATTGATACCAAATGCGAAGCAGGCCACCGCAAACAAGACGGGGGTTACGACAGAAGTCCATGCGGTTGCAGCAAGCACCAACACCGGGCGCCGAAGGTAGGTCTTGACCGCTGCGATGTCCACTCTAAGGAAAGCGATACATAAAAGCACGAAGACAGCCTCGGTTACATACGGCTTAAGGAAGCTGCCGATCCATGGGAAGGAAATACCAATCACAACCAATGCTGCAACCGCTCGTGTGCCCTGGCGACCGAGCCATGTAAGCACTGCTATGCTTGCATCAATAATAAACACTCGAAGAACTCCACCAACTTCTCCCAAATGAGCAGGTCAGACAAGGTCTAACGACAAGCTCACCAGCGCCTCCTCCGGCCCCCGCGTGAACCGCAGGACTTTCAGGCGTCTGGTGCAGCGTTTGGTTCGCCAGCTCCGACTTCTTTTGTGGCAACAACCTTTTCCATGCCAATGAACAGAAGACCTTCTTCCAACCCGAAAATTGCGGACTTCCTCTTTGATATGTGGCTCATATGTCAACCTGTCCCAACCCGTTATCCACCTGATGTATGTTGGAGATTTGCCGGTCTTATGTCATCCAAAAAACTGTCAGTTCCATGCATCTCTCAACCCTCAGTTCGCTCCCCTCTTAACGATGATATCACAGTCCATCCATGATCTGAACTTTAGCAATCAGCAGCCATTCTGTATTCCGAAGATTGCTTCGTATGCAAAACAATTTAGGTGGGAAATGGATTCAAGAAAAATATCGGTAAGTCGGCATCACAGTTTTTGCCGGGATTACTCAACAAACCTTGAATTATGCGCTGGAACAAAAAACAATATTGTCGCACCAATCTTTCGGCATCTAATAGCCGGAATTTTGGTTTCAAAGAAAGGCAGGACCATTTCTGATCCTGCCCTCAAAGGTCAATGGATCTTATGTTTTTCACAATACGCTTCAGTATGCTTGCCACCTTTTCCATATGCTCCCGACCCTTTTCGTCGTTGTCGGGTATGAGAAGAATATCTTTGCTCTTCAGGGCGTCATGATAGGCTTCCTTCCATCTATTGACGCCCATGGGGCAGGCGGTGGGAACGAAAATCAGATCTCCCAAAGCATCAGCATCCTTTTCACCTTAGGCAATAATTAGGTGCTGAGCTTTCAAGACCTCTGCTAAAAGGTAAAGAACAGTGTTCAATTTCCTTCAGATCCCATACCCACCCGTTCCCGTCAGGCCCTCCTTTGCCTGAAACCTTTTGGGATGAATTCTGAGGACCTTGAATATGGCGCTTCCGTGCAAGTTTATAATTAATCGTTTGCACAACACTCACCATCTGCGTGAGCATCATAATTACACTCCCACTGGTGGAGGTTGCAGGGCTTATGGTCCCAACCCCTTCGCGTGTCTCTATGAAAAGGCCATCGGGTAAATAAATAATCTTTATCAAACACACCGGCCACATCATTGAGTAGATATGAATCATCCATGTAATGGCTGCTATGCTCTTTATGGACCAGAGAATAAAGGTTAAATACCGCTGGATTTTCGCCGTGTTGGCAATAAGTAGCGGCCTCGGGCGGTGTTGGAGGTCTGTGAGGATGAAAACTACAAGAGGAATGCATACATTCACACCAGCAGAAGTCATGGGGGGTTTGATAGAGGACCGCGGGCATTATTTCAATGCTGTAAGCAACCGGTAATAGGGTTTGTAAAAAAAACGCATTAAATGCGGCCTTCGATTTGTCGACAAGTTTATTCACTTTTTCCAGGTCCCAGATCCAACCTTGTTCGAGGTTCTCCCTTTTATTTGCAACGTATTCCATTTTAGCATAATTACCCACTAACACACAAAAAGTGTATTCTAGAATAAAATAATCGTCATGCATCTTCTTGCCGAATGTTGTCCACAAATCGGACGCTGTTTCATTTAGGGTAACGAAGGGATCTTGGTTATTCTCAGTGGGTTGGTCTATGAACACCTCAGCGGATTCTGTCAATATATGTGAAACTTCGTAAATCGGTTTAAGTGTTTCCTCTAGTAAAGAGGCCATACCCAAAAAACAAGTGATACATTTAAAGATGGACATGCTTTTGTTCTGCTCTTCGTCTTGCTCAAGCTTCAATTTCCCCAAAAGCTTGGTATAGAGAGATTCGATGCTAGAGGCACTTTCCCCGAATAGTTGGGCATAGAACTGATTTTGAAGATCATTTATGAAGAAATCATATAGCTTGGATAGGAGCAGGGTCTCATGATAAAGCTTATCTTGAATAGACGTAAAGGTCTCTTTGCTAAATGCGTCGTTGTCCGGGATTTTTTCATAAACCATACTTTCAATCGTACCTGGTACACCGTCCCAACCCCAATCGTAAGTGTACAGGTTTCGTATGTTTAAACATACCCTGTCTTTATGCTTTCTATATTTAGCATCGGCAGCAATATAATCGCTCAAAGCTTGAAAAGCCCTTACTTGATCATCCTGCGTCTGATCCGGAAAAGGCCAGTCTTTTGATTCATTCCAAAACACATCATGGAAATCGCTGTTTGGAGGGAACAGATTGTCCGTATTGCCAAACGGCCCCGAGATCGAGGGTTTTGGAAAAAAAGCACCTATTGCATCACGTCTTAGATGACTGTTCAGTTTGCCCAATGGATCACTTGCCGCGTTAGAATCGCTTTTAGCTTCTATGGTTGTGCTAACCGGCTTTAAATAAGGATACTCTTCGGGAAGACTTCCTCCCATGAAGATTATAGAATAACCCGCATTTTCAGAAAGTAACGTATTTATTATGGCGTTCGGCGAACCGCCCTTTAATTGAACTATCTTTTGTGTATTGGAAAAGAATATAGAGTTAGAATTGATGCATGCATTTCCAATACTTGACAAGGCGATGAGCAACTCGCCCTTCGGGGACACGGTCTGCAAATGGACTTCCAATTCTAGCATTTGTTCTGTATCAACCTCGTTATCGCCTTTGTTGGTGACGAAAGTTTCACAAGAAACCAAATCCAAAGTCCATTTATTCAGACAGCAGACTTGGAAGCCGCCCGCCCCGCCTTGAAGGTCGGCCTTTATTTCGAGTTTATCCTGACCGTTGTACGCCCCTAAAACAAAAGTATCGTTTTCTTCACCGGCGCGGGTGGAGAACCGTACAATAGCCGTATCGGTAAAATTCCAATTGCCGTGATTATTTACAAAGAACTTACCTTTTACGGATTGCGGCCCGCAACCGTGGCTAGCCCATTCTGAATCATACCTAACGGCATTCCCTTTATTCACCCCGATCATGCCAAATTGATCTGTTGTTAACATAGGTAGGCGAGAAGGATTGCCCCAAAGGTCTATAGCGTCTAGAAACGGTTTAATATCGAGACCACCTTCAAATGGTTGCTTCAAGCTTTGAAGAAGCAAGACGGCTTCCGGAAAAGGTAATGGAGGGTCGGCATCGGGATTCGGAAGCTTACCAGGTAAACCATATACATTATATTTTTTCTGCCAACCATTTAAAGTGTTGTACATCTTGTTCAATGATTCTTCATCGATGATATTAAAAAACGCATCATCGATATATGACAAATCGGTACGTTTTAACAACAAGGCCTGAAAACCGATCGCCGACTGATCGGACCCGACGTCGGCCCAATAGGTGTTTTCTCCA
>Ga0222657_1001115_pt1 | contig 10613 bp, 9 predicted proteins | sample AntAcemetagen474_FD_179858 | JGI IMG/M metagenome (GOLD analysis project Ga0222657, IMG submission 179858) | Saline water microbial communities from Ace Lake, Antarctica - #474 | ecosystem: Environmental > Aquatic > Non-marine Saline and Alkaline > Saline | place: Antarctica: Ace Lake | collected... | reverse complement strand
CTGGATCAATTGATTACGATTTCAAATACAGATATTGTTACTGCAGATATTACATTGAGCGATATGATTTTTGAGCAGATCACAGGTAAATTCGGTAGCTTTACAATCGAAGATGAAAGTTCAACTGTGATCGACAGCACAGGTGAATTCAGTCTTTTCTATGCTGAGATCAATAATTGTGAGGTTATTATTGATATTAGCCAGAATTATACTCTTCCTTTCGATGCGGATATCAATCTTGTCTTTAATGAAATCTATACCCAAGCAGGTATCCCTTTGGAAGTCAGCTTCCACTGTCCGGGAGATACAATCTTCAATTTTGCCGGTTATACAGTTGGTCTCGATCCCAATTCTTCTGTGTCTATCGATACTTTACATTATTCATATTCCGTAGTAACTGATAGTACAGGGAATAATTATGTACCTATAAATTATGACGATGAAGTTGCTGCTATCATTTCGATTGGAAATATGGTTTTCCAGCAAATTCGAGGTATGATCGATCATAAGAGAATTGATATGGTAGATATTGAAGAAGATATTGATTTGGAAGACCTGCCGGATAACCTTTCCGATCTTCTGGTATTTCAAATCGTTCAGCTCCATCTCAGCATTTTCAATCAGACTGGATTTGAATGTAACCTGAACATGCATCTGGAGGGAAGTAATGATGATGGTGAAACAGCTGAATTATTCATTAATGAAACAATCGGCGCTGCTACAACAACTGATATTATCATCGAAGAAGGAGTAAATAACCTACTAAATATCATTCCAAATAATATCAAAGTTACAGAGATATATGCACTAATTGGAGATGGAGTTACTTCTGGAAGTATTACTTTGAATGATTCAATTTCCGGTTTTTATGAAGTTGTTACTCCTCTACAATTTATTATCACAGATTCAATAAGTATTACAGATAGACCAGATCCGATCGAGATGGATGATGATAGCCAGGAAGCATTTGAGCAGAACATCAATGGAATCAGGTTGGTTATGAATGTTGAAAATAAATTCCCATTTGGTGCTGATGTGAAGGTCTTCTTTGCCACAGATTCAGCGCTGGTTTTCGAAAATCCTGGATTGCTAATCGATTCATTATTTATTGAACCTGCTGAAATTATAAATGGTTTTTCCGGAGATCCAACTATTAGCACCTTAACTATTGATCTTTCAGAAGGTGATTTCAATGTATTTTTAGACCCGGAATATCAGGTTGTTCATATAGGTGCTGAGCTTTCTAATATGGGTACTAATGGCGTAATTGTAAATGTAAGAGGTTCAGATAATATCAAAATCATTGGCCATCTCGAAGCAGAAGTCCATATTGCGGAACCGGAGGAATAAGATGAAAAAGATAATATTTATTTCCATAATTTTTTTGTTTATCTCTTTTAATCTAATAGCTGATACTTTTGATAATCCTGTAAGTATATCACTTGGAGATGCCTACTTGATTAAAGCTACAGGATATCGTGCTTTAGGTTGGAATCCTGCAAATTTAGCTTTATTCGATAATAAATTCACAATAAGTCTTTCCGATTTAAATCTCGGTATCACTAATAATGCTTTTTCAATTGCATTTTATAATGATATAGTAGGGCAATATTTAGATGAGGGAGATGAACAAGATATTCTTGATAGAATTCCGGATACCGGATTTGGTCTTGATTTTGATTTGGGATTCACCCCTATGATAACATCATTTTCATACAAGAACTATGCTTTTTCCTCAACAGCAAGTGTTTTATCCACTATACGTTTTTCAAAGGGGCTTTTCGAATTTCTTATTGAAGATATCGAATTTCAGGAATATGATTTTTCAGATTGTAATGGAGAAGTAGTTGGATTTTACGAACAAAGGCTTGGCTATGCTCAGAAACTACGGTTGAAAGATCTTCTGCCATATGGACTCCCACCGATTTATGGTGGTTTCAGCATCAGCTATATTATGGGAATAGGATATGCTAAAATTTCCAAACTTGAATCCTCTTTAATTAACTCACCTGATGGAGCCGAGATTGATGCGGAAGTGAAGATTGTAACAAGTGGTATAAAAAGAGAAGATGATGAGTTTTCCTACGAACCAGAAAAAACTTTTCCTGGTTCCGGATTCAGAATGGATATCGGATTCTTATCTAAACTTAATGAGAACATTACAGTTGGTTTAGCTTTTAAAAACCTTTTTGGAAATATCACTTGGTCAAGTGATTGTCGGAAACATATTTTCAGTGCGTATGGTGATTCTATATGTGCATATTCAGGAAGTTATGATTTTGGTGACCAGTTCGATGATGTTGATACAACTTATTCTGTTAGTGAGCTTAAACAGACAATTCCATTTGAAATTCATATGGGTGGAAAGTATGAATGGAAAGTTTTTAATTTCTATGCAGATTACGTTCAGGGATTTAAATCGAGTGCTTTCACATCATCTAAACCTAAAATTTCTCTGGGTGCAGAATATGATATTCTAAAATGGCTGCCGATCAGAGTAGGTTTCGGTTTTGGTGACGAAAGATCATCTCACTATTCGTTAGGCTCAGGTTTGGAATTTAAGACTTTCGCATTTAGTTGGGCGTTGCGAAGTTACTATTCACCGTTTCTATCATATTCAAAAGGACTTATATATTCCGCAGGTGCAATCCTGAAATTTTAATTTGTTAATCATAATTCGGGCAGGAAATTCCTGCCCTTTTTTTATTCAAAATTGGAGGAATTATGCCGATTGTTACAGTTGAAAATGCTGGTAATTTATCATCTGAACAAAAAAAACAATTAATCCGAAAAATGACAGATGTAATTGTGGAAGTAACTAAAAAACCTGAGAATGCTGTTTACGTGAGAATTGATGAAGTTCCACGAGAAAACTTTGGAGTTGGAGGAAAACCTTTAGGGTAAATTTCTAATATCTAATTTGTGATTACAAACAAAATTCCAGATATCAAATTATAGGAAAAGATATAGTATGTTCAATATTTTTTGAAAAACTGAATCACATTTATTTAAATTTGAAAAAGTGACAAGTTCAGAACTTCCGAAGTTTTTTATTTAAACAACATTTTAATCTCGTCACGAAAATTTTCTTCGTAATGTATTCTTAAGCGCACAGCCTGTGTGAAAATTAAAATATTAGATATAAGAATTGTCAGTCTGAGCGGAGTCGAAGACTCCCAATTCTTTCTAAAGTAAAAAATTAAATAAAATCCTTCGACTACGCTCAGGATGACATTTTTATTTAATTTGGTTAAATGTATAGTTCTCAGACACTCTGGCAACTTGGGAACAAGTACAAATTTTCAATTTCAAATTTTCAATTTTCAATCTCAAAGCAATCCCCATCTCTTTCTGAGGAATAATTCCGTACAGAAACAAATCAAAAATATAGCAATTAAATACCATTTCCGGTAAATTGGTAATTCGGTTTTCAGCTCTTCAATTTTAGAAATTGCCTTGGGAAATGTGAAATCCGAAAAAGTTTTCGCGTTTATTATTTTCCCATTGGTTTGTTTTGAAATAAAAGCAAGTAAAGGTTGATTAAATCCTCTGTCCCGAGCTTCAGGATTATCATCTGTAACCAGGAAATTGCCTGAAGTTTGTTGTCCGGTTTTTTCCGCAAAGATCGTGTAATTATATTTTCCTTTTTCCAATTCTTCAATTTCTGCGAAGTATTCATTTTCTTTTTCAAGCAGATATTTTTCAAAAATCTTTTTCTCATTTTGTTTTATTATCAGTTTTGCAGTAAGGTTTTTTATAGGTGCCAGTTTTTCATCAAAAGCAGTTAAGGTGATCATGATTTTTTCTCCTTCAAAGTAACTATATTTATCTGTGAAAGAGACGAAACGCTCTGTATTTGATGCACTTAACCACAAAATAATATTTGTCATAAAATCAGAATAATCGGAATTGCGAAGCTGCCATTTCCAAAGATTATTAAAACTGAAATAAAGCACTTTCCCATTTTCAAATTCATTAAATAGAATTGCCGGACTTTGCTCATCATTCTCTATTTTTGCCAGGATTTCTGCCTGCAATTTAGCGTTAACGTAAAAATAATCAACCGGTGGAATCTCATCCGTATTTTCCAGAAATTCAAATGTTTGAAATTTCTTACTTTCATCAGTAAAATAAAATGTGGATTTAAAGGATGATGTAATTCCGGAAAGATTTGCCGGCAAGATGTCATAAAGCGAAGTTAAAGGTTTTCCAAACAAAAGAAGACCTCCTCCGTTTTTCACAAAATTATTTATGATTTCTGTCTCGATGTGTGTGAGATTCAGAGAACCATAATTTACTAAAATCAGAACAACAGTTTCTTTTATATTTTCTGAAAGATCGGTGGTTTTCCTACCTTTTTTTAAGGTTCTATTTTTGAGCAGAAAATCCGAATTCCAGCGTTGATTTTTCTCTACCGCATCCAAAATGAATTTTATATCCCAGTTCAAATTGTCGGAAACAATCAATATTTTAGCGCGATTATCCAGAACCTGAATAGCAGCAGGAAAGCGATTGTTTGCCAGATTTATTTCATTTTCCATATCAGATTCGATGACAACCTCAAAAGGCTGCAAACCGGTTTTCTCAAAAATCTGCTCAAAGATGATTTGCTGAAAATTATCATTTGAAAAATCAATTTTTCTTGTTTGAGATATTTTTCCATTTATTATCAGGTTTACTTTTGCTTTTTGATTAAAATTCAAGGCGGAAACATTTGCAATAATTGGAGTTATTTCATTTTTATATGCGTTTTTATTGTAGTTCAGGGTGAAAATTTCAAGGTCAAAATCTGTGATTTTAAAATCAGGATTAAATGTGAAAATGGGAATATTGATATCATTTAAAATGTTCAAATCATCATCTCTAAACCAACCATCTGAAAAAAGAAAAATATTTTTTACATCAGTTAGTCCATGCTTTTTGGAAATGTCTTCAAATGTCCTGGAAAGATTTGTAGAAGATTTTATACCATTCATTCCATTGGCGAATTCAATTTCAGAAACTTTATAATTTTGTGATACAAGTTTCTCTCTTATTTTTTCTTTAAAGTCTTTTAAAGCTGCAATTTTGTTTGTTTCGCCTTTTTTTTGATTCATGCTTTCAGAAACATCTGAGAGGAAAATGATTTCTGATTTCTTTGAAATCTTTTGTGAAAAGTAAAGAATCGGATTTAAAAGGAGTATCAAAACCGCAATAATTGAGACACATCTGAGAAAAATCAGAAGATATTTCTTTCCCTTTCCAATTTCAGGAATGGTTTTTTTATAAAATAAAATAATTAAAATTACAGCAATAAATATAAATAATAATATCATCATTTACCAGAATTTTTCAGGAGATATTGATCTCCAATAAAAATTATTTTTTACTAAATTTGAATTTATAACAATTGGTATTTTGTCCAATTTTAAATTTTCCTTTAATTTTAATAACATCCGGGACTCGAAACCTTTAAAAAGCGAAACATCTTTAGCGGAAATAATCAGAGTGGATGATATTTCATATTTTTCAATGATTTTTTTTAACATAACATTCGAGCTGACAAGCTCACCTATTGCAGGATGATAAGGACCTGCAACAATGGAGTTTTCATCAATATCTGAATGCAAACCGATTTTGATTATTTTTATGTTATTTTTCTCAAATTGGAGTTTCATTTCAGATACGATTTCAATTGCTTTTTCAATCGTGAGCGGGAGATATTTACCTTTATTAAACCATTTTTCCAGAACTGTTTCTTTTAATACAATTGTAGGATAAATACGTACGAAATCAGGTTGAATACGAATGGTAGTTTTTCCGGTTTCTTTTATGCTTTTCTCTGAGAAATCCGGCAGACCCGGCATCAATTGAATTCCAAGTTTGAAATTGTGTCTTTTAATTAATTCACAAGCCAAAATTGCAGTTTGAGAATGATATCCTCTTTTGCTCGCAGAAAGAACATCATCCGAAAAACTTTGAATACCAAGTTCAATGACTTTTACCTTATTTTCTTTGCAGAATCCAAGAATTTTCTCATTAATAAAATCCGGACGTGTTGAAATTCTGATACCGGAAATTTGAGCTAAAAAGGGTTTTATAAGATTAAAAAGTTCTTTTTGTTTTTCGATGGGAAGATTGGTGAAAGTACCGCCGAAGAAGGCAATTTCTTTATCTTTCAAAGCTGCATTTTTCCGACAAAAATTTTCAATTCTATTTGATATTTCTTTGGGATTTATATGAATTGTTTTTGTTATCAGATGCTGGTCGCAATAAACGCAATTAAATGGGCAGCCAAGATGAGGAATGAAAATGGGAAGAATCTTCATGATAGTTGAGAATTATAACTTCAATATTGAACATGCTTCATTGGCAGCATTTTGCTGAGCTTCTTTTTTGTTGGGTCCTTTACCAACACCGAATTTTTTCCCATTGATATAAACTTCGATTGTAAAAACTTTCTCATGATCAGGACCTTGTTCCTGGATGATTTTATAAACTGGAATAATTTGATATTTAGATTGAGTGTATTCTTGCAAAATGCTTTTGTAATTGATTAATTCGCTGGATTTGATTGAAGATTCAAAGTTTTTCAGAATAATTTTTTTGATAAACTTTCGAGCTTGTTGAATGTATCCATCCGAATAAATAGCACAAATTAATGATTCCATTGCATCGGATAGAATCGAAGAAGAATTTTGTCCTCCGCTTTCCTTTGCTTCAGAACTTAGATAAATATAATTTCCCAATCCGATCTGTTTAGCTTTCATTGTTAAAAATTTTCTGGAAACAATTTGAGATTTAAGTTTTGAAAGTTCTCCTTCGGAATATTTTGGGAATTTCACAAAAAGTTCTTCTGCCACAATTAAACCCAAAATCGAATCTCCCAGAAATTCCATTCGCTCAAAGGCAGAAGTTTCCTGAGTTGAATTACTGACCGAAGTGTGAGTTAAGGCAGAAATTAATAGAGTTTGGTCCTTGAAATGATAATTGATTTTATCTTGTAATTCTTGTAATAGAAGGTTATCGGAACTTTTATTATTAAAGAGCGAGAGAAGTTTTCTGATTTTTTTCAAAATGCAAAAAGGGCGAATTATTCGCCCTTATTTAATAAATTTTTTAAAAACTAATACTCCGTTATGACCACCAAAACCGAGTGAATTACTGAGCGCAACTTTGACATCTTTTTCAATTGCTTTATTTGGAACATAATCCAGATCGCATTCAGGATCAGGATTTTCATAGTTGATTGTGGGATGGATGATACCGGTTTCAATTGATTTGCAGCAGGCAATTGCTTCAGTTCCAGCTGCTGCTCCAAGCATGTGTCCCACCATTGATTTCGTAGAACTTATCTTAAGATTATAGGCGTGATCACCAAAAACGGTTTTCAGAGATGCAGTTTCATTTTTATCATTGAGAGGAGTAGAAGTGCCGTGAGCATTGAGGTAATCAACTTCTTCCGGTTTCAGATTTGCATCTGATATGGCAGCTTTGATTGCTCGTGCTCCGCCTTCTCCATTTGGTGATGGAGCTGTAATGTGGAAGGCATCAGATGTGGCACCATAACCAACAATTTCAGCATAGATTTTTGCATTTCGTTTTAAGGCGTGTTCCAATTCTTCCAGAATTAATACTGAGGATCCTTCTGCCATAATGAAACCATCTCGTTCTTTATCGAATGGACGACAGGCTTTTTGAGGAGCATCATTTCTTGTACTGAGTGCTCTCATTGCACAAAAACCAGCAACGGAAAGCGAAGTTACTGAAGCTTCTGAACCACCTGAGAAAATAATGTCAGCGTCTCCATATTGAATTGTACGGAAAGCTGTTCCCATTGCATGGTTTGCAGATGCACAAGCTGAAGCAATATTAAAATTGATCGATCTTAAGTTAAACTCGATTGCAGCTTCTGCTGAGGCGATGTTGGCAATCATTTTTGGAATAAAGAAAGGGCTTATTCTTTTTGGTCCGGAATTCACCATTTTTCTGGCTTCAATTTCAAAGGTTTCCATTCCTCCGATTCCAGAAGCAATTATAGCTCCAGCACGGTCATGATCAAAATCAGTTAAATTAGCATCATTTAAAGCCTCTTTTGCTGCTATAAGTGCAAATTGAGTATACCGGTCGAGTTTCTTAACTCTTTTCTTTTCAAAATAATCAGTTGGATTGTAATTCTTTACTTCACCGGCAATTCTACTGGTGAATTCATCAGTAATTTCAAAGTTCGTTATTAATTCGATACCGGATTTACCGGCAACAAGTCCTTTCCAGGTTTCATCAACATTGTTTCCAACTGCGTTTATTGTTCCCAAACCCGTGATAACAACTCTTCTTTTACTCATTTTTAACCTCTTAAAGTTAGATTTTTTTATAAAACTGAAAGAATTTCCTTTCAGGAAAATTAAAACAAAGGTGGAGTTTTAAAACTCCACCAAACAAAATTTCGAAATTAGCTGATCTTGGATTTGAGATAATCGATAGCTTTTCCAACTGTAGTCAATTTTTCAGCTTCGTCATCTGCGATATCAATTTCAAATTCCTCTTCGAATTTCATGATTAATTCAACTGTGTCGAGAGAATCTGCTCCAAGGTCTTCGATGAAACTTGCTTCCATTGTTACTTCACTTTCTTCTACACCAAGTTCTTCTACAATGATCTCTTTTACTTTTGCAATGATGTCCATTATTTCCTCCTAATTTTTTTACATTATCAAACCACCGTCGACCTGAATAGTCTGACCGGTTATATAATTAGCATCTTCCGAAGCTAAAAATAAACAAAGATTAGCCACATCTTTTGATGCTCCTATATGTCTTAAAGGAATTGCTTCCAAATATTTGTCAACAATTTCTTTTGGTAATTGGGATGTCATTTCTGTTTCAATGAATCCTGGAGCGATTGCATTCACTCTTATATTGCGGGATGCGAATTCCTTGGCAGCTGATTTTGTGAGAGTAATTATTCCACCTTTTGAAGCAGCATAATTTGCCTGACCAGCATTTCCCATAATGCCAACAACCGAAGAAATATTTAGAATAACACCTTGTCTCTGTTTCATCATAAACCTGCAAACTTTTTGAGTACAGATGAAAGTTCCCTTCAAATTTACATTGATGACTGCATCCCAATCTGATTCCTTCATTTTCATAAGAAGTCCGTCTTTGGTTATGCCTGCATTGTTAATAAGAATATTAATTTTTCCGAATTTTTGGAAAATTTCTTTGAATAGATTACCAATTAATTCTGAGTTCGTAATATCAATTACATATCCGATTGCTTTCAAACCTTTATCAGTAATTTTTTTAACTGCTTCATCAACTGTATCCTGAAATAAATCGAGAATAATAGATGTGGCACCATTTTCTGCAAAAGTTTCTGCAATAGCAAAGCCGATTCCTCTGGCAGAACCTGTGACAATAACTACTTTATTTTCGAACTTTTTCATATCGTCTCCAAAACTTCTACGATACTTTTCACATCTTCCACTTTATCAATGCTAAGAACTTTTACTTCACGGTTGATTTTCTTGATCATGCCAGCCAGAACTTTTTTGGGACCGAATTCAATGAATAATTTCACTCCGTTCTCGATCATAAAGTTTACTGAATCTACCCATAAAACAGCAGAAGTAACTTGTTTTGCCAGATTTTCTTTTATCTCTTGAATATTGGCTGTAGGCTCAGCATTCACATTGGCAATAACAGGAATTTCAGCTGGAGAAAATTTGATATTTTCCATTTCTTCTGCCAGCCAGGTTTTTGCTTTTTCAATCAAAGGTGAATGAAAAGGACCACCCACAACTAAAGGCACAACTCTTTTTGCACCGATTTCTCTTAAGATTTCACAAGCTTTTTCAACGCCTGCTTTGGAGCCGGAAATAACGGTTTGAACAGGAGTATTAAAATTAGCAGCAATCACAATTCCCTCTTTAGAGGCTTGCAAGCAGATTTCTTTTACTTTTTCCGAATCCGGTCCGATAATTGCAGCCATGGCAAACGGTTTTCCTTCATTTGCTTTGATCATGAATTCGCCACGCTTGCGTACAAGATACATTGCATCTTCCAAACTAAGAACTCCATTGGCAACGAGTGCGGAAAATTCACCCAGTGAATGACCTGCTACAAAATTTGGTTTAATCTCTTTTTCTGCTAAAAGAGTTTTCATGGCAACTATGCTATGAAATAAAATTGCAGGTTGTGTGAATTTTGTTTCTTTCAGTTTTTCTTCAGGACCTTCTTTCATAATTTTGAAAAGATTGGTTTTATTTTTTTCATCGAAATTCTTCAGAATTGCTTCATATTCAGGATTTTGTTCTATAAAGTCCATTGCCATGCCAATATACTGAGCACCTTGACCGGGAAAAATAAATGCAATTTTCACCATAAATTCCTCTCTTTTATAATCTGATTAATAAACTTCCGGAAGTTAATCCAGCACCGAAAGAAGCCATTAATATCAGGTCTCCCTTTCTGATTTTACCTTCTCGAATTGCTTCATCAAGTGCAATTGGTATTGTTGCTGAAGATGTATTACCATATTTTTCAATGTTAACAATTACCTTATTAGTATCGATTTTCATCTTTCTTCCCAGAGCATCAATAATTCTCATATTTGCCTGATGTGTAATTAAC
>Ga0222657_1001097_pt1 | contig 10753 bp, 1 predicted proteins | sample AntAcemetagen474_FD_179858 | JGI IMG/M metagenome (GOLD analysis project Ga0222657, IMG submission 179858) | Saline water microbial communities from Ace Lake, Antarctica - #474 | ecosystem: Environmental > Aquatic > Non-marine Saline and Alkaline > Saline | place: Antarctica: Ace Lake | collected... | reverse complement strand
TTTTAAATGTTTTGGAATACATGGTTAAATTACTAAATATTAGCTTTTTAACCACAAAACATGCTGCTTTTTATTAACATTATTTTGTTGATTTCCTGTAATTTATGTTACTGCGAAACTTTAGTTACTAACATTTTCATTCTCATTAATAGTGAGTTTACCGTCATTCTCATCATCGATATCTCTCCAGTCATAGTCTTCAGATCCATCAGTGTCTTGCAAGGAGGCGCAACCACCATTGGCAGGCTGCCCAAAACCGGTACATGTTCCAGTAGTAGGATCAAATATGTCTAATAAACCATCACCGTCGGTATCAGCACCAACACCTGCAACAGCATTCAGGTCACGGTTGCCCCCCACAGTACTCCAATCAGGGTAGCCATCACTGTTTACATCATGTCCTTCAATATTGTCAGGTACACTATCATCATCAGAATCACTATCAATATAGTCAGGAGTGTTGTCACCATCCCAGTCGGATAGTACTATAGCAGTACCTCCCTGGTTTGGATCATATGCATCATCAATGCCATCATTATCCGCATCGTTTCCTGATAGTGCAGTATATGCAGCCGTTGTTTGTCCTTCAATATTGTCAACAATTCCATCATTGTCAGCATCAATATCGATGTAATCGGCAAAGGTATCAGTATATCCGGTAGGTGTTCCTGCATCAGTATTAACAGGAGAAAAAACGTTACCGGAATCATTCATTCCATCTCCATCAGCATCTGCAAATCCATCGATAATTCCATCACCATTTGCGTCAGTACCACCGGTTTCAGTAGCATCTGTTAATCCATCACCATCTGAATCACGGTCAATAAAGTTTGGATATCCCAAACCATCAGTATTAGGAACAGCAAGATATGTTCCACCATTTGCACCATCCACTACATCAATCAATCCATCATTGTTGGTGTCATCAGTAGCCATATTAGTCCAATCTACTCTACCATCAGAATTCACATCAAGCACTGAAGCATTGCCCCCGGCTTCTACAAGGTCAGGTATACCATCATTATCACTGTCAAGATCAAGGTGATCAGGGATTCCATCAAGATCAAAATCAAAATTATCGTTAACACCGTCATTATTAGAATCTACCCATCCCGGGTAATTTACATCTGCAAAATTAGGGTAACCATCAAGGTCAGCATCTCCAGAAGGATCTACTGTTCCGCCATAAATGTTATCATAAATATCTCTAATCCCATCATTATCATCATCGATGTCAATATTGTCAGCAAGTCCATCACCATCTGTATCCGGATATGTAACAACTACGACAATTTTTGCCGTATCACATAATCCTGTTGTATCACAAACAATATAATCTATGCTTGTTGTGCCAGTATATGTAACATCCGGTGTGAAAGTTACCGTTCCATCACCGTTATCTAAAAAAGTTCCAACTCCGGCAATAACAGGGTTACCAATAAAAGCAGAGAAAACCAAAGAATCCAGGTTTTGATCTGTATCATTAGCCAGAGGTTCAATTAGTACAGGTAAGTATGGTGGTGTTGAAGCAGTGTCGTTAACTGCATTTGGTGGATATGGAGGAGGAGTAATTATTGAAACCTTTGAATCGAAACCACTTCTGCCACAGACATCATTAGCTACGCAAGTAATTACACAGTCTGTAAGGTCTGTTACAGTATCAGGTGTAAATAAAGTGATTTGGGCATAAGGATTTGCAAAAGTACCACTACAGGAAGCTGACCATTCAAATGTAAAAACACTTGACCCAAGTGGACTATTAGCAATACAATTTACTATTGCATCTGTACCACTCACAATTACGTCAGGTACTTGAATAATAACTTTTGGAGCTTTCTCACCGGGAGCCTGAAAGCAAAAGTTAAAAAAAGCACGCTGGGCAGCTACATTTTGTGCCTCAGTTCCTCCGGTCATTTTATGGCCTGCTTCATACATTACCATCCCACGATTATACTCGCCATAGGCTGGCCCAAAGGCAAGTTTGGCAGCCTTACCCATTGTCAAAGCAGGATAATCAGGATGATCCGGATCATAAACTGCAGCTTTTGTGGTTGTTCTCCAATTACCTGAATTAGTAAGACCCTTTTGAGGCATATAAATTTGCTCTGAACCATTTTCAGTAGCACCATCAAAAATGCCCATAAATTGCATATTAGGATCTGTTGGAAACTCATAAGTGTAAGGAGGTGTACCATCATCATGATCACCCCATAAAACTGCTCCATCAGTTGTAAGAAAGTTCAACAAGGTATCACCATGGTTCTCGTAATCATCTGTTTCACTTAAATTCTCCAGAGCACTAACGCCATGACATGCTGACCATATCCAGCCAGCACATCCACCAGAGTCAATAGCTGCATTCCAGAAATAAAGATTACGGTGATTGCCCCAGGTAGGGTCTGCATGGGGAAGGATAAAAATATCGTTACAACAATCAAGATCAGTAGGGTAACAGAAGTTATATGCAGTTGTGGGTATCTCTGAATTTTCAAAGGCAGGCAAAACAAGACTCCCATTCTGTAAGTCAAGTGTCCATACAGGAAAATATTTTAGCACTTCGAAAACAGGAACCGTTACTGGTGTTGTAGTTGTATAGCCAACAACACCTTTTGCCTCCCAGCTTGCAATATAAGCATCAACGGTTGGCGTTCGTAACCAGGCGTCAATAATAAAAGGACCTCCTTTGTAATCATGGCCATCGACTGTAAAGTCGATCCCATCCTTAGATTTAGATGGATTAATGGACCATTTTACAGGTATATTGTATTGTTGAATTAAACCATAAACTAAACCATAAGGTTTGAGTCCATTTGCATATGTTTGTGGTGTTATGCCCATGTCGATTATATAGGAACCAGCCGGAATTGACTGATAGGAAGTTTGAGCTTTGAGATAAAAGCCACTAAATATTAATAGCAGCATCAAGAAAGACAACCTAATACTTCCTTGATTGATAATATTATTTTGTAAGATAGGCTTACAAAATTGCTTCTTTATAGAGCTGAACAAATAATTAGCTAAAGAAATTGAACATATACTTCTTACCATGTTGTTATATTTTTAAATTATCTTTTAAATATACGGATAAATACTTGAACTATATAGGTATTATTAATATATTTCCGTTAAATAAGGCTATCATTCACTTGTAAATTTTAATTTAGATAAACAAATAAAAACATAACAACTTATTCACTTCCGAAAGTTAATAAATATTTGAGAATAAACCTCAATTCGAGACGCAAAATTACTACTTATAATTAATCCAAACAAGAGAATAAATACATATATTACTACTTAATTATTTGTATTAATGAAAATACAAACAAAAAAAGGAGACTTGAAAGCCTCCTTTTTTTAATCATCATATGTTATATGATTATCGATTGACAACCATCATTCGAGTCTTGATGAAGTTGCGGCTATCTCCTTCTACTTCTATCTTATACATATATGCTCCTGAAGCTAATGAAGATCCGTTAAAGTCTACTTTATAAGTACCTTCACTTTGTTCTTCATCTACTATTACAGCTATCTTTTCCCCAACAAGATTAAACACACTCAGTACAACTTTTCCTGTTTCAGGAAGTCTGTATTCAATTGTGGTTATACTATTGAAAGGATTAGGATAGTTATTGCTCAGTGCATAATCATTTTCTGAAGCTACCAATTGAGGTATTGTCAGTTTAACATTATCGATCATCTCAGCACTCCTGTTGGCAATTTCACTGCTGGCATTCAGAGCAAAGTCCAGATCACTGTTATAAGATGTTAATCTTAGTTTTAGTGTGAACAATGATTCATTTGCTTTAAGTGATATTGGATCCAGGTTGTACCAAGATATCCTCAATTGACCATCTTTAGCAGAGTACATTAGTTTGTCATCATAACCTTTAGTCATGCTTACTCCTATTATTTCGACTCCTGCAGGATAATTCATGATAAGTGAGATAGCACCTACTTCAAGTGTTGTTGTTGTTGAAACCGGCACTTCTACTTCTTCATAAGAAATTAATTCTAAACTACCCTGAGTTCTCAAACTAATTGATGGAGTGATCTTAACTGTTGATGGCACATAGCTTGCATTAACATCTCCGAAGCATAATGCTGCTACATCGTGTCCAAGAATAGATCCTGTACCTGAGTTAATTGGTATAACTGTACCGTTTTCGAAGCTCCAGTCACCGGCAGGGAATTGATCTATTACATTAATGAAACGTTGCTGTACATACAATGCATCAAGTGTATTAACATAAGCTGTTGCATCAACATCGGCTGCATCAAGGTTCACTCCTGAAAGTTGGTTCATACCTACAAAGTGTTGCATAATTGCAAGTGCATCAGATGAATTACCTCCACCCCATGGGCTATTATTAGTAGCTTGTAACTGGTATTGATCACTTAGGATGTTGTTGAAGATATAATTACCGTTTGAATTGGTCAGTGCAGTAGCAACATTTGTATTATTGCTATTAGTAAGATCCATAACTGTGCCTGGAATTGGAGTAGAGGCCGGATTATTATAAACAACCATACCACCAAGATTAAATGAGTTAACAACAATCACATTTACATCATCAGATCCTGTACATCCATTTGCATTTGTAACAGTAACTGAATAGTTACCAGTAGTGGTCACTATCAATGTTTGATTTGTAGAACTATCATTCCACAAATAACTTGCATTGGAGCCTGCATCAAGTAATAATGGTGAGCCCACACTAATAGTAGTGTCATTACCAAGGAATACAACTGGAGCAGGCACTACAGCTAACCATGCTGAATTACTGATTGTTGTTCCACAGGCATTTTTCACATAAACCTCATAGAACCCGGCATCTGCAAGTGTAACAGTATCAATAGTGAGGGTTTCAGTTATACAACCAATTGGTAATTCAACACCATTCTTATACCAATTGTAACAATGTGGTCCGGTAACATCTGCGATAACAGTAAAGCTTGCACTAGAGTTTTCACACACAGTTTGACTAACAGGTTGACTAATAATTATTGGTGTAAGCAATACGCTTAGTTGTACATTATGAGTAGTCCGTGTACCACAGACGTTGGTTGCAACACAAGTATAGTTAGCTCCATCTGCCTGAGATATAGGATCAATAATAAGTAGAGTGTCGGTTTCACCTGCCATAATAAGTCCATCTTTATACCACTGGAAGCTCATTGGCGTTGTACCAAGAGTAGTAACACTATAGCTCACCATTTCTCCTTCACAAAGTTGGGTAAGCTGTGGCGGCTCAACAACAAATATTGGTTTAAAGGTAACTTCTAATTGAATCGTATCAGATGTTATTGTGTTACAATAATTAGCTATTTCGCAGTAATAATAACCGGCATCAAACCATCTTACTGAATCAAATACTATATTGTAATTATTTGCTCCCGATATTGGAAGGCCATCATGATACCATTGATAGCTTGGTGCTGGTGATGCATTAACATACATTTCCAGTTCAACATATTCGCCTTCACACTCAATGATATTTGTTGTTTGTGACAGTATCACAGGAGGAATATAGACTTTAACATTAACTTCATCACTATCTGAACAACCATTCATATCAGTAAAAGTAACTGTATATAATGTAGTGGCTGTTGGGCATACATTAATTGTAGCATCAGTCTCACCATTACTCCAAACAAATGTTCCAGAGCCAATTCCAGATGCAATAAGTGTTGCACAAGCACCCGGACCTGTACAAATTGTTTGGTCACCACCAGCATCAGCTGTTGGTAAGGCATTAACTGTAACAGTTACATCATCGCTGTCTGTGCATCCATTTGCGTCAGTCACAAGTAAAGTATATGTTGTAGTAAGAGTTGGTTGTACACTAATAGAAGGAGAGCTTGCACCTGTACTCCAGGTATAGGTATATCCAGGTATGATTGTAGCTGTGAATACAATACCATTTCCAGAGCAGATACTAGCATTAGAGCCAGCGGCAGCAACAGGTAAAGGATTAACAGTAATACTTGCATCATCAGTTCCTATACAGCCACTCAAATCTGTCACTGTAACTGTGTATGATGTACTAATAGTAGGACAGACCATAATTGAGCTTGTCGTCTCACCATTGCTCCAAATATAGGTACTGCCTGCTGGAACCGGCGTTGTATATATGGTAACACATTCACCGTCACAAGTGGATGCATCAGGTCCAGCAAAAACGACTACTGAAGGAGTTACAATGATGAAAATAGTGTCGTTAGCACACTCCGGAGGTAATGGATAACCATCATCACAGACAGAAACAACTGCCATATCCAATCCAACATAAGCAGGATTTGGAGTATATGTAAATGCTCCATTTGCTGCGATTGAGAATGTACCGTTTGCTGGCATAACAACTGGTGTTGTATCCACAGTCAGGATAGTACCATCCGGATCATAATCACCATTTGATAAGACGTTGCCAATAACAAATCCATCACTGCATACCTGCTTCGTTTCATTAAAGGTCACAGGGGGATCATTAACAGGGAAAATAGTGATATAGGATGTTGCTGTATCACATGCTACTGGTATACCATCATCACACACCACATAAATAAAGTGGTCAGGTCCGTAATAACTCGTAACTGGCATATAATTAAATGAACCATCAGGATTCAAGGTCAGGCTTCCATGCGCAGGTGCTGATACAAGACTTACACTCTGGGCATTACCCTCAGGATCATAATCATTAACCAATACATTTGCTGATAAAGGAGTATCCTCATTAATTCCATAACCATCATCAACAGTAACTGTTGCATTTGCACCATAAGTATTTATGACTGTTAATGTTACAGGAACATTAACACACAATGGAGGTGTAGCATCATCGCAAAGCTCATAAACAAAATAATCCAGTCCGGTATATCCGGGATCAGGAACATACATGTAGGTGCTATCAGGGAAAATTGTCAGTGTTCCATGATAAGGGCCTGAGACCGCTGATGAAATGGCACCTCCCAAACCTCCCTGATTATTAATCGTCATAATTCCATTTACTCCTGGAACTGGTGTTAGACAAATATTCATACTATCTCCGTCAGGATCAAAATCATTTGATATGAGGTTCCCGTAAATTGGCAAACCAAGTACTCCTGAAGTATTATCCGGATTACCAACCGGTGGACGATTAGTCAGAGATGATACATCAATAACCGTGATCTCTACTGTAGCCTGGTTGCATAATGGCGGTATGCCATCATCACAGACTTCATATATAAAAATATCTTTACCAATAAAGCCGGGATCCGGTGTATAAATATAGCTTCCATCAGAATTTAATACCAATGTACCATTTGATGTTGGAGTTACAGGTGTGTTTGCAACTGTCATAGCATCCTTCTCTATATCATTATCATTTGTTAAAACATTACCGTTCACAGGTATATCAATAAGCGTATTGTTTATGTCGTTAATTACAACAGGGGCATCATTAACAGCTAACACTGTTATATAAGCTGTTGCTGTATCACATGCTACAGGTATTCCATCATCACATACAACATATACAAACTGATCAGGATCATTGTAATCTTGATAAGGTATGTAGGTGAATGAACCATCAGGATTCAATGTAAGGTTACCATATGTAGGTCCTGAGACCAGACTAACACTCTGAGTATTACCTTCCGGATCATAATCATTGGTCAATACATTTCCTGCCAACGGAGTATCTTCATTAACTCCATAACCATCATCAACTCCAACCGTGGTATTTGTTGGTGAAGGTAAGATTGTTAAGGTCACAGGAACATTTACACATAGTGATGGTGTTCCGTCATCGCATACCTCATATACAAAGCTGTCTTGACCGCTAAAACCAGGATCTGGTAAATAAGTGAAAGTACCATCTGGATTGATAGTCAGAGTTCCATTGGATGGGTCGGATACCGGAGTAGTGTTGATAGTCAACAGATCTCCGTCAGGATCAAAATCATTTGCAATTAAACTACCAGTTACTGCAGTATTAGGTATTCCTTTATAATTGTCAGGATTTCCTACCGGCGGACGATTAACAACTGGTGAATCATCAATGACGGTTATATCAACAGTTGCATTACTACATGCTGGTGGTACTATATCATCGCAAACTTCATATACAAAACTATCTGTACCTGTAAAACCAGGATTTGGTGTATAGGTATAGGTTCCATCTGCATTCAATACCAAAGTACCATTTGAAGGTGCTGTAACAGGTGTTGTTGTTACTATGAGATTATCACCCTCGGGATCATAATCATTTGTTATAACATTACCACTTACCGGAACATCCATCAAGGTATTATTAATATCATTAATAGCAACTGGTGGATTATTAACAGGTAACACAGTAATATATGATGTAGCTGTATCGCAAGCAGTTGGTATTCCATCATTGCAAACAACATAAACAAAATTATCAGGACCACTGTAACCCGGATCAGGTATGTAACTGAATGACCCATCAGAATTCAATGTCAAGCTTCCGTTCGCAGGTCCCGAGACCAGGCTAACACTCTGAGTATTTCCTTCCGGATCATAGTCATTGGTTAAGACATTGGCTACTAAAGGAGTATCTTCATTTACTCCAAATCCATCATCCACACCAACTGTTATGTTTGTAATAGTCGGAACTATGGTCAAGGTAACAGGAACATTTACACATAATGATGGTGTTCCATCATCACATACCTCATAAACAAAACTATCTTCTCCACTAAAGCCGGGATCCGGAATATAACTGAATGTCCCGTCAGGATTAATTGTAAGAGTTCCATTTGATGGTCCTGAAACAGGTGTGGTGTTGATGGTCAACAGATCTCCATCAGGATCAAAATCATTTGCGATAAGGCTACCTGTTACAGGAGTATCCGGTATACCTTTATAGTTATCAGGATTACCTACCGGTGGACGATTTACCAATGGTGAATCATCAACAACAGTAATATCCACAGTTGCCTGACTGCATAATGGAGGTGTCCCGTCATCACAAACCTCATACACAAAACTATCTGTTCCGGTAAAGCCTGGATCTGGAGTATAAGTGTAAGTTCCATCCGCGTTCAATATCAGGGTACCATTAGAAGGTGCTGTAACAGGTGTTGTTGCTACTGTGAGATTATTACTCTCAGGATCCGAATCATTGGTCAGAACATTACCACTTACCGGAACATCTATCAAAGTATTGTTTATATCATTGATAGCAACCGGAGGACTATTGGATGTAAGAACAGTAATATAAGATGTCGCTGTATCACATGCTACCGGAGTACCATCATCACAAACAATATAAACAAACTGATCTGGTCCGGTATAGCCCGGATCAGGTACATATGTAAATGATCCATCCGGATTCAATACCAAACTACCATTTACAGGTCCTGAAACCAAACTAGCGGTCTGAGTATTACCTTCGGGGTCATAGTCATTTGTTAATACATTTGCAGTTAGAGGAGTATCTTCATTTACTCCAAATCCATCATCCACTCCAAATGTAGTATTTGAAACAGCAGGAACTATAGTTAAGGTAACCGGTACATTTACACATAATGCTGGTGTTCCGTCATCGCATACCTCATAAACAAAGCTATTTTCCCCACTAAAACCGGGATCAGGAATGTAACTAAAGGTACCGTCAGGATTAATAGTCAAGGTTCCATTGGAGGGACCTGATACTGGTGTAGTATTAATAGTAAGCAGATCTCCGTCCGGATCAAAATCATTGGCAATAAGACTGCCTGTTACAGGAGTATCAGGTATACCTTGATAATTATCAGGATTACCTACAGGTGGACGATTTACCAATGGTGAATCATCAATAACTGTAATCGTTACTGTAGCTTGGCTGCATAATACTGGAGTCCCATCATTACAAACTTCATATACAAAACTATCGGTTCCTGTATAACCTGTATTTGGAGTATAAGTATAGGTACCATCTGAATTCAATATCAGTGTACCATTTGAAGGCCCAGTCACTGGTGTTGTAGTTACTATAAGATTATTATTCTCAGGATCATAATCATTTGTTAGAACATTTCCGCTTACAGGAACATCCATTAATGTATTGTTTATATCGTTGATTGCAACTGGTTTGGGTGATACTGATTCATTATCAGAGTCATTACCAGGTGTATTATCATCCTCATTACCTAATACCGATGCAGTATTAAAATAATTTCCTGATGAATTTACAATAGCGGTGATATCTAAGGTAGCTGTGATACCATTTGCTAAACTGCCGATAGTCCATATTCCTGTGCCCGATACATAAGCTCCGCCTCCATTATCCGAGACATAAGTATAGCCTGTTGGAAGTTGATCAGTTACTGATACTCCCGTTGCACCTGAAGGGCCGTTATTGGTGACTACCAGTGTAAACACTATTGTGCTGCCTACATCAGGAGTACTATTATCTACCAGTTTTTCCATTGCAAGATCAGATACTGGATTTGATGAAGCGGTTTCACTATCTGAGTCATCACCAGGTGTTGGATCATCCTCGTTACCTGAAACAGTTGCAGTATTTGTATAATTGCCAGTAGCATTTACTGTAACTGTGATCTTTAAGGTATCTGTTGCGCCATTAGATAAATTACCTATAGTCCATACGCCTGTTGCATGAACATATGATCCTGAGCCATTATCTAATACATAAGTATATCCTGTCGGAAGCTGGTCTGTTACCGATACGCCCGTTGCATCCGATGGGCCGTTATTGGTGACTACCAGTGTAAACACTATTGTGCTGCCTACATCAGG
>Ga0222657_1001092_pt1 | contig 10790 bp, 10 predicted proteins | sample AntAcemetagen474_FD_179858 | JGI IMG/M metagenome (GOLD analysis project Ga0222657, IMG submission 179858) | Saline water microbial communities from Ace Lake, Antarctica - #474 | ecosystem: Environmental > Aquatic > Non-marine Saline and Alkaline > Saline | place: Antarctica: Ace Lake... | reverse complement strand
CATGATTTTCGCCGTGACCTTGCAGCACACCGGGGCCGGGAAATTCTTTATGGATTTGGCCCAGTCCATTTTAGGCACCGTGCGGGGAGGGGCGGCCAAGGTGTCCATCTTCTCAAGCGCCTTCATGGGAAGCATCAGCGGCAGTGTGATTTCCAATGTGCTGTCCACGGGGTCTTTCACCATTGCAGCCATGAAACGATCGGGTTATCCTCCCCATTACGCCGCCGCGGTAGAGGCCTGCGCTTCGGCGGGGGGGGTTTTGATGCCGCCCGTGATGGGGGCGACGGCCTTTGTGATGGCGGAGGTCCTGCAAGTACCCTATCTTCGCATCATCCAAGCCGCTATAATCCCTTCCATCCTCTATTATTTCTGTCTGTTCTTGCAGGCCGACGCCTATGCAGCCTTAAACGGCATTACCGGGACTCCCCGGGAGGAATGCCCCTCTTTTTGGGCCGTAACCAAAGAAGGATGGTTTTATCTGGCCGCCATAGGGCTCCTCATCTATATTGTGGTGGTCCTGTGGCGGGAGTCTCAGGCTGCCTGGATCACGACTCTGGCCCTTTTGATTGCCACCATGTTCAAAAAAACAACAAGACTTAATTTCAAGAAGTTCATGGATCTCTTGGAAGGAACCGGTCGGTTCATGGGTGAACTCACCTCTATCCTGGCCGCCTGCGGCCTGATTATCGGCGCCATGTCGGTGACGGGCGTGGCCCATTCCTTTTCCCACGAAATCGTGAGTTTTTCCGGCGGCAACACGGCCTTGCTTCTGGCCTTGGGGGCCGTTGCCAGTTTCATCCTCGGCATGGGCATGACCATCACCGCTTGTTACATCTTTCTGGCCATTGTCATGGCCCCTGCCCTGGTGGAAATCGGCTTTTACCCCTTGGCGGTTCACCTTTTCGTCATGTACTGGGGAATGGCCTCCTTTATTACCCCTCCGGTGGCCCTGGGCGCCTTTGCCGCCGCCAGCGTGGCAGGCGCCGATCCCATGCGCACCGGTTTTCAGGCTATGCGGCTGGGGGTGGCCAAATACTTTCTGCCCTTCTTCTTTGTTCTCAATCCCGCCCTGGTCATGGAGGGACCGGCCATGGAAATTTTGCAGGTGTTTCTGACCTGTGTTTTGGGCATCGGGTTAATCGGCAGTTCTCTTGAAGGATATTTGATCGGCTATGGCAAAATGCCAAAATGGGCACGCCCATTCCTCTTCGGAACCGGAATTTTACTGGGCTCACCCGAGTGGAGAACTGATATCATGGGCATTTTCTTGAGTGGGTTGATCATCGTCTTGATGATCGTGCAACAACGAACCGTTAAAAAGCGCCACGAACCCGCGTAGGCGCTTGAGTGAATAACATTTAGGAGTCGTTCATGGATTCGAACAACAACAAACTGGTTGTAACCGTGAGTGTTACCGGCGGCATCGGGGGGGCCGACATTCCCAATTTACCCATAACGCCGCAACAAATTGCGGAGAGTGCCGTGGCTGCACACGAGGCGGGGGCCACCGTGGCGCACATCCATGTGCGCGATCCGGAAACAGGGGAACCGTCCATGGATTATGCGCTGTACAAGGAAGTCGCCGAGCGTATTCGGGACCGTTCGGATTTGATTATAAATCTAACCACCGGCGCCGGGGCCCGAGTCGTTGTGGGCGACAAGGACCCCATGGGTCTGGCGCCGGGATCCACCTTGTGCTCACCTCAAAAACGGATCGATCACATTCTGCGCTTGAAGCCGGAGATCTGCTCTTTAGACATCGGGTCAATGGATTTCGGCCGCCATGTTTTCCTGAACTACATCGAGCATGTTGAATGGATGGCCGAACAGATACGAAATGCCGGTGTGAGGCCGGAAATGGAGGTTTTCACCCTGGGTCATATGGAAATCGCCAAGCATCTCATAGAGACCGGCAGAGTTGAAAACGCCCCTATGTTTCAGCTCTGCATGGGCGTTCGTTGGGGTATCCCGGCAACACCCATGAATATGATCATCATGGAACAGGCTTTGCCGCCTAACGCCATCTGGGCCGGGTTCGGCATCGGCGCCACTTGCTTTCCCATGGTGGCCCAAGCCGCCATACTCGGGGGGAATGTTAGGGTTGGCATGGAGGACAATCTCTATTTGGAAATGGGGGTAAGGGCTCTAAGCAACAAACAACTGGTTGAAAAGGCCGTGGCGATTATTCGGCTTTTGGGCAAAGAACCCGCCACATCGGAGGAAGCCAGGCAAATACTCCGACTCAAATAAAAAAAGATGGTTATTAAGGATTTTTTTCTTGGCACATGGGTCTGAATTCATTTATTAATACTAATCTGAGACTCCGGCCTTGCCGGAGTAAATTGCCCTGGAGAATGAGAAAAGGATGATTTTAGAAGAAGACTTGGGAAAGAGGATAAAAGAGATTCGGCTCTCAAAAAAGATGACTTTGGCGGAAGTGGCTGAAAAATCGGATTTCACCAAAGGATACCTTTCTAAACTTGAAAACAGTGAAAAGGGTCCGCCTGTTTCCACCCTGATGAGATTAGCGCAGGCCCTGGATGTTAGCATTTCCGAAATTTTTGGGGAGACGGAAGGATCGGATCAGATATCTCTGGTTAAAAAAACCGAACGTAGAATTATCGTGCGCAACGGCACTCGCTTTGGGTACAATTACCAGGCACTCGCATACAATTTCAAGGACAGGCGTATGGATCCGTATCTTCTCACGCGTCCACCCAACCACAAAAGAGATCTTGCAGCATTCAAGCATAAGGGCCAGGAAATGCTCTTCATGCTGGAAGGAACCATGGAGTTTTTCCATGGCGGCAAAAAATTTGTTCTTGAGGAAGGTGACTGCGTCTATTGGGATTCCGATATTGAACACTGGGGAAACAATATCGGCGATAAAGATGTAAAGGCCTTACTTGTTTTGGACGGTTCCGAATCGGAAAAGACGGAAGTCAAACCGTTAACAGGTGTATAATTGTAAAGGGGTGCCCATCCTTTCCGATTCCCACCCCCCTACCCTTCCAAGCATCCGCAGCACAGCTGCATGCCGTCCTTTGCACTCAGCTTTGAAGCCATGGTCGGCTCCCCACAGCGATCGCAGGATATTGATGGTTCAATTTGCGCCTTGGGGGGTAAATCTTCATGGATTTCGCGCACATCAAAAAGCGCTTCGTCGGTGTTTTCCATGATATCCCGGCTCCGCCTCAAATGAAGCTCCTGAAACCTTGCCTTTTCCGCATCCGTTGCATCCTCTTCACGGATACTATCCATGAGTTGACGATGTTCTTCATTTAATTCCAGGGCACCGGCTTTGAGGGCAACCCGAACACCGTTCCCGGTTTTTCGGCTGAGCAGCGTCAGCACCTGCAACTATCTTTTCAAAGCGCCTGAAGATTCTACGTCCCGGCATCTTGACGGGAAGTGGCTAATTGCCGGAAACCACCGCGAAGGTGTGGCTCTGGGTGGATCCCAGGGACCTACACTGTACGCCATGGCGCCGTGGGAGGATGGAAACCCGCCCTCTTCCGGACAAAACCTGGACGCTCTGGCCCTGCTCCATTATCCGGAAATTTATGACTGTGTATGGACCGATTCAAGCGTTTGTCATTTTTCCGGCTACCGCGCCAAGGACAATTGGGTCGGCGGTGCCTGGATTCAGACAACTGAATTCCGGGGACACCTTACTTATCTCTCATTTTTGGCCCCGGTTTTTGAAGTTTAAGATGGCCTATAATATAGAGAAAGACAACCTGGGACCCAAAAAACGGGGGATGCGGTGCTAAAAAGACTTGGCGAAGACGGAACCCGCCGGTATCAGGCAAAGATGATTGGAATAGTGAAAAATTGAGCACGGTTTTTCTTGACATAACACGACTTTTGTTATTTTATCGGCATTATTTTCAAAACCGGCTGATAGTTAGCCAACTGGAAGAGACGTATGTCGCTGAAATCGAAGGCCGGACTCATCTTTCTCGGGATTTTCATTCTATACGGCGTCACTGACTATGCGCTCCAGAAATTCGTTATTCTGCCGGGCTTCCTCGCGCTGGAATATGCCGAGGCCGAAAAAGACCTGAAACGCGCCATAGGGGCGATTCAGGCTGAAATTCATCACCTCAATACTTTCTGTTGGGATTGGTCCGCATGGGATGACACCTATGAATTTATTGCAGCCCCGTCACGGAAATATATCGAGAGTAATCTGACCATTACCACCTTCACCGACAACCACCTCAATCTTGTATATTTTCTCAGTCAGAACGGGACCGTTATCTGGGGTGAAATCCGTGATCTGAAAAGTAAACAACGGATAAGCCTGAGCGATTTTGGAACGGATGCACTCAAAGACCGGCATGCCCTTTTTCCGTGGGAAAAGTGCGGCGGAGCACTCTCGGATGTTTCCATCTCCGGATTGCTGCCCACCGAAAAAGGCCCCATGTTGATTGCTTCCCGCCCCATACTCAACAGTGAGAATGAGGGGCCGGCAAGGGGAACCCTGATTATGGGCCGGTTCCTGGATGATCCATTGATCAAGAAACTTGTGAACCAGTCCAAGGTTCTTTTTCGTATTCAAACGGTTGCGCCAGGTTCAATTCCCGGGTTTATGAAAAAGGACTCCGCCGGCAGACCCCAGGAATATTTGATTGAACCCCAAGGGAAAGATAAGCTGCGCGTCCTATCCGGATTTCCCGGTGTAACCGGCAATTCTGATTTCTTGATATCCGCGGTGGTTCCCAGAGTGATTTACCTGAAAGGGACCGAGACAACACGGTATGCGCTCTTAACGGGCTTGGTTTCCGTGCTTGTGATGCTGGGTATGATGTTGTTTGTTTTGCAGCGAACCATTCTCAGGCCCATTGTAAAATTGAAGAATCATGCACTCGCCATTGGTAAAACCGGCGATCTTTCGGCCCGCCTCAAAATGAGGCGCCGGGATGAAATTGGCGCATTGGCTGGAGAATTTGATACCATGCTGGAGAAACTGGACGACCGGACTGAAAAACTGGCCCTTTTGAATGAGGATATGCGAAGGGATATGGCGCGGCGCATAAAGGTGGAAGCGGCACTGCGGGAAAGCGAGGAGAAACGCTTTAGATCAAAGAAGATGGAATCTCTGGGACTTATGGCAGGCGGCATCGCCCATGACCTGAACAACATCCTGTCGGGAATCGTCAGTTATCCGGAATTGCTTCTCATGAATTTGCCGGAAGACAGCCACCTTCGGAAACCTTTAAATACCATTCGTGAATCCGGTATGAGAGCCGCGGATGTGGTGGCGGACTTATTAACGGTGGCCAGGGGGGTTGCCGCGGATAAGGTGGTCATGAATCTAAACAAGGTGGTTGAAGAGCACCTGGATTCCCCTGAACATCAAACGATGGCGGCATTGCATCCATCGGTAAATTTGAAAACCGACCTTGATGCTTCCCTGTTCAATATTCAGTGCTCGCCGATTCATATCAAGAAAAGCCTGATGAATCTGGTCTCTAACGCTTTCGAGGCCATTCCGGACAGCGGCACGGTGACCGTCTCCACTGCCAATCGGTATCTGAATGAACCGGTATCGGGATACACGGAGGTCCGCGTTGGGGAGTACGTGCTGCTGAGCGTTTCAGATGATGGGCCGGGTATCTCTTCCGGTGATATGGAGCGTATTTTTGAACCTTTCTATACGAAAAAAGTCATGGGCAGGAGCGGTACGGGCTTAGGACTAGCGGTGGTATGGAATACGATTCAGGAACACGATGGATACATCAATGTCTTGAGTACCGAAAAAGGGACCCTGTTTGAGCTCTTTTTGCCCGTGAGCACGGACCAGCAGATGGCGGGACAACAGGAGATTTCATTGACGGAATATCTCGGTCAAGGTGAGAAAATTCTGGTGGTTGACGACGAAGAGACCCAAAGGGAAATCGGCTGTCAGATACTGCTTCAACTGGGTTATGATGTTGATTCCGTCGCCAGTGGTGAAGAGGCCGTTCAATATGCAAAAGAGCACGGTGTGGATATCATGGTTCTCGACATGCTCATGCCCGAAGGGATCAATGGTCGTGAGACATACGAGCGGGTTTTGGCCGTTTGTCCCGGCCAGAGGGCCATCATCGCCAGCGGTTTTTCTGAAACAGAGGATGTGAAAATCGCGCAACGCCTGGGAGCGGGAAGGTATCTCAAAAAACCGTACACCATGGAAACCCTGGGGCTCGCTGTTAGGGAAGAATTGGATAAATGATATGGAAACCCGCTTCTCCGGCAAGGCTTTCGTAAACGCTGTGGGATTTGCGCACCGATCATATTATTTTTCAATCTGGTTCAGGCGGTATTGAAAATAAGCATCCCGCATCGCCACATAGGGATCGAGCGAAGCATCTTTCAGCGCTTCATATTCGCCGATACGAAGGGATGTCTTATTGGTCATATCAAAGGCTCGGGCGCCCATGTTAAACCAGAATTCTTCCACGATATAGTCAAGGGGATTGAGATAGAGCCCCCCCACCCAGCCAACGGTGTCGCGAAGGCTGCCGGCCCCCAGGAAAGGCAGGTTCAGGTAGAATCCCGGGCCGATACCGTAAAATGCGAGCACCTGCCCCAGGTCCTCGTCCTGAACCGGATAATCCAGTGCCTGTTTGGCCACATCCTGAAATCCCAGGAAACCTGCCGATGAATTGACCACAAACCGCACCAGGATCATGCCCACACTTTTAATTTTTCCCTGCAACAAACTACTGACGAGGCGGATGGGCATGCTCAGATTGGTGAAAAAATTGCGGATGGAAAACCGCAGCACCTCCGGCATCACCACGCTGTAGCCTTTACCAACGGGTTTGAAAAACCAAAAATAAGCGGCGTCGTTAAATGCAAAAAAAGCACGATTCATAGGTTCAAGGGGATCGGGGATGAATGATTCCTCCGACAATTCATCTTCCGGCCACTCTTCCGAATCTTCAGGCTCTTCCGAGGGTTTTTCGGCCTTTGATGCCGCCTTCCCCTCCGAAACACTTGCTTTTGCAGTCTCCTCATCCAGGCGGGCCGTTTGAACCAACTCATGGCCGGCCATGCTGAGTTGAAGGGATGCGGCATCCTCCCCAGAATCAAATGGCGCTGCCAGGGTTGTATCCCGGTGGCCTTGAATTCCCCATAAAACCAGCCCGAAAACCAGAACAAACCACAACCGTTTGCAAAACCCCATGAATTGTTTCCCCTCAACATCGGTCCTCATTTCAATCTTTCTCCGCCACCTTTTTCCTTAATTTCCGTACCAGTTCATCATAGGACGAACGCAGTATGATGCTGTTAAACTGCTTTCTATAATTGTTAACCAGGCTGATTCCTTCAATTGAAATATCATATACCCGCCACTCCCCGTTTGTGTTTTTTAGCCTGTAAAGAACCAGCACCTCCGTCTCGGAACGGGTGAGAATCTTTGCGGTTACGGTTCCGTATTTACCATCGATGGTCTCGTCCACATAAATCACCTTTTCACCGGAATAACTCCCCACCTTGTCCAGGTACGTTCGCTCCAGCAATTTCCCGAAAAGCGTGATAAATTCTTTTCTTTCCGCTTCGGTTCTCTTCCGCCAGTGTCTGGAAAGGGATCTTTTGGTCATGGCCTCCCAGTTAAACCGTTCATCTACCGTCGTTCGGATCAGCTGCCCTCGCTTGTTTTTATTTTCCGGGCCCTTTAAGGCCGGGTCGCTGACAATGGCGAGAATGCGGTCCGTGGTCTCTTTGATGCCGTCCGTGGGGACACCGGCAAAACAGGGTACAGCAAACATCAGAACCAACAAAACACCGCCGAACAGAGAGCGCAAATACGGCCAAATCCGGTGCTTTTCCATCATACGGACCTCCTAATCCAAGGAATTTCTATAACTTTCCAAATACATAATTTGAGATCAACTCCTCAAAATCAACCGCTGACTGTGTATCTCTTATCTTTCCACCGGGAGCGATCACTTCTTCAGAGCCGCCCGGTGTAATCTCAATAAATTTGTCACCAATAAGCCCACGGGTTTTGACGGAAGCGATGGCATCCTCCTGGATTTTCACATCAGGGGCCAGGTCCATCACCACCAGGGCCTGGTAATCATCCAGGCGGACCCGTTTGACCCGCCCGATTTCCACCCCGGCAATCACCACCGTCGAACCGGGTTTGATACCACCGCCGTTTGAAAAGACGGCTTCCACCTCATATCCCTGGCTGCCCAGGACCTCCAGTTTCCCCAACTTAACGGAAAGATACCCCAGGCACAAAATGCCTAAAATCATGAACAGGCCCACGCACAATTCAACATCAAATTTCTTCATCCCTTCCCCTTATTTGACAACCATTAGCCTTCACAAAGCTTACCCACTCAAAAATGCTTGAATCACCGGATCACGGCTCTTGCTGAAGTCCACCGGGGTCCCTTCCGCCCGAACCCGCCCTTCATGAAGCATGACGACCCGATCCACAATGGCAAAAACCTTCGGGATTTCATGGGTAACGATAATGCCCGTAAAAGAGAGCCGCTGGTGGCAGGAATCGATCAGGTTCAGAATCGACTGACCCGTTACCGGGTCCAGTCCGGTGGTGGGCTCGTCAAAAAGCATGATTTCAGGATCTTCCACCAGGGCTCTGGCAAGGGCTGCCCGCTTCACCATGCCGCCACTGATTTGAGAGGGATAGCGATGCTCCGATCCGGAAAGCCCCACATTTTCCAACTCCATCAAAACCTTTTCCCGAATGACGTTTCGGCTCAGTTTACTTTTTTCTTTCAAGGGAAAAGCAACGTTTTCAAAAACACTCAAAGAATCAAAAAGCGCCCCCCCCTGGAAAAGAAACCCCAATCGTTCTCGAAAGGCCTGAAGGGCTTCCTGTCCGGCAGTAGCTATTTCCATGCCGTCCACCGTTACACTTCCCCGATCCGGTTTCATGAGCCCTGCAACATGCTTCAGAAGTACACTCTTGCCCCCGCCACTCCCCCCAACCAGGGCAAACACCTCTCCCTTGCCCACTTCAAAGGAAATGCCCTTGAGCACGTCATGACCATCAAATGATTTCTGCAAGTCTTCGATTTTGATCATCAGTCGGTTAACCGGAAAAGCATCAAAACAGTATGGACGTCATAAAATAATCCCACACAAGAATCAACACTGAAGAGAGTACCACGGCCTGCGTGGTGGCCTTGCTCACCCCTTCCGAACCGAATCCCGTGTATATTCCCGAATAATAGCCTTTGAAGCAACAAACCCAGGCGATAATCACACCAAAACTCAGGGATTTGTAAATACCTTCCAGAACATCTTTCATCTCCACATAATGGGCCATTTCCCCAAAATAGGTACCGGCCCCGACTCCCAGCAGCTTACCACCGATGAGATAGCCGCCGAAAATCCCCACCACATCAAAAAGCGCAGTGAGCAACGGGAGGCAAATCATGGCGGCGATCAAATTGGGCACCACCAGATAGCGATAAGGATTCAGCCCCATCAACTCCAGCGCATCAATCTGTTCACTGATACGCATTATCCCGATTTCAGCGGCAATGGCGGAACCTGCCCTTCCCGTGACCATGAGGGCGGCAATGACGGGCCCCAGCTCCTTAATCAGGGCCAGGCCCACCATTGGACCTAAAAACGCATCTGAACCAAACCGGCTTAAGCTGTAAAACCCCTGAAATCCCAGCACCATGCCTGAGAATCCTCCGGTCAGGGCAATGAGGAGAATGGATTGAAATCCGATGAATTGGATTTGCTTGAGGCATCTGTAGATCTTGAGAGGCGGAATAAAGGTGTAGAGAAGTGTCTTCAGAAAAAAAACACCCATGGCACCCATTCTTCGAACATATTCCAGGGTCAAAAACCCCAACTTCCTGATCAGCATGGGGAAAAATGCGGCAAAACCCGCGTTATGTAAGGGCGAAAGGTTTTTCGCCCCTACCTTTGTTGAAATTCTCTTCATTTTGTAATAACCATATGTAAGGGCGAAAAATCTTTCGCCCCTACTCAGCCCTGGAGGCGCTATGCCGAAAATCAGAATCATTGTGGTGGGTAATACAAAATCTTCTTTCCTCAAAGAGGGTGAATCATTTTATCTCAAACGCCTCAAGCGATACACGCCTGTGGAGTGGATCGAGGTTAAACCCGAAAAAATTACAAAGGGAACACATAAAGAAAAATTGCTGGCATCGGAAGGACTTTCCATTGAGAAGAAATTCCACTCAAGAGATCACATTATCGTCCTCGACGTATCAGGGAGGGCGTATTCTTCTGAAGCCCTCTCAAGCCGAATTGAGCAATTATCATGGAAGGGAGACCCTTTGTGTTTTGTGATCGGAGGCCCTTTAGGAATTTCAAAGGAGACCCTGCGCAGTGCTCACGAAACGCTCTCGCTTTCAAAACTGACCCTGACCCATGAAATGAGTCGAATCCTGCTCCTGGAACAACTCTACAGGGCATTTACCATCATGAGAGGCGAAAAATACCACAAATAGAGGCCTCCATTTCTAATCCTTGGAGGCCTCAAGCGCCATGGCGATCTTGTTCTTCAGCTCAGACAGATCAAATGATTTAATGACATAGAAATCGGCGGCAATGGATTTCATGTTCTCCTTGAACGTGTCATAGGCAGTGCATAAAACAACCGGCAGGTCATAGAACTTATTCCTGATATCCTGCAAAAGATCGAGACCGTTATAATCCACCATCTTGATGTCCAGAACAACCAGATCCGGCTTTTCTTCCTCGATCTTTTCCAGCAACATATACCCGTTCTCAGCCGTAATCACTTCGTAGCCGGCGTCACTCAACTCTTCTGAGTA
>Ga0222657_1001091_pt1 | contig 10792 bp, 7 predicted proteins | sample AntAcemetagen474_FD_179858 | JGI IMG/M metagenome (GOLD analysis project Ga0222657, IMG submission 179858) | Saline water microbial communities from Ace Lake, Antarctica - #474 | ecosystem: Environmental > Aquatic > Non-marine Saline and Alkaline > Saline | place: Antarctica: Ace Lake | collected... | reverse complement strand
GCTGAACTGTATCAAGAATTTTCGAGCATCGTAACTAGCTGATATGAAAGGTTATATTATTTTGAATATTTTTTCTTGACAGGAGCATTATAGGATGTCCCTCTTTAAGATGATTCTGAAATCCGCCCCTTGAATATCCTTTTGGTGGAGGATGCCAGAGAGAACCGGATTGTGGTCAAGGCCTTTCTGAAGAAGACCCCCCACACCATAAAGATCGCTGAAAACGGCAGGATCGGCGTTGATAAATTTGTGTCCGGGAAATACGACCTTGTTTTTATGGACATGCGGATGCCGGTGATGGATGTCTATACTACCACCGGGGAGATCCGGAAATGGGAAAGGGAGAACAAGAAAGATTCAACCCAGGTCATTGCCCTGACGGCCCATGCGCTCAAGGAGGACAGACAAAAATGCCTGGATGCGGGTTGTACCGATTATCTATCCAAACCTATCAAAAAGGAGGGCCTTTTGGGAAAAATCATTGAAGTCTTATCTTTTCAAGTGATTCCGTTATTCTCATGGATTTTTCTCCGGGGGCCGAAAAGTAGTGGTGCGTATTGAGGGTTTCGGTCCAGTCCACTGTTTCATATGCCGCCACGGGGTCACCCGCCTCATCCGATTGGAAGAAAACATGTATCCCCCCTGTGGGGCCATTGACGGGGTTTTGATACCACGTGTCCGTAATGATTATAGCCAAAAGAAATTCATCATTCTCCCAATAGTAATCTTTGGTGTTTTTCAGAAGTCCTTTATTGTTATAAGCAATTGTGGTTTTCATGTATTTATTGTCCGTACCCTCTTCCAGCCAGGTAACCGATTCAAGATATCCTTCAGGTGTTTTTGTAATTTCCGCGTAATAGACCAATTCAAAGGTTCCATCACCGTTTTCGTCAATACGCCAGGTTTCAGGGTATCCATCCTGATTGGAGGTGATTTCATCCTGATACGTCAATCGCCCCTCCTCGTATTGTCTGTACTCTTCCCAAAAGCCGTAACCGCCCGCACCTCGTAAGGTGTTCCGGAGGGTCGTAGACCGCCATTTTCCTTCAAAAATTTTGATCCCTTCGGAATCATATTCAACTTCGCTTTTGGTGGTGAGAACACCGTCTTTGCTCCACACGCTCGCGTTTTCATAATATCTTCGGGCACCCGGATTGTTTGTAGGGTCGTCCTGGTAACAGATAACGGACGTCTTTAAGTATAAGGTCTCATCGTATGTGTAATCATAACCATATCTGAAGCTGCCCTCACCGTCATACCACAAGGTGCGCGTGGGAAAACCCGCATCATCCAAGGTCTGTGCGGCTGTGGCCACGGTGCTTCCGTCGGCGTCTTTGCCGATGGCCTCCGTCCAGTACAAATGGGCGTTGTTGCCGTAGGTAAAGGTAAGGGTTTCTTCGATGCCGGCGGATTCCCGTGACAAGGCGCTATGGAGTCCCGGTCTCATTTCTTTTCCGAATGAAACCGACATATGCCCTGATGGTTTTTTGCGGTTCATGCGCAAATCAGGACTCTCAATAGTCACATCAAACTCCTCGAAAACCCTGGTGAGCGGTCTTAAATCATATACGGGGTTTAAATGATTGTCGCTGTCATCATTACTGCAAGACAAAAACAAAGGGCCGCAAAAGGCAGCGAAAACAGCCAAAATAGAAATCATTTTTTTTACCATCTGAGCTCCTTTTTTGAGAAGTGGGACTGTTGCACACGGAGATTTCTTACAAACAAATGCAGCCGAAGTCAATGAAATAGCGTCTATATGAGAAAGTTCACCGTCGGCGGGGAAACAGCCTTTGCAGAACGGTTACGGTTGCAAATATGCGGATCATGGTTTTTAAAAAAGTCCCAGTTCCTTGCACCGTTTTACAGCTGTGGGATAATTAATTGCATTAAACCACCAGCTCTGCTGGTGAGATCCTAATAGGCTTTGCCGGTCAGACGAGATATACCTCCTTCTTGAGGGTCCCTGTTTTTGGGGTAGTCTCAAGAAGGAGGTATTTATGCAAGATTACCACAGTCTGGGGAATTTGGGACAGACCACGTTTATTTTTGTTTGCTGACAACAGGTTTTTTCCTCGGTAAATCTATTTGACCCTAAGGCAAAGTTCCCATTGGTTGTTTTTCTGATTTTATCAATTTCTCCTGGTTCCAGCTTATGACGGAATAGTCCCCTGTACGTGAACTGTCTTTCTTCATTATCGGGAAAACGGGGTCTGTCCCCTATGGCTCTCGGAAGAGGCGTTTCCCATTCCCTGCTTTTTAAGCGGTTTGGCCGCCCTGACAGGAGCATGTCGCCCCAGATTCAGCCCGGCCAAACCAACAATTCTAAATCCTTAATTCGCCCGACTGCTGTACGGAAGTTGGGCGAATTCTACAGCATGTCAGTCAAAAAGCCATTCACTTCCGTGTTTCACGGGGTAGAGTTTGCTCCGGTGATCGCCGCTCCAGACGCCCCACTTTTGTAGAAAACAGTAATAGAGTGGCCCCATATCTTTTGGCCAGACGCCGGATCCCTGGATCCACCACCCGTTTTTCTCCGAAAGTTTATCGTAGTATCCGGTTGCATGAAGCCGTATGATCTTTGTGATGTCGTTGTCAGGAGAAGCACTATGCTTCATGACCTCCCACAAACAAAAGGCATCGGTCCTGGCCCATACTTCATACCCTTTCTTACTGAAATTTGGAGGATAAGGGTATCGGGTATCCACACAGAACACATGGTACGGGGAACTCTGAGCCGAATTGGGGGAAACGGTAAAGTGCCCTTTGCCCACGTACTTCAACATCAGGTTATCCGTTCGCTGGTTAAACTGGTCTTTTTCAAGGGCAGTATAAATCTTATAGTCGGTCGAGTTTCCCGAGTCCACCCAGATGTGCGATACCCTGTCCGGCTTCTGATGCCATGTGTCAATGGCGGTTTCAAGAGAAGGCGCCATTTGCAGGGACCACCATCCATACTTGAACTTGAGAACTGGTGATGCTCTGAGCCCCACTTCGGTGTTACCGCCGCGGTAGAGATGCGGCGCACATTTCTTGAGACAAGAAGATGTTTTGTCAAACGTGTAGGTCGATCCAAGAGAAGAGGTGGGTATTTTAAAGGTTCCCAGTACCCACTTCACGGGTTCATAAAATTCCACCGTGGGTGTGCTACTGGAAAAGCCGATAGATCCTGCAATATCTCTCTTAGTATATCGATTCGACGTTTTGCTTTCGCTTATGTATTGGTTCAAGTTATGGGTATCACTGGAATCTTCCTTATTCACAAAAACTTGATCCGGGTTATCCATCCATGAAGGAATCTGCTTCTGATGGAGTTTTACCAGGTACTTGTTGTTTTCGGGATCAAGATAGTTTCCGCTCAAGGGAGGGGGGAAAACGGGAAAGGCCAGTCGAACAAAGAGTACCCCGTCTTCAGGGCCAGTGATATAGCCATTTTCATTTTCCTTGGGAAACGTCGGGTAGACAGCTTCGGCAAAGGTGTCCACACCTCTGAAAAAAGAGTCGTACGCATCATTGCAGGGGAATGTCTGATTGTAAAAGTCGCCGTTCTTGTGGTTCAGGGCGTATTCCTCAGCACCCCGGACAAAGGACTCCACCTGCCATTTGAGGTTCGTTTTTCTCCATGTATAATAGGCATCTTTGGCCGTGTCTGTATCAGGGTAAGCGTGCTTGTATGCATGGGTGTAAAGCATCCAGCCCTGCAATTGTCGTAAGATGAGCTTCTGAAAAAACGGTAAGTACAACTTGTCGATGTCTGAGCTGTTATTTATCTCCAGGCTCTGCTGCATTACCATGGAACGGAGTTCCATAAGCGGTGTGGTACTGTCGTTATTGGCCACGGCGTTGCTTAGATTTGCAAGGATGTTGGCATAACCCTGGCCCGTCGCAGTGCTCAGAATATCATCCCGGATTTGCAGCACCCTCGTATGCATTCGATCTACTTGGTCGTCGTCAATGGGAATCTGCTCTGCCCATTTACTAAGCTCGTCTATGTGGTTTTTTATGGAGGTCAGATACGTGTTAATCGTTGTCATCCTGGTGTCATACTGACCCTTGATGGTTAAGAACGTTAATTTTTCAAGTTGTATCTGGATGCCGGCAAGTTGACCCCGGATTTCATTCAACTGTGATATGATTTTCGTCAGAGCCTCTGTGACGCTATTCCGATAAATCTCGGTAAAAATGGAGTCCACGATCTGACCCAGGCCCTCTATAACACCAAAAACAACTTTGGCTACCTTCATCGCGGCGGCAGCACTGCCTACATTTGGAAAGAGCCTATTATTCTCCCACAGTTCCACTCCCGGCGGCAGAAAAAAATCGTAATCATCCACCGCTGCGAAGAGGTGCTGTTCGCCTTCGTCGATTTCGGATATAATGATATCGACAAAGGAATCGAGATTGTATTCGCCGAACGCCTCTTTTGCCGCCTCTGAGAAGAGCTTCGGTGAAAATATGCCGCCGTAGACATCACAGGTATTAATGACCTCTTCAAGAGACACATAATAGGGGACGCCGAGATAAATGGCCACCACATCCGCCACCTCTTCATGGGTCATTTCCGGGTGTGCATCCGCATAGGCCGCCACAATGGTTGAGACTTCATTGAGAGGCAACCATGTTCCGGAGGTGAAATCTCGAACGAGGGCACGGGCATGACCGGTGAAGGGTTCGCCATCCAAAGTCCCCCCCGTGGCCTGGATATTAAAATCCGTCGGAAGTTGGTCCACATCAAAAATGAAGCCGCCGAAAGGTCCCGTGGCGGTTTCCCGTGTACTGAGCACTACTCCGTCCAGATCAGAAATGGTAATTTGGGCACCCACCAGGGGGAATCCCCCCAGATCGACAACCCCCCACACTTTCGCTGCAGCCTGCGGAGGTTGTGAACCGCCGCCACTGCTGCTGTCCGAGCATCCGGACAGGGCAAGGGCCAACCCGAGGGCAACCCCCAAAAGGATGTTAATGATATTCTTTTTTTTAGCCATTCTTTGCCTCCTCAATTAATTTAGTTTATGGAAAAAAGGATCGTTTCGATCCGGCCGGCATTATTTCCGGTTTCTTTTCAAAGAGGTTCTAAACATATCCTCCTCATAATGCGAAATCTCCTTACAATCCCAATGCACCTAAAAGAGAATTATCAATGAATGGGTTCAAATCTTTATTTGTGACAAACATCCTCCCATACCGTATATTCCACCAGACCCTGTTTTTTCAGTTCCCGAACCAGCATTAAAGCAAGATCGCTTCCCGAGGGTGTGTCCGGGGTTGGGGTGTCCGCCCAATGCAACACCATCATGAGCTCTTCATTTACAGCCGGATTTCGGTATAATTCCCATTGGCCACTTTCCAGCAAAGCAAGTTCAGCTTCCATCATTTCCAGAAGCCTCATGCTCTCCTCTCCCCGGCTGCCTCTGCCGAGACTAATTCTGATGGTTTCAATCCAAGCCATTGCTGCCCTCTATTTATAAAGTTTGTCTACAACCATACAGCAAAACTTGTGCCAAGCATTATTCGGTTATTTCAAAACCTATTTTCAATGAATTACGGGGTGCGCATTTTTTTCAGTGAAAATTTAATGGTATTTCTCTCATATTTTTCGGAATTCGCTCCCATATTTATCGGAATGGTGATATGCTCTCCAAAATATGAGAGCCGTTATTCTGCAAAACAAGGAGCCGCATGAACAAGTACAATTTTTTTTATGATTCAAGGTTCCAAATCTTCAGCAGTCCCCTCATTGAAACGGCCATTTGGGCGAATAATACCAGTCTGTTCCCCCAACGCCTAATGGTTAAATAAAGGAAATTGATTATGAAAAAAAGATTGTCGGGTCGTTTTGATTCCAGCATTTTCCTCCGGTTCATTTTTTCACTGGCCGTTATCGTTTTTTTGGTCCGGACAGGGCAGGCAGTTGGGTACGAAGAGGTTGGCAGTACGGCGGAATGGCATCAGGCCAAAACAATTTTAATGCATACACCCGGAAATGAAATCTTTTTGGGGGTGATCCATCCCTCCGCCGCGCTGTTTGAGAAACCATTCAGCCTGAAAAAGGCCACCGGTCAACATCGCAAATATATCCAAGATCTTGAGAAACAGGGCGTAAAGGTTCACACCGTAGTGGGGACTCTATTGGAAGGAACCGTTGATGCCGATGGCCATGCCGTTCCAGGCAAAGATCTTGATCAATTACGGGAGTTTGCTGAAGGATTTCTAACCATTGACGTCTCACGTCTTTCACCGGAAATACAGATTGAACAGGCAAAATACAAAGCCGAAACCATTGCCGAACTCAGCCCGCGGGAACTGGTTCAAATAATTTTGTTGCGTCCCACCGTGCGTCTGGAGCAAACGGAAGCAAATACCGGATTTAAGGCAATTTATGAATTAGCGCCGGTCATGAACCTTTATTTCTGCCGCGACCAGATGATTACCACAGCCAAGGGGATTGTGCTTAGCCGGATGAATTCTACCCAGCGTGCCGTTGAGACGAAAATCATAAAATTCGTACTCAATAAATTAAACATCAACCCCATCTATGAGGTGTGCGGTGAAGGACGTCTGGAGGGCGGAGATTATTTTTCCGCAGGCGACACCGCCTTTATCGGCCAGGGGCTTAGAACCAACGCCGAAGGCATCAGACAACTGCTGAACAAAAATGTCTTCGGGTTGCCCAAGGTGGTCGTGGTTAAGGATGAATGGGAAGACCAGGAAGAAATGCACTTGGATACCTACTTTAACATTATTGACAGCAAATTGGCCGTATTGGTGGATATGCGCATGAACCTTCCCGGAAAACCGGCAGTGAAAGGCATGGCGCCCAAAGTCGATGTATATGAATTGGAAAATGGTAAATACGTTAAAAAGATATCTGACATGAATTTTCAGGAATACATGGAAAAAGATCTTGGCTATATCCTCATTCCGGTAAGCAGGAAAGACCAGAATCTTTACGGCATCAACTTTTTAACCATAAGGTCTGATCGGATTATGGCCATTGAAGGCGTTAGCGACGAGTATAAAAATATACTAAAAAAACAAGGCGTTTATGCAACATGGATGGATTTCAGCGCGTTAACGAGCGGATATGGCGCCGCACATTGCACGACCCAGGTTCTCCTACGTAAAGCGCCCTGAATTTCGGCAAATTTCGTTTGAAATGCAAACCATTATACGGCGCTTACTTCAATTTTGAATTACATCGATTCCGTGTGTCTTGCCACGAGCTCAGATCAATCTCTCCTTCCGTTTTGGAAACAATACAAGTAACAGTCAAGTCACCGGTCACGTTACTGACCCACGGGAATGGTCAATACGGGTGCAGCACTCTTATCCACCGATTCGGAAATACTGACGGACCAAAACCATCGTAGCGTTCTGAAAAATCCCTTTGTGCACTGGTCGGTTTCATCGATATAGAACCAGTATCCGCGATACTTCACAGCCAGGGACATTCCATTCGGTCTTTCTGTGGAGGAGATGATGCGGATATCTTTCCCCGGCAAACCCATGGGTGGATAATGGATGGTCAGGCCTGCACGGACGTGCTCTTGTGGAACTTCGACGGATGCTTCCAAGATTTCAACCAAGTCCATTGTTGAGCGTGTTCTGATGGAAATGCCCCAGAATGAGCCTATTTTTACACCAAAGTAGATGGGGATCAAAAGGTCTTTGGCGTCGTCCGTCGGCATGGTTAGGTCGAGCAAAGTAAAAAAATCCCGCACTTTTTGAGCGTATTGGGGTGCATAACTTTCGATCACTAGATTGAACTCGATTTCCTTTCGTGAGTCTCTCACCAAGTCAAGAACACCCGCCGTATACAACTCCTTGAACAGTTCGACAAAACTCATGAATCGTGAACTCGACTCAGACATTATTGGATTAAAAAAGTCGGGATTTCGCAGGTTGTTGATTCTTTCCACATACATGGCAAACAGGTCGCCTCCCTGGGTCAGGGAACGTATGGCCACTAATAGCGAGTCTAACGGGATCGGTGTCATTACCTCCCTGGCAAATTTATCACTTTCAAGCGGCGAATAGGTAATCGTTGGGTTTTCCTCGTAGGCCAAACCGGCGCTTAAGGGAACGAGGTTACCGGCATAGCTTTTGTTAGGGCCGAATCCAACATTGGCACCGGCGTTGGTTTTGAAACGAACGTTCGCGGCTACACCGGTAACCGTAAGAAAGGTAAATGTTTCTCCGTAGCGACCTTTGACTATTGACATCAGTAACTGTTCATCTTCAGTTCTGTTTATGGCTTCGCTGTAATCCGACCGTCCCCTGCTGATAGAACTAGGCCCCACCATGGCGCAGCCGGATAACACACAGACGAGCAAGAAAAGGGCTGTGGGAAATAGAGCCCGCTGATATTCATGGTCATGTAATCTCATTTTCATCACCCCCTACCATTGGCGTTATGGTTGCTGATAAGAATTCGTTTTTTTGCGGGAGGAGCATAGCGGAAATGGTCTTGTGGTTCAATCAAAATCCGGCCGTCCCGCCTTCCGGGATTGTGGCTTGATCCGGACTTCATGTCGCTGATAATAGTAATTGTAAGCGGTCCTCGCTTACCGCCCGAATAAGGGCCTCGGCAAAAAATAGATACACCATCTGATTTGTCCTTTGGTCCGTCTGCTGCGTTGCATCCACAAGAACATATCTATTTGGTGTGCGGCCGGGCAAGGTCGCATATTTTAGCGGGTGGGAATCCCGCCCCGGAAGGCTGGCCAGCCACCGGGTAGCGAGTCCTTGGATCAAAGGGAGCAATCCCCGAGATTAAGCGTAGGATAGCGAGACGATAGGCCGTAAGCCGTAAGGTTGAAGGGATTGAGCCTCGAAAGGATTAGTTGAGAGGGACGACGTTGTAGCTTTGACGGAAGTCAACATGTCCTCTGGCGGATGGCAAGTCAGTGGCGCCTCTCCGGGGTCTGAGACCATGGCATGTCGGACATTGCGAATATGCGGCAACCCGGGAGGTCCTCTGTTCTCTTGTTTTAAAGCGAGTATGCCGGACAACCGATAATAAAGGGAGAAAGGCAAACGGGGCAGGGGAAGTCGGATGGCGTCATAGTACCTGTGAAGGCGGGTAATTCCGCTGGAGGAAAGGACGTCACATGAGTAACAGTGTTGTGAGGACACATCATCTATGCTCAGAAATAGAGAAATGGTGGCAACAAAATTACAACGCATAGCGGAGAAGGCCGGCAGAGAATCCAGCTGTAGGTTCACCAGTCTGTTTCATCTGATGAACGTGGAGATGCTGCGGGAATGTTTTCGGGAGCTGCGTAAAGACGCTGCTGCCGGCATTGATAAGGTTACCAAGAAAGAATATGGATTAAGCCTGGAAAAGAACCTGACGGCTCTAGTCGAGAAGCTGCACCGGATGTCCTATATCCCGCTGCCGGTACGCAGGGTATATATTCCCAAACCAGGGAGTAGCAAGGAACGTCCCTTGGGCATACCCGCTCTTGAAGATAAGCTGGTGCAGGCAGGGCTGGCACGGATTCTATCTGCGATATATGAGCAGGATTTCATAGATGACTCATATGGGTTCCGTCCGGGTCGGGGTTGCCATGATGCTCTCCGAGCGCTGAGTCAAGAGGTCGAAGGCGGTCGAATCCACTATATTGTGGATGCAGACATCAAAGGTTTCTTTGATAATGTGGATCATGAGTGGCTGATGAAATTTCTCGGTCACCGAATAGCGGATAAGCGAGTACTGCGTTATGTGAAGCGGTTTCTCAAGGCGGGTATAATGGAAAATGGCGCAGTGAGCGCCAGTGACAAGGGGACACCACAGGGTGGAATCGTGTCGCCGATTCTCGCTAACATCTATCTGCATTACACCCTTGACCTGTGGTTTACACGGGTGTTTCAAAAGGGCTGTTACGGTCAAAGCCGTATGATCCGGTACGCCGACGACTTCGTTGTATGTTTCGAGCGCGAAACCGACGCAATACGGTTCCGCCAGGCGCTTGATGCACGACTTTTCATATTTGGCCTTGAGATATCCCCGGAAAAGACCAAGACCATCGAATTTGGTCCTTTTGCGGAAGCCAAGGCAAAGAGGCGTGGCGGCAAGGCTGCAACCTTCGATTTCCTCGGATTTACACACTACTGTAGCCGGTCAAGAAACGGCAGGCGATTTCGGATGAAACGGGTCACTTCGGGTAAGAAGTTCACCGCTAAAATTCGGATGTTCCGGGACTGGCTCAAGTCCAGTCGAACCCTGCCGACCGATGAGCTTATGGAGAAAGTAGCCTCAAAATTACGGGGACACTTTGCTTACTATGGAGTAACAGACAACTCAAGAGGCATCAGTCGTTTTGCCTACGAGATTCAATGCCTGTTGTTCAAGTGGCTCAACAGACGAGGAAAACGTGGGTGCATGAATTGGGAAAAGTTTAATCTCTTTCTCAAGAAGTTTCCATTGCCCCGTCCACGCATAATGGTAAATCTTTTCGCTTAATTGTGAAGTGTACTCATGAGGAGCCGTGTGCGTGAATTGCGCAAGCACGGTTCTGGGAGGGGCCGGGGCCAACAAGTACCCATGGTGAAGTGATCTTATGATATGTAGTAGCCGCGTGCGGCGAGGCGTAGTCTAAGGCGCTTCACGATTTGTTTGTTTGAAGAAACCGGTCTACTCGACAAGACTTGATTCCATCTACCCGCTGTCACCCCCATTAAACCGAAGTCTGGTTTATCATTATCTGCATAAAAAACACAAAGCGTTGGTTCCGAAAATTGACAAGGTGTTCAATGAAATGCAAGAAAATGGCGATTTAGAAAGGCTAAG
>Ga0222657_1001057_pt1 | contig 11062 bp, 9 predicted proteins | sample AntAcemetagen474_FD_179858 | JGI IMG/M metagenome (GOLD analysis project Ga0222657, IMG submission 179858) | Saline water microbial communities from Ace Lake, Antarctica - #474 | ecosystem: Environmental > Aquatic > Non-marine Saline and Alkaline > Saline | place: Antarctica: Ace Lake | collected... | reverse complement strand
TTGAAATCCCTTTTTAGTTTTGCTAAGGATGTAAAGAACAGCAGCCTTATTAGAATTTATAGCGGCAATCTTATGAGGGAAGAGGTAAAATTTGAGGGAAGAAGGTTTAATCTGACATCAGTTCCCTTTTATCTTATCCCCAGAGTGTTGGAAGAGTCATTTAACGGATTTTAGAAAATGAAAAAGAAAAAAAATAAGGACATGACATATTTAATGGATGTTTCGATAATTATCACAACTAAAAACGAAGAAAAAAATATAAAGAATTGTTTAATATCAATTAGAAACCAGGCCTATTCTCAGGACAAAATCGAAATAATCGTAGTGGACAACAACTCAACTGATAAAACCGTTGAGATAGCTAAAAGATATACAGACAAAGTGTACGACTTTGGTCCCGAACGTTCTGCTCAAAGAAATTTCGGTATAAAACAGGCAAACGGGAAATACATTTTGTATCTGGACGCTGACATGATATTATCTGAATACGTTGTTTCTGAATGTGTCGAGAAATGCGAAAAAGAAGGGTATATTGCTTTATATATTCCGGAGAGGATTATTGGCAAAGGCTTCTGGATAAAAGCAAGAGATTTTGAAAGAAGTTTTTACAATGCAACAGTAATAGATTGCGTTCGATTTGTCCGCAGAGATAAATTTCTGGAAATAGGCGAATTTGATGAGAGTTTAACTGGTCCTGAAGATTGGGATTTTGATAGAAGGATTAAAGAAATTGGAGAAGTGGATATAGTAAACGCACCGATATATCACAATGAAGGAGAATTTAATCTTAGAAAATACATCAATAAAAAATCCTATTATGTTAAATCTTTTGATAAGTATATTCAGAAATGGGGAAAGAAGGATAAGATAATAAGAAAGCAATTGGGATTTTGGTATAGATACTTTGGGGTTTTTGTGGAGAATGGAAAGTGGCGAAAAATGTTATGGCATCCAATTTTAACGATGGGAATGTATTCCTTAAGATTTTGTGTAGGCATGAAATATTTGAAGAGAAAATATTAGGAGCAGGATATTATCCTTTGCCAAATTTTTTTTCGAAAGTTGATCCAAGACATTCCGCATTTTTAACAATTAAAATTAGAAAGTGAAAAATATTATAGAAGAAAAGCCAACTGATCCGTTGCATGGACGTACTCTTTATAACACTAAATTTGTGGATGATAGTGATATTAAAAACAAAATAGTGTTGGATATCGGATGTGGTTTTGGCTGGTTTGAATTAAATGCTTTGCAAAGAGAAGCAGCACATATAACCGGAACAGAAATCTCTAAAGAAGATTTAGAAACAGCGAGAAGATACATTAAAAATGATAAAATAGATTTTAAAGCAGGTAGTGCCATTAACTTACCTTTTAATGACCAGAGCTTTGATACAGTTGTTTCATGGGAAGTTATAGAGCATATTCCTAAAAATACAGAAGATAAAATGTTTAAAGAAATAAATAGAGTGTTAAAAAATGGCGGTATTTTTTATCTATCAACTCCTTATAATTCTTTCTTTAGCAAAATATTTGATCCTGCATGGTGGCTGATAGGACATAGGCACTATTCTCGAAATCAACTGATATCTTTGGCGGAAAACAATGGATTTAGAGCTGAAAAAGTAGTGGTAAATGGCGGATGGTGGGAAATTATAGGCATTAATAATCTATATATTGCCAAGTGGATATTCAGAAGAAGACCTTTTTTTGAGAAATTTATTAATAAAATGCAGGATGCTGAATATAAAAAGAAAAAGGGTTTTACGGGTATTTTTATAAAATTTAAAAAAAATGGATAAATTTGTTTCAATAATCATTGTTACTTATAATAGTTCAAAATATATAGAATCATGTCTACATTCAATCTATAATCAAGAAACGTCTTTTAACTATGAGGTCATTATTTTTGATAATAATTCTACTGATCAGACTGTTCCATTAATACAAAATCAATTTAAAGATGTTTTTGTAATTAAAAGCGATAAAAATATAGGCTTCGCAGCCGCAAATAATGAGGCAGTAAAAAAAGCATAGGAGTGGATATATCTGAAGAGGCGGTTAAAAATTTAAGAAAAGAAGGCATAAACGCTATTAGGAAATCCTCTCAAGAAATGAATTATAAAGAAGAATTTGATGTAGTTGTTTGTTCTCATGTATTAGAACATATAGAATATCAACGTGATTTATACAAAACTATGAAAAATATTTATAGTGCATTAAGGAAAGGTGGATCGTTAATAATCATAGGTCCCTATCTTTATGGATTTAATGCCTGGTTTCAATATGATCATGTAAGGGCTTTTACTCTTACTTCCACTATAGGACTAATAGAAAGATTTGGTTTTAAGACGATAAATAAATTTTTGTTCATTCAATCGCCTTTCCAAAGGCTTTGGAACAAATTTAATATTCGTTTAAAATGCCCTATAAAAATTGATTATTTTTTAAAACTTCTAGCGCATATTAACTTAGTTGATGGTATTAATGTTTTATCAAGAAAACAGTAAACTTGCTAACTTATGCTCAATATATCAGTAATAATTCTAAATTGTAACGGCATGAAATGGCTAAAGAATTGTTATGATTCTTTAAGGAGGCAGTCTTTTAAAAATTTCGAAGTAATTTTAGTTGATAATGCTTCCAGTGATGATTCGGTTAAATTTACTAGGGAATTTTATCCAGAAGTAAAAATTATGAGAAATGAGAAAAATTTAGGTTATGCTGAAGCTAATAATAGAGCAGGGCATAAAGCCCAGGGCGAATATTTGCTATTTTTGAATAATGATACTAAATTAAAATATAATTGTTTAGAGGAATTAGCAAAATATGCAAGGGATAGGAAATGCTATATTTGTACTGTAAATTTTTTAGATTATACTGCTAAAATTTCACAAACACCAGAAAAAAGTGTAGGACTTGGTATTGATATATTTGGCTATCCTTTACTTAGTAAGAAGATTTTTTATGCTGATGGTGCAGCTTTATTTATAAAAAAAGAAGTTTTTCTTAAACTGAACGGATTTGACCCGGAATATTTTATTTTTGCTGAAGATATTGATTTATCTTGGCGAGCTTATCTTTTAGGTTATAATATTGATTTTGTTAAATCTGCAATTGTATATCACGAGAAAGGCGGAACAGTAACGGGTTCTGCTAAGAAACATGAAAGACATGTAACCAGTATAAAAAGGAGATATTTAACAGAAAGAAATACATTGAGCAATTTACTAAAAAATTATGGTTTTTTTATGCTCATTTTTATTTTACCAATTCAAGTAATATTACTGGTAGTGGAGCTAACATTTTTTTTGCTTCGCAGAGAAAGAAAAATAGTGAAAGAAGTATATTACAAAGCCTTGGCATATAATGTTCTTAATTTCTGGGATATCTTGGAGAGAAGGAGAAAAATTCAGAAAGAAAGGGTAATTTCAGATTTTGGAATTTTGAAGAAAATTACATTATTTAGATTTTATAAGTTAGAAGTGTTTAAAAAAATAGGTATTCCAATAATAAAATGACAGTAATTTTTGCACGTTGTTATCTAAGGGAAAGTAAAAAGTGGAAAAACGAAGTATTTTTCTCCCTTTCATAATTTTAATTTCTTTAACACCTTTGTTGTGGTCCAGAGGGAATATGTTAATTGCAGGGGGGATCATACACTTTATTTACAATTCAAAGTTTTTTTGAATCTCTTCTATGTGTTTTTACTGGTAGTTTTAAGATGTTTAAGGTTGTTTATAGGGCAACTTTTTGGAATATTATTAATATTAAAGATACTTTAATAGAAAGAAAATTCAGAAAAACAGAATAGTTGGAGATGTGAAGATTTAAAAAAATGAGCTCTTGGCCAAATAAATCGAAAGCCTTTTTAATAGTCGGACTACCTAAATTCAAAAAATAATTTTATGCAGAAATATAATTTTAACAATGCCAAATATGGAAGTCATAAACTAATAGCTAATGAACTTGGATCTGGCAAGTTGATATTAGATGTTGGTTGTAATAAAGGATATTTATATAACTTAGCTCCAAATAATATATTTTATGGTATCGATTATAATGGAAAGGAGTTGGAACTTGCCAAAACCAATTATGAAGAAGTTTATAGAATTAATTTAAATAACTATAAATTATTTAAGGTTGGTTTAAAATTTGATGTTATTATATTTGCAGATATTTTGGAACATTTAATATATCCAGAGCAAGTTTTGCGATATTTTGTAAGTAATTATTTAAAAAAAACTGGCAAAGTAATTTTATCTTTGCCGAATATTGCCAATTTTTCAATAAGAATAAGTTTATTATTTGGAAAATTTAATTATACAGAATCCGGGATATTAGATAAAACTCATTTACACTTATATACTTTGAAATCAGCTAAAAGATTAATTGAATCATGTAGTCTAAGTATTAAAAAAGAAAAATTTAGTTCTAATCATTTTGGATTCTTGATAAAACGATCGCATTTCTTAGGGTCAATTTTGGGGTTTAATATAATTTTAACATGCAAAAGATAATCGAAAACAAAATATTTATTTTGCTTGTCTTGTTTTTCATAGGATTGACTCCTTTATTATTATTTAAACATGACATGCAAATTGCGGGTAGTGATGGAATTACATGGTTAAGTTCTGACCATTCCGCAGAGAATTGGCGTTATGCATGGAATGAAAAACTAAATACAGGATCTGCAAGTCATTATGCCTCACAAATAATACCACTCTATTTCTGGAAGATATTGAGACACATAGGATGTTCTACTTCTTTAATAGGAAGGCTGTGGCTTATTTTTCTGTGGATGCCGGCTGGGTTCTGTATGTACTTTTTATTTAAAACCATATTCCCCAGAGGTTCAAACTTTGGAGCTATAGCCGCTGTTTTACTCTATATCTATAATACCTTCACAATGATAATAGTATACCAAATGGTTTTTCACAGTGTTTATGCCGTATTCCCCGCCATAGTTGCATTATTTATCATGGGATTAGAGAAAACCGAGGGGAAATTATACTATGGAATTATTATAGGATTCTTAACGCTCTTTTTTTCTCTAGCATCCATTAATCCTCCACATATAGCGCCGGTTTGGCTGGCTTTATTTGTTATTCTACTTGTAAATATTTTTGTTACCAGAAAAAGCATTTTTAGAAAAATCTTTTTTTATTTTGGAATACTATCTATCTGTGTTCTATTTAATCTGTGGTGGATGATCACAACTTTTTATACATTTATTTCTATAAACAAAGCTGTTCAGGCAGCTTCAGGCGGATGGAATGCCTTGACCAGCGCCGGATGTTATGATGTTTTTAGGTTTCTGGGATTCTGGGCTTTTAAGTCAGGATTTGGCAAAAACATGTTATATTTTCCATATCACAATCTATACTATGGGAAGTCCATACTAATTACATTCGGGTCTTACTTGATTCCCTTAATGGTCTTTACAGGCATAATCTTAAATAAGAAACATAACAAAAAAGTATTATATTTTCTTGCTCTCGCTGTCATTGGTATTTTTTTTGCGAAAGGAACTAATCCGCCATTTGGGCAATTATATCTGTTTCTATACGAAAAAATTCCTGGTTTCTGGACATTTAGAGAACCGTGGGCGAAGTTTACAAAACTGAACTTATTGTCTTTTTCTGTTCTTTTAGGCTTTACAGTAGAATTAGTTCATAGCTTTGTCCTGAAAATGCATTCTCGCAAAGCAAGATATATATTTAATGTCTCGTGGATACTCACATTATGTATTATTCTAATGATTGCGTTCCCTATATTGACAGGGGAGTCAATATGGAGTCGTAATATTGGACCTATGAGGTCAATGCATGTAAAGGTTCCCCAATACTGGAGAGATATGGAGAAATGGCTTGAAGCTAATGATCCAGATTCAAGAACATTCCTTCTGCCTAAAACAGGTTATGGAGTTACTTATAACTGGAAACATGGCATAAGCGGCGCAACTCCTGTTGCAATATCACTATTGCCGAATCCAATTATTTTTTACCAAAAAGGATTCGTCTCGGACTTTGCTTACAGGTGCTTTGAGAAGAATAATCAATCTAATTTTCTGTCCCTTTTGAGATTTCTTAATGTAAAATATATTCTGCATCAGCGCGATATAAACTGGCAGACAGGTCCTGATCCATTCTATTATGTGGATAAAAATGTTAAGGAAATATTATCAGATTATCAAGGCGTATCCCTTAAAGCAACATTTGGAAAACTTGATCTCTATGAAATAGAAAAAACCAATTTATCATATGCGTATTTATCTGAAGAACCTGTATTAATTGCAGGAGGGATAGAATCATTTGAAGAAAACAAAATGCTATCTTCATTCATTAATAAAAAGCCCTCTTTCTGCTTTACCAGTAACAATCTCAGTAGAGATGAGATTTTGGACACTATTCCTGATACCAGTCGGATCATTTTGCCGAGTGGAGAAGTTGATGAGTTAATTGTTGGGCATCTATCACCTTGTTATAAAATCTCAGCTCCTTCAATAAGATTCAACGTGAATTCAACAGGTAAATACAAAATATGGGGAATTTTTAATAAAGACTTTGCAGAAGAATATTTAGTTCTTGACGATAATTATTTTAAAATTCCGGAAAGAGCGGGGTTTGTCTATATTGGAGAAATGCTTCTTTACAAAGGCAGGCGGTATGAAATGGGTTCAACATCAGCAGAAGTACCATATAAAAAACTCATGTTTGCGCCTGTTGATGTTTATAACAACTCTATGAATATATTATCTAAGACAGTAAGAAAAAACCCCATTAATTTAACTTATATAATTCCCATTAACCGCTCAGCTAAAGAAAATGTCAATATACTGCAAAGCGGTAATTATGACACAGAAATTCAGATTGCTTTTAATAAAGATACAAAAATTAATTTATTCTCAGAAACTGAATTTAAAAAATGGAGTTTCTGTCCTAAAAAGGATTGTTTTACGTATTATAATAATGGAATGTTTGTGAAAATGGATAATAAATTAATGCAGGGCTTTCAAATGACAAGGGAAATAGAACCGCTGGATTTATTAGAAAGTCCATGGGTAAATTTTGACTTTTCATGCGATACACGAATAGGAATTAATGTTTCATGCCTGATAGGCTTAGACACAAATGGAAATGGGAGAATAGACAAGGAATACCTCATAAAAAACTTCAAAGGCATGAATTTACTATCTTACATAAAGCAATCCCCGCCTGAAGAAGAAACATACAACCTTATGAAAATTAGTCTTATGTTTAGTATTAAACTTTTTGATAAATCTCCGCGGATTTTACATCTAAAAACGCTTTCTTTCTCTAAAGAGGAAAGTAAAAATAGCGCAAAATCAGACAATACGTTTAAATATAGAATTAAAAAACCCTCTAAATTAAACACAAAGATAAAAGAACTGGAAGTTAGCAACAGCTTACCGGATGTAAAAAAGTTGATATGTGAACATTTTGAGAAATTGCCTATTTTAACCATAAATAAACAGCCTTTATTTGCAAAAGAGAATTTGTTCGTTAAAGATAATAATCCAAATTTGACGATTAAATGCGGCGAAATAGAACTTACTGAAGGGAATATATGCATTATCAATAACTTGAGCGATATCCCTGGCATAAAATCAGCAAAAGTTATTTTAGAAAAAAGAAGTCCTTTAACTGAATTATCTGCTTATCCGGATATAATCAGCAGAAAAATTTCTCCATCAAAATACAAGATTTCGGTAAGCAAACTGCCGCATCCTATGTGGCTTGTATTTAACGAAGCGTTTGATAACGGCTGGAAAGCGTATATAAGCAGGCAAAACACGAAAACCAGAATTGAGCTTAAGCGCCATTGTTCTGTCAATGGATATGCAAATGCGTGGTATGTTCCTACAACAGAAGTGGATTCTATTGATATTGAATTTATTCAACAGTCATGGCTGAGAATAGGGCATATTCTTTCCATGATTTTTATATCACTTGGAGTTGTATTTCTAATTTTGAAAAGGAGAAGATAATCATGTTAGATGTTATTAAACGAAAAACGTACTTCTCTATTCCGTTGGTGATTATTCTTCAGGTGTTTGTATTCTTTATGATCTGTCTGCAAAGTAATAACGAGACTTCTTGCAATTTTGATTTTCATGGAAAAGGCGGAAAAGAACTTTTTGTAATAAGGGATGCGGTGTCTGATAAGACTATGTTTCAAACGAGTTTCATCATCCCTAAAGATAATGAATATAAAGTTAAAATTGCTCTACTGTCTTCTGCCAAAGATAATTATACGATCCTCTTTAATACAAAAGAGATGGGGGAATTTAAAAAGGGAGATAAGTCTCTTACCTTCAGATTATTTCCTAAGGATGTGATTGGCAATAAGGAATATATTGAGTTTGTGAGTGAAACGCAAGCTTTGGATTTAGATAAAGAATGTCCTCCGAAAATAAAATACATTAAATTTAAAAATGTTCTTGGGTATAGCGACGGCCTATTGAATGTGCGTATCCGTTATGATACAGAGAGAAGAATACTGCTCAAAAGGTTGTTAGTCTCAATTTTGTTTATTTGCTTCCTTCTTATTGCTTTTAGTGTAGCTAACATGCTTATAAAAAGGGAAATAGGAGGATTGTCAACTCAGAGATTTAATAACTATTTAGATAATAGTTTCTTTACCGAATATACATTATTTGGTCTTTTTATAGTTTTATTTAATATAATAACACCATATTACGTTATCTTTTCAATTCCTAGTTATATAATGTTATTTATCATAATAACATCTCTGCCAATGGGAAAAGACGTAGGGAGTTATATAAGACGCGTTGTGCCAAAATATAACATTGCTGTTTATTTTTATTGGCTATGCAGTGCTTCGTTTCTAGTATCTTTTATTCTAATGCCCGTATTTATCATATATGGCAGGGAAGTAATTGCGGAAAAACTGGGTAATGTTACTTATACTCTTCTGGTTATTATATTGATTATCAAGATTATCCGCGCAAGAAGGCAGGATACTGATAATACATGATATCGATTTTTGTTATCTTAACTTTACTCATGGCATGGCCGGCTATCCTTAATATCAATAAGTATATCTATGGCTATCCTGATGATACACTGGCAACGCTCTGGCATTACAAATTTGCGCTGGTTCACCGCCTTAATCCAAATGTAAATATGAATATTGCTTTTCCATTTGGAGAAGGCGTTTCTCCCTATTCCTATCCGGTCTTTAGCCAAATAACGGAGATACTTACGTTTTTGACAAACGAAATAGTGGCATGGAACATACTTTCTATGTCCAATTTTATCCTCTCCGCTTTTTTTATGTACCTTCTTGTAAAACACCTGACAAAAAACAAAATATCAGCTTTTATCTCAGGACTTATATATGGATTCTGCCCTCATATCTGTATGCAGTCATTTAATCATATACTGCTTGCTGCGATTCAGTGGATGCCGCTGTATATTTTATTTTTATTGAAGCTGATATTTGAGAGGAATTATAAGAACGCGGTTTTATGCGGGGTTTTTTACGCGCTGGTTGTTTTCTCCAATCCTTACTATGGCTACTATATGCTTCTATTTACAGTGATATTTGTTGTTTTCTTGGCATTAAGACATATCAAAAATCCAGGAGCAGCGATAAAGACAGACAGATTTAAAATATTAAAGTTAACCTCTGTGGCTTTTTTAACTGCTCTGATTATTGTTATTCCGGCCGAATACAGAGTAATTAAAACAATGTTTTCAAAAAGCGAGAGTAAGCCTGCTGTTTATACTCGCCCATTAGAAGGATTAATATTTTCCGGAGCTCGGCCCAAGGATTTTCTGCTTCCTCCGCGAACAAATCCTGTGCTCAAGAATATCTCCAGGCCATTCATGTCTCCTGATTTTGGAAGCATGATAGACCATACGCTATATCTTGGATATACGCCGCTGATTTTGTCTATTATTGCAGTATGTTTCTGGCGGAAAAAAAGAAAAAAGGGAAAAGGAGAAATTTTCAATTCCCAATTGTCTGTTGTTGTGCCATTTTTTGTAATAATCTTCTTCGCATTTGGAATTATGTCTTCTCCGCCGTGGATTCCTATTGGCTCCGCAAAACTTAACAGCGCACCGTTCAAGCTTCCCATGCCATCGTATTTCCTGCATAAGCTGTTTCCGATGTTCAGGTATTACTCAAGAATGGTTGTTGTAATGATGATATCCTTGAGTGTGCTTTCGGGAATTGGAATAAAATTCTTATTAGAGAAACTCAAAACTCCCCGAAGGAGAACAAGTTCCCTACGGGGCAGGCAAAATTCAAAGCTTAAAATTGCTTTTGTAAGTATAATTTTTGTCTTAATAGGAATTGAATATATAAATGTTCCGCCGTTTCATTACTTTGATTCAACACCGCCGGAGGTGTATACATGGCTGGCAAAACAGGAGGGAGAGTTTAGTTCTGCTGTTGCTGAGTATCCAATGCTTGCCGGAAGAACACAGGAATATGGATATATGTTCTGGCAGAGAATTCATAAACAGAAACTTGTTAATGGCGGAGATGTGACGCGTTTAATGAAGCTTCTGCGCATTGATGATCCTCGAACCGTTCAACAGCTCAAAGAATGGGGAGTTAAGTATGTCATTATTAATAGGGACCTATACAGAGATAAAGTTTATGAGAAGGAATATAATATTTTCATGCCGGTTATTGATGAAGAAAAACTTGGGTTAAGACTGATAAAGTCTTTTAATCAGAGAAAGAACAAGTATTACAAAGAACAGTATTTTTCTCCGAACATCTGTTTTGATAAATTTTTTGGGGAAACGGATGTGTATTGTATTCTTGAGAAGTAAAGTATCTGTGTAATGATAGACCTCCAGGGATTTCTTTGTACTGTGGCCAGATATGATCTGGATCTAAGCCCAAGGTAATGATCGTGCAATATTTCGCACTTGGGGTTCTTTGTCTAGCACCCCTATCTGCTCATTGCTTTTTTCCTATCAAAATCTCGTTTAATCTGTTTTTTCTGTCTGGTTTCGTTCGTTTTTGCCCTAGATTTTTCTACCTCTTTTATAAGCGCT
>Ga0222657_1001044_pt1 | contig 11115 bp, 10 predicted proteins | sample AntAcemetagen474_FD_179858 | JGI IMG/M metagenome (GOLD analysis project Ga0222657, IMG submission 179858) | Saline water microbial communities from Ace Lake, Antarctica - #474 | ecosystem: Environmental > Aquatic > Non-marine Saline and Alkaline > Saline | place: Antarctica: Ace Lake... | reverse complement strand
CTTTGAGTTTATAAAGATGATCACTTCCACATTTTGGACACTTAAAACCGTAAATCGCTCTCTTAATTTTTTCTTTCATAACCAAGCCTATTTTCTAGCTTGGTCCGGAAATAAGTCAATTACCTAAAAATTTATGGGCACATACTGGTTTATCTCTTCGATCCTTATCACGATACTCGGAGCTATGTCTATATTACTGATATTTCTCATGCAATACTATGAAACTCGAGGTATATTCTTCTGGGCAGCCCTTGCTTCATGGATCATAATACTGATCCTAATTGCAATTATTTTTTGTGTGCATGAAAGTATCGAGAAAAAGCAAAATGATATCATCAAGGAATTTCAAAAAACAATTGATGATCTGAAGAAGGATAAAAGTTCAGAATGAGCAATAATCAATTGTTCATAAAACGGTGAGTTCATAATATGATCAACATGCAAAATAACACCCACCCCACCTCTGCATTTCGAGTCATCATAATACTACTTATAGTCATCGCAGCAAGCATTCTGACTGCGAAATATTTCTTGGAAAAACCAATCTCGGTTGAGGAAATGACCACCCCACTCGATCCGCTTAAAAAACCAAAACAGAATAAGGTACAAGATTTTAAGAACTTCACAATCAATCAAGGCAATCTGCAGCTTCTTATATTTCCTCAAGCAGAGTATGAGATGACTGCAAAAGTCATGAGCAAAAAACGCTATCACAATGGATGGGAATCCAGAATCATTCCTTATGATCTTGCTCTTGCATGGGGCAAACTTACAGAATCCGAGATGAAGAAATTCATTAAATATACGCAAATGCTTAGATTCTATTTTTACAAATTCACCCGGGATTGCCCCCTCACACAAGAATATATCGGAGATCATTCCTCAAACAATCATCTAATCCCTGCTAACAAGAATATTCTCAATGTATTGCGCAAGATCAGGAAGGGTGATATAATACAGTTATGGGGCTACCTGGTAAATATCAAAGGAACATACAAAGGCAAAGACGTGAACTGGAAAACGAGCACATCCCGTGCAGATACGGGCAACGGTGCTTGTGAGCTCATATATGTGGAAAAAATTCGTTTAAAAAATAAAATTTATAGGTAAAACATTATGAAAAAAATATCAATTATTACTCTGATATTACTTATAAGTGCCGTAATGCTTTTTGCAGAAGGTGAAAGGGATACTCTTTATATTCTGCAGACCACGGACATCCACGGCACGATCATTCCTTATGATTATACTATGGACAAACCGGCTGAACAAGGACTGGTAAAGGTTTATACAAGGATGAAAGAATTCAAAGAGAAATATGATAATGTTATTTTTGTGGATTCAGGAGACCTTATACAGGGCACCCCATATTCATTTTATTTCAATAGGATCGATACTATAGGAGTTCATCCGATCATCCAAACAATGAATTATATTGGTTATGATGCTTTTGCAGTCGGCAACCATGAAATCGAGCAGGGAGTTCATACATACACAAAGGCACGGGATAACTCAGATTTTCCATGGCTTTCCGCTAATGCAGCACTTGATGACGGTTCCACCTATTTTAAACCCTATACAATTGTAGAAAGAGGAAATTTCAAAATCGCCATTCTCGGATTAACAACTCCAGGAATCCCAACGATGCTTGATACCACGTATTACCCCGGAATCACATGGAAAGGCATGGTTGAGACAGCTGAGAAATATGCGCCAGCTTTGAAGGACAGTGTTGATGTTCTCATTGGGATATTTCATGCTGGTTTTGATGCTGAGGAAGATAAATATAAGAAAGAACTGTTTGGATTACCCATTGCGAATGCATCCGGGCTGGTAGCAGAAAGGGTCCCCGGATTTGACGTTGTTTTTGGAGGTCATACGCACCGTGTAAATCCACGAGATACAACAATTACCATTCGGGACAGTACCACTCTGCAAATGATATCCGGCTCTCATGCTTGGGGACTTGGAATTGTAAAGATCGTGCTCGAAAAAAGTAATGGTAAATGGCAAGTTATCGAAAAGACCGGCTGGATCGAGCAGGCAAAAGATTTTGCTCCTTCACAGGAATTACTTGAGCTTAATGAGCCATATCAGAAGAAAGTAGTTTCATTCATTAGATCCCCTATTGCTCTGAATAAAAAAATTATGACAACAGAAAATGCTCGTTTTGAGGATTCTCCTATTCCTGAACTCATTAACAAGGTTCAACTTTATAATACCGGTGCGGACATTTCTATCTCTCCTGTATTTTCCACACGTCTAACCATCCCCGCCGATACGATCCGCATCAAAGACGTATATGCAATGTATCCCTACGAAAATACTCTCAAAATGATCGAAATGACAGGACAGAATATACTCGATTATCTCGAATATTGTGCACAGTATTATGTGTATAAAAACGACTCGCTTTCTACGAATCCTGAAATCGCCGGCTATAATTATGACATGGCAGAAGGTATTTCGTACACTATCAATGTTCGTGAAGAACCCGGAAACCGGATAAAGGATGTGATATTTCTTAAAACATCGGAGCCCATCGATCCTGAATTGACCTATACGGTTGCATTGAATAGTTACAGGGCAAACGGCGGCGGCGGTCATTTGAAAGCAGTTGGGATCGATGAACCAAAAGTACTTTATTCTTCAAAAATGGATATCCGAAATTTTATAATTGATTACCTGAAAGAACATAAAATATTAGAAGCAACTTGTGATAATAACTGGCATATTGCGAGATAGAATAGGGATACCCCCAAAATTTATATAATGCATTTATCTTGAGTAGATAAATAAAGAGTTTACGGAGAATTCTTTGTGGAAAATTAATTTTGGAAAAGCTATTAATTTTACTCATATCGATAAGTCAATTATTACTTTCGACCAAAGCACGATATGAGAATAGCATAGGTTGGAATAATATATCGCACCTAGGGCGCTCTGCAACTTTTATTCACTTACCGGAAGCTTACGCATCCGGTTATAAATATTCAACACCTATAGTGTAGAATGTTATGAATGAAAGATTGAATTTAAAGTTCCGATAGGAACGATATGTTTGTAACGGTGAGCGTCAGCTCACAGAACCAGGAACCAGTAATGATATTAGCTCCATAGGTGCGGAATGTAAATTTTTTTATATTCGCATAAGTACATATTATGATCTTATCAAAAATGTCCTGGGTCTGAACAATTTTAGGGGTATGCATGATTGCGAGATAGAATTCTTGACATTTACAATCAATAAATAAAGAAAATTAAACATAAAATTCCAGGAGGATACAATAAAAAAAACTAGTATAATTCTATGTGTTATCATTTCTTTTTTAATGGTATCATGTTGTTGTATGAAAACCAAAAATGCCCCACCCCCAGTACCTCAGATACCCGAAGCTCCACAATCCTCAAGCCCCACACCTCAGATCGTTACTATGGATGAAATGACATTAATGGGAATGGAAAAAGATTTTACATCTGAAACAATGATGGAAATCCCTAATCTCTGGATGGAGTTCATAAAAGTCAGCGATCAGATTCCAAATAAAGCAAACGATATGGAAACATGGGGTGTTTCCTACGATATGAATTATGCAACTCAGCCCTTTACATTCACCTATTTTGTCGGTTTCGAGGTTACTAATATCAAGACTATTCCGGAAGGCATGATCGGTCATGTGGCACCAGCTTCAAAATATGCAAAATTCACTCATTACGGTTCTCTGGACAATCTTTCAGAAACCTATACTTATATCTACAATGTATGGTTCCCACAGAGCGGATATGATATGGGAATGGGTAATGAGCTGGAATTGTATAATAAGAAATTCAATCCGGAAGGCGAAGATTCCGAAATATTCATATTCATCCCACTACAATAGTAAGAAAGGATATATATGGTCGCTGTAGAAAAAAATCTTAATCCCGTAAAAGGTATAATTCTCGTCATCGTTGCATTTCTTGGTTTTTCAATTATGTCTGCATTCATCAAAGTATGCTCGAATACAGGAATGGGAATTCATGAGATCATGTTTTTTCAAAATCTTGTTGCTCTTATAATAGTTATGCCCTGGATTCTCCATGGCAAGAAAGTCAGCTTGAGACCGCAGAACCCTCTACTGATTATTGGAAGAGTCATCGTAGGGATGCTCTCGATGTATTTTTACTTCGTTGCCCTGAAGCTCATTCCCCTTGTAAATGCAACACTTCTGCAGAATACAACCCCAATTTTCATACCCATCATAGCATTTTTTGTATTTCGCAAAAAGATCACGTTAAAGATGTTTTGCGTTATGATCATTGGTTTCGTTGGAGTAACAATGGTTTTACATCCTGGGAAAGGTGCAATCAATCCAGGTGATCTGATCGCTCTGTTTTCGGGATTCCTCTCCGGTCTTTCTACTGTGATAATCAAACTATTGGACGACAGGGATGAATCCGTAAAATTGGTTATGTTTTACTTTCTTGCATTCTCAACGGTAATTATGGGCATATGGTCAATACACACATGGACAACTCCGGCAGGTATCATCTGGATCTATCTCGCATTATCAGGAATATTTTATGCTATGTTCCAATTATTGCTCATCCTCGCAGTGAAATATGCTTCGACCACAACGATCTCACCCTTTATATATCTCGCAGTAGTGTTCTCCGGTTTTATCGATTGGATCGTTTGGCAGGAGGTTCCGAGTCTTCTCACTGTCGCCGGTGCTGTAATTGTGATTACCTCAGCAATCATATCAGCTATACATCATACTAAACATAATATTCCAGTGCATTATAAATAAAATAACATATTAAAAAAGAAACCGACCTGGAACGAACCGGGTCGGTTTTTTTATTTTTATGATTTTTTTATTACTTCAACAATCCGTCTCTTTTCAGCATTGCATCGGGATCAGGTTCACGTCCGCGGAATTTCACATAGAGTTCCATCGGGTGAGCGGTATTACCTTTTGCAAGAATATTTTTTCTGAATGAGTCAGCGACTTCCTGGTTGAAAATGCCCTTTTCTTTAAAGAGCTGGAAGGAATCTGCTTCGAGGACTTCCGCCCATTTATAGGAATAATATCCCGAGGAATATCCACCTGCAAAGATATGTCCGAAACAGCATGAGATGTTTGTCCCATCGACTTTGGGATATAATCTTGTCTTATCAATAACCTTTTCTTCAAAAGCTACCACATCTTCGATATTTTTGGGATCTTGTGCATGCCATGCCATATCGAGGAAACCAAAAGTAAGCTGACGAATATTCGCGATTCCTTTATTGAAGTTTTCGGCTTTCTTTACCTTTTGAATGAGTTCATCCGGCATTTTTTCACCGGTTTTATAATTCTTAGCAAACATATCGAGTGCCTCTTTCTCCAGTGCCCAATTCTCCATTATTTGTGATGGAAGCTCTACAAAATCCCAATACACATTCGGGCTTGCCAGAGTTTGATAGGTGCAGTCAGAAAGCAATCCATGCAGAGCATGTCCAAACTCATGGAATAAAGTCTGCACTTCTGATAATTCCAGAAGGGAGGGCTTTTTATCTGTAGATGCTGTAAGATTAGCGACGATGCCCACATGAGGTCTGCGGATTTCTCCATGAGCGAAGCCCTGGGTTTTGAAGTTGGTCATCCATGCACCGCTTCGCTTAGTTTCTCTTGGGAAAAGGTCCAAATATAATAAACCAAGATGCGAGCCATCCTTATCATCCAGCTCAAACACCTTTACTTCTTCATGATACACCGGTATGCCCTTGAGCTCTTTGAATGTGATATTATACAATTTTTCTGCCACTTTGAACAATCCCTGAATGACGTACTCAACCTTGAAGTATGGACGGAGTTCTTCTTCATCATAATTATATTTGAGCTTCTTCAACTTCTCTGAATAATACGCGCTGTCCCATGTTTGGAAATCCTCAATATCATCAGCTTTCTTGGCTAATTTTTGGATTTCTTCAACTTCCTTTTTAGCAGCAGGAAATGCAATGGAATAAATTCTATCAAGAAATTTTTCAACCGTTTTCGGAGTTTCTGCCATACGCTCTTCAAGCACATATTGAGCATGGGTTTTATAACCGAGAAGTTCTGCGCGTTCTTGGCGAAGCCGTACGGTTCTCTTAATAATTTCTCTGTTATCAAACTTATCCTTGAACGCACGTGCTCTGTATGCTCTGCTGATCTTTTCGCGAAGTTTGCGATTTTTTGCATATTTTAATATGGGAAGCACACTTGGAATTTGCAGATTGAATAGCCAGCCCCCATCCTTCTCTTTTTTCTTTGCTGCATATGCTGCTGCTTCTTTTGCGCCTTCCGGTAATCCTTCCAGATCCTTTTCATCAGTAATATAAAGTTCAAAAGCATTAGTGGATTTAAGTAAATTTTGAGAGAATTTGGGACTCAAAGTGGAGAGTTCCTTATCGATCTCTTCTAATTTTTTCTTCTTTTCTGGTGGAAGGTTCGCTCCATTACGAACAAACTGTTTATAATAATGCTCAACTAATCTCTTCTGCTCAGCGTTGAGACTTTCCTGGTTTTTGTATACTTTCTCAACCTTCTTAAAAAGGTCGGAATCAGTTAAAACCTGGGTTTGAAATTCAGCCAGCATGGGAGAGATCTTTTGAGCAAGTGCTTTAAATTCATCATTGGATTCAGCACTATAAAGATTGAAATACACAGTCGTAACTTCGTCTAGAAGCTCACCGCTTGTTTGCATTGCAAGTATCGTGTTGTCAAAATCAGGTGATGCGGGATCATCTTTAATTGCCTTAACATTTTCTCGTGCGACCTTCAGCCCTTCTTCTATGGCAGGCATGAAATGTTCGATTTTGAGTTTATCAAAAGGTATCGTATCAAAAGGTGTATCATAGCTCTGGAAAAAGGGATTCATATCCGAATTTTTCATTATAGCTCCTTGTTTATAATTTCTGGAGTGATTTGTTGCAGGAGGATTTTTATGTCAAATGTTTTGGGGTAGATTGGAGATTTAGAATAAATATTTCACCACAGAGAACACCAGTCTTCGTTACACTACGCCCTGGTAAACAGAGGACACAGAGAAAAAATAACTTATTGAAAAAGTAGGCTATAGATCGTGTCGAAAATGAAATTTACAGAAAACAAAATCTGACGGGTAGGTGCAGGTTTATCCTGCACAAAATTAGATTTCCCTTCAGTACAACGTTTCCTTAATTCCTTTGCTGTTTTTGTAAGCTATCTTAATCATAGTCACTACTAGTGCTTTACACCTCATCATGACCTTCTCCTGCGAGGTGAAGAAATAATTTCAACTAATAATCTGCACTTGTTTTCCTATCCTTCTATGAGAGGATTAAGGTGAGGTCTCATCAAACCCAGGTCTTATGAACGAACGTGCATGTGGAAAAGCTTTTTCTGTTATGGTAAGCATTTTTTGTAATACATTTAACATATCCAAAATAGAATCTTCTCTTTCAAGGATAAATTCCATGAACTTAGCCCAGGCACCAATCGAACGATCAATACCGATCAATGCAACCTTTACAGAGCCATTCATATCTTTTATTGAAATCTCATCATCCAAATTTATACTATTAAATGCTCTCGTTAGCTTCACCTCGATCTGGTACTGATACCAATGAATAATATCAATAATCTCCTTTATCTCAACACTATCTCGTTCAAGATCAATTGCCTTTTGCTCGTTAATGTAATAAGGTTCTTCAAACCACGTAGTCACTTTGGAGGAATACTCCTCTGCCAATATCACCAAAAACTGATCTTCAGCCGCATTATCTTGCGCTGGTTCACCATCAATATCCTGAATATCAATTCCCCATTCCTGCATTGACTCCTTAATCATATCGAATGTTTCTTTCATCATCTCAGAAAACCTGTACCAGAATTCTTCATTTTTCAGGTCTTTATCCTTCAAGTCGCCAAAACGATCTTCATACATTTTATAATTCAAGCACCGATATGTAAAAGGGCATTTCTCGCACCAGCGATCACAGTAATCGTAGATTCCTTCTATATAATGAGGATTTTTTACACGTTCTTTTAATTTCTTCATAATGAACTTACCTCTTGTATCATAGCTTTGGCTCTGTCAATAAAATCTTTCATTTAACAGATCAACGTGGATGATGTTTTTCTTGACGATAATTCCTTCTCAAATAAAGACATCTGAAAATGTGTAATCGCTAAAATATTATATTAAAAATAATTTTTTATTTATCCCAAGACTGTGTTGAGCACTATAAATCTATCAGCAGTAATATGATAAAATATGATTGGAGAAAAAATGAAGATCTTAAAATATTTATTGATCTCTTCAGCTCTGATATTCATACTATCCAATGTGTATGCCAAGGATCTTACTGAGTATATTGCAGAAGCAGAAAAATTACAACAATCAGGAAAACTCAATGATGCAATTACTACAATGGAACAAGCAGTTGAGGTATACCCGGAAAATTCTATGGCGTATACTCAACTGGGAAATTTCATCAGCATGCAGGTCAGAAGTGCTGAATTCCAGGATATGTTCGCACTATGCAGCCAGGCATTTGAAAACTGGAATAAAGCAATCGAGCTCGATCCGTATAACGTAATGGCACGATCATTGCGAGGTGGCTGGGGTATTGGATTACCAAAATTTGCAGGAATGCTGGAAATCGGCATTGAAGATCAGGAATTTCTCATCTCGATGCTTCAGCACTCCCCAAGTCCGGAAGCAAAACAGCAGCTCATCGGTGTATATATGCAATTGGGTGAAGGTTACCAAAAGATGAAAGATTTTGGTAAAGCAAAAGGTGCATGGAATAAGGCAATCGAACTTCTCCCGGGAAGTGAGTATGCAGAATCTGCACAAGCAAAGATAAATAAGCTTACCAATGTCGAAAAGAAAATTCAAGAAGAAAGAGAATCAAAAGGACCTGATGGACCTGCTATTGTAGCGTTGAAAGAAAAGCTGGAAAACAATCCCGAAAACACTTCGCTTCTCATCGAATTAGGAATTGCGTATAATGATGAGGGCAAGTATGATCAAGCAGAGGATGTTTTAAACAAAGCCATCGGCATAGATCCTCAAAATATCGATGCGTATAAAGCACTGCTGGTATCCGTTGAGAACCTGGCTGCAAGCGGGTATGATATCATGGTAAGTATCGATACGGATTATCGTACAAATCTCGCGTTCCAGATAATGTATATTCTTGATCAAGCTGTTGAAATTGCTCCTGATGACATCGAGCTGCGGCTTCATAGAGGTGTTGGCGGAGTGGAGATGCCGTTCTTTGTCGGCAAATTAGATCAGTCGATCGACGATATGAATATTATTCTCGAATCTGAAGCACCGGATTCTATCAAAGCTGAAGCAAAATATTGGCTTGGAGCTGCATACAAGAAAAAATCCATGACCTATTGGATAGAAGTGGCATCCGATTTTGAAGATTCGGAAGTGGCAGAATTGGTATATAAAAATATAGATCCGGGAATTCAGCATTTCAATATTAAGGATTATAAAACCCCGGTTGTTTCAATTGATTTTATTATGGGATTCACGGATGAATTACCTCCTCAAACCGCTGTATGGATTGAAGATGGCGATGGTAATTTTGTAAAAACCATATATATTTCCGGGTTTAGCGCCAATGCAAAAGAAGTTCAGGTAAATCTTCCTAAATATGCCAAATCATCGCAATTTGAAGATGTCGATGCAGTAACAGGTGCAAGTATCGATCTTGGACATCATATCTATGTATGGAATCTGAAAGACAGTTTGGGAAATAAAGTCAAAAACGGTGAGTATATTGTAAAGGTAGAAATCTGCCATTGGCCTCATGTTAAATACCAATTGGTTCAAGCCCCTATTAAGATCGGCAAAAAAGAAAAGAAAGTTATTGTTGAAGAAGGAAAACTAATACCGTATTTGGAAGTTACATACTACCCAAAGGGCGGCAAATAAAATCCCTTCGAATCACAATGGATATTTAGTTAAAAAAGCTGTCTCCAAATTTTTCTTGACAGCAAACAATCAATATTTTTATAGAATTTCAACCAACCAAGGGAGTACAATGAAAAGAGTGATTTTATTAGTTCTTTTATTATTATCTACAACATTACTCTATGGTGAATGGAGTACTGATCCCTCAGAAAATTTTCTTTTTGCAGGAACAAATTGCAACCAGGAATATGCTCACATAACTGTCGATAATAATGGCTATTACTACATTTCCCGGTACCAGAACGAGCCAGAACCATAATGAGGTTCAAAAGATAGTTATATTAAATTATTGATGATAAAAAATTACTTCAAAATTTTCCTAAGAAATTTAAAAAAGAATAAGGGTTACTCATTTCTGAATATCTTTGGTTTATCCGCTAGTTTAGCGCTGGTTTTTCTCATTGTATTGTATGTTCGCTACGAAACAACCTACGATAATTATAACAAAAAAGCTGAGAGGATATACCGTGTATTAACTCATGAGGAATATTTAGATTGGATAACACCTGGAACATCATATCTGCTGGCACCCGTTTTGCGAGATGAATATCCCGAAGTAGAAGCAGTTGCACGCACAAGAGGAATTGCTGTGGAAATACAACACAATGAAATATTTGAATGGAATTACTTTAATTGCGTAGATCCAGACATTCTTGATATACTGACACTGGAATTTGTTTATGGCTCACGAGAAAATGCCTTAACAGAACCATATGACATTCTACTTTCCGAGACAAGGGCAGCTAAATATTTTCCCGATGAAAATCCAGTGGGAAAAATCCTATCGGTAAGAATTTGTGGAGAAATTATAGATTTTACTGTAAAAGGAGTTCTGAAAAACGTTCCGAAGAATTCTACATTTTGGATGCCATTTCTTGTTAACATCGATATTGCTAAGAATTTTTTCCAGTTTATACAAGAAAGATATGCGAGTGGCGAGTATGAAGAACATTGGTATTTAACTTATTATCTAACATATGTGCTTCTAAAAGAAGATTGTGATAGTAAAATATTTATAGAGAAAATAAATGAAATCCCAGCAAGGTATCATGAAGAAGGTATGCAGACTTCATATGATTTGCAACCCCTGCGGAAAATATATCTTCATTCAAATGATTTTACAAATAATTCTAC
>Ga0222657_1001033_pt1 | contig 11159 bp, 11 predicted proteins | sample AntAcemetagen474_FD_179858 | JGI IMG/M metagenome (GOLD analysis project Ga0222657, IMG submission 179858) | Saline water microbial communities from Ace Lake, Antarctica - #474 | ecosystem: Environmental > Aquatic > Non-marine Saline and Alkaline > Saline | place: Antarctica: Ace Lake... | reverse complement strand
GCATATTACGGTCACCTTGGAAAAGCGCATAGTGACCGATATGCGATCAGGATGGGGGAATAATTCAACACAGTCAACTGTAAAGTTACAAAAAAACGCTTAATATCAGCTTTTTGAATGAGTTACTTACTTATTGATGGACGTCCCGGAAATCTGTGACATCCTGAGTTCATCGAAGAACTGGAGACCTTGAACGTGTTCGGCATTGAAGCGGATTTCATGGACCGGTTCCGGGAGTTCCTCAAGGAAGAAGGGCTGCCGGGCAATGAACGTCGCAAGATTATCACCATCCCCCTGAATGTCACTTACGATTTCGGCAAGAGACTCAAAATATTGCGACCCAAGCGGAAGCGGTCAGACGGCAGGGAATATGATTTCAAACGGGACGCGCCGGTTCCCACTCTGGGGGAGGTGCCGGCCTATTTTACGGATAATCCGGTCGTGGCGGACTGGTACCCCCGCATCCAGAGCATCCAGTCCCAAGAAAGCGACCTGACGACCCGGAAGACCAAGGCCAGCCTGAGAGAACAACACCTGGCCCTGCTGGATTATGATACCCTGTTTTTTGAAATGGAGCGGTTCAAGCGCGAACGGAGCTGGTACAATCTGAATATTTCCAAAGACGGCATCTATGGCCTTTTGAAGAATCCCGGCTGGTACACCCTCTATCTTCCCGAAGCCAGGCTGAACCCCGCAAGCTATGAGGGCGTCCTGCTCCTTCAACAGGTTGCCGCGGAACTGCTTAAACGCTATTGCAACCACTATTACAACTATGCCAAGCGCGCATACATCGAGCCGAGGCTGGAGCTGCGAGAATTGACGGAAGCTGATGACAATTTCCCGGATCAAGACAGGGAGAGAACCGACGGATTCTGGTGCGATTACCAGCTCATCGTGGATGGGGACGACCAGATGCTGATCAATAACATCAAGCAGATAAAGAAAGACATTGCCGCCAAAAAAAGGATCTTCTGCAAATGGGGGATCTACGTGCGTGCAGCTTCGGCAGGCACCTGTTCCAGCCGCTTTTTCATGTCAGAAAAGGGGGTAAAATAATCATCCAGCCGGTGGTTCTGAACGAAAGCGAATACCAGTTTGTAGTTGACCTGAAGACCTGGAGTGAGGAGCAGAACACCATTCTGGAGAAGGACGACATTGAGCTTTTTCTTTTGCGGAACATGAGCCGAGGTAAGGGCGTAGGCTTTTTCGAGGCGGGCCGTTTCCACCCTGATTTCATCCTGTGGATGCTGACAGCCGACAAACAGTATGTCACTTTTCTCGAGCCCCATGGGCTGCTCCACGGGAGCGGCCTGGGCGATGAAAAGATCAAATTATATAAACGTATCAAGGAAATCGAACAGCGCCTAAATGACCCCGACGTAGTCCTCAACAGCTTTATCCTTTCATGGACCAAATATCCACAATTGAAATGGGACAAAACCCGTGAGGAACTTGAGAATATGCATGTGCTTTTCATGCAGGACGACAGGGATGGTTATATTGACAAGCTATTTGCCAAACTGAGAGGGATGGTGGAATGAATTATGGAAACGATCCGGCGGAGTCACTCTTTTCAACACCGGAGACCCGTGAGGTAGAACATTAAATGAAAATTAAAATCGTTGGGGATTACGAGGACTCGGCAGCAAAATTTGATCAATAGGCAGCGCCTATCGAACACTGAAACATCATAATGGATTGTGAATGATGACGGATTTGAGATCTCTGCAGGCTGATGACTTTCCCTGGGCTCGAAAGGCACAGCATTATATCGCAAGGAACCAAAAGGCACGTGCCTTACGCCTGCTGGATCACGTGATTGAGTATGATATGCCCCTCTTCGGAGACGACCCTACATTGCAAGAGGACCGTCGTCTGACCTTGCCAGTATTTACGTGCACGGAGGTCAAAAGCAAATTCGGGGTCTATTCGAAAGTGCAAAAAAGCATGCGCCGGCCCTTGTATTTCTCGATGAGTTGGACGCTCTCGTCCCAAACAGAGCGGGGCAGGATTTAGGCCACCATTACAAAAGCGAAGTGAACGAGTTCTTGGTCCAATTAAGCGATTGCTGGAAAAACAGAATATTGGTGATTGCAGCAACGAACCTCATCGAAAGCATTGATCCAGCCATCCTGAGGCCTGGCCGGTTCGATCGCAAGATCTTCATCGGCCCACCGGACCTTGAGGCCCGTTTAGAAATGTTGCGACTCCACATGGCCGACCGGCCTCAAGAGAAAATGATCTGGTTGACGCTGGCAGAAAAGTGCGAATTCTACACCAGTGCTGAAATCGAAAACGTTGTGAACGAGGCCGCGAGACTGGCACTCCAGGAAGTGAGGCCCATCCGGCCAGACGATCTGTACCAGGCTATAAATGAAAATCCTCCAGTGCTTTCTTCAGACAAAGTTGAAAAAATGAGGTCCCGAATAGGGTTCGTTTAGAGACCAAAAAAGATAGGGAGTATAGAAACATGATGAGCTATGAGCCTCCCCCCTTTTCATCGCTGCTGAATTCAATAGAGGGTGGGGGTCTACTGTTGACTGTTTCTCTGAAACGACATATGCGCAGGTTACTGAAATAATGAAAAGAGAATGTCCTGCAAGCCTAAACTTAAGAGCGGCGTTAAAGAGATAGAGGAAGATGTCAACTAACAGCAGATCCCTCTCAGAAATTGACGAAGAAAAGATCGAGACGTTTAAGGGCACTGTCTCACTTCCTTTTGAAAAGGGGGACAACGCTAAAATTGCAGTAAAAATCATAGACGACCGGGGCATTGAAAGTTTAAGAGTTATATCACTATAAAAAGAGAGGTGTATTATGTTCAAACTCACTGATTATATCTCCAGAGCGGAGCTGGAAACATTCTGCCGGAGACATCATATAACCAGGATGTCTCTTTTTGGCTCTGCTCTGCGTGATGAATTAGAGCCGGGCAGTGATATTGACATTCTTGTGGAGTTTGACAAAGACCATATGCCGGGGTTGTTTGATATTGCCGGAATGGAAATCGAGCTTTCGGAGATGTTCGGCAGAAAAGTCGACCTGCGCACACCTGCTGAACTCAGCCGGTATTTCAGAGATGAGGTCCTGGAAAAAGCGAGGGTGGAATATGCAATCTAATGATAGAAGGTGCCTGGGTATTCTATTCTGAGGGGTCTTGAACCCCCTCCCCTGATTTGTTCAGGACCGTGACAACTTCCGCCTTTCGGAGTACTTCTCCGTTATCTTTCCTCATATATCCGTTCTTTACAACAGAAAGAATGGCCTCATCTTTAAGGCTATTCGATTCCTCTGTTTCAACGACCTTGCAGGACTCCATCCGAGCCATGTTGTCAGGGAATTTCATCATGACGATATCATTGGCTTTGAGCAACCTGATAAGCTTTTTATGAACAGAGCGGATATTCTTTGCCAAACGCTGCGCGGTCTTGTCAAATTCGTCTTCCCTGGCCCCAACGGATTCCTCTATATTTTCAAGCGCATCCAGTATCTCAAAAATGCCCATGCACAGACTGCTTTCTCTTTGCTGAAAGGCATCCTCCTGCTGTCTCAGGGAATGACCGAGGGAGGCAATCTTCTTCTGGAAGGTAATAAATTTTTCACGAAGAAACGCCTTTTTTCCCTTCATGATTCCTCATCAAAGATAGAAAGTCGTTTTAATTCTGAGATTTCTCGTGTGCCGCAACCATTTGGCGATACCGGTCTTCTGAGTTGCGACAGATCAATAAACTGCAAGAAATCATGGGCTGCTCTGGAGACGGAATCTAAGAGTTCCTTTTGGGCAATGGCAACTTCCTTTGCAGAGAACCGTCGCTCCCTGAGCGCCAGCGCGGCCGCCTGTATAATTGCCTTTTTGTCTGCGGAACGATCAATATCGAGTATTTTGTACGGATTCATTTCGTTGCCCCTCTTCTGTTTGCTCAAGCATCTCCTCAATGTTATATAGGATGTCATGATCGTTATCCACACTGGCGCACCATTTATGGATGTCCTTAAGAATACGTTTGCTGTCTGAAAATGTCGCTTCTTCCTTCAGTTCTTCCAACGTATTCTCAAAAAACAGGAAAAACGCTTTCCTGACCTCATTGTTTTCAGTTTCGCGCGCGATTTTGCAGGCCCGGTTCATCTTAAATCTGTCCAAGGCCTTTTCAAGTTCTATGAGTTCCTGATTTGTGCCTGCGTCATCGAGAAGGCCTCTGGCGTGTTCGTTTTCAGGGTTGATCGCAAGAGCCTTTTTGAGGGTTATGGTCAGCACCTTGTTATTGATGAGGCCCTCAAAACTCATCTCAAAGGCCAGTCTGCTCATAACAAGGGACAGGACATCATTCAGTCTCTTCGACGGCCTTTTTGCTTGTAGTTTCTGGAGGGCCTCTTCGTAGGCGCGGAGGGGATCCAGTTCTGCCACATCGAGGGCCTTCTCAACGAGTTGATTTTCGTATTCGGGAGCTGCCTCCATGAGGTTTGCCACGCTTTGTGCGTATCTGTCCGGAGGTCTTTCTCCATTTTCCATGCAGAAAAGCCCGTAGGCAAATAAGACGCGGCCGATGCCATAATCAACAAAGGCATCTCCATCCACGTGAGCCGGCAGTGTTTCAACTGCTTTTTCGTATTCACCGCCTGACAGGAAGGAAAAACTTTCCCAGGCCGAAGAATAGCAGCAGCCGGTCACGAAGTACTGCTCCCTGTTCTTGAAAAAGCCCCGATTTTTTCGAATGAAGCTAACAATGTCGTTTGATTTTTCCAAGGCTTCGGCAAGACTTGGTGTGCAGATCATCAGGCCGGATTTGCCACGTTCCCTCGCAAGGGCATAAAGATTTTCTACAGCAGTTTTCTCCAATGTCCATTCCGCCAATATCTTTTCCGCTGCATCCCTATTGGACTTCGCGCAGCGCTTTATCAGGTCTTCCCCTCTTCGGACCAACAAATTGCGAACCGCTTCATTGTCTTTCGCTTCCCGAGAGACACCTCCAAGATCCCCTGAAAAGACAGCAGAAAGCCAGAACATGGCAAGATCTTCTACATGCCCCCCTGACTGCTCTGCAAACTTGAAGGAAACCTTAGCGCGAAGCTGAAGCAGCGCCGCATCCATGTCGTTCATCGAACAGTCAGCAAAGAGTCCGGGGATGATTTCATACAGTTCATCCTTCCAGAGCGTCTCGATCCAGGAGAGTGCGCACTGTTTCATCAGCTCGGGAAGACCGACTCTCTCATATCCGGAATCGATCAGGTATTTCCCTTCATTATAAACCTTGCCAAGGTCCTTTTCCCTTTCAAACCGGTCGTATAGATCCGAAGCGAGCAAATCGCAGACCAGAGCCTTCTGTTCCACAAAATGTTTATCGAGGGACGAGATTTTTTCCCATGCCTTGAGGCATTGGCAGTATTTCCCCGTTCTGGCCAATGAGAAACCATAGTCGTACCACTGCCTCGGATCTTTCAACGAAACCTTTTCAAAGGCCGATACCGCCTTCTCATATTCTTCCGCCTTGATGAAACAATGTGCCTGCTTCAGGATCAGGTCTTCCTTGTTGTCGTTGATGAAAACCTGCGCGTAGAGCCTGGCCGCTTTCAAATACTGACCGGAGGCCTCGGCATCCCTCGCTTCCCTCGTTGTATCCAGACTCAGGGCGAGATCCTTCAGTCGTTCGATTTTCTTGAGGATCCAATCCTCCTTCAACACATCGTAGGCCTCCTTAAAACATGCAAGCGCGGATCGAGAATTGCCGTCCCTCGCGAGCTTTTTTGCCCTTTTTACAAGATCTTTCGCATTGCACTTCCTTATTTCCCTACGACATATTTCTATCTTTTCATGGAGGTTCTCCCGTCCTATCATCTTCCCCGCTTTTTCAAATTCCCTTTCCGCGAGGAGATAGTTTCCCTTTTGAAAGAGTCTCTCTGCCCTTGCAAGGATGGCCTCCGGGTCCTTTTTCGCTCCTTTTTTCTTCTTTTTTCCCATTCTTGATTATTCCAATGCAATCTTAATGCGCATTCCAGCGCGGAGTTTTACATGGGGATTAAGATCCATAATCCGGTTCTTCATGTTGCCCTGCTTATAAAATTTCAAGGCAATGGATTCAAAGGTATCGCCTTCAAGCACCTTGTAATCGTAATAAACCCTGCCCCCTTCGATGCGAACGTTCTCATTGTACAGCTTTTCCGCCATGGCAGGGTCCTTGAATATTTTCAGCCGCATACCCTTCTGTACATCATAGATGCGGATTCCGGGGTTACATTCCATAATGACAGGGAAATAAAAACCCGATCCATATTGTTTTTTTGAAATACGCCACAACGTATCCTCCCCTGTCGCTTCGTATATTCGGAAATTCTCCTGCCCCGCCGAAGGGACGGCTGTCAGACTCTTGCCAGTGGGGCGCCCCCGAAGGTTCTCTGCCGCCTCCTTGGGAATTCCTTCCGAAACTTCGGGGTTCTTTTCCGTCATGGTGTGCGATAAAGAGGGAGTATTTCGACCAGTGTGTTCATCCGCATCTGTCCGTCCGGATATTGCCTGGTCCGGTATCTTGATGCGAACGGGCAGGGCCTGCTGGTAGGAAACGGAAATGGGAGGATGATCTGACCTGTACAATACGGCGAGAAAAAGCCCTATGATAAATCCGACAAACAAGAGTGAAAAAGCCCCCAGTATCATCTGTTTCTCAGTGGGTCTTTTCTCCCGGCCTGCTTCGGTTGATCTCAATTCCTCCGGCACCGGTTCATCCGGGATGGAATTGAGCACATTAAAACAGGTTAACTCCGCATCGCACTGGGGACACTTCTCCTCTTCGGGGGAAGCCAGCTCAAATCCGCATATGGGACATATTTCTTCAAATGCCATTTATCTCGTGATATTCTTATAAATGACGCCAGTCTTCCGATCATATTTTTTGAAGACAGCCTGTGCCTCAGGCCATATCCCTTCGATTTGAGCACCTGCCTCTTTTTCGCCTTTTTCTGCAAATGTCGTTAATATATCTTCTATGGCCCGAAAAAATTTAGATGCTTTTGACGGTTCATTTTCAGTGCAAAGTTCCCCTGCCTTATGAATTTGCATCAACATATTGATCCCCCCAAGCCCGTCAAGCGCGGAATCAAGATCATCCATGGCGATTACGTTTTGCTCATAAGATCCCTGCTCATCCATCTTCTTAAGATGATCAATTTTTTTAAGAATGTTCTTCTTCTTACTCGGGGAAATGAAGTTTGCAAAGCTTAAAAGGGCATCTTCTGCATAATAGATCAGCGGCCTGCTCTCCCTGCCTTCTGAGGCCATTCGTCCCGCCTTTTTGATTTTGAGATTCGCCCTTTCGTAAAACTGCTCGTCTAATCGCCCGGTTTCGGGCTCCACCACTCGATTTATGTCCTTTATGGCAGAAAGCACGCGTATAAGAAGATCGATAACGACATATTCTCCATATTTTTTGCTGTTGGCCTCGGAAATGATCTCTTCAAGAGATACAAGCAGTTTTTCATCGGCGCTTCCCCGGGACAGGGTCTTTGACAACCTCACATTGGAAAGTTCTTTCATGGTTGCCGTCGCCGAGATAAGGTTGTTTTCATCAATTTCGAGGGTGATCTCCACATTGAGAGGCCCCTGTTCCTTTCCGGGGGGTTCCGTTTCAGCCGAGGGGCCGTCTTTATCGTCGAGCTCTTCCCCGTCGATTCCAAGCCAGAGATCGCCAATAGATTCCTCATTATCGTTTACCATATTGAAGAACTTCAGATGGACCAGCTTCTGGTCCGGGTGCACCAGCTTGAAAGTTTCAGTCTCTTTGCACGGCAGGGGCGTGTTTTTTTCCACGAACAGATACTTCTCGCCGTTCTCAAGATGGATATAGTAATCATGGGCTGCTGAGTGAACGATGTCGAACACGCCTTCATCAATGATATATTTTTCAAGATCAAAACCACAGTCGCCGCATTTTGAATCTGCCTGAGAGACCTCGACGCCACATTTTGGACATTCGTATGTCTCCGCAAGACGATGACTTAATATGGCTGCCCCTTCCGCAATGGCCAACATAGGTCGATTATGGACCATCACCTTTTTCGGACTAAACTCCCGCTCCATGGTTTCCACTACCCTGGGAATTTGCGAACTTCCCCCCACAAGGAGTACCTTGTCGATCAGATCCGGTGTAAAATGGATCGCTTCAAGCGTCTTCCGGGTAAGCCTGAGAGTACTATCCACCATGGGGCTAATCATTTCTTCGAACTGATCCCTTGTAATCTCCACATCCACATCTATCAGATCACCATCGTCATCTTTGAGAACCCCGAGGATTTCGATGTAGGCTTCGTCTTCAGAACTCAGTTGAATCTTAGCCTTTTCCACTGCAGCCTTCAATTCCCCACGGAACCTGTTCCTGACTTCTACATCCTGCCGCTCCACAAAGGCCTCAGCGTCTTCTATATCGTATTCCCTGGCAAGTTCGGTCAGCACATGGGTCATGATAAGGCGATCAATGTCTTCGCCACCGAGCCACATATCGCCCCCTTTACCCTGTTCTATGAACTGCCCCCCGCTGATAGTAAGAACGGAAAGATCGAAGGTGCCGCCCCCAAAATCGAAAACAAGCACTGTCCTGGCGTCATCTCCCTTGATATTGTCCACGCCAAAAGAGATGGCTGCAGCGGTAGGCTCGGGCAAGAGCCTCTGAACTTTCAGCCCCGCAAGAGCAGCCGCCGTCCTGGTTGCGTGCTTCTGTTTGTCGTTAAAATAGGCAGGTACTGTAATAACTGCATAAAGAACCTCTCCGCCAAGGAACTTTTCGGCATCCATGCGAATCTTGTTCAGTATCTCTGATGAGATCTCTTCGGGAGTATATTCATTTTGTCCCAGGACAATCCCCAGACTGTTGGCCGTTCCTCTGGAGTGAGGTTGAATCCGGTAACTCAAATGTTTCCCCTCAATGATTTTCTGCACCTCCTTGTTGAGGATGCTCCTTCCCATGAGGCGTTTTACGGCCATAACAGTGTTCTCAGGGTTCTGTTTCCTCCATTCCAGGGCATCCTTTCCCACAACAAATGACGGTTTGGAAAAGGGAAGCTTTTTCCTTTTGATGGTTACACAGGAAGGGGTAATCTGTTCCCCTTCCGAATTCCTTATAATCTCGGTTTGAACTCTTTTGATGGCGCCAACCGAATTGGTGGTACCGAGGTCAATTCCAATTGATTTTGACATAAATAGTGTCTCGCTCCGCTTTATCCGGGTTACGTCTTATACTTGGAAGCCGGAAACCTCGGCTTATTCTGCAACCTCGCTTTCAAAAAGCCCCTTGATTTCTTCTCCTGAATATCCGAGATCAGTCAATATCTCTTCTGTGTTTGCGCCCCTCCGACCCTTTGCCACTGTGGCCCTGCCCGGTGTTCGAGAGAGCCTGGGGGCAGGCGCCGGCTGGGGCACATCATCAAGGTTGATGATTATCCCTCTTTCCCTGTTATGGGGGTGTTGATCCACCTCATTTAGTTCCAAAACCGGCGCCACACAGGCATCCTTCCCTTCAAAGATGGCTGCCCATTGATCCCGGGTTTTGGTCTTGAACACCCCGGCAAACCGTTCCGTCATTTCCGGCCATTTTGGCATATCAAACTGTTGCGGAAGGGATGAAGGATCAACACTCAGACCTGCAAGCAGTTCAGCATAAAATCTTCCCTCTATGGCGCCTACGGCCATAAATTTGTTGTCAGAGGTCTCATAGGTCTGGTAAAAGGGAGCGCCGCTGTCTAACACGTTGGTACCGATATCGAGGGTCATCAGGTGGTGGGCCAACATACCGTAAAATAGAGTGGAAAGGTTGGCTGAGCCATCTAACATTGCCGCATCTACGACTTGTCCCTTTCCGGAGTTGTTCTTTTCGATCAACGCCAACAGAATGCCCATGGCGCACAACATCCCGCCACCTGCAAAGTCACCTAAGAGATTACAGGGTGGGAGGGGCTTCTCCCCCTTTCTCCTGAAAAGAGAAAGTGCACCTGAAAGGGCTATGTAATTGATGTCGTGCCCGGCCATACTCGCATAAGAGCCATCCTGTCCCCAGCCTGTAAGGCGGGCATAGATCAGTTTTGGATTCACCCGATGGGCATCATCCGGGCCCAATTGCAGGGACTCCATCACACCAGGCCTGTAGGGTTCCACTAAGACATCGGAATCCCCAATCATCTTTCTCACAATTTCAATACCCTGTTCGGTTTTCAGATTAACCCTCATGGACCGCTTCCCACGGTCAAAGGGATTCTTTTCCATAATGTTTGGGATCTCGGGCGCCCCCTTTGACAACCGGTCAACGATGACCACATCGGCCCCGAAGTCAGCTAACAGCATTCCGCAATATGGCGACGGGGCCAGCCCCGCCATCTCGACTACTTTGATTCCGTCTAATGGCCGCATATGCTTCTCCTCAACGGTTGAAGGTTTACGGGTTTGGCAAAATATTTCAGGACAGAATAATTAGATCTGTGCGGTTAGTCAAGACGGGGTAGCTCTGATACCAGGTTGTTTTCACCGCTGAGACGCAAAGGACGCAAAGTTGTTTTTTTGTTTTCTTTGCCGTTGAGAGGACTGCAAAGAAAAAAGAGCACTTTTCTTGTAATAAATTAGCATCTTAGGTAAAATGCAGAGCGTGTTGCCCTCACAATACCCCATAGATCAACAAATCGGTCCTTATTGTTTTCCGTTGTCCTGCAGGTCCCGCTTTTCCAGCGGGATCACCGGAAAACAATAAAAATATAACCTTCTGCGATCTCTGCGACTTTGCGGTGAATAAATAGCTTTTGTTGAAAATCCTGCTGATTATCTAATTGCACACTTCGAATTTTTTTGGTGACGGGGTTATGTTACGGCATGAGGGAAGATCATGTCAAGGTGATACCGGTTGGTTGATTTCGGAAGGATTACCACTCTTCTTTTGAAAAATCTTGCGAGACCGAGCAACAGGTCCTCTGGTATCTTATTTTCAATCCATAGTCCATCGCCAACTTGATCGCCTCATCAGATGGGAGGGCCATTCGATTGACCCCCGCCTGGATGGCAAGAGTTTCTATACGGCTGTTTCCACGCTCCCTTGCACAGCCAAGACTTATCTTTGTCTCAGGGAGTCGAAAACGTGCCTCGGTTATCAATTGGGCAATCTCTTCTGCCTCTAATTGCCTTGCCTCCCATG
>Ga0222657_1001028_pt1 | contig 11168 bp, 9 predicted proteins | sample AntAcemetagen474_FD_179858 | JGI IMG/M metagenome (GOLD analysis project Ga0222657, IMG submission 179858) | Saline water microbial communities from Ace Lake, Antarctica - #474 | ecosystem: Environmental > Aquatic > Non-marine Saline and Alkaline > Saline | place: Antarctica: Ace Lake | collected... | reverse complement strand
GCATCTGCGAAGATGAGCAGTTTGTGGTAGTCGGGAATTTCTGCGATGGAAACTGAAGTGAGTATGGCATCCGGGATCATCAGTCCATATTCCTTATCCAGCATGCACTTCAGAAATTTATCCGATGAGATCAATCCCTTCATCATAACATCACCATTGCCTTCACTTAAAAGCTGCATCGTTGTGTGACCGGCTGCAATTTCATCTGGTTCATGCACGATGGTGTAGATGCTGGAATCGATATCGTGATCTGCACAGATTTTTTTTATCACTTTTTCATCACCGATCAGGGTGAATTCTGCAATTTTTAAATCTATCGCACGCTTGGTTGCCAGGATGGTTGTTTCGTCCTGACCATAGGCAACCACGACTCTTTTCTTGGGAATTTTCTGGGCAAGTTCAATCAATTTCGATAATTTTTTTATCGCCATTTTTTCTCCGTAATTTTCTTTTGGGAAAAAAAAGAAGAAATAAACGTGTCAAGAAAATGAATATTATTCTGTAGTATTATTAAGACCTTCTAATTTCTCAAGATTAAGTTTCTTAACCATTTCATTGCGAAGCTTGAATTTTTGGATTTTTCCTGATGCAGTCATCGGATAGTTATTAACGAACACAACGTAATAGGGCTGTTTATGACGTGCAATGTTCTGCATGCAGAAATCTTTAATCTCTTCCTCTGTTGCGGTTTCACCATCTTTTAGCTTGATTGCTGCTAAAACCTGTTCTCCATATTTTTGATCAGGCACTCCGACAACCTGAACATCGCTGATTTTTGGATGCGTATAGAGGAATTCTTCGATCTCGCGAGGATAAACATTCTCACCGCCACGTATAATCATGTCTTTGATACGGCCTGTAATTTTAAGATATCCATCTTCATCCATAACGCCAAGATCACCGGAATGTAGCCAGCCTTTTCTTATTGCTGCTTCATTTTCCTTTTCCGCCTTGTAATAACCTTTCATCACACATTCACCTGCCATAATGACCTCGCCCTGTTCACCAGGTTTGCAATCCAATCCGGTTTCCAGATTAACAATTCTCATTTTCATTGGGGGTAAAACTCTTCCTACCGTTGTTGTACGATGCTCAACATCATCATCAACAGATGTCATTGTAATAACAGGAGAGTTTTCAGTTAAGCCATAGGCAATAGTGATCTGTGAGCAATGCATGTCGTTAATAACTTTGTTCATAATTTTAACAGGACATGGTGAACCGGCCATAATACCGGTACGAAGTGATTTTATGTCATATTTATCTCTATTTTCGAGACCAAGCTCGGCAATAAACATCGTAGGCACACCGTGTAAAACGGTACATTTTTCATCACTGACAAGTTTCAGTACTTCTTCAGCATTAAACGTAACTATCGGTAGCATAGTAGTACCATGTGTAACAGCAGTAAGTATTCCCAGGACACAGCCGAAGCAGTGAAAGAACGGGACAGGGATGCACATACGGTCTTTTTCAGATAGCTTCATCTGGTTGGCGATAAGATAAGCATTATTTGCAATATTATGATGTGTCAGCATAACACCCTTCGGGAATCCAGTAGTACCAGAAGTATATTGCATATTGACAACATCATACTCACTGAGCGTTTTTTTGATTTCATCCAATTCAGCATCCGAAATGTCTTTTCCCATTTCTCTAAAATCTTTATAACTCAAGGCATGCTCACTCGTTGCTTTATCAAATAAAATAACGTTTTTGAGCATTGGAATTTCTTTTGATTCAAGCTTTCCTTTGCCAAGCCATATTGCATCACCTAAAACCTTTTTTAACCAGTTAAAATATTCGCTAGTTTTGAATTTATCTATCAAGAAAATTGCTTTAGAATCTGATTGTTTTAATAAATATTCAAGCTCATGTGTTTTATAATTAGTATTAACAGTAACAAGAACAGCACCAATTTTAGCGATAGAGAACATTAAAATGGGCCATTCGGGGACGTTCGTTGACCAAATTGACACGTGGTCACCTTTTTTGATTTTCAAAGCCAAAAGGGATTTGGCAACTATATCGACCTCATCATTGAATTGCTTATATGTAAGTCGTATATTTTGATCTGGATAGACCAGGGCTTCATTGTCCGGAAATTCTTTGGAAATTCTTTCAATTAGATGCCCCAACGTTTCATTCAGTGGCATTTTATTCATATTTACTCCCTTGCATATAAATTATATTTGGATTAATATTTTTTACACATTATTATGTTCTGATTTTTACCAGTTAATTACATAATGTCCAAAACTAAGTGAAGGGCATAGCGAATCCTTATTTCAGATCAATTATGACTCAAATTTATCTAAAGTTATTTATGGTTGAATCCTTAAGGATGCCATCACGAGTCTAACAGAATATTGTATCCGGCTCGTGCTGACAAATAAATTAACCTTGTTTCCTCAATATCCTTCTCAGAAGTTTACCAGAAATAGTTTTAGGCAAACTGTCTCTATATTCGATAATTCGTGGATATTTATATGGAGCGGTCCTTGATTTGACAAAATCCTGAATCTCTTTTGTCAATTCTTCAGATGGTTGATATCCTTTAGTAAGGACGATAAAAGCCTTAACAAGTATACCTCGAATACCATCCGGGTCTTTAACACCAACAACCGCAGATTCAGCAACAGCGGGATGTTCTATCAGAACCGATTCAACTTCAAAGGGACCGATTCTATATCCGGAAGATTTAATAACATCGTCGTCTCGACCCACAAACCAGAAATATCCATCTTCATCACGATAGGCTTTGTCGCCGGTAAGATAATAATCGCCATGGAATGCCATTGCCATGATATCGGGATCTTTCCAGTATTCTTTCATAAGTCCTGGGGGTTTGGGTTTGCTCTTGTCCAGATACAAGGCAATTTGACCTTCTTCATTTGTAGGGCATTCCTCTAGATCATCATTGATAACCCTTACATCATGGCCGGGAGTAGGTAATCCCACCGAGCCAAACTTCAAAGGGAGAAAAGGAAAGTTGGAAAGAAGTGCAACGGTTTCAGTCTGGCCGAAAAAGTCATAGATTTCAAGGTTAAAGTTATCCTTCCAAACTCTAATAACTTCAGGATTCAAAGGTTCTCCTGCTGCAGTGCAATGCCTTAGTTTTAATTTGAATTTACTGAGATCGGTCTGGATCAGCATTCTATAAACAGTTGGCGGTGCACAAAAAGTCGTCACGCCGTATCTTTCCATCAGACCTAGCAGTCCATCAGCGTCAAATCTTCCAGGATTGTTCCACTGGATAATAGCTGCGCCAACTATCATTTGGCCAAAGAATTTTCCCCATGCACATTTAGCCCAACCTGTATCTGAGACAGTCCAGTGTAAATCAGTTGGCTTCAAACCTTGACAGAATCTAGCTGTCACTTCATGTCCAAGAGGATAGGCGTGTGTGTGAAGTACCATTTTGGGGTGTCCGGTAGTACCTGAAGTAAAATAAATCATCAATGGGTCAGAACTTTTCGTATTGCTAATTTTATTTTTATCAAGCGAGATTGGCATCTTTTTCATTTTTGCAACGAGATCTACCCAACCTGACTTTGAGCCATCCATAAGGATTTTATGTTTTACAAAAGTGCATTTTTTTACTGCTTCATCAACGGATACAGTATGATCAGAATTTGTAATAACCCCGACCGCTTCAGAACGATTCAATCTGTATTCAATATCCTTGGTGGTAAGAAGAGTAGTCCCGGGCATTGGAACAATACCAAGTTTGAACATACCGAGCATGCAGTAATACCATTCAGGCACAGAATCAGAAATCACCAGAATATTGTCTCCTTTCTTAAAGCCAAGTTCCATCAGGAGATTTGCCGCCTTATTTGACTGCACCATTAACTCATAAAAGGTGTCGAATTTAGCTGATTCGCCGTCCGGTAAAATTGAAACAAGAGCCAATTTCGTTTTATCAGCTTCCGCCCATTTATCTACGATATCAAAAGCGAAATTATAATATTCCGGTATGTTCCATTTCCATTTTTTATAAATATCCTTGTAAGTTTGTTTATCTTCCTTATACATATTGCCTCCCAATTAATGTGAATTTTGCAATAATTCGTTGTGAGCAAAAGATAGTAGTTTCATATTGATCAAAAGAAGTAACTCGTTTTTTGGTCTGGTTTTTAACAGAATCAATTAAACATTTTGATTTCTTAAAGTCCATTTTATCTCCGAAGTATTAGTTTGTTTTCCCTTTCTAAGAAAAAAGGCGGTTTAAATGTCAAGAAAATATGGGATTTTTACCGAAAAGATCTTTGTTTTAAGTCAAATGTTCAAGTTGATTAATCCTTGAATCTTTCTTCCTTTTAGGAAGACGTTAAATCAATATCAAGAATAAATTGACACGGAAACGACATTTTTACAAGTAAAAGGAAAAGATTTTATGGAGATATGAAAACGTGGTTTATGGCATCGAAGATCAGCAAAATACATAATTTGAATGGTCTAATGATGTAATAAGTATAAAAAATATACAATGGATAAAATATTAAGAGAATATTATAAAAAGTATAAACCTCATAATTATCTTTTTGAAGGTATGAATGGTGGCAAATATTCTACAACAAGTGTTGCAAATATATTAAAGAAAGCAGCGTTGAAAGCTGGATTGCAAAAAAATGTAACACCACATATGTTGAGACATAGTTTTGCAACACATCTACTTGAACAAGGAACCGATTTAAGATATATACAAAAATTACTTGGTCATAATAGTTCTAAAACCCCGATACGTTTTTTCAAAACTACGGGGCAGGCAAATGAGATATATACTCATGTATCTACAAAAGCTATTGTTAAAATTAAAAACCCCGTTGATGAGTTTTTCGAATAGTGGAGAATAAAAAATGATAAAAGAAAAATATACACAATTGTTGTTATCCCACCAAATAAGAGAAATAACAACAATAGGTGATACACACAAGTTCTACACCATTTAAAGAAAGACAGAAAATATGACAGTAAAAGAAGCCATCTTAAGAGTATTAGAAGAACAGAAATGTGCTTTGACATATTTGGAAGTTCACGAAAAAATTGTTGAAAATAATTATGTTGATTGGAGTAATGCAAAAACACCAGCAGATACAACATCAGCACAATTGGGTTCTTTTATTCGAAAAAATGACACACGAGTAAAAAGAGTGAAAGGGAAAAGAGGATTTGAATATTATCTATCCAAATATGAAGACGAAATTAATTTAACAGAAATTATTGAAGGTGTTCCAACTCCAAAGATTACAAAAAAATCAAAAGAATTTCAAGAAAGAGATTTACACAAGTTACTAAGTAGTTATCTGAAAAATAAGAATATTTATTCCAAAACCATATTCCACGAAAAATCTGCAAATAGTAAAGACAATTATCAAAAATGGATACACCCAGATATGATAGGAATAAAATTTTTGAATTTGAAAAATAAATCAAGTCAAGCCTTAATGAAAATAATCAATAAATCAGACGCATTTGAATTAGTATCATATGAACTTAAACGAGAAATAAAATCAGACTATGACTTAAAAAAAACTTATTTTCAGGCAGTTTCAAATTCTAGTTGGGCAAATTTTGGATATTTAGTTGCATTTGAAATTAGTAGCAATTTAAAAGACGAAATGGAGAGACTAAATCAATCATTTGGGATTGGAATAATAGAATTGAAAGCGAACCCGTATGAAAGTGAAATTCTATTTCCTGCAAAAAATAAAGAATTGGATTTTAAGACAATTGATAAATTATGCGTAATAAATAAAGATTTTGAAAAATTTATTTTACAAACAGAAAGTATATTAAGTGCTACAGATAAATATTTGAAAGCAACAAAGAAAGAATTTGAAGAGTTTTGTGATAGTTATTTTGGGACAGACTCTGAAATTGAAAAGTATTGTATTGAAAAAAATATACCATTTGAAATTGAAAAAACGGTGTAGAACAATGTATATAGTTTATGGCTGAAAGTGCAAAATATGAATGATTTAGCGATAAATGAACATCGTCGAAAATTGAAAGTTTTGTGCTTCGAAAACAGCCACAAACCATATACTAACCGTTATATGCAATTACGAACCATACCTTAAACGATAATTTTATGAACTTCATATCCTTAAGCTTAATAAGAGCGTGATACAATGGATGTATTATTGATAGTATCTCTGATTTTTGTTGGGCAAACTTTAGGCTCAATAGTTGGATTAATAAAAAAGCCAGATAAAAAGGTTTTGCATGGTTCTTTAGCATTTGCTGCTTCAATGATGCTTGGCATCTCGTTTTTTCAATTAATACCCGAAAGCTTGAAAATTTCATCAATTTTTTTAGTAATAATATCCTTTGTTTTTGGAATAGTAATAATGCTAATTGTTGATAGAATCTTACCTCATATAAATCCTGAGTTAATGAAAAAAGAAAAACCATCTGTTAAGAGAAGCGTTACCATGCTCGTTATCGGAATAGCTTTACATAATATACCAGAAGGATTAGCAATTGGCGTTGGGTTTGCTCTATCGCCTTCGTTGGGAATTATGGTAGCTCTGGGAATTGCAGCGCAAGACGTACCAGAAAACATCGCAACAATTGTTCCATTGTATGGATTAACCAAAAAGAGGATGAAATCATTTAATATACTATTGACAACAGTATTGTTTGAAGTGTTTGGCTTTATTTTTGGATATTATGTTTTAAAAGGAACTGCATCAAATTTATTAGGCGCCTCACTTGCTCTTGCAGCAGGTTTTATGACTTACATTTCAGCGGAGGAATTGATTCCCGCAGCGCAAATAAAAAAATACCCCAAAATAGGTACTATTAGTCTTATTCTAGGAATACTATGCGTTTTGCTAATTACTTTTTTAGTAGGCTAAAAATAATGAAGAAGTCTTTGAAAAATAATTTTGCTGATGGGGTTCGGAACTCTGCGGTCGCTTCGCTCCCCTGCCTCGCCTTCGGCTCGGTCGCATAACATGGGCTATACAGCTACGTCCTTCGGACTTCGCCCAAAGTTTCGCAAGCGAAATCTTCGTATAGCCAGGTATGTTACTAAAAAAAGGCGAAACGAATAAAATCGTTCCGCCTATTAAATATAGTGTTGATTATATGTTATTATTTATGCAATCTGTTTTGGTGGTTTTACACGGGAAATAATCCCTGCAGCAACTATACACAACACACCACAAATAATGAATGCCAATGAGAAGTTGCCCATATCACCGAGTTTTCCACCAAGGATCGGACCGAAAATTCCACCAACTCCATAAGCAAGGAAAACCCAACCGTAATTTTGTCCAATGTATTTTGTGCCGAAAGTGTCAGCAGTAATGGTTGGGAACAGAGCAAAATTACCACCGAAGTTAAATCCGATAAGTGCAGCTCCGATATAAAGAAGCGCAGGCGTTCCGGCTATCCACTGGAATAAAATTACAAAAATACCTTGTGTAAACATCATCACAACGATCGATTTTTTTCTCCCTAATTTATCACTTATAGCACCCCATGCAATTCTGCCAAGACCATTTGCGAGTGAGAAAAATACAGCCATTGCAGTGCCGGCAATACCTGAAGCAGCAACTTCACTTATACCACTGTCCATCAGCGCCTGCATCGGGAAAAGTTTCATTAAACCTATGCTCATCAAACCAGCACTTGCACCAAATACGAAAGTGAGAAGTATCATATAAAACTGGGGTGTTTTCAGCATTTGTGCACTTTTCATTTGATATTTTGTATCATCAGATTTTTTTTCTGCTTCTGTGGGCTGCCAACCTTTTGGCTTCCAGTCTTTTGGTGGAAAAACCATCCAGATACTACCTATAAGTACAGCAAGAAAAAATATAATACCATAAATTGTAAAAGTCTTGCTTAAGCTATAATTAGCAAGCAAGTTGCCCCAGTTTCCTGCCAGCTTGACCCAGAGCATTGCGCCGAAGCCAAAGCCCGCAACAGCTAAGCCGGTGATCAAACCTTTTTTATCCGGGAACCAGCGCATTCCAACTGCAATTGGTACAACATAAGCAAGACCAATACCTGAGCCACCAATTATACCGACAAAGAGAAATACAAGCCAGAAATTGGTTCCTGCAAAAAGTCCTGCAAGCAAATATCCCAATCCGAGAACTACACCGCCGGACATTGCGAGTTTGCGAGGTCCGAGTTTCGGCATAAGTCGTCCAGCAATGACCATCACAATGGCGAAAAGTGCCAAGCCCGCTGCAAAGACTGCTTGAGTTTGAGTTTTTGTCCAACCTGCTTCCACAAGAGGTTTTGTGAAAACCGACCATGCATAGATCGCACCAAGACAAAGCTGAATGATAATCGCTCCAAATACAGCAGACCATCTATTCATAATTTTCTTTTCAGTCATTTTTTCTCCTACATATAAAAATACTTTTAACCACGAAATACACGAAAAACACGAAAATGGGTTTTAAGAAAAATATTCTTTTAAACATTATTTTATTAATTTCGTGTGTTTCGCCTGCATCGGCATAGCGTAGTGAAGACGTGTGGTTTTGCATTTTTTCTTAATTCATTATGATTAAGAAAAGCCGGAAAGGCAAGGCAGCAAATCCGGCTTTATTATTTTTGTTATAATTAGTCGATCAATTTACGTTCTTGGATGAGACTTTCAACCACGCTTGGGTCTGCCAGTGTAGTGACGTCACCAAGATTACTTGTATCCTTCTCAGCAATTTTACGCAAGATACGGCGCATGATCTTTCCTGAACGAGTTTTGGGAAGTGCAGGTGCCCATTGAATTGCTTCTGGGGCTGCTATTGGACCGATTTCAGAACGAACATGTTTGATAAGCTCTTTCTTTAATTCATCTGTGGGTTCGATATGGCCGACAAGGGTAACATATGCATAGAGCCCCTGTCCTTTGATCTCATGAGGAATCGGTGTAACTGCTGCTTCTGCAACTGCAGGATGGCTTACAAGAGCGCTTTCAACTTCTGCTGTTCCGATCCGATGACCGGAAACATTGACCACGTCATCTATTCTGCCCATTAACCAGTAATCACCGTCTTCATCTACCCGGCATCCATCACCGGCAAAATAGATATTATCGAACATTGTGAAGTATGTATCCACGAATCTATCGTGGTCACCCCACATAGTTCTCATCATTCCTGGCCAAGGTTTTTTAATGCAGAGTTTTCCACCTTCATTTACACCACATTCTGATGCATCATCATTAAGAACAACAGGTTCAACACCAAAGAATGGTCGTGAAGCGCTACCTGGCTTCAATGTGTGAGCACCAGGAAGAGGAGTAATCAATATTCCTCCAGTTTCTGTCTGCCACCAGGTATCAACGATCGGGCAACGTTCGTGACCTATTTTTTCGTAATACCACATCCATGCTTCCGGATTGATGGGCTCGCCAACTGTTCCAAGAATTCTCAATGAATCTAATTTGTATTTAGCAGGCCATTCATCACCCAGTCTCATAAGTGCTCTAATCGCAGTAGGAGCAGTATAGAAAACTGTTATTTTAAACTTATCCACTATCTCCCAGAAACGTCCTGCATCTGGATAGGTCGGGACACCTTCAAACATAACTGATGTTGCCCCATTTGCAAGAGGACCATACACAATATAGCTGTGACCTGTGACCCAGCCGATATCAGCAGTACACCAATACACATCGTCATCATGGATATTGAAAATATATTTGTGACTAATAGATGTATGCAGCAAGTAGCCAGCAGTGGTGTGTACGACACCTTTGGGCTTGCCGGTCGAACCTGATGTATAAAGAATGAATAATGGATCATCTGCATTCATATGAACCGGCTCACATTCTGGAGCCGCTTTTTCCATCTCATCATGATACCAGAAATCTCTTCCTTCTTCCATGTGGCATGGCGCATCATTAACCTTAACAACAATAACACTTTCGATCGAAGGGGTATTTTTCAGAGCTTTATCAGCGATATCCTTAAGATGAATATGCTTGCCTGCACGACGCGATATATTAGAAGTGATGAGCATTTTACAATCAGAGTCATTCACTCTTCCACGTATAGCATCTGCACTGAATCCGCCGAAGATGATCGAATGGATCGCACCGATTCGTGTACACGCAAGCATTGTAATAGCAAGTTCAGGAACCATGGGCATATAGATCGCTACTCTATCTCCCTTTTTGATGCCTTTGGATTTCAGTACATTTGCAAATTTACAAACTTCCTTATACATTTCTTCATAGGAATATCTTCTGACATCATCTTCAGCTTCTCCCTGCCAGAGGATCGCTGTCTTTTTTGCGGTAGGTGTACCAAGATGTCTGTCCAAACAGTTATAACTTACATTGAGTTCACCGTCTTCAAACCAGGTGTGTTCAATTTACGAGCTTTCGTATCCCAGGTGTACTTAAGTCCTTTTGTTGGTTTCTTGTACCAGTCCAGGGTTTCGGCTTGTTCCAACCAAAATCCATCAGGATCCTTAATGGATCTTTCCCACATTTCTTTATACTGTTCCTCAGAAGTTATATAAGCGTTTTTCTTAATTTCTTCTGTGGGGGGGAATGTTTTTCCTTTGCCCATTAGTGAGTCAATTGCTTTTTTTTCTATCATCTTTTTGAGTTTCCTCCATCATTTTTATATTAATTATCGTCATCCCATTAATCTGTTTTTTATTACGTCAAGAATTTTAGTAGTTTCTTTGGGATTTTATCTGAAAGACTAAAATTGTCATAAATTTTTAAATCTATTATATTTTTTGAATGAGTTTAATCCAGCAACTTTCCTTGTCTTCATAATATGATATTTCACCGGAATGCATATCATATAACCGGTAATGAATGCTTGATTTTTTATGTTCCCGTAAGAACTTTTCTGTTGGCATATTGTGCTCCATGCGGTATTTTAATTAGAAATTAACTGACATTTACTTCTATCATTATATTGATTTGAAGAGAAAAATATTATTAAAATAAAAAATTTTTCTTGCGTATAATTTTGTAAAATTATTTTAAGCCACCAAATAGAGTAGTGCAAATTGTGCTTAATAAATTATACATGAATAAGTGTTTAATCTGCTCAAATAATATCAGGACAGAATAATGGAACAAAAGACCTTACTCCTTATCAAACCTAATGCAACAAAGAAAAACAAAATCGGCTCAATCCTCAAAATAGTCGAAGACAACGGATTTGTCATAGAGC
>Ga0222657_1000996_pt1 | contig 11478 bp, 11 predicted proteins | sample AntAcemetagen474_FD_179858 | JGI IMG/M metagenome (GOLD analysis project Ga0222657, IMG submission 179858) | Saline water microbial communities from Ace Lake, Antarctica - #474 | ecosystem: Environmental > Aquatic > Non-marine Saline and Alkaline > Saline | place: Antarctica: Ace Lake... | reverse complement strand
TGGTGCGCCCAGCAGGATTCGAACCTGCGACCTACGGATTCGTAGTCCGTCACTCTATCCAACTGAGCTATGGGCGCAAATCAAACAGGAAATTTTTGTATCAGAGATTGATTAATCTGATAATTATTTACTTTAAGAACGCGTAAGGCTTTTTTCAAGCATATAGGTCCACAATCTTTGTTATGATGTCGGTTGATGAAAATCCGGTCACAAAGGGGATACGTTTGACTTCTCCTCCTCTATTCTTTACCACATCGGCCCCTATGATCTCGTCTTCGGCCCAGTCGCCCCCCTTCACAAGGATGTCCGGCAAGAGGTTGCTTATCACCCTGAGAGGGTTATCCTCATCAAAGATCAATACGAGATCCACGCATTCGAGTGCAGCTAAAAGTTCCGCCCTTGCCTGTTCTCCAAGAATCGGTCTCTTAGGCCCCTTTATGATGCGCATAGAGTGATCGCTGTTGAGGGCAATGACTAAAAAGTCTCCCAATTCTTTGGCAGAACAAAGATAACGGGTATGGCCGGGGTGAAGTATGTCAAAACAGCCGTTTGTAAATACGACACGCTTCCCCAATCCTTTGATACGATCGCATTCAGCTTTGGCTGCATCGAGGGATTTTATTTTGCTAAGGTACATATTCATTGCACAAGCCTATGAAACTTGAAACTGGAAACGTGATGAGTGAAACGTGATGTCTGAAACCCGAAACCTCGTATGTGTCTCTGCCCTCCGACTACCGTCCACCGATCCCTGACTACCCGCTACCTGCCCGCCCTTGCTAAGCTCACACAGAAAACCTTTCGGGAACCGCCCTTTTTGAGTACCCGTGCGCATTCGTTCATGGTATTTCCGGTGGTGACCACATCATCTATTAGGAGGATGGTTTTCCCTTTGACTGCATCCCGGTTTTTTAGCTGAAAGGCCCCCCGGACATTTCTTTGTCTCTCTTTCTTTGCGAGCCTTGTCTGCGGCAACGTATATCTTACCCTTCTCAAAGACAAAAAGTCCAGGTCGGACTTCAAACCGTTGGCCACATGCGTTGCCAGCAGAAGGCTCTGGTTAAAGCCCCGCTCCCTCACCCTTTTCGGATGAAGCGGAACAGGCATGGTCAAGAGATGCCCCGGGTTCTTGATCCACTCTTCTGTAAATCGAGCGAGAAGTGGACCTAAAGAACCCGCCAAAAAGCTCTTTGCCCCATATTTGAGCCGGTAGATGGCCTTCAAAATCGGTCCTTCGTAACGGTAAGGGGCGCCAGCGGAGTCATAGAATGGTCTTTTTCTCAGGCAATCTTCGCAAGGATGGTCTTCTTTTATCTCAGAAGGGAAGGGAGTACCGCATATGGGGCATATGGGTGAGGTAATATGGCGGAAATCGGCAATGCAGGTCGGGCAAAATGAAAGCGAATTATCTCCTTTGATTAGAGGGCCTTTCCACAGAAACTGTCTGCAGATGGCGCATCTCGGGGGATAGATAATATCGGCTAATTCTCTTATCATGTTCATTTTTCTGCGGTTTTGGATTGCCTTACAAACTCTTCGAACGAACACTCCCGGTTAATGCCCCGGCAGGCCCATTTTGCCATCTCCCAGGTTTCCTCGTCGTTTACGTTTGCATTGTAGTAGGGCCAAAGGGAGCAACGGGCCGGCTTGACCTGGTGTATTGCACATCCCTTCCCTCTTTGGTAAAATATGCAAAAATTGTCCTCCCCGGTTTTAATATAGATACGCCCGTTCCTCTCTTCACAAAACCGGGAGAGAAAATCGTCAGCGCTGATTTCCAGAAAGGCGGCAATTCTTTTCTGTTCTTCCTCGTTCATAAAAATGCCGCCTTCTCCATAGCAGCAGTCCCCGCACATTTTACATTCGAATGCTTTCATAAGAAGTGACTAAAATGCCTAAAGTGACTAAAGTGAGCTAAAGTGCCTAAAATGAGGTGGTGATATGACGGAGCGGTGCACTTTCAAACCCGCAACTTGCAACTCGTAACCCGCAACAATTCAACTTATCAATTTATCCAGGCCCCAGTCTACTAAGAGGCGCAGTCTCCTATCAACCCCTTTTTTTCTGTAGATAATATGGCCGTTCTTGAGGCCGTACAGGAACAGATCCTTCGTTGTTGCAACATCATGACGGCAGTATTCGGTCAGCTTTTTCATTTCTCCCTGTCTGAACCATTCCACGGCCTGGAGACCATCGGCTGTCTTTCCCGTATTAAGGGTTTCTGTGGCTAAGTGGTCGAGCCCGAGCCTGAAACCGAGCCGTCTGTAAACATCTTCCAGGATGTCAAAGGTGGGCAGGGTCTTCAGATCTTTTTCTGTGTAGGCGCCTAAGACCTTGTAGTCAAATTTTTTGATATTAAAACCGATGATAAGATCCGCCTTTGTTAGATGATCAATCAGATCGTCAGTTCTCTCTTCTTCAAATACCAAAAACCGGTTTTCAAGACTGTCAAATATGACGGTTACTGAGATCCTCATCAGATGGGCGTTTTGCCAGCCACCCACGTCCTGGGCGGTCTTTTGTGTCTCAAGGTCAAGGTAAATGATCCGGGGCCCCAGGGTCTCTTCCTGAGGCGGCTTTTCTTGCTCGGAGAGGGGCGCAGGTCCTGTCGCGCCCTTTTCATCGGACATTTCACTCAAGGGGATATGTCCTAATAACCCCTCGAGGATCAGCCTGGCCGCCCCTTTGTCTAAAGGCTTATTGCCCGAGCCGCATTTGGGTGAATGGATGCATGAGGGGCACCCCACCTCACATTCACACCCTTTCACAAGTTCCCACGTCTTTTCAAGGAGTTCTAAGATAGACTCAAAGCCCCTCTGTGCCAGACCCACCCCCCCGGGATAGGCATCGTAAATGAAAATTGCGCTCTTCCCTACCTGAGGATGGTGCGGATAACATATCCCCCCGATGTCATTCCTGTCACATAGGGCAAAGAGGGGGAAAATCCCGATTGCGGCGTGCTCTATGGCATGAATCCCTCCCATGAAATGGAGACCATTTTCCTCCACAAAGCGCTTTATGGCCGGCTCTATTTCAATCCAGAACCCGATGGTCTCAAAGATCTGTGGGGGGAGGTCCAAATCGAAGACCCCTATAAGCCCCTGGCCCGGCAACGTCCTCTTTTCATAACCTGTAATTATTTCGGTGACCTTTAATTTCCCCTCTCGCACAAGGAACTGCCCCTTAGGCATGCTGCGATGGACCTTAATAATCTCGGTCTCCTTTTCGCTGCGGGTCCGCGTAAAATATTTGAGTTGAGAGCGGTGGACCACAATATCCTTTTTGTCGAGTATCAACCGGTCAACCTCGTATTGGCGGGCCCTGTGAAGATAGATCGCTCCGGGATGACATTCCTTAAATGCCCTGATTCCGTCAACGGTTCCGATGCCCTGCCCGGTCTCTTTTTCAAAGATCGTGTATGTCTCTCCGGCAGAACGGATATTGACCGAGAGTTGCGGGTTCCGCTTTGATGAAAACCAGGCTGGCTCCCCTTCTGCGCTCCTGTTTAATACCCCCTTTTTTTCTAAGTTTTCAAGGTGCAAGGTAAGGTCACTGCCCCAGAATTTCGCGTCTTTAAGTGTGACAGGGATCTCTGCTGCCGCACAGGGGAGATGGGCCTCAACAACATAGGGGTTGTCAGGGTCCAGGACAGCGGCCTCAAAGGGTCTTTCAAAGAGATCTGCCGGATTTTTCATGAAGTACTGATCCAATGCATCCGGTTTTCCCACCAAGATCACCATGGATTCTCTGCCGGAGCGGCCAACCCGCCCTCCCCTCTGCCAGGTATTAATGATGGTGCCCGGATAGCCCACTAACAGGCAAATATCAAGATATCCGATATCGATCCCCATCTCTAAGGCGCTGGTTGAAACCACCCCGAGGAGGTCGCCGCTGGCCAACCTTTTTTCAATCAGCCTTCTCTCCCCGGGCATAAAACCCGCGCGATAGGAACTGATCTTTTTCCTGAGCTCTGGTGACAACTGGGAGACCCAGAGATGGATAAGTTCGGTGACTTTTCTTGACTGGGTAAAGACAATGGTCCTGAAGCCGTTGCGGATGCAATCAACAAAAAGCTTTGCTGAATAGAAATTGGGGCTTTCCTCCGGGTTGAGGAAGAGAAAATGCTGGCCTGCCTTTGGGGTTCCGCTTGATCTGATCACTTCGAGCTTTTCCTCGATCAGTTTTTCACCAAAGCTTTGAGGGTTGCTGATTGTTGCTGATAGGAGGATAAATCTTGGGGATGAACCATAAACATTGCACAATCTCTTTAATCGCCGGATGACTTGATTGAGGTGTGATCCGAAAATACCCCGATAGGTGTGGACTTCGTCCAACACAACAAATGAGAGATCCTTAAAAAGTCCCTCCCAGTTGTGATGATGGGCCAGGATTCCACGGTGCAGCATATCCGGATTGGTGAAGAGAATCTGAGGGATATTTTCCCTGATCTTTTTTCGGCGGTAGGGCGTGGTGTCTCCATCGTAGATTTCAGCAGAGATCTTTGTGCTTTTAATCCCTTTAAGCCAGAGGGAAAGATTTTTCAACTGGTCCTGTTCGAGGGCCTTGAGGGGAAAGATGTAGATCGCCTTGGATTTTCTATTCTTCAGGATTTCCTCGATGACAGTAACGTTATAGATCAGGCTCTTGCCGCTCGCCGTTTCTGTGGCCACAAGGAGGTTAGACCCATTCCTAAGATGTTCTATCGCCTCTGTCTGATGGCGGTAAAGCTCAGTCAAACCGAGCTGTTTCATGGTTTCATGGATGTCTCCATGAAACGGCACTTGTGGGCCGTAGTCGGGCTTACGGGGAGGCAGGTGACGGTGGTATACAAAGGCATCGCGGAAACCTGGATGGGTCTTTAACGTATTAATGTATTGGGAGAGGGTCACTATTTACTGTCTAAACCAAAACTGTCTTTTTAGCCCATGTCTGCGTCAGACTCAAATTTTAAGCCTCGAAATACTCAATGTATTCCTGCGGTTAAAATTTTCGTCTTCCTTGATCTGAACGAAAAATCCTAATTTTCGTTCGGACATTATTTAGAAATTACTCGGGACTTTTATCGGTTTTTTTGCCGAATTTTTTCTCAAGGGCTTCTGAGATTTTTCCCTGATTTGCCCTGGGATTGGAGAGCTCTTTCCTGCGGACTTCCTCATGTGTACCTTTCATTATATCGCTCATAAAGGTGTCGTTTTCATCACTCCAGGCGCTCCAGCCATCGATTCCAATATATTCATTATAGGAGGTCGAGTAATAAGGATCGTAGATCCGAACCCCTTTTTTCTCGTCATATTCGTAGCGCACAAATTCCCCGTCAAAACGCCCAAAATCCTCATCATCAAGGCCTAAGCTCTTCAACAGGGCCTTGTGCTCCTCTTTCACTTCCATCTTAAACTCCGTCTCCTGCCTTTCTTTCCCCATTCAAAATTCGATGTTCAACGTTCGATGTTCGATGTTCATCCCTTCTTTCCCCAATCAACAATCCTGCACCCCCAAGTCCAGTTTCACGGACTCCAGCTTGACCTGGTCCTTCTCCCATTTTAAGAGAAGCCGATCCAATTCCGTGCGGATATCCTTGTATTCTGTAAGGAGGGGCACGCTTATCTCTTTATCCCCGAAAATATCAGGATCTGCAAGTGTTTTTTCCACCTCTCCCTGCCTCGATTCAAGAAACGTGTTCTGTGAATCCAGAATTCAGCCCGGACATGAAGAGACCATGGAAAAACTGACTATCGTATCCATAATATAGATAGAGTGTTGTGATAAGCCTTATAATAGCCACGGTCGGATAAGCGCCCAAAAGAATAATGCCTTAACCAGTGGAAAAGGGTCAGATCTGACCCTAATGTCTCCTTCGGGTCTTAGATGGGGTTGGGGGAACTGATGGAGAGTTGCTTTTCCAGTTGATCGCGGTTTGTTTTTATGAATTCCTGCAAATTATGAATACCGATTAGAGGTGTTTCAGAATAGGGGAAATTAATCATTGGAATACCGGCGAAGACTTCGTTAATGTCCTCGAATGATGAATCCAATTTCATTTTGTTGCTAATCGTTCGATGCAAATTAATGTTGATCTTCTGCAATGCCGTAACAATTCGTATTGATTCAGCATAAGATAATTTGTCAGGGTTTAGTACCAGGTTTATCTGCGTTTGCTTGCGGTCCTCAAAAGTATCTTTCAGGGCTTGATACTGATTTTGTAGTTCATTAATTTTATTTAGAACCTTGTCTCTTTCAATCTCCTTTTTTATCAATTTGATGTTTGTAATCAAATCTCTTTTTTTGATAATTTCCTTACGCAGGGCCAAAAGATGTTCTATCCAGATTAAGGATAGCGAAGGCAGGCTGAAAAATTTCAACCCTAATGCGGTGGGCGGCATATCGAAAATCAGGTAGTCACACCGGGAGAACTTTTTCTGGGTTTTTTCAAAGGCTAAAATCAGGGCATATTCTTCAAGACCGGGGGAGTATTTTATTACGCTAAAGTACTTTTCGAGATTAAAAGCTGTCAAATAAGAGTAGGTTCTATTGATTTGATTGTGGATGTCCTTGAGGTATTGTCTGATCCAAAATTCTTGATCGATTTCTATGGCTGACAGGTTGGGGGTAATCTGAATGGGTTTATCTGAAAGACTCCGTTCAAAAATATCGGATTGATTGTGGGCAGGGTCCAGGGAAACTATCAGGACCTTAAATCCTTTTTGTGCCAGAAACACCGAAAAAAGCGCAGATGAAGTCGATTTTCCAACCCCGCCTTTGCCCATGAAAAAAACATTGGTTGCCCTGTTCATCGCTAACCTATGTCGAAGACCGAAAAAAGTCGTGCAATAGGTTCGTTGGCTGTATCCACTTTTTCCATCATCAAAATCAGTTCTTTTTCCATAAGAGGCATCAAATCCAGCGAAATTTGCATGGGAGGCGCCGGCATACCAATAAAGGAACCCAAAACCAGAATTCCAAATATGTTCTCCATTTCTTCAAGTTCATATTCAATGGTTTCCACGGCCTTACCGCGTGCGACCTCATCAGAGATCTTCCATATGGAGATAATTCTATCTCTAATAGATTTGATTATTGTATTCATTTTACTCTGAAGATCTTTCTTTCAAACTGAATGCGCTTTTTGGAAGGATAGTAATAATAAACCGCATAAAGGGCCATCAAAACCGTGCCTGCAAGATAAAACCGGGGGAATTCCAAAAGATAGGCAACTAACATCAAATAGGGGGCAACCAGCGCAATATAAAGCAAATTACGTTCAAATTTGATTAGTTCTGCTTCAGACGTGCTTTTTTGATGACGTATTTTATGCGCAAAAAGCGTGCGAAAAAAAATGGGCAACGCAACGGCAAAAACCACTGACAAGACAAAGGTAATGGGCGCGATGTATTTCAAGGATTCAATTTGTCCAACGGGAAAATAATCAAGTGTTTTGAGTAAATATACAAGAATGAGTCCTGAGAATGAGGGAATCGAAAGCGCAAGGTAGGTTTTTTTTAAGTCATTAGCCATTTATAACGTAAATGAGCAGGCCCAACATAATAGACCCAAGAGAGAAATGGAATGTAAAACTGATTGACAACCTCGTAAAAAGTCGGAAAGCACCCGTTGTCGTCATTCCCGCGAAAGCGGGAATCCAGTAAAATCAACCAGTTCTGGATTCCCGCTTTCGCGGGAATGACGGGCTTGGAGACTTTTTACGAGACTATCAAGATTGGAATAATTAAAGCGGAAGCACTGCTTCGCTGCAATACTTCCGCTTTATTGTTAGGCTGTTTCAGGCTCGGGTTCCCCAGCACTTTTTCCATAGGAACTGAAGAACTTCATGATGCCTTCAACCGCAATCCAGACCGCTACTACCAGAATACAGATATTTATCACTGTCAGTAACATATTCTGTTTGTCCAGAAATTTGAGTTGGTTCATGATGACTGCCCAGATGGTCATAACCGACATAAAAGCGGCAGGCAGTCCTGAAACCATCCATTTCAAACCACCTTTGGCTTGAAGGTATAGCGTGATAATGATCAGCACCAGCGCTGCCAGCGTTTGGTTTACAGCCCCGAACAGGGGCCAGAGGGTTAAGGCACCCTTTCCGCCCGCACCTGTAACAAAGGCCAGCACCAAGGCGCTGCCAACCGCTATAAAAGTGGCAATATAACGACCCGTCAAAAAATTGAGTTTGAGACCGCCGAAGAGTTCAGCGACAACATAGCGTTGAACTCTTGTGGCAGTGTCAAGCGTGGTGGCAGCGAATGAGGCTACAAAAACGCCCATGATAACCAGACAAACTCCATGCGGAATACCGAGGGAACCTATCATATTGGCCGCCCCCACCACAAAGGCGCTGATTTTTGAACCCAGACCTGCGGCTGCAGCCCATGATGAATAATGGGCTGTCCAGGCAGCAACTCCTGCCACGGATTCGCCTCCTCCTTTTGGAACGTAACCCATTCCTATCCCTGCTGCCACGGCTATAATCACCATGGTTGCCAGTACACCTTCCATCAGCATAGAGCCATAGCCCACAAAGAGTGAATCATCTTCACTGCGCACCTGTTTGGCCGAAGTTCCCGAGGAAACCAGCGAGTGGAATCCGGAAATAGCCCCGCACGCAATAGTGATGAACAGAAAGGGCCACATGGGTGGAGCCTCGGCAGGGGCGAGTTGCACAGCAGGCGCTACAATGTGAAGATTGCCGCCAAAGGCGGAAACAATGACTCCCAAGAACAGAAGGCCCAGCGCTATAACTAACTGATGCGAATTGATAAAATCACGGGGCTGGAGCAACGTGGTAACCGGCAGGGTAGATGCGATAAAGGCGTATGCCAGCAGGAGAATTGTCCAAACGCCGGTAGCTGGAATCCCCAAAATAACAGGCATCTTAAACGGCACATAGTAGCCGATGATGAACGTGGCATACATCACAATCACGGCAATAATCGACCAGGTTATCACGTTTTTGCCTTTCTTGTACATTAGATAACCGAGATAGAGTGCGATAGGTATTTCCAGCCATACCGGGATAACCGATTGCGGATACATAGTAAAAACAACGGCAATAACAAGGCCAAAAATGGCAATAACAATCCACAATTCCAGAAAGACAATCACAAAGAAGAAAAATTTAGTGCGGCTATTGATGTATTTAGACGTGTAATCTGCGACGGATTTTCCTTGATTTCGCATGGAAATAATCAGGGCGCCGAAATCATGAACAGCACCCATTACAATGCTCCCGACAAAAACCCATATCAGCGCCGGGACCCAGCCCCAGATGATGGCAATTGCAGGTCCTACAATGGGCCCTGTGCCTGCAATTGAAGTAAAATGATGACCAAAAATAACCTCCTTTTTGGTTGGTACATAATCAATGCCATCTTCAAATTCAACGGAAGGCGGTTTAGCGGCAGCAGATAAGGCAAAAATCTTGTTGCCTATAAATTTGCCGTAGAGATGGTACATGATAAGGTACCCTGCGAATGCCAAAATCATGATCAGTAAAGCGGCCATAAATCCTCCTTTCCTTTGTTAGGTTTACAAATTGCCAACGTCAGTTTCGCACCCCTGAATATGAGACCGTTGAAAAACGCCCCCTTTTACCCAATCTCAGCGTCAGGCTCAAATTTCAATCCTCGAAATATTCAATATATTCCTGTGGTTGAAATTTTCGCCTTCCTTGATCTTGACCAAAATTGAACATTTTTCAAAGGTCTCAATATAATTCGTAGAGGAGAGAAACCGTCCTTTTGTGATATATTAACTTGTTGATAACACATCGAAAGTCATCAAAAGGAATCACCGAAAATGTCTACCATGAATTGTAAAAAGCTCTAAGGAGAAATCTAAAATTATGTGCGTAACGGAAAGAATATTTTCGAGTCAAGGATTGCCTATGCATCCCATTTACTGTTTATATTGGCCTTTTTACCTTTACTGAAAATTGAAACCAACCACAATTTTTGTCAGAAACAGTGGTATTATTGGTCTGTTGGCAGGAAGGACTCCTATTTCAGATTCAAGCAAGCCGTTTACCGGTGGTGCTCATTTACGTACAAAATCATTATTAAATATGCTTGACTCTGAAGGATACTGTGATAGAAGCCCCTTTTTGAACAAAGAACCATAGAGAAAAGAAGGTTGTTTGTCAAGAGTTAAATCTAATTGAGGGGTTTTTGACGGGATTTTCAACTGGGTTCAGAGGTCTATGGTTAACGTCTTTTCGTTAACCATAAACCGCTGAACCCGTGAACCGTTACTCATGTTTGGATAGGGGAGATATTAACCGAATAAGACTTCGTCTCCATTGCCTACATAGAGATCACTCTTGGACCCGTACTGCGCCGTTCCTTTCACTAAAGGATACCCGAGTTCCACCATTTTTTGAACGGCGGCCAGGCCTGTACAATGATTACACGCCACTTTCTTGAAATTATATTTCTTCATACCTGTAATAAGGTATTCCCTCTCAGGCTTTACAGGGCCAAAAGGTGCAATATGGAGACCACCGTAAACCCCGTACATCTTGTCTCCGCCAACGATTTTTTCTTCTGCGAAATCTGCAAAGGTCAATATGCCCTGATGGCAACAACCGGTCACACAGACCATCCCTTTATTTTTCACATTGAAGTACAGCGACTGTTCACCGCGGACACGAATGACAATGGGCAAATCAAAGGCAACCAGGGCACAGCCATTGTAAAGCTTATTGATGTCCTTCGGTTTGCACTGAATCAATTTACCGCGATGGGTGATACGATTCCTGGCGTTGGCCTCAAAATACTCGGTCCCCCTCAGATAAAACATCCCTTCGGGATAGAAGGTGCTGGGGATAATAATTTTGATGTTCGGATTATACTTAAGGGTTGTTTCCAGGCCCCAGTAATGGTCGAGATGCTCGTGGCTGATGATGAGTGCCTCGATCTCACCGTTCTTCAGCATCTTATCGATACCTTCCCTTTTGAAGGCTTCATCCATATATTCGTTGCTCCATCCGGTGTCCAAAAGTAATTTATGGTGCCGGCCATCAAGAGTTTCCATGTCAATCAGCGTGCAACTGCCTGCGGCATTCTTGGGATCCCAGGGGATGATCCATTGGTTTGTTTTTGGCCCTCCGGCCGCCTTCATCTGGGTGACTAATTTCTTGGTATCGAACCACCCCAATTCTGAAATACATCTAACCCTCACGCTCTTACATTGGCCGATGTCATGCTGCCCGCTTGCAAGGGCCTCTAAGGGCTTGTTCAAAACTGCGCTTCCGAGTCCCAATACTGCACCACCAATGGCCACGTTCTTTATAAAATCCCTTCGATTCATCTCTTTCATGATACCCTCCTGTTAAGAAAAATTGGCAACTGACCCTAACCCCAAACCTTTACCATCCACACACGATCGACTTTCTCACCTCCTTGTTTTGTAGTATACACATCAGGTGTCTCAACCTCTTTTAAGGCCTTTTGGCATTTTATATTCTTTCGA
>Ga0222657_1000978_pt1 | contig 11570 bp, 24 predicted proteins | sample AntAcemetagen474_FD_179858 | JGI IMG/M metagenome (GOLD analysis project Ga0222657, IMG submission 179858) | Saline water microbial communities from Ace Lake, Antarctica - #474 | ecosystem: Environmental > Aquatic > Non-marine Saline and Alkaline > Saline | place: Antarctica: Ace Lake... | reverse complement strand
CAAATGAAATAGATTCCTTAAATGGATGTATTAATAAATTAAACAAACAATTATAATGAGCGACACGAAAACACATTGGAAGAAAAGTTTTGACTATCGGTTTATATCTGCCGAGGAACTAGAAAAAAACGTTACAGTTACAATTGAATCAATTGATCAGGACGAAACATTTAACGGTAAAGAAAAGGAAACCGTTACAGTCTTGAAATTCAAAGGAGCTAAAAAAGGTATGATCCTGAACAAAACCAACGCGAAGAAAATTGCAGAGGTAACTGGTTCACCTTATATCGAGGACTGGATCGGGCAACAGGTTACACTTACGACACAGACGGTTTCAGCGTTTGGTCAGCAGGTGGAGGCAATCAGGATTAAAGGAAACTATAAAAATGTAACAGTATGACAGAACTATCACCAAAAAGATCAGGCCGAATCACGGCAAGTAAAGGCTATGACATTATGGCAAAAGGCAAAGGCCCGGAACTATTCGGACAAATGGCCAAGACCTATGCAAATGAGTTAGTATTGGAGCGACTTGGGGTTGAGCCGCCTGATTTCACTACCTGGCAAATGGAACAAGGATTGGAACGGGAACCTGATGCAAGATTGATTTACGCGAAATCGAGAAATATTAAGGTTAAGTTACCCGGATTTATAATCCATCCTGAATTTGATTTCATCGGGTGTACTCCTGACGGGATGGTAATGGAAGATCGTAACAGGGGTTTGTTGGAGATTAAAAGCCCTCAACCGAAGGCACATCTTGAATACTTACAGAACGGAATACCACCGAAATATTTTGCTCAGGTGCAGTTTCAAATGATGGTTACCACCTGCACATGGTGTGACTTTATGACATTTAATCCTGAATTTCCTGACCACTTAAAAGCGAAGGTTTACCGGATTGCAGCCGATAATGATTATCAGGCTGATATGTTAGATAGGTGTATTCAATTGGATAAGTTAGTAACTAAATTAATCAGTGAATTATGACATACCTAATCGGAATAGCCGTCATAATTATTACGCTGTTAATATTTAATCGTGCTATGTCAATCAAACGAAAGAACAGCAAGATATACAGGGAAAAGTTACACCAGAGATTCCAAAGGGAGGGTAGGAAATGATACTTACTTTAAAACATTATGGAGGATCGAACGGTAAGCCGGCCAATATTATTGAATTGTTAGTTACGGGCTATAACAGTATGATATTAGAAGAAATAACTAAACTTGACGGAACAGTAGATAAGTGTTTAATTTATTCACTTAAAGGAATTGTAAATGATCTGGAAAAACAAAACGAACTAATAAAGGAGAACGGATAATGATAGATAACATCCAAATAGATGACATCAATACAAACGATGCCCCGGATTTCGTCGATGCCTTCATATCAGCTGCCGATCTTGACGGGGTGCCAATGGATGAAACACAATTGAATGGTTTGAATGAAGATCGGGATTTTGTTTATGAACAGGTTATTAAAAATTTATACTAATGAAAATCAAAACAATATCACCAGGAATCTACCAGGTGAACGAAAAAGTAATCAATACCAATATACCGATATGGGGCAAGGAATTGACAAAATATGAATACCGCTACCTGATTGATTACAGGGAGGATGAAGTTGACAGCGAAGGGAATTATTTAAACTATAAACATTTGAAGCGATGAAATTAACAAATGAAATTATTGAGCTGAACGGATTTAAGCGACTTAATAACAGTATGTGGAGACTTGGAAATATAACATTGCAGAACGGATGGACAAACGAAGGTGGTGATATTTATAATAAGATATTAAGCACTAAGAAAGCCTATAAGGTGTGCGTGAAAGGCAAGTACTTACAAATGATTACAGACGAAGATCAATTGCACCAACTTAATCAGTTTTACTGAATGCGGAGATTTGAATAATGTCAAGGTTTCGATAGTTCCTAAAAAGTATTGGGGCAATCATTACATTTTAGATATTAATGAAAGTGAACCTGAATCGGATGAAGATTATAACGAAGATGACTATTCATGCGGGTATAAGATACTCAATACATTTGCTGAATACGCGGACCTAAACGACTCAATTGATTTGATTGCTACAACTGAGTTTTAACTATTTTTAACATTCACACAACAGGTAATTTGTTACATTTGCTTATTGACTAATTAAAATTTATACGGATGGATTATAAGGAATTTTTAAAATCGAAACAGCACTCATCGATCAACCATGGAATTGAAATTAAATATCTACCTGATAAATTATTTGACTTCCAAGAATATGTATCAGAATATGCTATAAAAAAAGGTCGGTGCGCTGTATTCCTTGACACTGGATTAGGTAAGACAATAATTGAGCTTACAACAGCTGTGAACTATCGGAGGCACACGAATAAGCCAGTACTGATAATAACACCTTTAGCCGTTGCATTCCAGTTCATCAAGGAGGCCGAAAAATTCAATTTGGATGCGTCAATAATGTATTCAAAAGATGGCAAATATAATACTGATATTGTGATCTGCAATTATGAGCGTTTGGATAAATTTAATCATGATGATTTTGATTGCGTTATACTAGATGAGAGCAGTATTTTGAAAAACTTCAAAGGTGCAATTAAAAATCATGTAACTACGTTTCTTAAAAAAGTAAAGTACAGATTTCTATTTACAGCGACTCCAAGTCCTAACGACTTTATTGAATTGGGCACAAGTTCGGAGGCGTTGGGAGAGTTGGGTTATATGGAAATGTTAAGCAGGTTTTTTGCTAACAATGAAAACAACATAAGGCCGCAAGAGATTGCGACAAAGTGGTACCTTAAACCACATGCAAAAAATGACTTTTTCAAGTGGGTATCTGGTTGGTCGATCTCAATGCGGAAACCTTCTGACCTGGGATTTGATGATACTAAATTTATTTTACCTGAATTAATACTAAATCATAACTATGTAAGGAATGATAAAAATTGGGTTATTGATGGTCAGATAATGATGTTTGGAATAGTGGCAAAAACAATGACAGAAGTCAGGATAGAGCAAAAGCTAACAATTGAAAATAGATGCAATAAAGCAGTTGAATTAGCAGAAAGTCATGATATTTCTGTTTATTGGTGTAATTTCAATGATGAAGGTGATTTACTGCAAAAACTTGATAAGGACGCGTTCCAGATAAAAGGATCAATGCCACTTGAAAAAAAGGAGGAACTTTTATTAGCGTTCGGTAATGGTGAAATAAAAAAGCTGATCACGAAACCAAAAATGACTTCGTTCGGTCTAAACTGGCAGCACTGTAACCATACTGTTTATTTCCCAACATGGAGTTATGAGCAGTACTATCAAGCAATAAGAAGATTTTGGCGGTTTGGGCAAACAAAACCTGTTTACGCTGATCTTGTTTTATCAGACGGTCAAAAGCGGGTTATTGATGCGCTTTTGTTAAAAACAGAAAAAGCAATACAGTTATTTGACAGTTTAAATACGACATTAAACAAAGGATTAAAGGTTGAGAAAATCAAATTTGAAAAAGAAATATTAACGCCTAAATTTATTTAATTATGAAGGTTATTAACCAAGATCATACAGAAAATTATTCACTGTATAACGGAGATTGCATGCACGTTTTACCAGAACTAGAAAAGGAAAGTATTGACCTTTCGGTTTACTCCCCACCATTCGCCGGGCTTTACCAATACAGTTCAAGTGAAAATGACTTTTCGAACTGTGAATCAAAAGAGCAGTTTTTGCAACAATTTGAATTTTTGATTAAAGAGGTAGCGAGGGTAACAAAACCCGGCAGGATAACGGCGGTACATTGTTCTGATGTAATTACACATACAACAGCTCACACATTGTGGGACTTTCCACATGAGATTATTAAGCTTCATTTGAAATATGGTTTTTCTTACAACAATAGGATAACGATATGGAAGGAACCGTTAGAGGTCAGAACTAGGACTATGGTAAATAGCCTTAAGCATAAGCAGATTGTAGAGGACTCAACTAAGTGTTATACTGCAATACCTGACTATGTTTTAATTTTTAGAAAAGGCGGGGAAAATAAAATACCTGTGACTCACAAAACCGGGTTAGATTATTATGCCGGGTCAACTCCATTGCTCCCGGAAATGGAGCGTAAATATGGCTCATGGGATCATATACTGATAAAATACAAACAATGGGCTGACCATAAGACAAACAAAAAAGCTCATATCATTTGGCAGCGTTACGCCTCATCCGTTTGGGATGATATCAGGAACCGGAATGTGTTGGAATTTAAACCAGCTAGAGAAGGGGATGACGAAAAGCACGTTCACCCGTTACAATTAGATGTCATTGATAGGATTGTAGAGTTATATTCAAATCCGGGTGAGGTCATATTGACTCCATTTATGGGGGTTGGTTCTGAGATTTACAGCCCTGTCAGCATGGGGCGCAAAGCGAAAGGAATAGAATTAAAAGAAAGTTATTACAACCAAACTATTAAAAACATGATCGGCGTTAAGAATAGGTTTGAAAATAATCAAAAAGAAATGTTTTAACATGTAATCCACCAATTCCGGGCCTCGTGGTTGTGGTCTGGGATTGGTTTTAAATCAAATTGATATGACGAAGGAAGAACATAAGGAACGCAAAAGAAAATACAGAGATAATAATAAGGAAAAAATTAAGGAATACAACAAAAAATACAGAGATGATAATAAGGAAATAATTAAGGAATACTTAAGAAAATACAATCAGGATAATAAGGAACATATTAAGGAACGCAAAAGAAAATACAGAGATGATAATAAGGAAATAATTAAGGAACGCGAAAGAAAATACAGAGATGATAATAAGGAAATAATTAAGGAACGCTTAAGAAAATACAGAGATGATAATAAGGAAATAATTAAGGAATACGTAAGAAAATACAGAGATGATAATAAGGAAATAATTAAGGAACGCAAAAGAAAATACAATCAGGATAATAAGGAACATATTAAGGAACACTTAAGAAAATACAGAGAAAACCTTCCAGATGCATATGTAAAATACGTGCTGACAAAACAAGGATTCACAAAACAAGACATAAAAGATCATCCAGAACTAATCGAATTTAATAGAGAATTAATCAGGTTGAAAAGATTGACCTGGAATAAATCATAAATAATTAAATCATGGAAAAAAACACGATCAAAACGATGAGGAACGAACTAATTAACACCTTCGAAAAATTAAGAGAGGGCGAAATCGGACTATCAGAGGCGAAACAACTTGCTAACGTTGCAGGTAAAATATTTTCAAGTGCTAAATTGCAACTGGAATACAACAGGTATGCCCAGTCGAAAGCCAAGATTGCTTTTTTGGAAAGTGAGGATTAACCTTTGCAATAACCAAATAAATAAAACTATGGCATATTTTAGCAACAGTGGAGATAGCGCGGCCTTTGATGACCAATGCAGTAAATGTAAGTTATTCGATGAGCCGTGCCCAATCGCGTTAGTGCAAAACTTGTACAATTATGATGCAGCAAATAACGAGGTGGCCACACAAATACTTGATACATTAGTTAAGGATGACGGTACTTGCATGATGTTTAAATTACTTAAAGAAGTATGTGAAATAACCAAATAAATTGTTATCTTTGCTAACGTTGATGCAGCGACATAAAAAATATTAGCATTGGTGAGTAGGACTGCATTCCGAAAGCCAGTGCTTTTTTTATACGATTAAAATGAAATATTCAGAAAGATTAAAAAATCCTAAATGGCAAAGGAAAAGATTAGAAATTTTACAGCGTGATGGTTTTAAATGTACAAAATGCGGTGATTTTGAAAATACATTACACGTTCACCATATTGAATACAAACAAAATACTGATGTATGGGATTATCCAGATGAAAACTTAATTACATTGTGTGAAACGTGCCACGCTGAAATTCATTCACCCACAATACAAAAAAAAGTTTACATAGCTGGAAAAATACCATGCAAAGCACGTGAAAATATTTTTTCTTTATGTTTAAAAACAGAAGCTACAAGTGTGAGTGATTGGGATCATTTGATAAGACATAGCGAAAATATGTTTGGTGATAAAAATGAGTTTGAATATATTGGCCCATATTATTGCAAATCACAACACATGTATGTAATAGAATTGAAAGATAATCATGTTGAGGATGATTCAGGCGGACATGATATTTTTTTTAGCGAGGAATATGATGGAGATTCTTATGATGATATTCAAAAGAAAATGACATTTGCAAGGTGCAACAATCAAATAAAAGATTGCGATATATTTTTAGCAATTTTAGAAAAAGATACATCGCCATACGGTACATTAATAGAAATTGGTATTGCTTCAAAATCTAATTGCCAGATTATAATAATAACAGATTCTGACGATTATTGGTTTGCTGAGCATACTGGTAAAGTTTATAAATGTGATGACGTTGATATTTTTACAGCAAAACAGGGGTTAAAAATATTGTCATTATGAACAAAGAACAATACATCCAGGAGTTCTTAACCGACCTCAAGAAACAATCCGAGGAACTTAAACGCGCCCTTTCAAATATCCTGTACACAAATCGAAACAATGAGCCGGATGTTAAGCGCGTGATTGACTTTTACAATTTTATTGAGAATTACACTGCACAACTGGAGCTTGATAATATTGAACTTTTAACACGAATAGACAAGTTGAATGAAGATGTTGCCACTGCTAAAACGTTTATGGGCCCTAATTTGTCATTTTTCTTCGAAATAAACCAACTAACAAAAAAAATAATCACCAATGAACATACAAGAAATTAGCGGTAAAAAGTTCAATGATTACTACATCCGGGTTGGAACTGACTATTTCAAGATTATAAACAAACCGGACCGCTTCGGTATAGTGAGAAAGGAGTTGAAAAAGTGGACGAAAGATACGCTCATATGGGATCACGACAAAACATTCACAAGGAACATTCAGGCATTCGATGACTTTATGATTGACCCGAACAACAACGGAAACAATAGGATCATAAACAACAACTACAACATGTACCATGACTTTCCTCACGATGCAGAAGAAGGCGGCTTTAAGTGGACAACAGTACTATTAAATCAGATCTTTGGGGAACAGATTGAATCAGGACTAAAATATCTTAAAACACTATATTCTTATCCTAAAAAGCACCTACCTATATTAGTTTTAGTTTCAGCCGAACGTTCAACCGGCAAAAGCACCTTTCTTGACTGGCTTAATATGCTTTTCGGTGCAAACATGGTTATGATTGAACCGGATGTTATCGGAGGTACATTTAACGGTGAATATGCCACAGCTAACATAGTTGCAATTGATGAGACAATACTTGATAAACAGATAGCAGTTGAAAAAATCAAATCACTGGCAACAAAGAAATTCATATCCGTTAACATAAAAAATGTTCAGCAGTTCAAATTACCTTTTTTTGGTAAAATAATCATGGCATCAAACAATGAAGATAAATTCATAAGGATTGATGAAAAAGAGATTAGGTTTTGGATCCGAAAATTATGCACACCGACGGTTATAAATCATAACATTCTTAACGATATGATCGCGGAGATACCCGCATTCGTTCACCATTTGCAAAACTTACCGGATCCAGACTTTACAAAGTCACGTATGGTTCTAACACCTGAAGAAATAAAAAACGAATATCTGGACAACGCAAAGAAGGAATCAAAGAGCGGACTTTATAAGGAACTGATGGAATTTTTAACCGATTATTTTCTTAACTCAGATACAACAGAAACATTCTGCACGCCAAAGGATATTAAGAATAAGTTTTTTTATAACAACAATAAGATTGATATTAATTACATTCGCCGGGTGTTGAAATTAGACTTTGAAAAAGACCCATCCGAAAAAGTTCAATATTATCGGCCATTCAATGATGTTGATAATAGGAATGGCAGACCGTTTAAATTTGAGAGTTCAGAATTTTTTGATAGTACCAACATAATACTCGAAAAAAATGAACTTCCATACTAAAAAAGCACCTTCTAACAATTTTCTAACAAAACGGGTGTTTCGAAACATTGCCGCTGAATCCATTAGAAATCGTAAAAGCTTGTTCATTTTGTTATATTATATAATATAGTAAGTAATGTAGTAATAATTAGAAAGTTACGATCTAACAAAATTCTAACAAAATTCTAACAAAATTCTAACAAAAATTTAAAAGTGAGCAAAAACATGGCAACTAACGACTTAAACGAGGTAAAAAATTGCATTTTCTAACAAACTAACAAAATTTTGTTAGAGATTTAACCTAAATAATTGAAGAAATGAAACAAACTTTCACCACCGCAAAAGGCAACAAAATAGAAATTATTGCCACTAAATCAACCGGTAAAGGCATAGATCAGGTACAGCACACTATAAAAGTGAATGGAGTAATTCAGGAAACAAAGTATAATTCAACACAGTTAAAACAGATAATGGTATGAAAGAAGGTTAATAGAGATACGTTGAAAAGGATATGAGCAAATAGAAATAGTTCAGGTTTTAAATTGGATTCAAGAGATTAAAAGAGATAACGCAGTTAAAAGGTTTAAACAACGCTAAAAAATATAGATATGTTTGGATTTAAAAAGAAAGTAGCAACACCTGTTTTATCCGATAGCGGATTCAGTTTCACGGTTCGAGAACTTGTAGATATTGCACGATATATTTACGAAGATAGAACTAAAACGGTGCAAACAACCAAGAGGTTTAAGTACCTTACTAAATTTCAAGAAAAAGTCAATGATAGATTGAAAGAAATTACTTTTGATCTTGGGCACAGCAGATAAACAACTAATCCAATGAACTTCGCCACCGAATTAAAGCAACTCAGGTTAACCGATAAATCGAAACGTTATCCGGCCGCGATGAAAACAGGCTATTTCGATGCAGTAATTGAAGTCAAACTACCTAAGTCTGCAGCTCAGATGGAAGCACTACTGATTGAATTTATTAAACTATCTGGATTCCACGCCCAGAAGATAACCACCACAGGAGTTTATAGAGATGATAAGAAATCATTCAAGGACGTTGTTGGCCGGACTCGGGTAATTGGAACTGGAACATGGACACCTGGAACATCAACGAAAGGGGCTGCGGATATTCGGGCTACCATACATGGATTAGATTTTCAGTTTGAAATTAAGTTCAGCAAATCGGATAAGCAAAAGGATAATCAAAAGGCATTTGAGGAAGATGTCAAGCGCGGAGGTGGTCAATACTTCATCGTTCGAACGCTTGATCAGTTCCTAGAGCTGTATTATAAGATCATGGATTCAGACCGGGTTAAGATGATGAGAGAGTTTAACAATGTTTAACAAGCCGGGTTTAATAATATTACTTATTTTTACACTATGACACAAAAAGAAGAAAAGCAGAAAGCAATTGACGACCTGACCAAAGAGCAGGTTAAGTTGCTTAAAAAGTCATTAGCAATTGCAAAGCTACCTCAACCAAAGAAAGCATCAACTGTGATTAATAGGGCGTTCCGAGTTGTTGGATATGCGCTTCTAGTTCACGCGTTACACACACAAAAGATGATAATTAGATCAAAACCGATAAAACCAACCGGCATTAATTTAGGTAATGCAATGGTTTGTGAACATGACGAAGAGTTTATAAAAGATTTTAAAGATGGGAAATTAGTTAAATTAAAAAAAACCAATACAAATCACTAAAAAATAAAACACAATGACAATAGAATTTAGAAATTACAAAATCAAACAAAATGACGGTAGATTTGATTTAATCAAAACCAGAACCGCCAAAAAGGAATCAGGCGAAACCTATGAAAAGGATGAAATCATTGCACACAGCGTATCAATTGGGTATGCAATCAATAACATCGCTGGATACATTCTTGAAGACCGGGAAGAAACAGTAGATTTAAAAACATTTCTATCGGAATACGAAAAGATTAAAAATCAGTTAACGGGTGTACTAAAAAATTAAATACAATGAATTACGAAATCAAATTAGACTTAACAAAGATCGACAAAAGCAAATTATTCAAATCGGATAAGACCGGGGCCATCTACCTTGATGCCTTCGCGCTTGAATCGAAATCAAACGAGTATGGTCAATCACATATGGTTGTACAATCAACCACAGCAGAGGACCGGAAAGCAGGCGTTAAAGGTGCTATCCTGGGTAATTTGAAAGCGAGTGAACCACAGAAGAAAGAATCGGGCACGATTGATGAGGCAAGTGGGTTGCCATTTTAAAACAAATCTAATATGGAAAGATACATAATAATCACCACCGAAAACAAACCATATGAAACAAACTGGTACAATAAAACCTGCTTCATCAAGGACATAGGAATGTTAGTCATCGACACATTTTTTGTGAAGTACACTTCTGACGGGGTGAACTGGCAGGAACTAAAAGAGGGGCAAGTGTGATGCAATCGCTCGTATGGTACGCGAAAACCAATAAATCACTACCTATGTTTTCTGAGGACTTTGGATTTGAAGATTTGAATAATATCATTAGAATTATATATAACTATTTCGATCTATCGACTGAAATGATGAAATCTAAATCACGCGAAAGAACTTTGGTAGTTCCGCGTCAATTCGTTCATTATTTCGCTAGAAAAACAACCGTTCATTCATTGAGTAAAATTGGTTTTATGGCTGGGAATAAGAATCACTCAACAGTTTCCAACTCTGTTAAAATAATTAACAATCTGATCACCTACAACAAGCAAATTAAACGAGATTACAAAAACCTTAATGCTTTACTATGCCAATAGAAATCCAGATAATCCGGGTATGCAACGGAAACGGAGGCGCGGAAGAGGTAATTGAGGTAAGTGAGATACTCGATAAATTCAAACAACTGGATAAAAGAAAGGCAGAATTATTAAAAACATATCGTAAAAAATACGATTGGAAAGTATTAAATATTGACTTAACATATCGGATATTATGAAACTAATGTGGACAGGATCAGACGTACTATTTTGCACCCGTTACCCAAAGCACTCAAAGAAATCGAAGTACATTTACATGTTTTGCCTTCGAATATTTGCCCGGATTGCTGATTATTTTATCGAAGGGCATTATGTAGTTAGTGAACATCTCAGGGCTGAACTGGAACCGCTTAAATTCAAAAAGCCCATCAAGGTCCAGGCCAATCCACCGATTTACACCAAGCCGGTTAAAAAGATACCTCATAAAGTATTTAATATACTGTACTATCGCGGGCTTGGATCAAATCAAAGGTTTCATGATTGGGTGTATGGGCATGATGTTATGATGATGGTAATGGAAATTTTTGAAGATGATTATATTCATTTAATAGAGGTCAATGGCATTAATGATATGAGTAAAATTTATCCTTTCGTTGACTTCATGGTAAGACCAAACAGGCATGATGGAAACCCTCGCATGGTTATGGAATGCGAAATAAACGAAATACCTTACTACTGTAGTAAATCAGATCCTAATCCAAGCGAAATAATTAGAATGATAAAACATGAAATTTCATTACAGAAAGCACAAAATCAGATTTGACCGGGGCCGGATGTGGTATTCAATACTTAACTCTGTCATA
>Ga0222657_1000971_pt1 | contig 11655 bp, 9 predicted proteins | sample AntAcemetagen474_FD_179858 | JGI IMG/M metagenome (GOLD analysis project Ga0222657, IMG submission 179858) | Saline water microbial communities from Ace Lake, Antarctica - #474 | ecosystem: Environmental > Aquatic > Non-marine Saline and Alkaline > Saline | place: Antarctica: Ace Lake | collected... | reverse complement strand
ATTAAGAGTCCGCTGCTCTGCCAAATTGAGCTACGGAGGCGAATTGGCACCTTACTATACTGATTTTTATCTCCTCGGCAAGAAATTTTTTCAGTAAACTAGGTTTCTCGTAGGGGCTGCCTTTAAGCTGCCACATAATGGCGGCCTAAAGAGACCGTCCAATAAAACCGATGGTGTTTGATTCCAGTGGTAACCGCACCTTTTAAGGTGCGCAATTGTTTGACTGTTACTTTTAAATCTTTGTAACAAAACGGGGAACTGCTTTCAGGTAATCATCTTCGTTATCGTATCTGTCCATGTATTTTTGCTGATTTTGGGCTGGGGGTGTTTATAACTCATTGCTGGTCATGGTATTCCGTTAAAGTGGTGGCAAAGACACCACTTTTGACTAAAGCATTCATAAGCAAAATAAGCTCCTTTAACCGGGCAAGTTTGGAATATTCCAGCGTAAGCTTGCTCTTATTCACCAGGTCCGCGATCCTGATTTCCTTTCCCAGAAGATCCTTGATCCCTGGATCTTTTTCGACAATCTGCAGGAGCAGTTCCCGATCGCCGCTCAGCCACTCTTCATCCATCCGGTTGGCCAATTCCCGGGCATCGGTTGATTTCAGATTTTCCCGGATAATCTTCCGGCAAAGCTTGATCATGGCTTTCTGGTTAGGAAGCCGATAGAAGTATTTCAGATGGGCGGCCTTTAGTTCTCCTGATTCAAAAGCGTCAATAACCTCTTTAGGAAACCGCTTGAAGATGTTGATCGATCGGACTACCACCGTATGAGACTTCCCCACCATCAAGGATAACTCCCGGATGCTCTTGAAGTACCCGGTATCCCAGGCATGCTTATAGCCCTTGGCTTTCTCGAATGGGGTAAGGTCCTGCCGGTTCTCATTGATAGCCACCTGCCGCCGGACCGCTTCTCTGGGGGACATCTCCTCTACGATGGCTGGAATCCCGATCCATTTCTGCCCTTCTTTATCAAAGAGCATCCGATAAGCGCGGAATCGTCGTTCGCCGTCAACCAGCTCGTACTTTCCCCCGCCCAACGGCCGGACAATAATCCGGACCAGCAGGCCGGCCGAGAGAATAGAGTCGGAGAATTTCTTGATGACCTTATCATCAATACTCTGAACCCGAATATGGTTCTTGGGAATGATGATATCCTAAAGGGGAATCGACGCCAACTTATCCATCATAACCTCCCTTTTCACCGTTTCTCTAAAAAGCTGGATTCTTAAAATGACACTGGATCTGAATTATAACCGGGGTGTTATGAAATAAACAAAAACATAAATACCATCAGGGTCACACCCTAAATACTAAGTCTGCGACACCTAGATTATTCCTCCCGGTCATTACTTTTCAAATCAGGATTTCCTGTTCCTCCTGATAAACTACTCCCTATGCGTCAAACTTAGCATTTAGGGTGTGCCCCTGATTTTTTCCTATTGAATGGAAGAACGGGAACACTTACAATGTTGAGATAGTGGACTATCATTGAGGTAACATTATGAAAAAAATCCCAACAATACATCCTGGCGAGATATTATTCGATGAATTTCTCAAGCCTATGAACATCAGCCAGAACAAGCTTGGGCGCGATCTTGGGGTATCCCCTCTCAGAGTAAATGAAATCATTCACAGAAAGAGAAGCATCACCGCGGACACCGCATTACGCTTATCCGCTTATTTCGGGAATTCCGCTTCTTTCTGGCTAGGCCTTCAGATGGATTACGATCTCGATGTCGCTGAAGACACTCTATCTAAAAGAATTCATAAAGAAGTACATCAGTTGGCCATTGCATAGATAATGACTAACAATCACATGGACAAGTATTTTCAAGTCGACGGATAAAATCTCCTCAAGATCCGCGATGACCCTTCCCGGTGCCTCCCCACTTCAGGTGATGAAACCGGTTAATATGGCAGTTTAATCATGACGATGTTTTCAGGGTGTATTTGATTGAACAAAAAATCTATTATGACCTATAGGGAGTTATGATGAGGCCTCTTTCCGACCAGACCCGCGGCACCCTTCTGGTGGTTGCCGCGGTGCTCGTCCTGAGCATTCAGGGCCTGATAATCCGGTGGATCTGCGTCGATCGCTGGACCCTGATCTTCTGGAGGGGATTTTTCATGTTCCTCAGCCTCTCGATCGTGCTGATAATATGCTGGCGAGGGAAAACCTGTTCTCGATTTTTAGCGATCGGCTGGACCGGGGTGATCGCGGCAGCCATCCTGGCCGTTAACAATATCCTTTTTCTAAGCGCCTTCACACTCACCTCAATCGCCAATACTTTGGTTATCACCGACTCCGCCCCGTTGCTGGTGGCCTTACTGAGCTGGCTGATCCTCCGGGAAAAAGTTCCGGGACGGACCTGGATCGCCATCCTGGTCGGGATGGGAGGAATCGTAGTGATCTTCCATGGAAGCCTGACCGGAGGCTCATTGGCAGGAGATCTCTGTGCCTTCGGAGCCGCCGTTATATTGGCGGCGTACTTGATCTTTCTCCGGCATGCCAAGAAGATCAACATGATCCCCTCTCTGGCCTTATCCGGACTTTTAACCACCTTCTTCGTCCTCCCCATGGCGAACCCGCTCTCCATCAGCTTCTCCGATCTGGGCCTCTGTTTTCTGGCTGGAGGGGGAATCCTCGCGTTTGGTATGGGCCTGATCACCCTTGCTCCCCGCTATATCCCGGCCACGGAGGTTAGTCTGATCCTGTTACTGGAAGTCGTACTGGGATCGACCTGGGCCTGGATAGTCTTGGAGGAAATACCCGCAACGGAATCACTGCTGGGTGGAGCGGTGGTGATTGGAGCGCTGGCCTGCAACTCACTGGCGGGCTGGAAGAGTTGCCGGGCGGTGAAAATTTCAACCTAAGTTGAGCGATTATTGCGGATGAAATGTGCTAAGATTATGAAGCTACATCGGTTGCAAAAAACGCAGACGCATTAATAAATGCGAACGAGTATTTTTGCAACCTAGTGTCGTAGCGTAGCGGAGATCCCGCATACTTGCGGGGCAGACCATAAGATTGGTGCAGTTCGCCGCATAGAATCGCTCAATTTAGGTTCAAGTAACTAAATTTTCAAACTAGACATTATTAACAATCGGGAGATTGATGAATGCTCGGTCAATCTGATTCCCGCCTACACCTAATCTAAAAGGTTCCAGATATAAGACCATTAATCCCCCGAAGAGTCCGTCTCCAATCTTGATGCGGGAGATTTATTAAATTGAGAATACCATCAGGGTCACACCCTAAATACTAAGTCTGCGACACCTAGATTATTCCTCCCGGTCATTACTTTTCAAATCAGGATTTCCTGTTCCTCCTGATAAACTACTCCCTATGCGTCAAACTTAGCATTTGGGGTGTGACCCTGATTTGTTTATCTGAATTATTAACCTTTTCTCTTTTTGCCAAGCAATCTCAGAGCTGTAGTCACGGTAGCAACGATTGCAGCACCAACCAATCCGATAGTCCCTTTCTGCACCTGACGGCTGGAGGCTTTCCCCGTGACACAGTATGTCGCCATGTGTTCACAGTTATTTGTTACCAGAGAGTAATCCTCCTCATTCAAAAGTCGGTTGGCCAGTCTGACGGTTTCTTCCATCGGTAACCGCTCTTTATAATCTCTATGCCGAAGCTTACCTCCCCGGAGAAATTCATCCATGCTGGTCTTTTGCACTACCGGATTATTTTTCTTCTCTTTATGAAGACCTTTGTAATGGATAACTCTGTCTTTGCCGACATAAATGCCATGGTGAGAATGAAGCCGCCGACGTACATACACATGGTCTCCCGGCAATAATTCTTTTTTGGTTAACGTCATCTGATTTTTCCGTGGTTAAAAATATTCATCTCTGAATATAGGCGCCTGAATCTTTAGATCGATAGTCACCTCCTTTGGGGGAAAACTAATTCCGGGCAGAAAAAAAGCCCCGGTTTTCGACAAGAAAACCGGGGCTCCTTTTTCAACGGGGACTTATGCTTGCTTGATCACGTTGACGGCTTGTTGGCCCTTAGGTCCGGCGGTGATTTCGAACTCTACACTCTCACCCTCACTTAAGGTCTTGAAGCCATCGCCCTGGATCTCGCTATGATGTACGAAAACATCCTCACCGTTCTCCGGGGATATGAATCCAAAACCCTTGTTGTCATTGAACCACTTGACTGTTCCTGTAGTCATTATGATTAACTCCTTTATAAATATATTGGGGGGATCTGTCGAGAGTCATTCTCCCGAATAAATTTCAAATCACTCCCCGGCCCGATTCAAAAAAAGGCCGCGAATGCCAGTAAAGCACTCACGACCTTTTAGTTTATATCTGCTAAAAAATGAATCAGGGCTCACGAATTAAAATCATTCTAGCACTCCGGGTTAATAAGTCAAGTAATATCTACTTCATTAATTTTATTCGTTCCGAAAGTTTCAAATCCTTGCCATTGCTGCATCACCCCTCTTCATTATCAAAGCATCCCGAACAACTTAACGGTGAATAGATTGCTCTACCTCGTCACCGGAACATCGCCCGAGCCACCGAAGTAAACTCGACTCACTCCTCGTATCGCCCAGAGTCCAGAACTTCCACGGTAGACCCCAATGTCATCTCTTCCATCGCCCTTGTAGTCACCTGGAATCGGCTGATCCACACTACTGCCGAAGTAACTTCTGGTCACCTCTCTGATAGCCCAGAGTCCAGAACTCTCCCTGAAGATACCGGTTTCCCAGATTCCATCTCCATCATAGTCACCGGGGACAATTGTATCTGAATGAAGAACCAAAGTAAACGCGAGTCAGGTTCCTAATCGCCCATAATCCGGATGATTCCCGGAATATTCCTATGTCCTTCGTTGCGTCTCCATCGTAGTAACCGGAAGCTGGTGAGTCTGAGGATCCCCCGAAGTAGGCTCTTGTGCCTCCACGTATGGTCCAGAGTCCGGAAACGGGACGATAGATACCGATGTCAGCGGTTCCGTCCCCGTCGTAATCCCCCGGTTGCGGGAGGTCACTGCCACTTCCGAAATAAGTTCGAGTGGTACCACGAATTGCCCAGAGACCGGAGGTTCCCCGGAAGATGGCGATATCGGAGGTACCGTCGCCATTGTAGTCGTGGATCCATGGAGGGACCTGAGAAGTAGGTATAGCAGTAGTAGTGGTACTGGGAGCTGGTATAGCTGATTTCGTAGGGTTGGGACTTGGTGTCGCTGAAAAAAAACAGGGTCACACCCCAAATACTAAGTTTAAAGCAGGGCAAAAGTCTTTTAATTCTTCTGTCCGACTATCTATCTATCTTTCTTTAATCTCTCCCGAATTACATTTGTCAGCTGGTTGATCTGAACTCCACTTAGGCAAACTTAGTATTTGGGGTGTGACCCTGTTTTTTTTATAACGCCCCTGATAGAGATGTCTGCTCCGGTGATGGCGCAGGTTATAATAGGTGATGTAAGCGGTGTTGAAGCGCGGCATGTCGGAGATCCGGTCGGAGATCCGGCTTTAGACGGACTTTAGACGGAAACCGGCCCAGGTTTGCCTCCAAATAGTCAAGGTGACCCTGATTTTTTCAACTCCAATTCTACCATTAGAAAATAATAGAACTCAGAAGAAAAAAACTCAATTGAATCAATAATCTATAAGTACTATACTGCCTTCAGGACTTCTATGCCCCTGAGTTACGGAAGATTGTGAACGGTCTGTCCGGCAGATGAAATACAGGATTTCTTAACCGTCAGTTTTGCTGTACTTTTGGAGTGGCCCTACTAAATATTAAAAGAAGAAAGAAAGGGAGTGGGATATAAGATGAAAAAGTTTATCTATATTGGAGCGGTTATATTAGTAATGGTGTTATCGCTGGAGACGGCTATAAGTGCTACAGAAAATAAATATACAATAGGTGTGCTTTTTTGGCATGAATCTGCCCATGATAATATCACATTTGAAGGTATTAAGGAGGGATTGGAGGAGATGGGGATAGATTGCCAGCTTGACGTTAAAAGAGCTTACGGCGATGAGGAAGAAGTGAACAAGATTGTTGATAGATGGAAAAATGAGAGACCGGATCTGATCTTTACCATAGGTACAGGTGCAACGATAAGAACAATGAAAACAATAAAGGATATACCCATAGTATTTACCGCCGTTATGAATCCGGTGGCGGTGGGGATCACCCCGAACTGGGAAACATCCGGCTCCAATGTGGCGGGAAATAGTAACTGGATCCCCACTGATGAGATATTCAAGTTCTTTAAAAAAGTAATGCCTGGATTGAAGAATATGGGAGTTATATATCAACCAGCTAATGAGGTCTCCTCTATGGAGATTAAAACGGCACAGGAGCTTTTAGATAAAGAGAATACTTTAGGTATAAATCTTATCGTTGTAAAAATTGACAAAGCAAATGATCTTGGGTCGGCGACTAATACTTTGATAGAAAAAAAAGTGGAAGCTATTTGGATTCCCCACGATCGATTAGTTGACAAAAATTTAGACATTATTAAAGCTATAGCTTCCCCTAATAAAATACCTATCCTTCTTTCTACTATAACTACTATTGCTGCTGCAGAAAAAACCGCTATGGCCGGGATAGTCATAAATTACCGTGGTTTAGGAAAATTATCGGTCCCCATAGCTGATAAAATTCTAACCCAGGGAACAAATCCTAAAGATATTCCAATTGGGACTATGCAAGGAAGAAGAGTACTGATAAATTTAAAAGCCGCCAAAGAGATCGATTATGAGATCCCCTTATCAGTTCTGGCTACTGCTGATAAGATCATAGAATAGGAAAAATCATGCCAAAGGTTTTCTGCTATAGAAAGCGATCCCATTAGAATCCGCGGAGAAGACCCGGAAAATATGGGTCTGTCTATAAATCCAAGCAAGTTATCCAGTTGAGATTAAAAAACAGCAAAAAAGGTGTTCAGGGAATGGGAATTTATAAATTTTTTGGGAAAAAGCCCCTGGTAATGAAGCTCACCGGAGGATTGATTGGGTTATTAATTCTTTGGGGTATTATCTTGAGCGCATTCTTTGTTGTTAATGCCAGAAATACATTTTTAAAGACTTCGGAGGAGCTGATAAATAAAAGCGAAAGAGAGTTGGCGATAATTACATCGGAAGGGATTGAGAATACTAAAAAACTTCTGCTGGATACCTCCATATATTTAACAAATAGGCAGAAGCAGGAACTCGATGATATCCCTTTTGATTTATATCGAGGTGATGAAGCCCGGATTAAAAAGGTTATCGCAGAAAGCGGCCTGGAGCTTAAAGAACGGGCAGACAGAAGTTTTATAATCCTCTCCAAGGTCATGGAGGAGCAGACATCGAAAAGAGTTGAAGGTGAGATCCAGAAATTACGAAATTATCAGATCCGGCAAAGCCGGATTTTAGCCAGAAAAATGCAATTAGGATTAGCAATATTCGTTTTTCTGGGAATTCTGCTTCTCGTTTTTATAATGAGTTTTTGGATTAATAAGATTGTGATGAGGCCAATCCGAAGATTGGTGGAAGGCACTCAGAAGGTAGCAGAAGGTGATTTGACTTCTCGGGTAAAGGTAGAATCCGCCGATGAATTAGGTCAACTTGCTACCTCTTTTAACAAAATGACGAAAGATTTAAATACATCCAGGGATAAAATAATCGCAGCCAGAGATTATACCAACAACATTGTTACCAGCATGATTGATTCCTTAATTGTTGTTGGGCCGGATGGAAAAATAAAGACCATAAACAAAGCCACATCCGATCTTTTAGGATATGAAGAAGATGAGCTTATTGAGAAGCCGGTTGCTGCTATTTTAGAAGAAGAAGAGACAGAAGGAGAAGAAATCACACTCTTCCAGTCTGCCAGAATGAAGAAGTTAATACGGGAAGGTTCTATAAGGGATTATAATATGACCTATAGGACAAAATCCGGCCAAAAAATACCTGTGGCCTTCTCTGGTTCAGTTATGAGAGAGACTCATCCTAGCCTTGATGGAGAAGCATATGAAGCAGGCGTTGAGTTGGAGACGGACCTACAGAGAAAGATTGTTGGTATTGTTGGTATAGCCAGAGATATGCGCGATATACGGAATATGCAGGCAATGTTAGTTCAATCCGAGAAACTTTCCAGCCTGGGCCAATTGGGGGCTGGCATTGCCCATGAATTGAACAGCCCTTTAACCGGTCTTTTAATGTTAATTAGATCTTATAAGAAGGAAAAAGATCCAAATACTGAAGAATACCAAGACTTGAAAGAAATGCAAGAAGCCTGCGAACATATGGCAAAGATTATTAGAGATTTGAACGACTTCACCAGGGTATCTACTGAAGATATGGTAGAGTTAAATTGCAATGAAGTTATAGAAACCACTTTGGGATTTTCCGCTCATGAACTCAATAAAAAGGGCATCAGGTTAGAAAAAATATTTGACGAAAATATTCCTTTGGTACGAGGTAATAAGAGCCAATTACAACAAGTAGTTATTAATATGATAACTAACGCCGGAGATGCGATTTCAGGTAAAGGCATATTTAAGATTACCACCAGAAGTGTCACTACAGACAACGGAACATTTGTACAAATGATATTTTCTGATACTGGTTGTGGGATAAGTAACGACATGCTGGGTAATATTTTCGACCCATTCTTTACAACCAAGAGACCGGGTCGGGGCATAGGATTGGGATTATCAATAACATATACAATCATTAAAAATCACAATGGAGAAATCCTGGTAGATAGCGAGCCTGGCCGAGGAACTGAATTTACAATTATATTACCAGCCGCATAATGGAGAGAAGGTATTATGACTACAGGAAAGATATTAATCGTAGATGACGAAAAAATAATTTTAACGGCTTTTGGACGGGAACTGGAGAAAGCAGGTCATATAGTATTCAGAGCGATCACCAGCCGGGAAGCAATTGATATAGCGCGGAAGGAAAGATTGGATATCATCTTCACGGATCTAGTGATGCCGGATTTCAATGGGGTAGAGATATGTAAAATAATTAAAGAGATACAACCCAAAGTTGAGATAGTCCTTATCTCCGGCTATCTTAAAGAGGGGATTAAATACCAGATTGATTTTATCAAGGCAGGGGGGCGCGAGGAATGGTTGCGAAAGCCATTGTTGGAAAATGAACTGATAGAGGTGGCGGAAAAAATATTGACAGAAAGAGGAAAAGAGAATTAAACAGGGAAGATATAATATGGATTATGGGATTGGAGTATGATTCTTTAAAAGGGGAGGATCTCTGATGGCTAAAGGAAAAATATTGATAATAGATGATGAGAAAATCATTTGCACCGCATTTGAAAGAATACTGGTAAAAAGAGGATATGAGGTAGATAGCTGCTTCTCATCTGAAACGGCGATTGAGAAAATAAAATCAAAAGAATACGATATTATCTTTGTGGATTTTGTTTTGCCCGGTATAGATGGTATTCAGACCTGTAAAATCATAAAAGAGATAAGCCCCGATTCAGTACCGGTCTGCATGACCGGGGCATTGGATACCGACCCTATCTATAAAGAGCTTGAGTTTGTTAACGCGGGGGGCAAGACATACTATCTATACAAACCCTTCCTCGATAACGAAATTATACAGGTAACCGAGAAACTATTTTCAGAAAGAGAAAAAGCGGACTAAGACTGATCGAGATGGAAGCTGCCTACAGCGGATTTGTAATCATTCTTCCGGATGATTGGATGAATCATATAAAGCTGGCTTTGAATTTGTTTAGCTTGCAGCGGCATTGAGATTTCCCGGCGGTCGGAATGGTACATTTTGAACCGGAAGGAGGGGTATACCCGGCGGTCGGAATGGCCCCTTTTGGTTCAGAACTCAGTTCTCGGGCAACATGGCAAAAAAGAACCAAAATCGTGCTTAACTATCAAGAATCGAGGTGTGACCCTGTCTTTCTACTCCCTATGCGTCAAACTTAGCATTTGGGGTGTGACCCTGATTTTTTTATCTGAATTATTAACCTTTTCTCTTTTTGCCAAGCAATCTCAGAGCTGTAGTCACGGTAGCAACGATTGCAGCACCAACCAATCCGATAGTCCCTTTCTGCACCTGACGGCTGGAGGCTTTCCCCGTGACACAGTATGTCGCCATGTGTTCACAGTTATTTGTTACCAGAGAGTAATCCTCCTCATTCAAAAGTCGGTTGGCCAGTCTGACGGTTTCTTCCATCGGTAACCGCTCTTTATAATCTCTATGCCGAAGCTTACCTCCCCGGAGAAATTCATCCATGCTGGTCTTTTGCACTACCGGATTATTTTTCTTCTCTTTATGAAGACCTTTGTAATGGATAACTCTGTCTTTGCCGACATAAATGCCATGGTGAGAATGAAGCCGCCGACGTACATACACATGGTCTCCCGGCAATAATTCTTTTTTGGTTAACGTCATCTGATTTTTCCGTGGTTAAAAATATTCATCTCTGAATATAGGCGCCTGAATCTTTAGATCGATAGTCACCTCCTTTGGGGGAAAACTAATTCCGGGCAGAAAAAAAGCCCCGGTTTTCGACAAGAAAACCGGGGCTCCTTTTTCAACGGGGACTTATGCTTGCTTGATCACGTTGACGGCTTGTTGGCCCTTAGGTCCGGCGGTGATTTCGAACTCTACACTCTCACCCTCACTTAAGGTCTTGAAGCCATCGCCCTGGATCTCGCTATGATGTACGAAAACATCCTCACCGTTCTCCGGGGATATGAATCCAAAACCCTTGTTGTCATTGAACCACTTGACTGTTCCTGTAGTCATTATGATTAACTCCTTTATAAATATATTGGGGGGATCTGTCGAGAGTCATTCTCCCGAATAAATTTCAAATCACTCCCCGGCCCGATTCAAAAAAAAGTCGCGAATGCCAGTAAAGCACTCTCGACCTTTTAGTTTATATTTCCTAAAAAATGAATCAGGGCTCACGAATTAAAATCATTCTAGTACTCCATGTTAATAAGTCAAGAAATATCTACTTCATTAATTTTATTCGTTCCGAAAGTTTCAAATCCTTGCCATTGCTGCATCACCCCTCTTCATTATCAAAGCATCCCGAACAACTTAACGGTGAATAGATTGCTCTACCTCGGTAAGCTTTCAGTAAACCCCGTCCTCTCGTAGCGGCTGCCTTTAGGCTGCCACCCGATGGCGACCTGAAGGTCGCCTCTACGAGCACGGGGCAACGGGGTTTACTGAAACCTTACCTACCTTGTCACCGGAACATCCCAGTGGGCATCAAAGGAAGCCTTAACAATAAGTTCAGTGGCAGCCCGTCAGGGCTGTCCACTGGAACGCCTTGTTATACGCAACATGACTTTATTCACGATATAGATTTTTCTTAGCAGTCTTTATAAACTTACCAAAATCCTTGTCCTTTTTTCGCTTTTTAGCATAGGACATCAGATTAAACTCAGACTCCTTTTTCAACTTAATGAAATTGTTATAGTGTTCGGAATCAATTTCACCGGTTTCCAGCGCCTTGAGAACAGCGCAGTTTGGCTCATTGGTATGTGTGCAGTTTCTGAAATGGCACTGCGATGCAAGCTCAACAATATCTGAAAAATTAGCTTCCATTCCACCATTTGAGCTAAGGATTCCAACTTCCCGCATACCTGGGTTGTCTATGACCATCGCACCATTCTCAAGAATT
>Ga0222657_1000970_pt1 | contig 11656 bp, 5 predicted proteins | sample AntAcemetagen474_FD_179858 | JGI IMG/M metagenome (GOLD analysis project Ga0222657, IMG submission 179858) | Saline water microbial communities from Ace Lake, Antarctica - #474 | ecosystem: Environmental > Aquatic > Non-marine Saline and Alkaline > Saline | place: Antarctica: Ace Lake | collected... | reverse complement strand
ATAAACCAGGCTTTCCCCACCATTGGGATACTCGAGCCAGAGATATGAATTTGAAGTAGGATCCATAATGATAGTTCCGCTCATAGAATGAGGAGCAGCACCTGTTCCATCCCCCTCTATGTACCAGCCGATTTCAACCTGCTGGGTTTGACTTGCCTCGATAGTTACATTCACATTAAAAGAATGTGCGCCAACAGATGAAATTGTTTGTCCGTTTCCAAATCCCCAACTTACTTCCACACCGTTACCGGTTTCATTATTGTAGTTTAATGTTTCGAGAGCGCTTGCACTATTAACATAAAATCCATCTGGCATATCCAATCTTACTCCGTAAACAGGTTCACCATCGGGACTGTTATGATAAAGATAATAAAGTAGATTCATCGGCATTATAGGAATATAACCATTTGAACCTCGAATTATCTGGTCATTTTCGATGCTTCTTCTGCCTTCTGGATTTCTTTCAAAGAAATGACTGATCTCAATTTCATAAGTTAATTCAGTACCAGGTCCGCCATTATTCGTTAAGAAAATATTTTCCACAATAGTTGTATCAGAAGGGATAGAGACATTCAAATATTCCGGAATCACAGAAAGATAGGGTATGCTTAAACCCTCATTAATAGTAAATAATATAGCAGTTTCATCTTCAAGAAGCCTGGCTGTTGGGTCATAGATATTGGCAAATGTCATCAGCAGTCCGCTGTCTTGCATTTCATTTTCTATTCCCACAGTAGCATAATTTTCGTTTTGATCGACATTGTTTACTTCTTGATATTGGAAAAGAATCTCACCGTCACCTGTTGGAGTGGGATAATAAAGAGGGTCATACAAAATCACTTGAAATGTTTCATGATAATTTGTGTTGAATGAGTTTTGAAAATCTAACCACTCGATAATGCAATAGTGATTATCTTCATCATAATAACCATACATCTGACCATTTTTCAGATCATCCCAGAAAGGTGCGATCATAGCATCCGGACCAATCCCGGAAGGTATGTTCCTATTCCTGTGAAATACTAGGTCTGTTTCACCCATTGATAAATATCCATTAGAGTTCACAGAAATCGTATTGTAGTAATATCCAAAATATTTGAAAGTAAATGGTAAACACAAGATTTTTGTATATCCATCAACAGTAGTATGATCTGCACCAATTAAAAAACCATCACCTCCAAGCTGAGGTGCGATTTCTATCCAGTTGTAAACCGGTGATTGAAAATTACCAATATCATCGCTTTCAATGGCATAATAACCGTATTCGGAAAAAGTAGGTGAGTTCTGATCTATGTTCCCAATCGGAATTGTGAAAATGAGTTCTTGCTGGAAATTTCCGTTATGGGAAATCTCCAGCATATACTTGGCAAGCTCACCGGTGATAACATCGTTTACGCTGACCTGGAATGGACTTGAATTCATTCCGGTTCCATTCACAGAAATATTGAAATAAGAACCATTAGAAATGATAACTTCTGTTTTTTCATTTAAACTTACCAGATGCACATCAAATTCTCCTGTTTCAAGATTTCCATAATTCAAGAGTTCAATATTTACATCTGCAGTTTCGTTCTGGATCAGGCAACCGCTTGCATTATCAACTATAAACTGCGATAAGGAGAGTTCAGGCGATGTTATTTCCACTGGAATGATAAAACTCTGGTCTTCAAATGTCGAGCTTACATTCACAAAAAGACTTGAAAGATAATCGTTTTTCCATTCATTGCCAATCTGGAACTGGAATTCTGCAAAGAAAATATCACCGGCAGCAATATTGGTTGCGATAATTGCTCCTGAAATCACTTCCAGGTAAATATCTTCGGAAGTTAATGAAATAGAAACGTTTGTCACTGCTATGTTGCTCATATTTTGGATCGAAATTTCCAGATTTACCAATTGACCGGAAACTGTTTCTTCAATAAAAGAAAAATCTACTAAACTCAAGATATCGTCTTCATATACAAACAAATTTTCAGTTTTAGGAACATAACCATATTTGGATGCAGTTACTTCATATTCTCCAATTGGTAGATTCAAGAAAATTTGTGCTTCTCCGGAAAGGTCTGTTGTTCCGGTAACAATTAAACTGTCATCGTTTGTAACAGCTATTATAAAATCAGAATTATCTGAAGTTAAAGTATTCACCTGAACTTGCAGGTAATTCGAGCCCAAGATCATTTCGTCATCGTAAGTAAGAGTAACATTTTTTGGAATATCGGTCCAAACTGCCAGTCCCGGGTCTCCAAGCAAATTATAAACATAAAAATAGAATCTATCAGAATTAGTAGGTCCACCCCAACCATGGCAATAAGGGTAGTTATTATAAAGTTCCATTTTCCCACGGAGCAACATTTCGCTACATCGGAAAAGATTTTCCCTGGTTATTCCCTGGTAAATACCCAAATCATTAGCATTGTTCCAGCCTGTTTTTGTGTCATGTTCGCTGGGTCCGATAAAACCGATTGCACCCTTTGGTTCGGAAGGATAACCTGCATTTAACCAAGTTTCACCAAAACAAGAAGGATAACCGCCCACAGCAAAATTACCACCACCGCAAGTCATACTTGTAATCATGGGCAGCATAAAACCATTGGTTAAGTTTTGAATATCCTCAATTTCAAACATGGCGCCACTTGGCCAGGATGCCCAATAAGCTGGTGAACCCGCTCCTCTGAAATTTATAAGAGTATATCCGCCATTTATCATTTGACCGAGCAGACTTGCTCCACTCTGCCAGGGATTGATAAACGTATCAACAACTGTATAGGAGAAATCTAATAATTTTTGCCGGGCTGCCATTAAAGTTTCGCGTTGAGAATACCACCCGCCATTTATACCAACAATACCCACCATTAAAGCTTCAGTAAACCAGTTTTCGTCCAAATAAGGATTGCCTTCATAATTTGTAATTTTACTGACAATAGTTTGAAGTTGAAATTGGTTTTGTACGGATAATCTTCCGATCATAATATCCGGAAAATAATCATCACCTTCCAATAATGTATATGTGTGGTCTGTTACATTCACCGGTGATATCCCACTGCCATAGTTTATGTAATTTGAAGGCACAACAATATTCCCGCTAACATCACCCACCAGAACTACAAATTCCGGTGGAACTTCCCAATTGTCATACGCATTTTGGAGATAGTTTAGAATACTCGTGTTTGAGTTTCCTGTTTCGGAAATGGGAGCAAACCTGGTTTTAAATCCTAATTTTTCCTTCCAGCGAAGTAAAGGTTGTAAATTTGTTTCGCAGTTATCCGGTGCGATAAACAGATAGAGTCCATCTCCTACAGACCTTTTATCTTCAGCTCCTAAAATATTTTCTTTTACGATCTTACTGAAAGATCTGGAAAAGGTTGTTTTCACTTTTGTGATAGAATTTTTATTTATGGAAAAATCTATTTCTAATTCTGCCTGAATATTTTTAATGATTCTAATCTTATTTAAAGCAGGATTGTATTGAATAGGTGAAATTGTGATTTGAGAGAATCTGAAGCCGCTCATAATATTTGGCTCGGATATTTTTATAATTTCCTTTGGAAGCCATTCGTTTTTTTGATAGAAAGCTTTATTGGGCAATAAATTATCTTCCCAGCCAGTAGGCACGATTTTTTTATCTAAAGTTTGTTCATCAAATCCAAAAGTAAGATTGTTTATTACAAAATTTCCATTATCCGGCAAGCTCACATATTTGGAGCAAAAGGGGATTTCTGCTTCACCGATTTTTCCGCCATTGGTGCATTGAGCAATTATCAGTTGATAAAAATTCTCTTCTGCAATTGTTTTGATGATGAACTCTTGGATTTCGAAATCTCCTGATATTTCGATTAAATTGTTTTCATAAGCTATTTCCAGTCCATTAATCCCAATAGATAAAACTAACAGAATCCATAACAAAGTCATTTTTTTCATTAAATTCTCCGAATTATTTTTCAAAAAAAGTCTTCTTCATAATTCATAACATCGCTATTTAAAACAGGTTACATTTCCTTATTCAAATAGTTTTTCAAATTTTCTAACATTTTCCACCTCATCCCGACCTTCTCCTATCGAGGAGAAGGAGAAATTCCTCTCCTTTCAGGAGAGGACTGAGGTGAGGTTAGAAAACACTCTATTCTGCAGAACTCATTTTTTTAAACTAAAATTTCAAAGTAAAGCAGGTTTCTTCATCAGTTCTGGAACTCACTGATATTGTACCTCCGTGCAGCTTCACAATTTGCCGCGATAAACTGAGCCCAATTCCGGAACCTTTGGAACTTGTTGTAAAAAACGGCACGAAAATCTTATCTAAAGCTTCTTTCGAAATTCCCAGGCCATTATCAATAACCTGAATGATCGACTTTCCCTGTTTACTTAAAAAGGCTTTCATTCCTATCTTTCCGTCTTCAATATTTTCCAGAGCACGGATGGAATTTTTTATCAAATTTATGAGAACTTGTTCGATTAATTCTTCATCAACAGAGAGTATGAGATCGTAAGGTTCAACCGAACAGGTGAAAATAATATTATTTGCAGCGATATTTTTTTCCATTAAAGTTTGGATATTATTGAAGATGTTTTGCACAGAGATAATCTTGAAATTGGGCTTGGGAATGCGAGTCAGATTTCTATATGATTCCACGAAATGCATTAATCCCACACTTCTTTTGTGAATAGTGAGAATGGCATTCTGGATATCATCGATAGTTTCAATTTTATCCGGATTTTCTTGAGCAACACAGTTTTTTATCTCTTTTATCATCAGGTTCACAGTGGAAGAAAGCGAGGAAATGGGAGTGATGGAATTCATGATTTCATGAGTGAGAACACGAATAAGTTTCTGCCAGGCTTCCATCTCTTTTTCTTCCAATTCGTGTTGAATATTTTGAATTGAAACAAGAGTGATAATATGATTGCGGACTTTGAATTCCGTCGTATAAATCGATAATTCCAGCAGTTCCTCTTCGATCGGAACCTTAACTAACGCCTTTTCGTTAGACTTCAGCGTAAGAAGCACATTCACAAGTTCTTTACTGAATTTCTCTAAGAAAAGAATGTTTTTCAGGTTGTTGATTCTGAATAATTTCTTAGCGGCATTATTGATTATTTCTACTTTCCCGTTTTTTCTAAAAGCAATCAAACTTGTGCCAATATGCTGTGTAACATTATGCAGATAATGAAAATGTTCTTCCTTTTCTGAACGAATTTTCTGAAAATCTTTGATAACTTCATTAAAAGAATTTTTTAGTAAATCAAAAGAAGAACCCAATCCTTCAACCTGGAACGAACGAGCGAAATCCGCATACCTGATCGCTTCCAGGAAATGAGTTAAATAACGATTGGTTTTTTCAATATAATGAATCAAAAGATAAATTTGATAAATAATAATTACTCCAACCAGAATAGAACTGATATGAAAACCCAGATTGAAGATAAGATGAAAAAGAACTAAAATTGTCAGAGCTAAAAGTGCTACTCTAACAATGCAATTTACACGGAAATTTTTATAGACCATATTTTTCCAACCTTCGGTATAACGAGGTACGCGTTAAACCTAATTCTTTTGCAGCTTGACTGATGTTACCTTTGTTTTTTCGCAGAGCTTTCTGGATTACATTGTTCTCAATATCGTCCAGATTATATGAATCGAGTGTGAGTTCATCACCTTTTTCATCGGTTGAGGTTAAGATGAAATCCGATGCTTGCAGGATATCCGAATCGCACATTATAATCGTTCTTTCTATTGTGTGTTGAAGCTCTCTGATATTTCCGAACCATTTACATTTTTCTAATTTTTTGAGAGCCGCTGAACTGATTTTTTTAACTTTTTTATTGTATTTCTTCGTGAAGATTTTCAGGAAATGCTTTGCTAAAGGTTGGATGTCCTGAATTCTTTCTCGGAGCGGAGGAAGATGAATTTCAACAGTGTTTATTCTGTAGAGTAGATCCTGCCGGAATTTATTTTCTGTTGCTAATTGATAAAGTGGCAGATTAGTGGCACAAATCAAGCGAACATTCACTGAACGGGATTTGTTTGAACCAACCCGCACAACTTCCTTTTTCTCGATCACAGAAAGTAGTTTTGCCTGAAGGGGTAGAGATAAATTGCCTATTTCATCCAGGAATAGAGTTCCGTCTGAAGCCACTTCAAAACGACCCGGTCTGTCTTTTTTTGCGTCCGTAAAAGCTCCTCTCACATGACCAAAAAGTTCACTTTCGAACAGAGTTTCGCTGATTGCACCCATATCTATGCCCAGAAAAACCTCATCCTCTCTATTGGAATTGCGGTGTAATGCTCTGGCAACAAGCTCTTTACCTGTTCCGTTCTCACCTAAGATCAGAACATTTGCATCGGTTTTGGCAACTTTTTCAATTGTGGTAAAAACATTTTGCATTTCAGGAGAATTACCGATGAAATCATGAAAAGGCTGATCCAGTTTTGCACTAAGCACTTTTTGTTTAATTCGCAGATTGTCTGCTTCTAATTTTGATTTTCTGAGTCTGATTGCAGATAGGATTGTGGCGAGGAATTTTTCATTTTGCCAGGGTTTTTGCACGAAATCAGTAGCTCCGGTTTTGATAGCTTTTACTGCTCGTTCCACATCCGCATAAGCTGTAATGAAAATGACAACAGCCAGCGGATCGATTTCCAGGATCTTCTCTAACCAATGATAACCCTCTTGTCCGGTAATTACATCTTCAGTGAAATTCATATCGAGAAGGATAATATCAAAAGTTTCGTTCTTCATTAAAGTCGGGATTTTTTGCGGATTGTTTTCCGTATGAACCAGTTCAACGTGCTCTTTTAAGAGTAGTTTTAAAGAAAATAAAATGTCTTCATTATCATCAACAATTAGCACTTTTCCAATTTTTTCCATGATACCACCTACATATTTTTTTGATTGTTCCCAACCAGCTAATACAAATTAGGAATAAGATAAAACTTTTTTGAAAATATTCCAATAAGCGTCAATAAATAAATGAATAAAATGTTCGCAGGCGGACACCGGATGTTACATTATCGCACACTTCCGGCAAGATAATGAGAAGCATAACTATTTAATTTGCAACAGAATACGAGGCTGGCACATTTATTGCATAAATCAATGCGGAAGATTTGAAAGATTTCTACTCGTTTCTTTCTTCTGCCTGGGAACAAGGAAAAGATGGACAACTCCGTTCATTTCCAAACTTTTTACCTGTTGCATAATTAATTTGTTTGGGAATGTAATTCAGGAAGGAATGTGAAATGAGAATAAAGATTTTTTGGGGGAGAGATGGATCGAATAATTGAGAAAAAAAAATGGACAGTTAAAAGAATTTTCTGGTTCAGTTTTATCGGTATTATAGCAATTCTAATTATTTATAATATTTTTTGGGGAGATAGAAGTTCCAAACTGAATGTAAGAACAGAGAGAATTACAATCGCAGAAATTAAGGAAGATTTTTTCCAGGATTACATTACCATCACAGGTACGGTTTTTCCCATCAGGACGGTATTTCTGGATGCAATAGAAGGCGGACGGGTAGAGGAAATTTATATTGAAGCAGGAAGCATGGTTGAAGAAGGAGATGTAATCTTAAAACTCAGCAATACAAATTTGCATCTCAGCATTATGAATAGAGAGGCAAGCCTGGCAGAACAAATGAACAATCTTCGCAACACACGCCTATTGATGGAACAAAACAAGCTGGGTTTGAGGAGACAACTTCTGGAACTTGATTACAGTCTTAGTATTCAAGAAAGAGAATATGAAAATAAAAAAGATCTTTATGAAAAGAACTTTATTTCCGATAAAGAATTTACGGATATTAAAGAAAGATATGAATATTTAATGGATTCTCGTGAGCTTGTAATTGAGAATCAAAAGCAAGATTCACTTTTCAGAGCAGTTCAAATAAAACAGCTGGAAGAATCAGTGGAGAGAATGGAAGAAAATCTTATTTTAGTCAGACAAAAATTAGATAATCTTAATGTTAAAGCTTTGGTTAGCGGAGAGCTGGCTTTTGTAAATGCAGAAATTGGCGAGGCAAAATCTGCCGGGGAACGCCTTGGTCAGATTAATGTTCTGGATTCCTATAAAATTCAGGCAAACATTGACGAACACTATATTTCTCGCGTAAATGTTAATTTGCCGGGAGAATTTGTTTTTACAAATGAAACATACAAACTGAAGACTACAAAGATTTATCCTGAAGTGCGAAACGGCAGATTTTCTATAGATTTGGAGTTTGCAGATAATTACCCTCAGAATATAAGAATAGGTCAAACCTTCAGGGTAAAGCTGGAATTAGGGCAGTCAAAAGTTGCTCTTCTTATTCCTCGCGGTGGATTCTTCCAGAGTACTGGTGGGCAATGGATCTATGTACTGGATGATACTGAAAGTTTTGCTGAAAAACGTGACATCAGGCTGGGAAGTATGAATCCGAGATATATTGAGGTTCTGGAAGGTTTGGAAGCTGGAGAAAAAGTTGTTATTTCCAGTTATGATAATTTAGGTGATGTTGATAAATTGATTTTAAAGGATTAAATTATTAAGCAACAATGGAGCGTGCTCTCTTTTTACTTTGGAAAGATTGGTGGATATGGAAAAAATAATTAAAAAATTAGGTTTGATTTCTGGTGGTAAAATTCTCGATGTAGCTTCTGGACGAGGAGAGTTTATTGGTATTTTGATGCAGGTCCTGAAAGATTATGAAAAATTCATCGGAATAGATTTTTCCGATAAAACAGTGAAATTCTCTCAAAAACATTTCAAAGATAAACCGGTTGAGATCATTAAAATGAATGCAGAAAATATGAGTTTTGCAGATGCTTCATTTGATGTTGTAGGCATTCAAAACTCATTGCATCATATGCTGAAATTGGATAAAGTTTTGAATGAGATGAAACGAGTCTTGAAACCAGGAGGTTATTTCCTGATTTGTGAAATGCACTGTGAAGAAGGTCAGACACCAGCACAGCAAAACCATATAAAAATTCATCATTGGTGTGCGGAAATAGACACAATCTTAAGTATTCCTCATAAAAAAACATTCAAAAGAGAGCAGATAAAAAAGATTGTAGAAAATTTAGGTTTGACCAAGTTGCATACATTTGAATATTCTTACCCAATGGAAAATCCTAAAGACGAAGAATTCATAGAGCGACTGAAGAAAACGATAACTTCTTACGTGGAGCGAATAAGGGACCATGAGGATTATGAGAGGTTGAAAGCAAAAGGGGAAGAACTGAAAAAGAGTTTGAAAACTTTTGGTTATGCACCGGCAGCTACACTTTTTTTCATTGGGAATAAATAAGGTGATGTTTTCATCTTTCAAAGAAGCAAAAGCTTCATAAATTATTTCCTTCCGAATCGGAAGGAGAACAAAAAATAAACAACTTAGCAAGTTGTTCAACAAACGAGGAGAAAAAATGGCTGAAAAGAAACAAATTAAGATTTTTGCAAAAGTTCTTTTTGATGGAAAAAAGAAACTTGAAAACAGGACAATTATTATTGAAGGGAAAGAAATCGTAGAAATATCTTCTAAGAAAATGAAAGCGGATTTTGAAGGTTTTGTAACTCCTGCTTTTATTGATCCGCATTCGCACATTGGGTTGGATAGAGAAGGTGAACCCTGGCAGGAAAGTGAAGTTAATGATATTATCAACCAGATCCGACCTTTGAATGATCCTTTGAACAGTATTTATTTTGATGACAGAGCGTTTGTAGATGCAGTAGATTTTGGAGTTTTGTATAGTTGTGTTGTGCCCGGAAGTGGAAATTTGATCGGCGGACAGGCAAAAATTATCCGGAATTTTGCCAAAAATAGAGATGAAGCTTTCTTTAAAGATTATGGATTTAAGATGGCTCTTGGCTACAATCCGCGCTCTACCCAGGAATGGAAAGGTGAACGCTCCAATACAAGAATGGGAATTTACGCTCTATTGGAAAAGAAATTTGATGACTTGCTGATTAAGAAAGAAAAAGTCGAACTATCTAAAGAAAAGAAAATAATAGAGCTGAATAAAAAGAAGAAAGATAAAAAGCTGACGAAAAAAGAGTTTGAAACTGAAAAGAAAATTATCGAAAGAGAGTTGGAACTGGAATTCACTTCTGAGGAAAATGCCATTCTGGAACTTCTTTCCGGTAAGAAAGTGGCCAAAGTTCATGTTCACAAAGATGACGATGTTCTATATCTCATCAAGCTTGTAAAAAAGTATAACCTGAATGTAACTGCAGATCACACTGGAGATGTATTCAATAAAAACATATTTGATGAACTGGGGAAAAACAAGATTCCTGTTGTTTACGGACCGCTCGGCTCTTTGGGCTATAAAGTGGAATTGAAACATGCGTATTACCAGAATGCAAAATTGCTGATGGAGTCCAAGGCTTTTTATGGTTTGATGACAGACCATCCGGTGATTCACACAATTGCTCTCAGAGACAGTTTGAAATTCTTCCTGATTCAAGGAATGAGCGAAGAAGATGCCATTTCTCTTATAACTTATAAAAATGCTAAATTACTTGGCATTGATAATGTTTTGGGAACCATAGAAAAAGGCAAACTGGCGAGTCTGGTCGTATGGGATAAAAATCCTTTGAATTTAGCTGCATTTCCAACGTTAGTGGTTGGGGAAGGAAAGGTTTTAAGGAAAAGATAGATTTTTCCTCAAGTATTTAGCTTCCTCTTCGCGATTGGAGATTATTCTGTAAGGTCCAATAAATACTAATTTTGCTTGATGTAGTAAATGAGTGCTGCAAAATAAAGTGTTTTTCTCATCACCTCAATCCTCTCCTCTTATCAGTGTTCATCCATTAAATCTGTGTCATCCGTGTTCTATTATTCCCAATTAACCAGTTCAACTAATTCAACCAGTTCACCAATTTATCAGCTAAATCGCTTCTAAAATATGAAAGCAAAAAGCAAAAAGCAAAAAGGAAAATGGAAACACCGAATAACACCAAAAAAAATCAGGAATCTTTTCCTCTTATCAGTGTTCATCCATTAAATCTGTGTCATCCGTGTTCTATTATTCCCAATTAACCAGTTCAACTAATTCAACCAGTTCACCATTTTATCAGCTTAATCGCTTCCGTTTTGAATTGAATATTGAATATTGAAAATTGAATAATTAAACACCGATAAACATTGAAATTAAAATTGCAGAAACCTTCTTTTTCCCCAAATTAACCAATACAACAATCAACTGTCTCAACCTGTCGCGGCGTAGTGAAACGAAGACGGATCAGCTAAATCGCTTCTAAGTTCTGTAATGGATGAATCTAACATTTTGGCAGAGGGAACTGTCGGAATGTCTCAATCAGCTAAATCGCTTCTAACATCTGTAATGGATTCGCTTCCGAAAGCAATCAGTAAAAGTATCGCTGCAGTCTCAATCAGCTAAATCGCTTCTAAGTTCTGTAATGTTTACTATTATTTTCGCAAACGTAGACGAAATATTTACCGGTGAAAAAGGTCTCAATCAGCTTAATCGCTTCCGTTTTGAATTGAATATTGAATATTGAAAATTGAATAATTAAACACCGATAAACATTGAAATTAAAATTGCAGAAACCTTCTTTTTCCCCAAATTAACCAATACAACAATCAACTGTCTCAACCTGTCGCGGCGTAGTGAAACGAAGACGGATCAGCTTAATCGCTTCTAACTTCTGTAATTGGA
>Ga0222657_1000967_pt1 | contig 11675 bp, 12 predicted proteins | sample AntAcemetagen474_FD_179858 | JGI IMG/M metagenome (GOLD analysis project Ga0222657, IMG submission 179858) | Saline water microbial communities from Ace Lake, Antarctica - #474 | ecosystem: Environmental > Aquatic > Non-marine Saline and Alkaline > Saline | place: Antarctica: Ace Lake... | reverse complement strand
AATCTACTGATAAATATAATTTTATAAAACAGAGTTTTAAAACAATTCACATTCCTAAACAGGACAGGCTGTGTGAAAATTAAATATTTGCTAATTTACAGAACTCAAATTAGTCTCCTCAATTCGAGATCGTTCATTAGGAGTGAAATATCGAGTTCTCTTTTCCGTCACGGAGTGACGGGCTGCTGTTTTCACACAGAGTTTAGGAACGAGCGGGATTTATCATATTTTATCTGACTTCATCTGCGTCTATTTCTTTGCAAAGAAAACTATCTTAAGCAAGTTCTTATACTTGATACACTCGAAAAAATCCTTTACAAAGAAAAGCTGGATTTATGATTTGTCCAAATTTTAAAAAGGAGGAGTTCATGGCACTGAACCCGGAAGCCAAGAAGGCGATCATGGTAGAGTTTAAACTCCATGATTCTGACACTGGATCACCAGAGGTCCAAGTTGCACTGCTTACGCAAAGAATTAAAGATATTACCGAACATCTTAAGATTCACAAAAAAGATTTTCACTCAAGAAGAGGTCTGCTGAAGCTGATTGGTCAAAGACGAAGATTGCTTGATTACATTCAGCGGAAAGACATCAAGCGTTACAGGAAGTTGATTAAAGAACTTGGATTGAGAAAATAGATTATATTGCGAAGACTGCCTTCGCAATATTTTTCGTTTTGGATGGGATCTTGAGCAATATGCTAAACTCAATTCAACCTGGTTTTAGTCTATTGCTTTTTATTCCCGCCAAAATTTATATCAAAACAAAGGAATTAACTTTTGAAAAATTTAACAAATTATTCTAAAAAAAGGGGAGTAAATGAACAATTTTGACATTAAGAAAAAAACAATTGAAATTGCCGGCAGACAGTTAACAATCGAAACTGGCAGAATGGCTAAACAGGCCAATGGTGCAGTTTTTGTAACTTATGGAGAAACAAGTATTCTGGTTACAGCTACTGCAGCTAAAGAAGCTAGGGAAGGAATTGATTTCTTTCCATTAACCGTAGATTTTATAGAAAAAATGTATGCTTCCGGTAAAATCCCGGGCGGATTTTTTAAACGAGAAGCAAGACCAACAACAGATGCAACCTTGAACGCCCGTTTGATCGACCGAACTCTCAGACCACTTTTTCCGAAAGGATTCAGAAATTCTATTCATGTGGTGATTACAGTTTTATCTTATGATGGTAAAAATCCTCCGGGGAATCTGGGTATTTTAGCAGCTTCGGCTGCTCTATCAATTTCTGATATTCCATTTAGCGGACCTATTGCAGGAGCTAAAGTTGGAATTATCAATGATGAAATCGTGATAAATCCTGATACTGAACAGCTAAAACAAACTCAACTCGATTTGGATGTTGCCGGAACCGAAAGCTCCATTGTTATGATCGAAGCGGGAGCAAATGAAGTTACTGAAGAAAAGGTGATGGACGCAATCTATCAGGGACATGAGACAATCAAAAAAATCGTTGAATTCCAGAAAGAACTCATTTCCGAAGCTGGAAAAGAAAAGATGGAAGTAACTCTCGATATCACACCTGAAGACATTTTATCTAAGATTGAAAAAGAATTTGGAAAATCAATTGAAAAAGCTGCAAATATTCAGGGTAAACTTGAACGTTATGAAGCAGTGGAAAAGCTCAAAGAAAAAATCCTGACAAAGTTTTCGGAGGAAATTGGAGAAGAAACTTTCGGAGATTTAGAAAGATATTATAAGAATGCTTTTGAAGAAGTTTTCACGAAATTTGTCCGTCAGGCAATACTCTTCAATAATCATCGCGTGGATGGCAGGGGAATGGATGATATTCGCGAGATAACTTGTGAAATCGATGTTCTACCTCGAGTGCACGGTTCTGCACTTTTCACACGTGGAGAAACACAATCTCTGGGAACAGTAACTTTAGGCACTGGCAGAGATGAGCAAATTATCGATGGCTTGGAAGAGGAGTATAAAAAACCATATTTTCTTCATTATAATTTTCCACCGTTCAGCGTGGGAGAAGCTGGTTTCATGCGAGGTCCCGGTCGTCGCGAGCTTGGTCACGGAGCACTTGCAGAACGTGCTCTGCTGCCGATGATACCTTCTAAAGATGATTTCCCATACACTGTTCGTATCGTATCTGAAATCCTGGAATCCAATGGTTCTTCCTCGATGGCTACAGTTTGTAGCGGTACACTTGCTATGATGGCTGGTGGTATTCCCATCAAAAAACCAGTTGCCGGAATTGCAAATGGTTTAATTATGGAAGGTGATAAATTCGTTGTTCTCTCAGATATTATGGGATTGGAAGACCATCTTGGTGATATGGATTTCAAAGTTACCGGAACAAAAGATGGAATAACGGCAATGCAGATGGACATCAAAATTGAAGGCATTACAAAAGAAATAATGAAGATTGCTTTGGAAAAAGCAAAAATAGCGCGGTTTTTTATTTTAGATAAAATCATCGAAGCAATTCCGGAACCCAGAAAAGAACTCGCTGAAACAGCTCCCAGAATTGAATCATTCAAAGTCAATCCGAGCAAGATCGGTGAAATTATCGGTCCTAGCGGAAAAATGATAAAACATATCATTGAAATTTCCGGAGCTGAAATCGAAATCAAGGATGATGGCACTATTTTCATATCTTCACCAGATAAGCAATCCATAGAAAAAGCCAGAAAATTCATAAACGATATTTGCGCAGAACCGGTTATGAATCAAATTTATGAAGGAACAGTTACCCGCATCGAACCTTTTGGAGCTTTTGTGAAATTCATGAGCGGAACAAAAGACGGGCTCGTTCATATCTCTCAGCTTCATACTTCCAGGATCAATAGAGTTGAAGATATTGTGAAGATCGGAGATATTGTGAAGGTGAAATTTATTGGATTAGATCGCGGTAAGATCAAGGTTTCGATGAAAGGAGTGGATGGTAATCCTACTCCCAAACCAGGTTCTGCACAAACACAAAGTAGCTACAAAAAATATGATAATCGAGACAGTAGAGATAATCGTCATAATAGATATGATAAAAAAAGATATTAAGAGGAAAAACAAATGAATCTCATCGAAAAAATCCAAAACAAAACAGCAGTTATCGGAGTTGTCGGTTTGGGTTATGTTGGCTTGCCAATGGCTGTAACCGTAGCCAGAAAGGGATTCAAAGTTATTGGTGTGGATGTGAGTGAATATGCTGTTACTCATGTAAATGCGGGTGATAATTACATTGGTGATGTAGATGACGCTGAATTGAAAAAGCTGGTGAAAAATGGGTTGTTAAAAGCTACTTTCGATTATGGAGAGATGAAAGATGCTGATGTTATTATGATTGCGGTTCCCACACCATTAGATAAATATCAGCAACCGAATTCATCTTATATACGTGCATCTGTAAATTCTTTATCGGAAAACATCTCGGAAGATACTCTTGTTATCCTGGAAAGTACAACCTATCCGGGAACTACAGAAGAAATTCTTGTACCCTCTTTCGAAGATAAAGGATTTGAAGTTGGAAAAAACATTTTTATTGCTTTTTCTCCTGAACGAGTTGATCCGGGAAATAAAGATTATAAGACGAATAATACTCCCAAAGTTGTTGGTGGTGTAACGGAAAAATGCAATAAAATTTCAAAAGTTTTCTATGAAAATATCTTAGATGCAGAAATTTATCTGGTTTCATCTCCGGCAATTGCGGAAATGGAAAAAATTTATGAGAATACTTTCCGAAATATAAATATCGCCCTGGCAAATGAAATGACAATCTTATGCGAAAAAATGGGATTGGATGTATGGGAAGTGATTGAAGCTGCTAAAACCAAACCATACGGATTTATGGCTTTTTATCCCGGACCCGGCATCGGTGGTCACTGTATTCCTCTGGATCCATTCTATCTAACCTGGAAGGCAAGAGGATATAATTATCACACACGTCTGATAGAACTTGCCGGTGAGATAAATAATGCCATGCCGGAATTCGTTGTAAACAAACTGAGCAAGCTTCTTAATAACAAAGGATTGGCATTATCTAAATCGAAAATTTTGCTTCTGGGAGCTGCTTACAAAAAAGATATTGAAGATATGCGCGAATCTCCCATTCAGGATGTGATAGTAATCCTGGAAAAAAATGGAGTAACTTTTGATTATAATGATCCGCATATCCCGGAATTTCATAATGAACTGAACGGTAAAAATTATAAATCCGTCGGTTTAGATAACATCGAAGATTATGATGCTGTCTTAATTATCACAAATCATACATTTTATGATTATGCAGATATCATCAAAAGAGCGAAATTGATTCTTGATACAAGATATGCTACAAATGGGATAAAAGCTGATAATTTAGTTAGATTATAAATGGCAACCCATAAACCCGTTGAAGTTCAAGAATTGTATGGCGACCTCAATTCTGCTGAGGGAGAACAAAAATGGTTTGTTGTGCACTCAAAACCACGTCGCGAAAAAAAATTAGCCGAATATTCGCTAAGAAATAAAATAAATTATTATCTTCCCCAAAAGGATAGCGTTCGAATCTATAAATTTCGAAAAGTAAAATTCACAAAACCGCTTTTTCCCGGATATATTTTTATCAAGTGTACTCTCAAACAGCGAGATACTCTAATCATCACAGGTCATACAGCTTATTTTCTCCATATTCCTGATGAGAAAAAACTTTTAGAAGAATTAATGCAGATTCATTCTGGGAAACAAAAGGGCGCTGAATTCAAGGAAACCAGGTTTTTGGAAAAAGGAATTAGAGTGAAAATTATCTCCGGACCATTTCAGGACTTGACAGGAGTTGTGGAAAATCAAAATGATGTGAGGGAAGTAGTTTTGCAGGTAAATTTATTAAAGCAGGCAGTTTCTGTTTCAGTAAGTTCAGACCAGGTTAAAGTATTGAAATAGGGTTCTGGGTTCAGAGGTTCACGAATTCACGTATTCACGAGTTCTCGAGTTCTGGGTTCAAAGAGGGAAACAAATGAAAATATTAGTTACTGGTGGGGCAGGATTCATTGGTTCAAACGTGGTTGACGAATATATAAACCTGGGTCATGAAGTGATAATTGTAGATGATCTCAGTACCGGATTCAAACATAATGTAAATCCCAAAGCTAAATTTTACGAATTGGATATTCGTTCAGCTCAAATTGAAAAAATTTTTGAAAAAGAAAAGCCTGATATTGTCAACCATCATGCAGCTCAGATCAGCGTACCTGTTTCGGTTCAGAATCCGCAATTTGATACAGAAGTAAATGTTGTGGGTTTTCTGAATCTTATGCAAAATTGCGTTAAATTCAAAGTTAAGAAAGTAATTCTAATTTCATCTGGAGGAGCCATTTACGGAGAAGCAGATGAATATCCAACTACTGAAAATTACAATCCCATCCCGCTTTCTCCTTATGCAATCAATAAATATGTCTGTGAAAAATACCTGCATTTTTATTATCATCAATATGGTTTGAATTATACGGTTCTGCGCTATGCCAATGTTTTTGGACCGCGTCAGATTCCTCATGGTGAAGCAGGAGTCGTTTCGATTTTCATCACGAATTTCAGGGATAATAAAGAAATCCATCTTTATTCTTTTGGGAATGAGCCTGATGGAATGATTCGTGATTATGTGTATGTGAAGGATGTAGTTCGGGCAAATGTAACAGCACTGAAAAAAGGTGATTTAGATGCATTTAATATCGGAACTAATTTGGAAACAACCACTGGTCAATTATATCGAGGAATATCAAAGCAAATGAATGTAAACGTCGAACCGATACGAGCTGATGCTCGACCGGGAGATATCAGGAAAAGTTGTTTGAACATCGAAAAAGCAAAGAATGAATTGGGCTGGGAACCAAAATATTTTTTGCAAAACGGAATAAAAGAAACAATTGATTTTTTTATTAAGAAAAACAAGGAGTGATTATGGCTGGTTTCGAAGAAATTAAAATCGATCAGATGAAAATGCCAAAAGTTACAATGAAGAAATTCCTGATCTTTATTATAATTCTGGCAGTTATCATTTTCATCTTTACAGGCTTATACACAATTAATCCGGAAGAAGTGGGAGTAATTCAACGATTTGGTAAATACATCAATATAACCGAACCCGGATTGCATTTCAAGATACCTTTCGGTGTGGACAAACTCACAAAAGTAAAGGTGAAACATGTGTATAAAGAAGAATTCGGATTTCGAACATTACAATCGGGCGTGCAGACCAAATATTCTGCTCGCAGTTATGATTATGAATCTATCATGTTAACAGGTGATTTGAATATCGCAGATGTGGAATGGATAGCTCAATATCGCATTAAAGATCCTGTAAAATATCTTTTCAACATTAGAAATATCGTAGAAACAATACGCGACCTGACGGAATCTGTAACCAGACAAATAGTTGGTGACAGAAGCGGTGATGAGGTTATCGTTCTCAATCGTAAAGAAATCGCTGATGAAATTCAGATTTTGTTACAGCAGAAATTGGATGATTATGAAGCAGGAATCGAAATTTATACAATTAATCTTCAAAATGTAAATCCTCCGGAAAGAGTTAAACCTGCTTTCAATGATGTAAACTCTGCCAAACAGGAAAAAGAGAGAATCTTAAATGAAGCCTGGCAACAATACAACAAGATAATTCCGGAAGCAAAAGGTAAAGCAAAAAGAACTATCGAAGAAGCCGAAGGTTATGCTGTTAATCGAGTTAATCGGGCAAAAGGCGATGCAGACCGTTTCATTCAAATGTACAACCAATACAAGAATGCAAAATCAATTACTAAAAAAAGACTTTACCTGGAAACAATGCAGAAGATCCTTCCTAAAGTGGAAAAAGTCTTTATTATTGATGAAGATCAGGCTGGAATTTTACCTCTTCTTAATTTAGATAAGGGAGGGAAATAATCATGAAACTGAATAAATCAATTCTAATAATAATTGTAATTGCAATTATCGTTATTTCCAGTGCATTGTACATCTTAGATGAAAGACAACAAGCAATTATCACTCAATTCGGAGATCCTGTAGGCGGAGCAATCACAAACGCCGGTTTACATCTTAAAGTACCTTTTATCCAGAAGGTTCACTACTTTGAAAAACGAACCTTAGAATGGGATGGTGACCCCAAACAGATTCCAACCTCCGATAAAAGATACATCTGGATAGATATATTTTGCCGCTGGAAAATTGTAGATCCGCTCAAATTCTATCAAACAACCAGGAATGAAACTTTTGCGCACAGCCGTTTAGACGATGTAATCAGCGGTACAACTCGCGATATTATCAGCTCACATTCACTTATCGAACTTGTGCGAAATTCCAATCGGAAAATGACTTTTTCTGAAGAATACGAATTAAATCTAATACAAGATATTATTGAAGAACCCATCGACTTTGGAAGAAGTAAAATTGCTGAAAAAATCTTTGAAATTTCATCTCCTCTTATTGCTGAATATGGTATCCAAGTTATCGATGTAAAAATCAAACGCATAAATTATGTTCAGGAAGTTCGGGCAAAAGTTTATGAAAGAATGATTTCCGAACGCCAGAAAATTGCGGCAAGATATCGTTCCGAAGGTGAGGGGAATTCTGCTGAAATCCTTGGCAAAATGCAGCGAGAATTAGACCAGGTTCAATCTGAAGCTTATAAAACAGCCCAGGAAATCAAAGGTAAAGCAGATGCAAGTGCAATCAAAATTTATGCAAATGCTTACAATAGAGACCCTGAATTTTATGAATTTCTCAAGACACTGGAAACTTATGAAAGTACGATCGATAAGAAAAATACGCTCATCATGACTACAGACAGCGATTACTTCAAGTACTTTAAAAATATTGAACAAAAATAGTAAAATGTGTGAAAAATTCTCCAACGAATATTGGATGAATTTTGCCTTGAAAGAAGCTCGATTGGCACTTCTGGAAAATGAGGTGCCAATCGGTGCTATATTGGTAAAAAATAACAAAATAATTGCTGCTGAACACAATCGGACCGGACAACTGAACAGCGGACTTGCCCATGCAGAAAAACTGGTAATCGAAAAAATAATTTCTTGCGGGGAAAAATACCTTTATGATTACTCTCTTTTCGTAACAGTTGAGCCTTGTTTAATGTGTACAGGAATAATAATCTGGGCTAGAGTTGGAAAAGTGATTTTTGGATGTTACGATCCTAAAGCAGGAGCAGTTGGCTCAATTTATAATACTCTTTTGGATAAAAATTTTAATCATCATCCTGAAGTGATTTCCGGTGTAAAAGAGAAAGAATGTTCAGAACTTCTGAAAGATTTTTTTAAAGATAAGAGAAAGTTGTGATTTGCGGAGAGTTGCCGGAGCGGTTGAACGGGGCGGTCTCGCCCTGATAGGCATCAGGGCGCCATGCTGAATAGCAAGGCGAAAACCAAATAATGTATTATGTGTATATTTTAAAAATGTGTAATAAGCAATTGTACACTGGATTTACATCTGACTTGAAACGTAGATTGAAAGATCATGAATCAGGTAAGGTTAAATCCACAAAATTACGTAGACCTTTGCAACTGATTCATTATGAAGCTTACAAGCTAGAAAGTGACGCACGAAGAAGAGAGAAATTTCTTAAAACATCTGAGGGTAAAAACTTGCTTCATAAACAAATCAAAGATATATTTAGTTCCTTTTAAAATAATTATTTACGGAGAGTTGCCGGAGCGGTTGAACGGGGCGGTCTCGAAAACCGTTGTTCCGATTGTCGGAACCCAGGGTTCGAATCCCTGACTCTCCGCCAGTTAAAAAAAACTGCGAAAGCAGTTTTTTTTGTTAATTGGTTAACTGGTTAATTAGGAAATCAGGACTATATTTAGAAGGGATGAGAACCCGATTCTTCTTGCTGAAAAGTATGCTAAGATTTTATATCTTGTAAAAACAATTCAATCCTATCTAAAAACTCAGTTGAAAAATATCAAAATAAATTCAATAAAACAGGGCTTTCTTAAACTTTTCATAATTCTACACTGCACCTTTGCACTTCAGCTCCTTTCCTCTGTTTCTCATCATTTTCACTCAATCACTTTATCTGCTTCTTTCAAAACATCTTCAGGGAATAAAATGTTCAACTCATTTGCTACTTTATTATTGATCCACAATTTTTGGGGAATGAGCTTCTGTATTGGAATATCTGCTGGCTTCTCTCCTTTTATCACTCTGATCGCAAGTTTTCCCGTTTCCTTTCCAACCGTGTAAAAATCAGCACCTAAACCAAAAAGTATTCCTTTTTCCACATGAGTGGGATCATTGGTGACTACGGGAATATTATTCTCTTTACCAACTCTAATGATTGCATCTATGGCAAGTAACGCGGTATTATCACCCGAGATAAAAATTACATCTACACCCTTTTCTGCCAGTCCTTGAGCAGCCATCAGAACCTCATTAGAATTTGTAACTGTAATCTCTTTTAGTGTTAAATTTCTCAGTTCTACGCTTTTTCGCATTACTTCAATATTTGCTTCTGAACATGCTTCTGAAGTATTCCAAATCACACCAATATTTTTTGTTTCAGGCAAGATTTTTACTATTAATTCAATATTCTCATCAACAGGCTCAAAAGTGGCAATACCTGTGACATTCATTTGATGATGGTCTGTATCTTCAGCGATCCCCATCCGGAAGGGATCGGTAACCGCACCAAAAACATGAGGGATGGTTTTATTGATGTGAGCAGTAACCTGTAAACAGGGTGTTGTAACCGTAATTATAATATCCACATTATCGGTTACAAACTTCTGCGCAATCGATTGGACTGTTGCAAAATCCCCTTGAGCATTTTTGTGAACGATTTTACAATTTTCACCATCAATATAACCAGCTTCTGTTAATGCGTCTTTTATTCCCTTAGCTGCATCATCTGCTGCTAATATTGATGAAAATTGAGAAAGACCAATTGTATAAGGTTTTTCTTTTTTACCACAACTGAAAATTAAAATAAATTCAATCAAAATAAATACAATGAAATAGGACTTTCTTATGCTTTTCATGGTTTCTTCATTTTCATTAATATTTACTCAATCACTTCTGCTGCCTTTTCTAAAATGTCCTCTGTAATGTTAAGTCCTTGAATTTCTGCTGCTTCTAAGTTAATGGTTAATTTTGATTCTTTCATCAATTGAAACGGAATATCCCGGGGCTTTTCACCTCTCATTATTCGGATGGCAAGTTTGCCTGCTTCATAACCTGCATCATAGAAATCCCAGCCCAAACCAATAGTTGCTCCCCTTTTAACCTCTGAAAACTGGTTACAAAAAATTGGAATCTGTGCTTCATTAGCAACCTTAACCTCAGCTTCAAAAGCAAGATTAGTCAGATTATCCGAAATCTGATAAAAAACATCGATTTTTTTACTGACTAAAATCATGGCAGCATCATGCATCTCGCTGGTTGCATTGATCGGGATAGCAATGGTGGTTAATCCCACTTTTTCTGCTTCCTCTTTTTGGATTTTCATATAGAATTCAGAATTTAATTCTGACGGCACCCAAACCGTACCAATAACCTTTGTTTCCGGTAACATCTGTTTGATAAGTGAAATTGTCTGTTTAATAGGTGAAGCTACAGATACACCTGTTACATTTGGAAGATGATCAGTATAACTCTCACCAGCTCCAGCAAGAATAGGATTAGCAATACTGGTAAATACGACAGGAATTGTTGAAGTTGCATTCATACATGCCTGCAGGCAAGGTGTATCTATCGAACAAATCAGGTCGACCTTTTTACTGATAAAATTATGAGCAATTGAATTTGCAGTGGGAAAATCACCATGAGCATTCAATATAATGAATTTAACATCCTTATCTTGAATTATTTCTTCATCAATAAACGCTTGAATGAATCCTAATTCACATTCCTTGTCCGTAGGTGAATCTACAAATTCACAAATTCCGATGGTGTAGATTTTCTCTTTTTTTGTACAGCTTGTTATCAGCAACAAGCAAATTAAACAAAATGATAAATAGCCCAGAAATTTTCTTTTCATAGTTTTGCCCCCTTTTCTAATAATACCCTTCTTGCAACATACTGATAAATTCGTCATCGAGCAATTCTTCTTTTCGAAGTTCAGAAAATCTATTAAGAAGGTCTTTAACTTTTGTGCGTTCTCTTTCTTCTCCGGATAGGTCGCCAATGATCTCACCTTTATGCATCAAAATATAAATTCCCATTAGTGTCTTTTAGCGTCTATTCGCGGTTTCATAAACTTTCTTATCTGAGGCAAAGCCAAAGCCAGGAGTACAAAAGCTGCGGTTATTAATTTCAAGTCTATAGGATTGAGTCCTGCTTTTAAAGCCAAAGCAATAAGCAAACGAAAGACTATTGAACCAAAAATAACTGCTGAAACAATGTAACTGATATTCTTTTTTGCAGAAATAGTCTCACCCATAACAACCGAAGCAATACCTGCAACCAGCATACCAATTCCCATCCCAACATCGGCAAAACCCTGATACTGAGCAATAAGAGAACCGGAAAAAGCAACCAATCCATTGGCCAGAGCAAGCCCTAATATTTTGGTGGCATTGATATTCACGCCCTGGGCTGTGATCATGTCCGGATTATCTCCTGTTGCCCTGAACGCAAGTCCAAGATCTGTGCGAAGAAACCAGACAACAATGAACCTGATGATAATAACCAGAACCAAAAAAAAGATTAATGTTAAAAATCCC
>Ga0222657_1000960_pt1 | contig 11733 bp, 4 predicted proteins | sample AntAcemetagen474_FD_179858 | JGI IMG/M metagenome (GOLD analysis project Ga0222657, IMG submission 179858) | Saline water microbial communities from Ace Lake, Antarctica - #474 | ecosystem: Environmental > Aquatic > Non-marine Saline and Alkaline > Saline | place: Antarctica: Ace Lake | collected... | reverse complement strand
TGGGACGATGGAAAGAGGCGGTGAACAGGAGAGAAAATGAAGTGACGTTATGGCAAAGAATGATAGTACCAAAAGCCATTTGCAAGCGGTATGGCGCGTTGCCATTGAACGGCTCTGATTAGCCAATGATTCTTCAGGTATTTGTATTTTGTCTTTCATTGGGACTTCAGGTTTTATTCCGCCATGTTCTCTTTTATTTTACTTCAAACCAGCCTTTCGAAGAGCATTGATAAAGCGTGCCTTGTCGGCCTTCTGAAAATTATAATAGCCGTTCTTTGCGATATCCTCCAAGGTGATTTTGGGATTTATTTTAAGAACCTCAGCGGCTTGAGCACGGGCGTCTTCCATACGGCCTGCCAGACTGTAAGATGCTGTCAAGCCGATGTGCCCATACACATATTCAGGCCAGAGACTGATCCCTTTCTTAAATGCTGCGATCGCTTCCTCATACTGCCCCATAAAATGATATGAAGTACCCAAAGTTCCATAAAAAAGGGCATTGGGCGCAGGGCTGGGACTCATTTCCTCAAGACTTACCGCCTTTTTCGCCATCGAAAGAGATTCCTCATACTTCCCTTCATAAATTAGAACCAATGCCAAAAATCTGCAAACATCTCCATTTTCAGGCCTACGATTGAGCATTTCACGCATCATTGAGATCGCTTTTTCAGGCTGTCCCGTCCCGACTCGGGCAATGGCCAGATTTCCTGAAAACCAAGCTGGGGATTGGGGATTCAGGCTCAAGGCTTTCTCAAACATCGCAACAGCTTCCTCCGGCCTTCCTGCAGTAATAAGGGCACAACCTAAAAAGGCATGTGCATAAGCATTCCTGGGCTTGCGGCTGAGGTATTTATTAAATGCCGCGATAGCTTCCTCAATCTGGCCCGTATAAAAATAGGCCCAGCCTAATTGGACCAAGTACCAGCTTGGGTATTTCGGGTCTAAACGTATCGCCTTCTTAATGAGCTGAATAGCCTCGTTGAACTGGCCCGTTTTGTAAGAGGACAGGCCTAATTGGACCAAGTACCAGCTTGGGTGCTTCGGGTCTAAACGTATCGCCTTCTTTAAAAACGGAATAGCCTCCTTGAATTTGCCCACATTATTCAGAGTAACGCCATAGAGGACATTTATACCAGCATTGGCGGGATCGAGGGAGAGGCCTTTCTTTCCCGCAGCCATTGCCTTCTCAAATTGCCCTGTCTTAGCATATACATTGGCGAGCACCATGTAAGGTCTGCCGTTTTGTTCATCAAAAGAGATTGCCTTCTTTGCCAGTTCCGTGGCCTTCTCATAGGACTTCGCCGGCGTTTTGGTCCATCCAGCCTGAGCTTCCTCGTAATAAGTCCAAGCCCAGAGTGTACATGCGTTGGCATAATTGGGGTCTAATGTAATTGCTTCTTCGTATAAACGTCGGGCTATCTCATTATCATTCTTGTTTAAGCGCCAGTGATGGTGCAGCCCCTTCATGACTTTCAGGTATGCTTCCAGGTTTTTTGTGCCTTTGCCAAGAGCAGAGGCAGCATGCCCCTTTGTCAGACTAACCTGCAAGGCCGTTATTACGTTCTTAGTAATATCATCCTGGAGTTTAAAGAGGTCTTTCAAATCCCGATCGTAGCGTTCTGACCATACGTGGTTCCCTGTTTTGGCATCAATGAGCTGGGCCGTGATCCGCAGCCGGTCCCCTTCCTTTTGAACGCTCCCTTCCAAGACATACCGCACACCCAGCTCCTCGCTTACCTGTTGCACCATCACGGGCTTCCCTTTGTAAGTAAAAACCGAATTGCGGGCAATCACCAACATCTGTGGTATTTTGGCGAGAGCCGTGATAATCTGTTCAGTGATCCCGTCACTCAGGTAGTCTTCCTTTGGGTCGCCGCTGATGTTGGTAAAAGGAAGAACGGCAATGGAGGGCTCATCGGATACAGGTGGGGGTGTTTCATTGGGTGACTCAGGAGCAGGGGCTTTTTTGGAGGTAATTGCCACCTCAGTCGGTGAGGGACGTAAATAGAAGTGCCAGATTGCCAAGGCCCCTCCACCCAGAATCAGGACGGCGCCTATTGCCAGAACAACATTACGCCATGATCTCCCCACAGCCCTTTTCGCTTTTACAACCTTGTAGGCGGCAGCACCCGGAAAAGATAGAACTCGATAAACACGAATGGGTTTGTCAATGTTCTTGACCTCGTGCTCGCCCAGGTACTCAAATTCCAGTCCCAGCTTACCTTCAATACTGTCATACACCGTCCCAGAAATACAGATGCCCCCGCCCTCGGCCAGGCCTTCAATCCTTGAGGCAATATTTACGCCATCTCCGTAGATCCGGTCACCTTCCTGGACGACATCCCCTGAATTGACACCAATACGAAATTCCATCTTACGGTCAGCGGACAATTCTTCATTTCGCTCTGCAAGCTCCCGTTGAACTTCTACGGCACAATTTACTGCGTCTACTCCACTCCCAAACTCAGCCAGAACGTTATCCCCGGGAGAGTCAACCACCCTCCCTCGGTATTGTTCCACGAGCTTGGCTATAGCCGTTCGGTAGGCAGTGACGGTTCGGATGGTCTCATCCTCATCGGCCCTCATCAAGCGGCTATAGTCTTTGACGTCGGCACAGAGGATAGCTGAGAGTTTACGTTCAAATTTCTCTGTGTTCATGGGATGACCGCCCCAGATAGAAAAGCCCCCATGGACATACAAAAGTCCCTTGGAGGCTTTCTTATTGGAACCTTCTGATCGAGTTGGCTCATAACAGACTCAAGAAGGTTAAGGTTATGATATCTTGTTCACTGGGAGAAAAAAGTGATAATGATACTGACTGAATCTAATTCATATAGAGTAGCCCTCAAATGTCAAGAAAAATCCGGTTATAGGAATCTCTTTACAGTGATCTATTGCGGGCTTAAGAGATGAGACAATATGGTCATGATTTCTTGATATTTGGCAGAACCCTCAGGTGAATAGTACGTGCATTATGTCAGCACGCCACACCCGCCAAAACCGTGCAAGACTACCAAACCAATCATTCACATTTTGCCCGGAATATCAAACAGATGGTTTATATAGGTAAGGTAGCATTCGCATTACTCGATATCGAAGGGTAAATTTGCCCAATTTAAGAGGCAACCGGGGCATTCCTGATGATCTTGTGACCTCCCTTCTATGCGGGAATCCTGAGATTTCGCTTGACTTAAACAGAATTAATGGTAATAATTTCACACCACAATAAGCAACTTACACAACTTTTCCTTTTTTGATGCATTTCAATTCTCTAATATTGATGTAATTCCAGTCTCTTAAGGAGATGCTTCTGTGGATACAAAAGACGTTAAGAGAAAGCTTAGAGCCATCCTGAGCGCCGATGTTCAAGGTTATAGCCGCCTCATGGGGGATGATGAGGTAGCCACTGTAAAGACCATAACTGAATATCGTGAGACATTAGCCTCCCTTATCACCCAATACCATGGTCGTGTGGTCGATTCTCCAGGGGACAACGTTCTGGCTGAGTTTGGTAGCGTTGTGGATGCGGTCCAGTGCGCTGTCGAAATCCAAAATATCCTCAAAGCCAAGAACGAAGACCTACCCGAAAACCGTAGGATGATATTCCGTATCGGGGTGAATCTCGGTGATGTCATTCAGGAGGGGGACCGTATTTACGGTGATGGAGTTAACATAGCTGCACGAATCGAGAACCTCGCTGATGGAGGAGGTATCTGTATTTCGGGAACTGCTTATGATCAGATCGAAAATAAACTGGCGTTGGGATACAGTTTTTTTGGGGAGCACTCAGTAAAGAATATCGCAAAGCCGGTTAGGGTTTACAAGGTCCCCATGGAACCAGGGGATGTGGGTAAAACGAGGGCCGGGACAAAAGGCTGGAAAAAAGGTGCTCTTGTCGGAGCCATTGTCCTGATCCTTTGCGCTACGGCCTTTGCTGTCTGGTACTTTTACCTCCGCCCTCCGCCGATAGAGCCCGCATCTGTGGAAAAGATGGCCTTTCCCCTGCCTGACAAACCCTCCATTGCCGTGCTTCCGTTCAACAACCTAAGTGGTGACCCCACACAGGATTACATAGCTGACGGGATCTCTGAAAATATCATTTCCGCCCTGTCCAAGATTTCGGAAATGTTCGTCATTGCCAGTAATTCCACCTTCACGTACAAGGGCAAGCCGGTAAAAGTCCAGCAGGTAAGCGAGGAGCTTGGTGTGCGCTATGTACTGGAAGGGAGCGCCCAAAAGATCGGAAACCGTGTAAGGATTACTGCTCAGCTCATAGACGCCACCACAGGTCACCACCTCTGGTCGGAAAAGTACGATCGGGGTATGAAAGACCTCTTTGCCCTGCAGGATGAGATCGCACATAAGATCATCGTTGAGCTCCAGGTGAAACTGACAGAAGGAGAACAGGCCCGGGTAAGCCAAAAATCAACCACGAATCTGGAAGCCTGGAGTTATGCGGTCAGAGGATTGAAGCTATTTGAGCGCGGTTCCATCGCCAAGGCAATGGCGCTTTTCGAGCAGGCCGTAGAGCTGGACCCTAATTATGTCTGGGCTTGGGTGAGGCTTGCCTGGACCCACATTGTCGCATCCAGATATAGTCAATCCCCTTCCGAATCTTTCAAGAAGGCCGTCCAAATTTCGCAAAAGGTCCTGGTGCTGGATGACACCGATTCCGATGTCCATGCCTTATTAGGGAATATCTATCTCCGGCAAAAACGGTATAAAGAGGCCATTGCCGAAGGTAAAAAAGCCATTGTCCTCGGTCCGACCAATGCGCAGGCCCATGTCCTTTTGGCGGTTACCATGAACTGGGTGGGCCGGTTCGATGATGCCATTCCGTTGGTCGAGAAGGCCATGCGTCTTCATCCCTATTATCCGGCGTACTACTTAACATGGCTGGGCGCAGCCTACCGCATGACAGGGCGTTATGAAGAAGCGCTAACCGTATACAAGCAACTCCTCGACCGTTCCCTAAAAGGTGAATTTTCAGACTTCCCCCCACACCTATTTCTTGCCGAGGTTTACGCGGAGCTGGGTCAAGATGAAAAAGCACGTACTCACGCGGCAGAGGTGCTCAGACTGAAACCTAAATTCTCGTTGAAGTGGCTCTACAAGCCCACCTTCCACTACAATTATAAAGACCCGGCCCACCTGGAACGTCGGGTCAACGCCCTGCGCAAGGCCGGGCTGAAATAAGAAGAATATAGGTCATGGGGACAAAAGAAGGGCGTCCGAAAGCCTTGTTTTGCCTGACAATTTCGTAGTTGAAAAACCAAGGAAGATAATCAAGATTCTCTGGTATCTGACAGTACCCTCAGGTGAAACTTACGTGCATAAATCCAGCATAGCACATCCACCAAATCCATGCAAGAGTGGGAGATGTAAGTTAGCCTTTTTGCCTGGGAAATCAAACAGATGGTTCATATAGGTAAGTCTCACCCCAGCTGACAAGGAAACCAGGGTGCTTTTGTCACCTATTTCCCTTCCAATACCTCCTTCAGTTTTTCAGCAAAAGGTGCAATCGAAAATGGTTTCTGGATGAATCCTTCGGCACCTGCATCAATGATATCCTGGGCAGGACCATGTATACTGTAGCCGCTGCACACGATCACTTTCAGATCAGGTCTTGCCTCCATGATAAGAGGGTAAACCCTGCCGCCATCCATATCAGGCAGCTTTATGTCCAGAAGTGCGAGGTCAATCTGGCCATCAAAGGTTTTCGCAAGTTCAACTGCCTCTTTCCCTGTCTCAGCCAGAAGCACACGATAGCCAAGTCTCTCCAATATCTGCCTGAACAGATCCACGAGAAGCTCTTCATCCTCAATAACCAAGATGGTGCCCTCGCCCATGGCGATTTCGACCTTCTCCACCTCTTTCTTGACTTCTTCCTTTGCCTCAATGGCAGGAAGATAGATACGGACCACAGTCCCTTTTCCCCGTTCTGAGTCCACATAGATCCAGCCATCATGGCTTTTGATAATTCCATATACAGCGGCCATCCCCATACCGCGACCCTGGAACTTGGTGGTGAAAAAGGGTTCAAATATCCCATCTTTTGTTTCCTCATCCATCCCCTCACCGTCATCCTCTATGGTGAGACAGACATAGGAACCGGGTTTAAGACCGGGATGCTGTTTTGTGAAATCCTCGTCAATATCCTTGTTTTCTGCAGCTATTCTGATAATGCCTTCATCTTCTATGGCCTCATTTGCATTGACCAGTATGGCAGACAGGACCATCTGCATCTGGGCATGGTCGGCCCTGATATATGAGAGACCTTTTTCAAAATGTGTTTCTACTCTGATTTCAGGGCGGAAGTCATGTCGCAAAATCGGCAGGGTTTCTATTGTAAAATCATCCAACTTCAGATCTCTTGGTTGATATTGCCCTCCCTCTGCATAGGCCAACAACTGGTCAGTCAAACGGGACATCCGATGACCGGATTCATTCATGGCCTCAAAATGTTCGTCTCTCCTCTCATCTTCAGGCAAATCCCACTTGAGTAGCTCAATGGTCCCCAGAACGCCCATCAGGGCATTGTTGAACTCATGGGCAACACCGCCTGCCAGGGTGGCAATGGCCTCCATCTTTTGGCTTTGCTGGAATTGGTCTTGAAGTCTCCTTCTTTCTGTTATGTCCCGATATGTTCCCAATAAAAAACCAGGGGTCCCTGTCTCATCACACACGACCTCCCCCTGTCCATGTACGATTCTCTCTGAGCCGTCTATAGGGATAGTTCTATATTCAAAGTCAAAAGGTTCTTTATTTTCAACCGCGTCTTTAAGTACCACTGCAGTACGCTCTCTATCGGCCGGGTGGACACGGGACAAAAAGTCTTCACGGGAAGGGTTTTGTGGATCTCCAGGAGTGAGCCCTAAGATCCGATACATCTCATCGGACCAATAGGCCTGATCTTTATTCAGGTCTCTTCTCCAGCTCCCAACATGGGCGATCTCCTGGGCCTTGTCTAAATTGTCCTTGCGCTCTCGGAGGGTTTCCTCCATCTCCTTCCGATAGCTGACATCCCTGGCAATACCTCTAAAACCGACCGCCATACCTTCTGAATCCTTGATCAAGGAAACTGACGTCTCAACAAAACAATCCGACCCGTCCTTTCTGATGAGTTTCCAGTCAATTCCTTTGATGGGCTTTTCGGTTCGGTAAACATAGTTGAAGTTCTGAAAGACCTCCTTGGCATTCTCCTCATCCATATACTGACGATTATTCAAACCTATTAATTCATCCTTGGAATAGCCGATCATTCTGCACATTGAGTCGTTAAAAAAGGTGAAGCTCCCGGCAATGTCAACCTCGAAATACCCATCCTCTATGTTTTCAAGTATAGTTCGATATTTTTCCTCGCTTTCCCGCAACGCTTCCTCTGCCAGTTTTTGGTCTGTAATGTCAGCAACACTGTTTATGAAATAAGCCGTACCCATTATTTCGATTATTGCAGCCGACCACAACAATGACACGGGTTCACCATTTTTCTTTATAAAAGCCACTTCCTGATCTCGAAATCCCCCCTGCTCCTGAGCAACCTTCACAAGTCTGGATCTCTCCTCGTAATCAGCCCATAAACCAAGTTCCTCTGAGGTCCGACCGATTACCTCGTCACGTTCGTAACCCGTGATTTTCTTGATCGCTTCGTTAACCTCCACATAACGTCCATCTTCAAGTGTACTAATGTGAAGCCACTGAGGATTGGAATGGAAAAGTTTGGAGTATTTCTCTTCACTCTCCCGCAGCACCTCCTCTGCCTGCTTGCGCTCGGACAAATCCATATTGGTGCCGGTAACACGAATTGGATTGCCAGATTCATCCCTTGAAATGAATCCACGAGACAAAACCGGCACGTAATGACCCTCTTTATGTAACAAACGAAGCTCGATTTCGTAGCTTTCAGTACCGCTCTTGAGAGCACCCCAGAAAACAGAATCCACATGCTCTGAATCCTCGGGATGCATGAACCTTTCCCAAAGTGCTGCATCTACCGGCAGTTCATTCGGTGTGTAACCCAGCTGACGCCACCATTGTGGTGAATAATAGAGCTCATTGCTGATTAAGTCCCAATCCCAGGGTGCATCATTGGAGCCCTTAATAACCAACTGCAATCTTTCCTCTTGAGCTTTCAGCATCTTTTCGATCTGTGCTTTTTCAACGATTTCCCCGATAAGTTTTGCAGCAGATCGTAGCCGTTTTTTGGCTAAATTAACCAAGAATTGTGGCCTTGGATAATAAGAATTTGTCCGTTCACTGAGCCTTTTAAAGTCTATGTTAAAGGTCTCCGCCAACTCTTTCAGTTGCTCAACTTCCTTTGGAGGATTTCCATAACCGATATTGATAACGCCAACAATGCGGCCCCCGGCATAAATCGGTTCCGCATATAAATTGATGCCCCCTACGCACTTAATATCTGTACTTTGGCCAGATTCGATTGCTGGTGTTGCTGAGTCGTTCCAGCAGTTCTCGTGACAGAGCCAACGTCCGCAGTCCAAAGCTTTCCGGTTATCATCCGTCTGGCAGAGTTCACGAGAAGCAGCGTCCATAAGCCGACACCAACCTGAAGAAAACATGCCGAATGCATAGTCCCCATTAGCTTCATAGATTGCTACAGAGGTGTCCAATAGATCAATGGCGTCTTCCGAAATGTCTTTAAGGGTCTCTTTTCCCACCGAATCCATGATTAAACGGCATGTGTTTAATTCCGTTACGTCTCCGTAGTATGGTTTGTACGGATCTTCTGTTTCGGCAGTTGTCTGAATGTTTTTATCCAGAAGCCATTCTAATTGTCGTACTTTATCCTGATTTGACTTCTGTCCATCCTCATTTTCTTGGGAAGCCATTTTTTCACCATCCTTTTATTGGTTTAGCTTGGAAACAAAGAACGCATACGGCATCATCGTCAACAATCATAATTCTTGGCACTGTTTTAACTCCAGAGAATCAGGGGAGGACAATTGTCACCGTCCTGAATTCTTTTGCTCCATCAGAAATACCTGGGTCTTTCGTAGGCGGTTATAGAAAAAGAACAAATGTTTCGTATAAAATCGTATGGTTCGTCCCTAAAGTTCGGCAGGGTGGCCGGTGCGGCTATTTGGGCTCATGAGCGGAAAGTTTTTGGTCTTCTCAATACAGAAGGAAGGCCAAGCCGCAAAAATATATATCACCACTCTGTCATAATAAACAGACTTTGTCAATTTCAAGAAATCAGTGGTTTCAATGGGAGACATGAATTGCTGTTACCAAATTTCCACAGCAGATATCAGAATTGACAGAAAACAATATATCAACAGGTCAAAAAGCGTGTGATATCATCAAATCGGGGGATTGCGTAAACCTGAGATATATTGAGAATGTTCCCAAAAAAATCAGCACCCTGAAATCTGAGATATGCCTTACATATCTGCAACTGTCCTCACATTCCTGAATTAAGCTGGAAAATCCTACCACCACAACATATTGGGGTCAATCCATTTACCGCCGGCCGCAGGCAATTTGACCTCGAAAGTGATATTCCCCTCGATACTGCCATAGACCAGGCAATACCCCGGAAGGGCGTCACTGGCCTCCACTTCCTCAGCGGAATTGATTGCGACATCCGGGAGATCCAAGGAGGTAAGCAGCTGACAGGTAAGAGGCTCCGCTGTATACAATTGGAACGACCACGGTACCCAGCCCCAGGCAGCATACGTACCTTCACCGTATTTCTCATCCCAGGTAGCTAGCTCCGCTGTCAACGCTTCGGAGACACCCGGGATCGTCACTTCTTCGGTCCTCATGCTTATCAGAGCATTGTCGAGGTCTGAGTCGAACACGATGGTCTTCGATTGACCTTCCGTGTTGGACCATTCGTCCCACTGTACCAGCCCGGCGCCATTGGGGTCTCCGGTGCGTGCGAAGTTCGCCACGTATGCCATCATGGCATCCCGGAGCACCATCCTGCCGGCAGTATCGTTTTCAGGGCTAAATGAGTAACCCCACAAGCTTGTATCGTTGCCAAAGAAAAAGCTAATCTCCATGGCATGGCCCGCACCATAGATAAAATCAAATGGAGTTGGTCCTGAGCCTGGGCCGCCCCATTTAAATAGGTAGGCATAGACATTATCCTGCTCTCCCTTAAGTGTCTGCGCCCTTGCATCTACAAATTTGGCCCTCCAGTTACGACTGCCATAATATCCGGTAACTTGATATAGATCCTTGTCAAACTGGGTTGGCAACACATCGTCCAGTGTTTGATTTCCGTCAAGAACATCAATCAAATTAAACCAAGGCAATCCGTAAGCGGGACCGTATAATGGCATAACTCCCTTGCTCTCATACTCATTGCTTCCCAGGATAATGGGCACCTGGTTATAATTTCCCGATGCAACTGTTTCACGAATTCTACCAGGGACAACCGTGCCGTCTCGATAGGCATTATAGTCTCCTATGGTACCGTAAACGGCCAGCAGTACCTCATATACGTCCTTGTTGCTCTTTCCCCTTAGATAGGCTTCTATATCTTGATCGGACATACCTGCCCGATAGGCAGCTGCCGCTGCCAGGTCCGCGGCAGTCTCGTCATATACAAGGAGTCCATCAATCAACTTGTTAGCCAAAGCTTCCCCTTCCTCAACCGAAGCTGTTACCATACCACCGCTCTCTGATATGGCCCTATGGAAAAGGCCTGCGGCCAAGGGTGAGATCAGGAGGTTCATGACATTCTGGGATCCTGCCGACTCACCGGCAATGGTCACGTTGTTTTGGTTCCCGCCAAAGGCTGCAATGTTGTTCTGTATCCATTCCAGGGCCTTGATATTGTCCAGTGTGCCGAAGTTGCCGGCATCATCCTGCGCTTTTTCACCGGCTCTGAGGGCGGGATGGGTGAGCCACCCTAAGGGCCCAAGCCGGTACTGGAGAATCACCACCACCATGTTGGATGTCTGGGCCATAACCGACCCATCATAATCTTTGGCTGTCCCGAAATTATTCGACCCCCCATGGATCCAGACGTAGACGGGCAGATCTTTTTCTTCAGATTGTGGACGATATATGTCTAAATAGAGACAATCTTCGCTGCCGATGGCATTGGGTAGTTGAACCCATTTTGATGACGTATAATACTGGGTGCATTCACTGCAGGAAGCCGTGGCTTCCCGTACACCTTCCCAGACCTCAGGATCCTGGGGCGCCTTCCAGCGGAGTTCATCTACCGGCGGCTTCGCAAAGGGGATACCCTTCCAGGCCCAGGTGTTGTTTTCAGCTGCATAGCCCTTGACTTGCCCTTGCGCTGTGGTAACTGTAAGCTGCGGGGCATCAGGGACTGCTCCGCCTCCTCCACCATCCGAACATCCGGCACTCATAAATCCGAAAGCAATGACAAACGACAAACACAGATAACGAACAACCTTCAAGATCTCTCCCTTTTTTTCATTCATACCTGTCCCTTCCTTTTGTTTGTGGTTAATAAGACGTCTCAGAAATTGTACAAGCTACTGAAATTGCAGTCGTTTATTGAGGACTACCTTTTTTGTTTCACACAAGGAGTAATGGGATGATGGAATAGTGGAATGTTGGTTTTTTATAAGGAATTTCATTTTGTGGGTATGCAGTTCGCTCCAGCACCCCCAGATCGCCTGGGCTTTTTTTTTCAACACCAACAGAGCGGCTGTTTCTGCCAGAGCCTTTTCTTTGCGATAAAGTTCTCTTTCCAATTCCCTGATACGTTTCGCCTCCGGGCTTTTTCCTTTA
>Ga0222657_1000959_pt1 | contig 11734 bp, 7 predicted proteins | sample AntAcemetagen474_FD_179858 | JGI IMG/M metagenome (GOLD analysis project Ga0222657, IMG submission 179858) | Saline water microbial communities from Ace Lake, Antarctica - #474 | ecosystem: Environmental > Aquatic > Non-marine Saline and Alkaline > Saline | place: Antarctica: Ace Lake | collected... | reverse complement strand
TGGTCGGAAAATTCCGGGTGGGAAAACTTCCGGCCCACCCATGGCGGGGTGACGGTCAATGACACGTATCTCTCCGGTTACGCCTGGGCCGAGAACATCGGCTGGGTAAAGCTTGGGTCGGGAACAGGACCCTATGACAACACCACCAGCGCCAACTGGGGCGTGAACCGCAACAGCAGCACGGGCACCCTCTCAGGCTATGCCTGGAGCGAGAATGCGGGATGGGTCAATTTCAACCCGACCCACAGCGAGGTAACCATAAGCACCACCATTCTCAAGTTTGACGGCTACGCATGGGCGGAAAACGTAGGATACGTCCATTTCCAGAACGTCTCTCCCGAATACTTCGTAATGCTGGAAGGCGGCATACCAACCGGATTGGCCACCACCACACCTTTATCGTACGACAGTTCAGTGAAAAAGGTTGAGATGTACAATGGAATCACCTGGGTTACGCTCTTTTCAGGGACGGCAGAGCTTGATCTCGTGAATGGCGGGACATTTCCCGAAATCAGTGACGTGTCCCTGCCTGCTGGAACATATTCTCAGATAAGGGTGACTTTCACTAACGCTTTTCCGCTGAAAGGTTCACGAAGCTATGACGGTACCACTTATTACACAACGGCCACTACGTTTGGGGGGCAGACCAACCTGGCCAGCACCCCCACAACCGTGGCCGGGAGCATGGCGGAATATACATTCAGGATTGAGGACTGGGGGGCAATCAACACCGAAGTCCCACAGACATTCGCAATTACCCCTATTACGGTCGATTATTCAACAGATTATCAACCCACCGTGAGGGTCACCATCAGCGATAAGTTAGTGCTGAAAGGGACCGCGGGCACGAGTTTAACCTATTATTTTGCGTTGTCCGCACCGACGGTGAGTATTGTGGAGCCGTGAGGCTGGCCTGCGGCCGTCATTCATGGTCATTCGGTAGTCATTGGGCTTTGCCGTCATTTATTGTCATTCGGTTGTCATTCGGTAGTTATTCGATTGTTATTCGGTTGCTCACTGACCACTGACCACTGACCACTACTCACTGCGTATTGGACCTTGCACCTTGGACTTCGGACTTTGGACATTGGACCTTGGACTTTGGACTTTGGACATCGGAGATTAGTCAATAGTCAATCCAAAAGGATATAAGATATGAATGAATTAGAGAAATCAGAGAGCGTTTCCGTGAGTCGGAGGGAGTTCTGCAAAAAGGCCATCAAGCGCTCTTCCGTCGCGGCAGCGGTGGGGGTTGCGGGTTACCTTGCCTACAGGAAACCTGCAATCAGGAGTTTTTTTGGGGCAGGCGATGCCTATGCGGCGAATACAGGGGCCGGCAGTTTTTCCCTGAAGGGGGACAGTAATTAAGATTGATGATTGATGATTTGGCCTTCGGCCGTCATTCATAGTCATTCGGTTGTCATTGGGCTTTGCCGTCATTCATTGTCATTAGGTAGTCATTAGGCTGGTCACTGATCACTGCCCACTGGACTTCAGACTTTGAACATCAGAACCCGTGAACGGTTATAAATGTTTCTTAAAAACTCTGCGTCCTCTGCGCCTCTGCCTGCCCCGTAGCTCCGGCAGATGGTACTGGGGCGAGAGATATTTTTGGTTTTAATTTGTTTTAAAAACTTTGCGCCTTTGCGAGAGATATTTTTTTGGTTTTATATAGAGATGAAAAAATGCGTGTAAAAAGGATGATCAATTTCATGGTGGGCTTGTTGTTTGCACTGATTTTCTGTCTTAACAGCGGGGCATTCGGGTATGTGCCCTCGGGTGATGCCTGCCCGGCATCCGAGGTGGTGTTCATCGACCCGTCGGTCCGGGATGCGGAAATTATCGTGGCGCAGCTGCCCCAAGGGGCCGAGGTGGTGCGGCTTTCGCCTGGCATGGATGCGGTCGGGCAGATCTCGGCTCATCTTGCGAAAAAGAGGGGTCTCTCCGCCATCCGCATCATCTCCCACGGCAACGCCGGGTATTTTGTGTTGAACGGAAAGCGGATTGACGAAAGCACCCTGCGGGATCGCGTCCATGAGATCCGTTCCTGGAAAGGGGCCCTGGCTGATCACTGCGACATCCTGCTCTATGCCTGTAATCTGGGCGACGGCGCCGGGGGAAGGCGGTTTGTGGAGACCCTTGGGGGGTTGACCGGAGCGGACGTCTCGGCATCCACAAACCTTACCGGGAAGGGGGGCGATTGGAACCTTGAATATGCACGGGGGGGCATCCAATCCGCCGCCATTAAGGCCTCGGGCTATCCCCATCATCTGGAGGCCACCACCTACACGGTGACGTCTATTACCTCTGCAGGGGGAACTACTTATACTGAAGGTGAATTAAACTGGGCAATAAATCAGTCGAATTTATCGACAGATGATGATGATACTATTGCTTTTAATCTGACCTCCGGATCGACTGTTACCATATCAGCGGCATTAACTGCAATTACCGATACAGTTACAATTGACGGAAATATAGATGATGATACAAATGTTAAAATAACAACTTCAGGTGATACTCCTAATACATTTACACTCGCAGGCACTTCAGTAGTAACTTTTAATAGAATCACAATAAATTCTCCTGCTGAGATTGCTATTATTGATAATTCTTCGGGTTTGTTAACACTATCTAATGTCACTTTAGGAGCTAATGTAGATGCAAATGGTGGAACAGGAGGAGTTACAACAACTGGAGCTCTAACCCTAGCTGCTCCTGAAGGAACTGAAGTAACTGAAGTAAAAATAAATACAGATTACGGAGGCGGCGCTGATATTACGTTTGGTGGAGATGTTACAGGTAATTTGACACTTTCGGCTATGGCCGCTAACGCAGATATCTATTTTAACAGTACAGTCGGAGCAGAAACGGCGCTGAGTGGTTTAACAGTATGGGCCGCAGCACATCTTTTTTTTGGGGATACAGTAGAAGTAAATGGTGATATAGATATCACTGCCGATGCTATTAATGTTCAGGCGGGAACATTTAATTCGACAAGCGCGGCGGGAACCTGGTATATTAGCGGCGCTGTAACAATTGCTTCCGGCGCGACTTTAAATGCTACTTCAGGAACGTTTAACGTCGGCGGAAACTGGTCGAACAGCGGAACATTCACCTCCGGTACAAATACCAATACCGTTACCTTTGACGGAACATCCGGCACGAAAACAATAACTTCGGGCGGAGATTCTTTTAATAATATTACTTTCAATGATGGTGGCAATGATGCGACCTTCGAGCTTGAAGACGCTCTTGACGTAAACGGTAATCTGACAATAACCGGCGGTATCCTGGATACAAAAGACGGCGAAAATAATGCAATCAGCGTAGCCGGAAACTGGTCTAACTCAGATACCTTTACCGCGCGTTCAGGAATCGTAACCTTTGACGGCAGCGGTTCATCCACAATATCCGGTACAACAACATTTAACAATTTAACCTGTGCTACAGCCGGCAAGACTCTTACTTTTACTACCGGCGTCACACAGACAATTGCCACTCTGAATCTGACAGGAGCTTCAGAAAATCTTATCACAATAAATTCCAACAGCTCCGGCACTAAGGCAAATATTATTGTTACTGACAGCACCGTAAGTTTTGTTTCTGTACAGGATTCAAATAATACCGGAACAGATATTTCTACTACATCTTCAACTGATGGCGGCAATAATTGGGGGTGGAGTTTCGGACCGTCCACAATGACCTGGGACGGTTCTACAGATTCAGACTGGTCTGACGGTACCAACTGGGATACAGGTACTGCTCCTACTGCCAATGATAATGTTGTAATAGCAAATGCGGGCAGAGCTCCTATACTTGTAGCCGGGATAACAGTTATTAACTTAACGATAAATATTGGCGCCAGTCTTGACGTTTCCTCAGGAAATAATTATTCCGTAAGCCTGACCGGCAATTGGGCCAACAACGGTACCTTTACCGCCCGCGCCGGTACTGTAACGTTCAGCGGTACTGCCGCACAGACAATTACCGGAAGGACAACTGTTTATAATATCACAGTTAATAATACACACGCTGCGGACAAGGTTGACGCATCCGGCGGCACATCACTTGCTGTCAATAATAATCTTACCGTAACAGACGGTATATTCAAAAGTGCTTCAGATTATACAAATATCTCAATTGCCGCGGCCGGAACGCTGGAACTCAGCGGCAATATAACAGTCAGCGGAAACTGGTCCAACAGCGGAACATTTACGCCTGGCACCCACAAGGTGACCCTGGACGGAACCGGTCAGGCCCTCTCGGGCGACACGAGCTTTTACGACCTGACCAAGAACGTCACCTCTGCAGACACGCTGACCTTCCAGAGCGGCAGCGCCAACAAGACGACCATCACCAACACCCTTGACCTGCAGGGCGAGAGCGGAAAACTGCTGTCCCTCAGGAGCAGTCCAACCGACACGCAATGGGAAATAGATCCCAAGGGGACCCGCACCATCGCTTACCTCGATGTCAAGGACTCTAAGAACGTAAATGCAACGACAATCGATGCCAGTGACAGCGTCGATTCCGGAAACAACACCAAATGGTCCTTTGCTACAAAAGTCGACCTGACCGGCCCTGCAACAGTGACGGCGGGCGCTGTATCGACCGTCTTTACATTGACGAGTCAGGATGCTGGCGGAGATGCCTCAAATGTCACGGCAGACACAAAGTTCGATCTTTCCTCGAATTCTTCAGGCACAAAGGTGTTTTACAGTAATGCCGCCGGGACATCAGTTATCACCCAGACAACCATAGCCAACGGGAGCAGCACAGCCGCGTTTTACTATAAGGACAGTGCTAAAGGGACCCCCACCCTGACGGCGGCATGGAACAGCGGCGGCACGGACCTGGGGTCCGATACCCTTCAGGTCACGGTTGATCTGGCGGAAGCCACATTGGCCACCAGCAGCAGCGTTGCATCGACCTTCAAGGACTTTAAGGTTACGGTGACAAAGATCCAAATGTATAACGGTACGTCCTGGGTAGAGATCTTTTCAGGAGCGGCAGAACTTGATCTCGTAAATGGCGGGACGTTTCCCGGGATCAGTGATGTCGCTTTGCCGTCAGGGACCTACAGCCGGATGGAGGTGACCTTCCGGAATTCACTTCCCGTAACGGGCACCCTGACCTACAGCGGAACGCCCTATTATACCACCGCCGCCACGTTTGGCGGTGATAGCAATATTGCCGGTAATCCTTCAAATGACTCCGGTAGCCAGACCGTGTTTACCTTCAGAATCGAAGATTGGGGGGCGGTTGGTACGGATGTCGAAAAGACATTTGACATCACCCCCATTACCGTTGGCGCCACAACAGACTACCAGCCGACCTTGAGATTCACCATCAGGCAAACGTTTTTATTCAAGGGGAGTGCGGGAACGGAGTTAACCTATTATTTCGCATTGTCCGCACCGACGGTGAGTATTGTGGAGCCGTGAGGCTGGCCTTTGGCCGTCATTTATTGTCATTCAGTAGTCATTGGGCTTTGCCGTCATTCATTGTCATTAGGTAGTCATTGGGCTAAAGCGTCATTCATTGTCATTCGGTAGTTATTCGATTGTTATTCGGTTGTTCACTGACCACTGACCACTACTCACTGCGTATTGGACCTTGCACCTTGGACTTCGGACTTTGCACCTTGGACTTCGGAGATCGGACATTAGTCACGAGTTGCGAGTTTTTAAAAAGTCTGCGTCCTTTGCGCCTCTGCGAGAGATATTTTTTTTGTTTTAATTTGTTTTAAAAACTTGGCGCCTTTGTCTGCCCAGTGAAACCTTTTTTGCTGTTGTTTCACCGGGCCGAGATATTTTTCTGACTTTACCCTAACGTTGCAAAAGTCGAAGATGCTGCAGATCTTAGGCGTCGTGGGCGAAGCTGTAGTACTTTACCGCGAACCCTCGACAACGCAGGAGATGCGGTATCCTCGGCTTTCCCGTAGGGTAAATAAAATGGCTGTTTTTTGCTGCTTGCAGGATGCCACATGTAGAGGGTTCCAGTAAACCATTAAAAATCAAGGAATACCCTGTATTTGTAGTCTTTAAACCTATCTTGCCATTTTATTTATGCAACCAAGGGGTTTACCGATTCGGGCGAGGTTTTAGATAGCAGCATATCGAATGGGGATAATGATATGAACGAAAATCATGCCAATGAGCAGGATTTAAAGAGTGTGTTCACCACCAATCTACCGGGGATTCTTCAGCAGCTCAATATCAGCATTGCCGTTTCAACCTATCAGTGCGGCAAGCTGATCCTGGTCCGAAGGGATAATCAGGGCATCAACACCCATTTCCGTAATTTCAACAGGCCCATGGGCGTCGCGGTCAAACCGGACCGCATCAGCATCGGATGCCTGAAAACGGTTGAGAATTATCAGAATATCCCGGCTTTGATCGGAAGGCTTGACGACCCGGCCAAATATGATGCCTGTTATGTCCCCAGATACACCATCGACACGGGGAGTGTTGACATCCACGAAATGGCCTGGGGGGAAAACAACACACTCTGGATGGTGAATACGCGTTTTTCCTGTCTCTGCACCATGGACACGGAATACAGCTTCTGCCCGCAATGGCGGCCATCGTTTGTGACGGGGCTTGCGCCGGAAGATCGTTGTCACTTAAACGGTCTCGGGATGGTTGACGGGGCCCCTCGTTACGCCACGGCGCTCGGTGTGACGGATACGGCAAACGGATGGCGGGCGAATAAGCGGGACGGCGGCATTCTCATGGATGTAAAACGCAATGAAATCATCCATGACGGGCTGTCCATGCCCCATTCTCCCCGTTGGTACAATGATCGGCTATGGATGCTTGAGTCGGGGAAGGGAACATTGGTTTCCTTTGACCCCGGCGGTTATGAGAAAACAGAGGTGGCCAGAATGCCCGGATTTACCCGGGGGCTGGATTTTGCCGGTCCCCTGGCGTTTGTGGGTCTGTCGCAGGTCCGTGAGACGGCGACCTTCTCAGATTTCCCTCTGCTTGAAGAACTCGAAGAGCGGATCTGCGGCGTATATGTCTGTGATACCCGGAACGGACAGATTATCGGTTTTATCCGTTTTGAAGGGGACGTGGAGGAAATATTCGCTGTTCAGATTTTGCGGAATACGGCATTTCCGGAACTGATGGAAAAGGACGATGAGCTGTTGGAGAGCTGTTATGTGATCCCGGATGAAGCGCTTCGGGATGTTCAGAAAAGGTAAGGTGTCAAAGGTTTATCCAAATTCGTTGCGGGTTGCAGGTTTTTTCAATCATCAATCCAGAGGGTTAAGGAGGGCACATGATTACCAAATCATTAACGGTACTGTTAAAAAAAATACTGGCCGTGCTCGGTGCCGTGCTGATTGCCATTTTGTTGAGTGTGGACAAGAGTGTCAAATGTTCAACAAAGTACCATGAGGTTGTCTTTATCAGTTCTTCCGTCATGCGCACGGAAGAGATTGTCGATGACCTGCCGCAGCATACCGACATTGTGTATCTCGTGGATGATAGAAAGGGATTATGGGAAATCACCGATTATCTTTCCTATCAGAACGATATCGATGCCATCCGCATTATTTCCCATGGCAACGCCGGGTATCTTGCGTTGAACGGTGAACTGATTGATGCCGAATATATTGCCCGGCGCCATGAGTGGGTCGAGTCCTGGGGAGGGGCGCTTTCCGAAGACGCCGATATTATGCTCTACGGCTGTAATGTTGCGGCAACAGCGGAAGGCCGGGCCCTGGTCCGGCTGATCTCCGGTCTTACGGGCGCGGATGTGGCGGCATCAACAGACATGACCGGAGGGACGGGAAACTGGGATCTGGAATATCAGGATGGTCCCATCGAAGCAGCTGGAATTGATGTTGACGGCTATAAGCATCACCTTGCCACATACACCGTAACATCAAACGCTGATGCCGGTGCAGGCACGCTGAGACAGGCAATTATTGATGCCAATGTCTCGGGCGTTGATGATACAATTAATATTCAGGATTCAATAGCCACAATAACAGTACTCTCACAATTACCTACAATTGTAGCTGCTGGAGGAGGTTTAACAATTGATGGTGGCGATGGCGTAACGGTTCAGGTTACTACTCCTTATAATTGGGATGGAACAAGCGGATCTGCGACTGCAACGGTATCACGTGTTTTCAACATTAATGCCTCCGGCGAAGCAGTTACTATTTCCAATATGACAATAAAAGGCGGCGATATTTCAGGGCTGTCATCTCCTAACTATTATGGCGGCGGGATCTATCATGCGGCCGGAACTCTTGAACTTAATACCGTCACTGTGTCAGGTTCAAAGGGCAATGAAGGTGGAGGTGTTTACAGCACAATAGGAACAATTAGCATCAGTGATTCTTCAGTAATACAGTACTGCTATTCAGTAAGTAATGGCGGAAATATTAGAGTTAAGGATGGAACACTAACTATTACAAATTCTACTATTACGAACGGAACAGGTACTGGTGGTGGAGGTGGTATTTCTTCACAGAGTTCAACTTTAACTATCAGTGGAACAACTATTTCTGACAATGCGACCTCACCTAACAGCGGTAAACATGGAGGTGGTATTAATAGTAATGGAGGCAGTATCAGTATTGATTCATCAAGTATTATAAGGGATAACTCTGCTGGGGAAAAAGGGGGAGGTTTGTTTATTACAGGTTCTACCAGTACTGAAATTACTGATAGTACAATTTCCGGAAACACTGCCAGCAAGGTGGGAGGAATTTATAATAACGGTGCTGCAACTATCACCGGTTCCACAATTTCCGGAAACACCGCATCTGCTTCCGGGGGGAAAGGCGGAGGTATTTATAATAGAGGTGATACGCTAAACTTAACAGGAAGTACGATAAGCGGAAACATTGTTACAAATGGCACCAATGGCGGTGGCGGTGGAATATATTCTGATACTGATGGAGCCTTAGTCATTAATACATCTACCATTTCTGATAATAGTGTAAATACGGCAGGAGATGGCGGCGGGATTTTTGCCAGAGATACCTCAACTATTTCAAATTCTACAATCAGCGGAAATACAGCTGCTGCCAGCGGTGGTGGAATTATCTTTAGTTATTTTTATTCCTTTGTGGGGTCAACCACAGGATATCTTACCTTCCAAAATTCTACAATCAGCGGAAATACAGCAGGTACTAACGGCGGTGGGATTTATAGTAAAGGTGCTTCAATGTTTGGGTTCACTGGCACTGCCGTTTTAATAAGCAATAATTCTACAATCAGCGGAAATACAGCCACTACCAACGGTGGCGGGGTTTATATTGCTGAATATTCTAATTTTGAAGTAAAAAATACTATCTTAGCTGACAATAACACAGAAGATGACTATTATTTTAATGGCGGTACTCTGACAGACAACGGGTATAATGTTGTGGAATATCAAAGTGGCGTTTCTACCGGACCGAATAAAACGTTTACCGCGACAACTGATATTTTGTATAATACAAAGGCCGACGGGACCACGGGCTATTCGACCTGGAACCAGAATAATTCCAACCTGGCAAACCAGAACCTTAACCTGGCCGCTTCTCTCGCCGACAATGGCGGTCCCACCCTGACCCTGGCGCTGGAAAGCGGCAGTTTTGCCGAGGCAAACGCTGATACGGGAATTCCGCCTGCAAGCAACTGGAACGGAAGTCCTCTAATAGATGAGGAGTATACCGACCAGCGCGGAGTCGTGAGGACAGCCGGGCAGAATACCAGCATCGGAGCGTATTCAGCGAATTATGATGTTCCTCCAACCGTATTAGCCACCACCACTCCAACATCCTACGACTGTTCGGTGACAAAGGTTGAAATGCACAATGGAACCTCCTGGGTCACGATCTTCACCGGAACGACAGCTCTCGATGTTGTACCGGGCGGGACATTTCCCGAAATCAGTGACGTGTCCCTGCCTGCCGGAACATATTCTCAGATAAGGGTGACCTTCACTAACGCTTTTCCGCTGAAAGGTTCACGAAGCTATGGCGGAAACACCTATTACACAACGGCCACCACGTTTGGGGGACAGACCAACCTGGCCAGCACTCCTACAACCGATTCCGGTAGTGAGGCGGAATTTACATTCAGGATTGAGGACTGGGGGGCGATCAACGCCGAAGTCCCACAGACATTCGCAATTACCCCTATTACGGTCGATTATTCAACAGATTATCAACCCACCGTGCGGGTCACCATAAGTGATAAGTTAGAGTTGAAAGGGACGGATGGTACCCCATCAACTTACTATTTTGCGTTGTCCGCGCCGACGGTGAGTATTGTGGAGCCGTAAGGCCGCCCTGCGGCCGTCATCCATGGTCATTCGGTTGTCATTGGGCTTTGCCGTCATTCAGTAGTCATTAGGCATTGGGTATTGGACTTTGGTAAACAGATAGTCATTGGTCATTAGGCTTTGCCGTCATTCGGTGGTCTTTAGTCATTGGACTTTGGACTTTCGACATCGGACATTGAGCTTTGGACGTTAGTCAATAGTCAATAGTCAATCCAAAGGGTATACGATATGAATGAATTAGAGAAATCAGGGGACGTTTCTGTGAGTCGGAGGGAGTTCTGCAAAAAAGCAATCAAGCGCTCTTCAGTCGCGGCAGCGGTGGGGGTTGCGGGTTACCTTGCCTACAAGAAACCTGCGGTCAGGAGTTTCTTCGGGGCAGGCGATGCCTATGCGGCAAATACAGGGGATGACTTCCTATCAGGCATTGCTCAGAGAATTGTTGTCAGAAAAAGTGTATGAAGAAAAGAGACGGTTGAATCTCTTTGAGCAGGGGCAGAACTAACGATGTGTTTTTCCGCTCCTTGACTTCCTTAAATTACCCCAAAAGCATTTTCGTCTCTTATAGGTAAATCATCAACAAGACTGCAATAATATATTGACTTAAGGGTATAACAGTTATACCATTTTGTCGTGCGATTTAAATTCGACAAGAATAAGAGCCAAATACTCAGGAACAACCCAAAACGTGGGATCGGTTTTGAGAAGGCCAAAGAAATTTGGTCGTATCCGTATTATGAGGACTGCCGATCCGATGACCCGGAACAGTATCGTGCAATAGGATGGGTCAACGGAAAATTGTATTCCGTCATTTTTGAAATCAGAGATGATAGCAAGGGTGAATATATTCATCTTGTGACACTTTGGAAATCAACCCCCCAGGAGAGAAAGCTTTATGAACAAACCATCCAAAAAGAAAAGGCTTAGTGCAGACGAAATAGCGCATATGGCCGAAAGAGGCGAAGATATTTCCCGATACTTCACTAACACGGGTAAAATAAAATACCCGGTCAAAAGAGTTAATGTCGATTTCACTGTCCTTATGTTGAAAGAACTTGATGAAATCGCAAGCGAACTGCATATCAGCCGGCAAGCCCTCATAAAATCGTATCTTCACCAGGCACTGGATAACCACTATTCGGCGCAGCAGCATCGTGTGGAACGGGGAGGTCAGCAAATAGGTAATTAGTGCCTGAACGAAAACTAGGATTTTTTGTTCAGATCAAGGAAGGCGTCCCGCTTTAGCGGGATTAACCGCTACGCTTAAATACAACGGGACAGGCATCCATACATTGAGTATTTCGAGGATTCAAATTTGACAAAATCGTAAAAAGTCTCCAAGGCCGTCACTCCCGCGAAAGCGGGAGTCCATAAGCAGTTGAATTTCCTGGATTCCCGTTCCCCGATCAGGTCGAGGACAAGCTTCACGGGAATGACAATA
>Ga0222657_1000944_pt1 | contig 11855 bp, 14 predicted proteins | sample AntAcemetagen474_FD_179858 | JGI IMG/M metagenome (GOLD analysis project Ga0222657, IMG submission 179858) | Saline water microbial communities from Ace Lake, Antarctica - #474 | ecosystem: Environmental > Aquatic > Non-marine Saline and Alkaline > Saline | place: Antarctica: Ace Lake... | reverse complement strand
GTTATTTAATGGCCTCTCAGAATGACTAACGAATCAAAAAAGCGATGTTGGATATGTGGTGGTCCATCAGATAGCAGAGAACATATCTTTAAAAAAAGCGATTTTGTGAGGCGTTATGGCAATTTGCCATTTGAGCATATTGGTGGGATGCTTCACTTTAAAAACGGAAAAAGCAGGAATGTGCCAAGTCCTAAATCAAAAATTGCGTCGTATGATCCAATCATTTGTTCAGATTGTAATAATAACAAATAGCAACCATGGGATATAGCATATGAGATTTTTGAAAAATGGATATTTGAAAATTCGGATATAATATTTGAAAAAAGGTTTATTCCACTTGAGTTAGTATACGGAGAAGAGACCTTCTCTTACCAATGTCCGAATTTATACAAATATTTTGTCAAAGCGTTTGGGTGCAGACTTGCAAGTATAGATTTCTCAGTACCGAAAGATCTTGTTGATTTATTGTTTCAAGAATATTTTTCAACCGGCCTCAGGCTTTGTTTCTCAATCAATAGAACAACCTTCGCCATGTTGCCAGAAGATAGAGATAATTTTCTAGGTGTTGGTGATTTATTTCGGGTTGATAGTAAGAGCATGGGCGTCATGGAAAGATATTCGTGGTTTATAAATATAGGGTGGTTAAGGATTTGGTTTTTTTACGCACTTGAAGTTCCATGTAGTCTCGGAGCTGCCTGGACATCTGATAGTGCATGTCTCTATCTCGGAGAATTTGAATCGGCCTCACTCGAAGAATTAATTGAAGGAGCAAGGAGAGACAATGCTCCTGCACTAGACCATTTAGAAGAAATTAAGAAAAATGGTGGTATTAAAATAAAATGAAATGCCAACCAGCCGTTTCACGCGGACTCGCTGAAGCTCGCCGGTGAACTTAACGTTGGGCGATAGGAAGATATGCCATTTCAACAACAAATCAAGGTAACATGTGTAACTGAGTTTGTTGACAAGTTCCTTCACGAACTCAGAAGTTCTACATTGTTCAGAGGGCACCGTGAATGCGAGTGGGATTTACTCCCTATGATCGACAGAGTTGATCATGGCGGATTGACACGAGATGACCACGAACGGTTAATGCTTCAGGAATTTGATAACAGGAGTAGATCAATCAGGGAGTATCCATTTCCTAATGCTTGGGAACTACATGCTGTTGCACGCCATCATGGTATTCCTACCAGATTGTTAGATTGGAGTGAAAGCCCTCTTACTGCTTTGTTTTTTGCCACATTGGGACAGAGCAAAGGCGACAGTGTGGTGTGGTTCTATTGCTACATTGCACAAGACAAAGCCCTTGACATTATTTCTTGCACAACACCAATAGACGTAAAGAACATAATCCTATTCGACCCACCTCAACTACATCCAAGGATTGTGGGCCAGAGTGGTAAGTTTACAGTTCATCCCACATCAAGTAATGATTATGATAAATGGCCCGGTTTTCTAAATCAGATAATTATCCCAAAGGACAAGCGAACTCAAATAAGACATGAGTTGTTTCGACTTGGAATTCATTATCACAATATGTTTCCAGATCTCGATGGTATTGGCACCCATATCTGTAATACTTGGTGCCGACAACCGGATGAGCTAAACCCATTCGCCCAACAAAGCGATCCAGCCGACCCTTAAATCGCTACGCGATTTTCGGTCGGCTGATCTTAACATTATTTTTAAGAGAGAGAAATGGAACGGATAATAATCTCACGCTACCCGGAAGAAGAAGTAGCGATGTCACAACTTCATCATTTGGATGATGCTCTTGATACTCTTACTTTCTTAAAAGCGGAGGACCTTGTTGCAGAACAATTGAAAAGCCAGCATCAAATGACCATGTCTAATGCAAAAAGGATTGCCAAAAGAATTTCATCACATGCCAATTTGGCAGGCCAGTACGCGACACTTAGCCTTAATTCTCCTCCGGAAATATCGTTTTTGCCTGGTTATTATTGTATCTTAAACTTAGCAAAAATATATTGCCTAGCTGGACCATATTCAACGGAATTTGATCATCATTCCCGTTGGCATGGTGCCACATACAATGCTCAAGGTAAAATGAGCCAAAGCATTCTTACAGACGAGGTTCGTGTACGAGGTGGAGGGGCTCTTGCCCTTTTCTATAAAACGTTAACGAATGAACCAATATCTACAGATAGAAATTTGAAGCTTAAAGATGTTTATCCAATTGTCCCAGGGATTGGATCTGAACTAACAACAATAACCGGAGAGGAAGGCAAAAGCTGGTTTATAGAATTTTATGGTAAGAACAATTCTGGAAAAATATTGGCTGAGGCTCGGGTATTGACTTGGGGAAAAGATCGTCAGCAAATAAATTATAGTGGAAGCGTTAGAGCTATCCCTTGCCTAAAAGGATTCAAAAAAAAGCCCAAAGTTACGGGTACTTTCTTTAAACATTTCGATGAGACACCTGGTTTAACGCTAAAGGAAGAGATGCGAAATGTCGTCCGCACAGAATTTCTAGTAAACCTAAGAGAAGACCAACCATGCTTCTGCCATGAGCAATCTTCTGTATTTCCTATGCCCGAGGAATTTGCATCGGCATTGGCTTTCTTTCATCTTTCATCCGTATGCAGATATAATCCAGAGTTTGTCGATAAATTGTCTAAAAGCAAGTTTTGGCCTATGTTATTAGCATTGAGGCGGCATGCATTGTTCTATTTCCTTCTTTCGACATGGAGCTACATGATTCAGAAAAATTATTTTCTATATTCATGATTGAGGTTGTAACTAAATATAAATCCAAAAATAACCCTCGGCTTAACTTTGACCGGGATGGTGGAGTCAATCCACGGCAAATCAAAAACACATTGCTGGGTGGATATCGCCCGGCAAGTTAGCCAAACGTTGGCACGCTCAAATAGAAAAATAGCAATGTTCCTTTGTCTCTGGCAATTTGGGTGATTTATGTTCAATGTATAATAACGCTGTATTTTCTGATGGGAAGTGTAAAGATGAAAAAAGAGAAAGTAAGAGTGCCATTACAGATGTCTGATATCCTGATCCGTAGATTAATTGGAGCCATATTTTTGATCTATGTGGAGGGATTGTCCGAAGAAATGGAAGAGGATGTCCAACATCTCATTGGGGTAACGAAGGGACTAATACCAGTAGATAAGCTGACGGAAAAAGTGATTGAGCGATTACAAAAGGAAGGTAAAGGCGAAGAAGAAGCCAGCGATATAGTAGGCCGCCTCAGAATAATTAGATTACTAAGGCACTTATATCACACGGGATTACTACTCAAGTCAAATAATTTAGGAGATGACGCTCCTAGTGATTTTATTGAGCTTATCTGCTCCAATTGGATGATAGTCGATGAGTTTTTCAGTATTGAGGCTGTCTCAAACATAGACGATCAAGTAGAACGTTTCATGCAGCTCAGACAGATATTCATTAAAGAAATGCCCCCAAAGAAATCTAGAGAACATCTAATAGAGGCTACAAAGTGTTATGTTCAAGGATTCTACCAAGCGAGTGTCATAATATGTCGGTCTGTCATTGAGTTTGTCCTTGAAAATGAACTCAGGGAATGTGGTTGGAATATATACCAACTTCCAGGAGATCCAAATGACGGTCTTTTCCAGAAAATAATCAAGACGGCCCATAAAGAAAACATTTTAGATAGTAACGCCCGTAAGAAGGCAGATGATGTTCGCCGATCTGGAAATAAAGCTTTGCACAGAGACCGAATTTTTACACGTGAAGAAGCCTTTACATGTCTAAATGCAACCCAAGGCGTTCTCAAGCAGGTGTATAGGTAACTTATCCTTCTTGAGATTGAATTCAAATTCACAATTTGGATACCGAACTTGTTATCATATGTAAAAGGGGTCATATGTAAAAGGGGTCAAATCTACTCTTGACCCTTGATGCACATTCTGCCGTGTTAATAGAGGATTAAAACCTGAGATGATAAAGATCGAAATAATAAAGAAAATGAATAGAGCCATGAAGTTTGAATAGGGCAAGGGTCAAGAGTAGATTTGACCCCTTTCCCAGAATGTCTACAGGGATGAACCGACAAAGCATTGAGATTTTCGCATCATTAAAGACAACTATGAAAGGGTCAAGAGTAGATTTGACCCCTTTCCGCACAGCGACGCAGGAAACCGCGTGTGTGAACGTCCGCGTTATGTTGACGAAAGCAATAGGAGAAGAGAATGCGGAATAGAGAATTGATCTGGCTTGAGAATCTGAACCAGAGAGCTCAAGAGATTAGTGACCGAAAGACTGCTGCCGAGAAAAGAATCAGAGAAGGATTCAAAGAAAAAGTGATCATATTCATGGATGTAGTCGGTTCTACAGAGTTTAAAACGCAATATCCCGACAATCCAGAGGTATGGATACTAAGAGTCAAACAATTCAGCGATCTGCTAGCCACTGCCGTAACTCAATGTAATGGGAAGGTAGTGAAATACATCGGCGACGAATTGATGGCCTCGTTTGACAATATAAACGATGCAAAAAACTTGGTTGCTAGAGTTTCAGAAATCGAAGAAACGCTCAAGAAAGGCACCGGCTTTGAAACAAGAATAAAGGTGACGGCTGATTTCGGCTTCATTTACGAGTTGGATTTTGAAAACCATTCAGTACCTGATCCGCAGGGGTCTCCTGTGGACAGATGTGCAAGAATAGCAAAATACGCTGCTGCTGGTGAAGTTCTATCAAATGCTGCGTTTGTAGAAAAAACTCCGCAACTTAGCTGGAAAAAGGTAGGTGTGGCGCAGCTTAAGGGGCTTGGAAAAGAAGTGGTTTACCAACTCGAGAAGGTGACAGTCTCCCTTGATGAAAAGATTGAAATCAAGAAAAGGGATTTTGAAAGACTGAATGAGGAACTTCAAGATATAAAAACCGAGAACTCACAGTTGAAAGAAGCTAACAAACAGCTAAGGGCACAAATTGTATCAGCTGGACAAAAACCAGTCCCGACGCTGGAAGATGTCACCCCTGAAGAGGAATGGAATCCGGTAAAACAGGCAATTAATGAGCTAAATAAGGTAATTGATAAAGCTCCCGTTTCATCAACATACTATGCTCGATTTATCTTTTTAGATCATGCTGGAAAAGATTCTGAAGAGTACAACAAATTTGAAGGAAAAGTATTTGATGATTTGATTGAATCAAATCTTGTGATTTCCGAAGATGACAGACGCTACTACCTAAATGGTAATCATCCTAAAAATAAACAAGTATCTAAATTATTGGCTAATATAGAACGTGAGCTTGACAAGTACCTTAGTATAAATGAAAAGGATCCTGATGATCTATTTGAATGGGCTACAACAGATCCTGAATTCTGGAGAGACTATATCGGTTACAACGTGCTTTAACATAACGAGGTGATGCAGCGAATCCGCAAAAAGCGCGGCTCGCTGAGCTTTTTGTTAGATGCATAAAGAAATGAGGAAATATCAACTCCCGGAATTTTTGGACCAATCCGTCGATCAAAAGGCGTATGAGCGGTGGTTACATCGAAAAGCTGTTGCTCATGTTCGCCGCGACAGAAATCGTGGGAATAAAACAGCAACAAACGAAGAATACAAAATCGCTATTCATAAGGCAGTATGTGATTCTGATGGTAAGGACGCCTATACAAATGAAGAACTGGACTGGTCACTACTCAGTAAGTACGACAACAAACAATCGAAAAAGTATGGAAGAAGTTACAAAAAGCAATTGGCCATGTTGCCTTCCGTCGACCATGTTGGAGATGGCAAAGGTCAAGCAGACTTCAAAATTTGCGCGTGGCGCACAAATGATGCCAAGAACGATCTCTCTTACGAGGAGTTCTTGGAATTGTGTCGAAAGGTTATCGCAGCAGCTAACACGGCTCTTTCAGCCGCCAGCTAACCGCTGCGGCTGAAGAGCAACGAGACTATGACAACGTGAGGGTGATGTAGTGGAGAAACATCCCGATTACCCAAATTTCGTGGAAGCACGTGAATCCTTGCGCCGCCATTCAGGAGATGTGCCCCTGCTCTACACGTGGGCAATCGACATGCTCCAAGAGATAGAGCGATCCTTGGCGATTAGCTCCGTACTCCGAAAGCAGCTCTCGGACATCGAATCAACAGGCCTTGACGCACTCGATCCAGACCTCTGGACTGACAGGTTCGATCTTGTCGCCGACCAGGCCATCAAGAAGCAAAACTTCCAAGCGAAGATAACATCTGCTGTCGACAACTGGCCTGTCGACGAGGGCCATTTGGTGGCAGCTGTTTTGAAGCACAATTTCGCCTATCTCGATACATCTGGGATCACCAGATTCAAAGACGTTTTTCATCTCGTGCGCCAGACCCGCAACCGGCTGGCTCACAACTTCTTCCTGGAGCACGCGGAAGAGAAGACCTCAGATATTGGTGTCCAGTCAATGGAGCGTGAACTGGAGGCAGTTGTTATCGACGTTCACTTCGTCGGGGAACTCGCTAACACGCTCGTGGGGGCCTTCGTGCGAGGGCTTCATGAAGCGATTAAAGACCTCCTGTCAACTTCACCAGGTACCAGTAAGGACAGAGAACGACCGAACTAGCTGCCTAACCAGGCTAATGCAGCCGCCGCAAAAAACCGCGCGGCTGATTAGCTGGTTATGGAAGAATAGTGTAAATTAAGGATGGGGTTTGAGTGTGAACATCTTTGTCAGTTCCACATATCGAGATCTTTCAAATCATAGGGAAATACTGCGCATTGCCATTGAGACGAGTGGTTACCGTTTCAAAGGAATGGAGCATTTCGCAGCGCAGCAGACTCCTCCCTTAGATGTATGCCTCAATGAGTTAGATGAATGTGAGGTCTATATTGGTATTATTGGGCGTTTATATGGGTCATGCCCACCTGGAAGAGTTAGATCATATACCGAATTGGAGTACATAAGGGCGAGGGAATTAAATAAATACATAATCGTTTTATTCATTGGAGATGGTGCACAAATAACCATTGATCAAATTGAACAACACGAGTTGTAAGAGGGGTCAGCCCTTGAATTGGGACATTTTTTTATGATTATTTTTTAGACCTCATGGATTCAGTGCTAACCAGAACATTGAGGTTATCGAGGAACCTAGGTGATGATCGGTATCGGGAAAGAAACGTCAAAGATGGATTGGGTAACCTGTCCCATGTCAAGGGCTGACCCCTCTTTCATTTGTATGGTCCGACAAGAGATGAGAGAGATGAATGAAGGCAGTCAGGTGAACAAAAATGATATCTGAGTTCGAACACAGAGGTATTTGGTGGATTCCAGGCAAGGACGATGAAAAGCTTGACGGAACTTTATATTTCAAGCCCAGTGAGGATCTCAGGCTGGAATTAACCGGAACTTTCATTGGTATTGAAGATTTTATGACGTTTTCAAGATGGGAAATCGTGCTTGGGTTCACAGTAACCGGAAAGAAAGTTACACTTCTAAATTGCGTTTCGGCAGGCACACAGCTTAATATGCCTGGAATGCCCACATCGGAGATTTCCCCAAAGGTAGCATTCATAGGCACACATTTCCCATCTATTGATCAAATTATCTTTGATACCATGTTGGTTAGATATTCTTTAATGGACGAATGGCTCGGCGTATCTGGATTTCAAATAACGCGTTCACAAAAGGAAAACAAAACCACCATAACATATCAACTTCCCAAGCCAATTGAGTCTGTGATTAATGACAATCTATCCATATCGATTCTTTTCAACGCAACAAGCCCTCTTGGGGCTACCACTGAAGCCAAAATAAGCCAAATATCAAAGTTCCAGATTAAACCTTCTGAACCTCAGAACTTTGATTACTACCAAAATCTCAACCAACCTCTTCAAAAGTTTTTGACTTTGGCAACGCTAAAAAGGGTCCATCCGATATTTATAGAAGGCACTTTAGCAGGCGAAAAAATTGAAGTGGTTTATAAGAATGTCTTCTATTACCCTGATGATAGCAAAATACGAAGCCCTTTTGATCTTTTATTTTCATATGCTCATGTAAAAAATCGCTTTGACGACTTCTTGAGGTGTTGGCTCGAAACATCAGAACTATTTGAACCTGTCCACAATCTTTACTTTGGAACAATCCATAGTCCAAAAATGTATATGGAACATAAATTCTTAAGCCTTTGCCAAGCGATTGAGGCGTACCATAGAAGGGTATCTCCAGGCGTATATCAGAGTAGAGATGATTTCCTAAAAGAAATATATCCTTTCTTAATAGATGCTATACCAGAAGGTACAAACAAGGATTATAGAGCAAGTATCACAGCGCGGCTGAAATACCTTAATGAATTCTCTTTAAGAAAGAGGCTTAAGGAATTATTGGATACACATAAAACTGTGATATCAAAGTTAATTCCAAAACCAAATAATATTATCAGCCCAATAGTTGATACGAGAAATTTTTTTACGCATTATGATGATGAACTAAAAGAACAATCCCTGGATAAGGAACAGCTATATCTGGCATCTGAACGGCTCAAATTCATTCTTGAAGTCTGTTTTCTTTTCCAACTTGGCTTCAGTGATGAAGAAATGATAAGATTGATAGACGGGACGCAAATATTCAATTATCTCAAACGGAATAAGGGTAATTAACTACACTATGAAGGGGACGGGTCGGACCGAGCTAACCAGCTGTAACTAATGGGTTTTGCCCGTAAACCTGGCCTTAAAATGCCCTTAGACCCGCTTTTTTAACGCCAAAATAGTACATTTAAGAGTTAATGGCCCAACAAAAACATTCTGCGGACAAGCCGCAGATGTTCACGTTATCCCGCGTAACTAACATGCAAAATGGAAATTGGACTATGTGCGACCAAACGGGCGTGCAAGAGCATGCTTGCAACAACGTGACTGAATTCTTGGAGAAAGTACGCCCACCTACTTCACTATTCGAGGGCGGGATTTCTAACACCGTCCTATTTCGCGGCGTCAGCAATAGCCAGTACGAGTTGATACCATCGGCTTTGAGAACAGATTCGCAATCGTTAAACGTTGTCAATCAGCTCAAGTCACTCGATCCAGAGAATCCTAAATTCATTGTTGACGTCATTGTCTTGCGTTTGTTCTACCAGGAGGCAAATCGAAATGCGTTGATGTTGCCGCCGTTCCCTCAGCACATACAAGATGTGTTGTCAACGGGCGGTCTCAGTGCCGATGTCAAAGGGGGGATGTTTCGATCACTTTTGCCGGTTTTTGCTTTGGCACAGCATTACGGACTTCCTACTCGTCTTCTGGACTGGTCTTTCGATCCACTGGTTGCAGCCTATTTCGCTGCACGTGGCGGAACCAAGAAACTTAGTTCTTCAGAAGAGAATACAACACGAAGACTTGGCGTGTGGATGGTCCAATCGAAGTTCCTCGACTCAAATGTTCACGTAGTGCACGCTCCTTATGGCGGGAACCCAAACCTTGCGGCACAGAAAGGAGCATTTACGTTTGTATCTGACGTAAACGACGAAACTCCGCTAAATGAATACTCAACTCGCGGATCAGGTCGCAGGGATTTTCATCTATTCACACTTCCATTGTCCGAAGCGCCATGTTTATTGCTGGAACTACGAGTACGTGGGTATGATGCAGGGAGAATATTTCCAGGCTTTGCTGGTGTCGCCGAGTCCGTAATGGAATTGTCATCATTGCCTCGGTTTTCGAAGGTCAGGAAGACTGTTTTCGGTCATTGAAAAACGGGATAACATCACGCTGGAGAGGGAGCGGGAAAAGCCGGAACTTTTTTCAAAAGCATACGTTGCAATAATTTCATAGCTTTGTTGTCGGGGTTATCGTTTCCCGCCCCCTCATCGTCGCGTTATACAAGAAAAAATAAACAATGAATCAAAAATTAGCAGAAATATTTAAAATTATATCTTTCTATGATGATTATAGGTGGGAGTTTTCTCATAACTATAATTTGATCAATTTTTTCAAGATAGATTTGCAGTCTGACATCAAAATTCTTACGCATTGGATTTGTTATATAACTGACAGGCAAATGCCTTTCCAACGAATATGGGATATTGGCGGATTTGTATTTTCTGAGTTGATATACGAAATTAAAAAACAGAAATCATTAAGCCTATTGAATCCACAAGATAAAAATTCGTTTGTAAAAAAAGAAGATGACAAATACGCTTTCATAAGTAATTCAATAGCAGACAATAATGATATTCTAACCCAATATAGTGATATTTTAGAAAATGAAAAGGTAAAATTCAAATCAAGGTTTTTTCCATCAGATTATCTGGCGATGTTATATACATTTGTCTTTTTAGAAGATTATGACTTTAGTTTTTCTAAATTCATAAAAGAAGTTTATTGTCTTCATAAAGATAAAAATGATTTTATAAAAAGAATATTGTTTTCATTGTATTTATTGACTTATCATGGAATCGGACAGCCCAAAAGTAGTGATTTGAGCGATTTTGCTGCTAATATAGAAAAAGCGAATGAACGGAAAACCAAAATTAAAAACTTTTTTAGTAATCCTGATTCATTCAATAATGAATACAATATTTTTCTCAAAGATAAAGTTTTTAAACAGAAAAGAGCCTGGTGTAGTTTAAGGGACTTTTTAAAATCTCCTGAATTTAAGCAATATTTTGAAGTGGCCTTAAGTGATGAAGATTTACGCGATAATGATTTTAGAAAATTATTTTCATATGAAGCGCTTATTCAATTAGAACTGCCAGGAGATGTATGGAACAATAACTCCAAATTTAGAAATTGTATTTTAAAAGATACAGAGTATGAACACTCAAAGAAGGTTTTAAATAAAATATTAAGAGAGTTTTTTAATAAGAACAGTCAAGATATTATTGGATATCCTGAGCAATTCGATATTACTTTTGATTTTGTTCCAAGAATGTGTGACCTGAACAATTGTGACCTATGTCCTATATATAAAATTGATAACAGAAAAAATGATTTTAACAAGATATGTTTAAAAAATAAAAAGATGTATTGTCCGGTTGTTTTGGTTGGTTGTAATTATAAAGGCAATTGCAAAGGCGAAGATAATTGTAAAATAGTATAACAAATCACTGCACTGGATTTTTACTTCGCTCCGCTTCGTAAAAACCAGTGAGTTCAAACGTTATAAGGGAAATATAATGATGAAATTATTAATCTCTTTTATCAATAAGCCTTACTGGAGTTTTGTAGCGTTCATTTTAGCGATATTTGCCTTCTTTGGGATTAGTAGTGGTAATTTAGTTGAAACATTCGGAAAATATCAATGGATAATAAGTGCTTGTAAATGGTCACTAATTATTGGAGCCTTTCTATTTGCGATTCATGCATATATTAGGGCAGAGAAAAATAGAAAAAAATTAATCAACATCAAAGCATCAACATATGATGAGGTTTATGAAAAGTTTTCAGACACAGTAAATTATGCACTTGGAAGATACAAAGGATATAAAAGTAATGTGGATCCTGATAACAGAAAGTATACAGTTGTTGGTGTCCTAGAAATGATAAATGAAGTAAAAAGTGCTAGATTGCAGCTTCTCTCTATTTGTGGTGAAAATGTGAGATCTATATTATTAAAAGAAGGAGCAGATTGGCTAGATGATGTAGATAAATTTGGAAGTATTGCCCCCAATATTATTCAAAAACTAGCTGAAAATGCATACAAAGATAGAAAATAACAATCATGTTATAACAAATCGCTTCTAGGGACGGCTCGTACCTCACCGCCCCAGAGCTTCTCGTTGGGCTAAAAATTGAAATAAATAAACTATGTGTGCAAAGTGGCTTAAAGAATACGACCCTGATCATCTGTCAGAGCGTTTAGAAGAAAGTAAATCTACCCGGGATGATGGAAAGGTATCATTCCATGGTTTTGGATT
>Ga0222657_1000929_pt1 | contig 11980 bp, 9 predicted proteins | sample AntAcemetagen474_FD_179858 | JGI IMG/M metagenome (GOLD analysis project Ga0222657, IMG submission 179858) | Saline water microbial communities from Ace Lake, Antarctica - #474 | ecosystem: Environmental > Aquatic > Non-marine Saline and Alkaline > Saline | place: Antarctica: Ace Lake | collected... | reverse complement strand
CCCAAGGGAGTAACGCAGTGATGAACGGGTACAGGGAGTCTGACAGCCCAATAATATCTGAGAAGCCTTCGAACAAGACAGGTGACAACAAAGCTGTGGCGGAGAAGGTGGAGAAAAGGGGGCTGGCTGAGAGGAATCCGTCCAAGCGAAACAGAAACCAGGCACAGAGCTGGATATTTCTGCCAAATGAGCTGGATAGGATACGGCATGCTGTGTCTTATCCATTGCAACGCATGCGCGTCAATACTTGAAGCAGGAGCCCAGTGCATTAGCAGTGCACGCTGGGATCTGTGCGGGGGGTGCCGAGTAATCGGCATTCCTACCGCGATCTCTTATTGTTTTTGGAGGTTACGAGCAAGAGTCAAAGGCAGACTTGACCCCTTTACGGCGGTGAACCAAAATAAAACCATACCGTGATACCAAACGGTTTTCTAAGCCGCCTGTACGGCGGTGAACGAAATTTGTCGATATTATGGCAGTTGCCGAATTTTCTAAGCCGCCTGTACGGCGGTGAACCTTACCTTCTAACTCCAGTCTCATACTTTCGTTTTCTAAGCCGCCTGTACGGCGGTGAACTATTTTTTTTGCATACTCATATTGCTCCCATATTTCTAAGCCGCCTGTACGGCGGTGAACATGGGTATCAAAAAACACTGGAACAAACGAAATTTCTAAGCCGCCTGTACGGCGGTGAACTTTACAAAGATAATGACGGAGAGCGGTTTCAATTTCTAAGCCGCCTGTACGGCGGTGAACGGTTGACAGCATATTGAGCCTGCTCCCATGTCTTTCTAAGCCGCCTGTACGGCGGTGAACTTTTTAAATTCCACATCGTTGACAATCTTTTATTTCTAAGCCGCCTGTACGGCGGTGAACACCACAGACTAAACAACCCTTTGTCCTTACGATTTCTAAGCCGCCTGTACGGCGGTGAACGATTACCGTATGGTTGGTGAAACCCTGTATGTTTTCTAAGCCGCCTGTACGGCGGTGAACATTTGAAATCACAATCCGTAGAGATATGCTATTTTCTAAGCCGCCTGTACGGCGGTGAACTTATCTGGCTATGTTCATCGGCTGTTTCCAGTTTTCTAAGCCGCCTGTACGGCGGTGAACCACCCCGGCAAAACAGGGTTAGAACCTATGGCTTTCTAAGCCGCCTGTACGGCGGTGAACCTCAATTAATTAAGGCCAGCAAAGAGGTTTATTTTCTAAGCCGCCTGTACGGCGGTGAACGGTCGCTTGCACGGTTTTTCTATCCTTTAACATTTCTAAGCCGCCTGTACGGCGGTGAACATTCCCGGTGTCGGGTGTGTCCGGCTTTACAGTTTCTAAGCCGCCTGTACGGCGGTGAACATTACCAGGATATTTAACAGAGCCAGGGATAATTTCTAAGCCGCCTGTACGGCGGTGAACATAATCAGGATGCCGATCTTCCCTGAGTTCAGTTTCTAAGCCGCCTGTACGGCGGTGAACTCATACCACTTATGTAGTGTCATTACCTGCATTTTCTAAGCCGCCTGTACGGCGGTGAACTATCAAATCCCATTACACCTGTTTATCTTGGCTTTCTAAGCCGCCTGTACGGCGGTGAACTCTTGCCGTCCTTTAATCTGTAACCGCCTTTATTTCTAAGCCGCCTGTACGGCGGTGAACGTGAACACCCCGGCAAACAGGGCGCAGTATTGTTTCTAAGCCGCCTGTACGGCGGTGAACTACCCTTGGAGATGCTACTTCCTATATTAAATTTTCTAAGCCGCCTGTACGGCGGTGAACATCTAATGCTGCTCTTGCTTCTTCTATATCTATTTCTAAGCCGCCTGTACGGCGGTGAACAGCAACATTACAATAAAAAGATAAGCTGCAACAAATAGTTAATAGAAATTAACCCGAAAAACCTATAAAGATGATCCTATTGTAACTTATTGATAATAGGCCAATATTTTATGCGCCATTTTTTTTGGTTAAAACAAAGGTAACGTGGTTGTATTACTCAACCCATAACATGAATACAAACCTGTTTGCGGTTGCTCCATTGCCTGCTTTTCAATAAATAATCGGAAACGCTGTCTGTTTTTTTGACTGATCATATTGATATAGGGCAAATTGCTGCGCTGCTCTTCGAAATTTTCAAAGTGTGACAGGGCCTGTCGCAAGGTTTCTCCTTTACGTTTAGCCCTGCGCCTTGCCAGCTTTTCCTTATTGCCTTTAAGTTTAATATGTTTGAAACAGGCATGCCCCGCTAATTTTTCAGGCACAGGTTTGATTGGGCCTATATGCACATAATCCTTGAGCCGATTGAGCCATTTTTCACAGTTCATTTGTACCAGCAATTTCTCGTCTTCTGTGAATAGCCGCAGTTTTGTACCAAGAAAATATTTTTTGGCATTATATTCTGGGAACGCCACGCCAATGGCGGACGCGTTGCCCGCTGTCTTGTTTTCCACCAACCCAAGATGAATCTGCTGATATAGCTTTTGCCAGATAAAGTATGGGGTTATCTCTGCATTTGGCAGCAGAGATATTTCTTGATAATATTTCATCACTAATCCCCCTTGCCACCAAAAACTCCACCCCGAATTAAATTAGCTACAACGAAGTTTTTGTCTTCATCGCTCACATTATCTTTTTCATTTAACCAATCAAGCATCAGCGTGTATAAATCACCTAAACTTCTACTTCTCCTATAAGCCTGCCCCATTTGGGTCACTGAACCATATGGTTCAACGGCAATTGGAAATTGGGCATTTTTATACCAGTCATCAATAGTTCTGATGGCGTTACCGATTTTCACATTATGAATGGCAGCACATTTATTCAGTTGAAAAAGCACTTTTTTCTTTTCCCCCATATTCATTTCTTGTGAGGGAAAAACATGCTGCCCATTACCTAACTTGACATAAGCATCTACTTCAATAAAAGTAAAAGAGCTATCTCCTGCTTTTAACCCTGCGCAAATAGCATCCTTTAAACGCCCCAAGTCGACACTATCAGCATTTTTATCAAAGTCTTTCAATGAAAAATCATACGCATTAAACTTAAGTCCTTCTGGGGCAGTTTTAGTTTTTACATGGATGTCAATTTCTTCAGCACAGACCCGATTTCGCCATAAAAAACGACCGTTGGCAATATTATATGCATAGCGCAAGGCTAACATTTCCAGGCCTTCACCTGCCTCTTTGTAGGCTTTTACATGTTTGCTAACCGCTTTTTCAAAGTCCGGTTTATTGCAGGCAAATGGTTTACCTACGTTACCAATTACCCTTAAACTAAAGCTCACTTTTAGAGTGTCTTTATCATGTTGTAAGTTTGCGTCATCATTATCAGATGAAACAGGGTTTGGTTCAGATTTCTTCGCATCATCAATGCCATAGGCACTCTGCGTTGAACGGTTTTGCCTTTTTATGATTGGGATAGGCAACGGTTCTTCAGAATTTGGTTTCTCTGAATCTCCCCAGCTTACTGCAAACATAAGGGCATCGGATGTTTCCAGTTTACGCTCAAATGATAGTACTGAAGGTAGTTCTATGCTCATTTTTTTCTCCTCTCTTTAAATTGTTAGTCAATTAACTGTAAATTTCGTCTTCTATATTCTCATATGGTGCGACATGGTTGTCTGTCGCATCTGTTTGTGAATCAACCACCTGTCTACACAGATACCAATTTGCTATATAGTCGTCGTATCGCCACAAACAACTCTGTAACTGCTCAGGCGTCTTGATATGATGAACGCTTTGCCATTCGCCAATACTGTGGACTGATTCAACAAAGCAAACATCCGTTTTATTGTCGCGTGTATTCCCAACGTCAGCGTTTTTGTATACCTTAGAAATAGCCTTATATCCAATCATGATAGGAACTAAATAGCCGGTTGCCGGTTTTGTGACATACTCCCAATCAGCATCCGTTTTTTCGTTTGGTTCACAATAATTTTTCCATTGCACCAAGAGGCTTTTGTTGGCTTTGCTTTCTTTAAGCTGCTCAAAGTAGACTTTTAATCCCTCGGAGACTCTCGTTTCCTCATAAGATGTCCCCAGATGTTTTTGCCAGACTTCCATGAGTTGACTAAATTGCTGGTTGTCCGGTTCTTTTTTTATTAATTTTTGCAGGTGTTTCGAAATCAAATCAGATTTAGGCCGGGCTTTTTGTTTAAGCATTAAAAAATCCAACCAGGCATCCAGCAACTCAGCATCAGGATTATCTTTTAATAATTCTTGATAATGACGCTCAAGGTATTGGGAACGATCCAACAAAGTAAAGCCAGGCAATATTCTGCGAGTAATCCTTTTGACATCACTACTGTTTTCGGGCTTATGGAACTGGATGTTAGCAATATCAAGTATCGTTCCTCCTGCAAGTCTTTGTAACAAGCAAGCCTTTTGCAGCCATTGCAAAAATCCCTCTTCCCGATTGCCGATGTTTCCATTACATTCAACCAGCAATGAAACCGTCATATTCATTTTTCCTTCTTCGATAACAGCCGGAGCTTTTCCGGTTACAACCTTGTCTACATCCTTTTTCAAATATGGTGGATTACGACTTTGGATAAAGCTACGCTCATAGCGGCCAAAGGTATGCACTTGATGCTCATGTGCAACAACCGCGCAACCAGTTAACGTAATATCCTGATAATCTTTTGTATCGGCCAACTTACGTGAAAGGTTTTGAACAAATCCCAAAAAATTGGTGATTGCAGGAAATCCCCATGTAAAACCGGCAATTGCATTAGCGTTTTGCACCTTAATATGGTTGATTATAATATACTGGCTCATACTCGTTGCTCCCTGTTTTGGAATGTAATATCCGCGTCAATCATTTGAGTGTGCTCCCTTATCTCCTTATCCATTATATCTTTCCACATTCGCGTATGTTCACGCTGTGGTGTGAATTTTTTATCTTTCCCCCTTAATCTACCATTGAGCCAGTTGGCAAAATCATTACAAATAACGGCTTGCCAATCTGTTGACTGACGTTCCTTTTGAAAGACTACATCGTCACGGTATGGATCCAGGAGATATTGATGTTCCAGCTTAAGTCTAATATTTTGTGTATTTGACCAGCCGGGTGATAGATTCTGAATGCTGAACGTATAAGCCATAACTTCTTCAATAATTTGGCTTGTCCAGCTATCAATCCATTTTTTCTTTTTTGGATCTTTTATACTTAAGTCAATTCTTTGGAATCTAAGTACAAATTCTCTTAGGTAGTCTATTTCTTTATTTGTTCTTTGACTAAAAAAGGCATCAAATAATGATCTATTTTTTATGGGTGGTTTTAATTGATATTGCCATGCTGGTGGTTCAGAAGAGAACAGGTAGCTTTTGCCATTCCTACTAGTATTCAGCATCGAAACATTTTGCGGATTGTCCCCTCCAAATTTTTGAATGGCTAGATTGGGAAATTTATCATATGATTTTTCATGATATTTAGGATTTGTGTAATTACTATTTTTGGAATCATTCCTTCTATTTCTTACTTCTATTTGCTCTTCAGAAAATCTTATATTTGTTTGTTTTGAATATATCTTTTCTGCTAACGTTGAGGAAAAGAGAGGTACAATCAAATGGTATTTATATTTATCTCCATTCTCCTCTCTAACATCTAATGGTATAGAAAAATATATTTGTTTTGCTTTATCTGCTGTTTTTATTTCACGACGTTCTACCAACTTTGAAAAGCCTTTTATCCACTCTTCAAGTTGCTTTTTATCTTCGCAAAATGGCATGAGGAAGCTATAGTTTTCTCTTAATATGTTATCAATGATCGGATCTTCGAATAACCTAATTGCTAAAAAACGGGATATGGTTATCAAATTGCCATTATTATGAGCCATATCATAAGGGATATCATTTATTAATGATGCAGTTGTAAGAAGCTTTTCTTTCGCTTTTTCATCCAAGAAACAACCATCAGAATCAGATGAGCTATGTGTAAATCTTAATACATGCGTTGCCTTAATAATTCTTTTTCCTTCTCCAATTTTTTTCTTGCTCGTTTGACTTATCCATTTTCTAATTTCACTCCCAGGCGCATCGGATCTTAATTGTTCAAGTTCTTTTTCTTTAATAACTTTTTTTTTCACCAATTTTTCTTTTTTAGTTGCATCTTTTTCAGCTTTTATTTCGCTATCTTTATTTTCAATATATTTTCGAGCCTTGTATAATTTCGACTCTCTTACCTTATACTCAAAAAAGTCAACTATGACTTCTTCCCAAGTTTCAAATTTCTTTTTTTCTTCACTCATATGCGCTCCCTTATTTCCTGAAATATACCCAAATTAGGGTGATATTTGTATTCTTGAGGGCAATTCTCGTACTCAACCAATCGCACCTCGCCAAATCTACGACTAACTTCTTCCAGTGTATCGATTTTTAACTCCTCAGCGAGTTGTGTATAAATCATTTTTGCGTTAAGATGGAACCAGAAGTCATTCCCTGTGCCTGGGCTATTCAATTGAATAATTTCGATTGACACGCCTGACAATTCGCCAAATTTTGCAGGTTTTACATTTTCATTTTTCCATTGCCACTTTTCCGGACGGTATTCATCTGTGATCCAGAGATAATATGCCGCATCTATTGGAGAATCCCGAAATCGTTGCTGTCTTTGGACTTCGCCGCACCATTGTGGATGCTCCTTCCACCAAACATTCGCAGGCTTATTTCCAATGAATAGCTGTTGGGTGAGTGCTTTATGTTCCAGTTCAACCAGATTACTCCAGGAGCTATCTTTCAGGATGCATCCTTCAGGCACGGCGATTCTTGGAATGGCGTTAATAATCTCATATTGAGCCTGAGCCAGTATTTCCAGCAAATCATGCGATTTTTGATTTTGTAGACCTTTTATTTCAAACCCTGGCTTTTCAAAGCACCTTTCTTTGCCTGTTAACGCTTTATAATTTTTATTCAACAGTAAGATGTTTGGCTCAAGGGGGGCAAGTGGTCGGTGCCTGAGAACCCTTCCAGCCAGCTGGATAATAGACCGCATGGAACTGGGTTCGACAATCGCCCAGTCATAGTCATGATCACGTCCAACTTCGGCAACCGGTGAGGCAATCACCACAAAGATGTGGTTTTGTTGCCGGCTGTTCTCCAATTTTCCAACTATTTCCAGATGACGCCAAATATCTTCCGGGTTATGCCGTTTTAGGATTCTATCCAGTTTGTTTTCCAGATGTGAACGAACCGCCAACGGATAACGGCTATGGTAAATACAATAATGAATACAGGTATCCTGCGTAGCAACATCCTTTTGTAGCAATTCAGTTGCAACAGCCACCAGGGGATTAATGTTTGCCATACGAACAAGTCCAATAGAGACATCTTTATCATTGTGGCTTTGATGATGAATCCGGTGAAGCTTTATAATATTGTCCTGGATGGTTTGTGCCAAGCATCTATATATGGTTCCTGACTCAACTTGAACAGGAATTATTCCTCCTTTTTGTTTGACTGTTAAACATACATTGAGATTTTTAATACGTTTTTTTACAAAGCTTTCATGTGCAGATTTGAATTGTGTAAAGTCGCTATACTCTCCCGGTTTACTTTCAAATTCATCAAACCAGGCACAGGAAATATCACCCTTCCAATCTGCAATATTGGCCTTGGCATATTGTTCCCAACCATCCTTATAAGCCAGAAAAAGCGCATAGGACAATGCTGGCGGTATGGTTGCCGTGGATATTAAAACCCTGCTACCCAATAACCCTGCCCAATGCACCAACCGGCATAGTGCCGGTAAATCTTCCAGCCCAAAATCATCGGGTTCATCCAGCACAAGGTCAGAAGTTAACAGCCGCAGCATGGGGGCAATCTGCTTTCCACCTTTCGTCCCTTCAGTTGCCGGTATCAGATGATCGATAGTGCAAACGAGTACAGGGGCATTTATTAAATTATCCAGATTGTTTTCCTGTGCTGTCCATTCTGAAAAACTGTGTTTAGCAAGGCTTCCTTTGTAGTCCAGTGTTAAATCAGGATCTAAAAGCTCATTTTGTGATTCACTGCCAATTTTTTCATATTCAACGGTGCTTTCCTGGTTCTGTTGATTTTCAAACAACTGCTTTACGGCAGTGCTACCGACAGCTATCGCAAGTTCCTCTTCGTTAAGTTTAATTTCTTTGCGATACTCCCTGCCTGTTTGGAGTGTCAGAGTTCGTAACCCCAAGGCCACGCAAAATCTTTTCCTGCCTGTTCCACCCCCTATTGCATAAATAATTTTTGCATTCGCCAGTGTTTTTCCCTTGCCGGTCGATGCCATGTTAATTCCGAAAAAACCTTTCGAGACGGTGGATTTAGCCAATTTCTCACTGCACTTTCTGGCATCATCCTGCCACCCAAAGGCTTGTTTATGTTTCTTCTCTACATTGCTTTCAAGAACATCATTCTTCTCCAGGGAATTAAGGCTTGCATTTAATTTGGGCAATGATCGAGCTATCCTCTGTGCATGGTGCGCTACTCCTATCAAATGTTCATCGAGTTGTTGTTTAAAGCCTTTTGTTTTATCGGTATTCGCCCAAACTGTATAAATTGGACTACGCCATTCTTCTGTTACTTTTTCCTGTGCTGAATAATAATGATCCGCCAGCATCAGACAGAGACGTGAAATGTGTGCCGTAAAAAGATGATGATTTAGCCAGTCGGTTTCCTGATATTGCTGTAGGCTTAGTTTCGCATTGGCTTCTGATGCAATCAAACAGACTTTGGATCGCCAATGCATACTTTTATAGGGAAGGCCTTTTTCAAAGTTCCAATTATCTGCCAGCCTGTCTTGTTGATCTGCGTCTTTACAGTTATGTGAGTTCCAGACAGCATCAAAATTTCCGTCCATCCAGTCAGAAATATCATCAAATGTTGGTTGTGAATTTTCTTTCCACTTCGGATAAATCGGTAATTTATGGTGAGTTAGAATCAACCAGGCAACCAATTGAGCGAATGGGCTTAAATCTTTAAAAGGATGATTATTTTTGACACCTCCGTCCAAACCATCACCATCCTTAAAACATTCTGAAACTTGATTTCGTTCAACCTGACTTAGCGCTTCGAGCCACTTTGTATCAGCTTGGTTGCCGACAAATCCCTGAAATAATCTAAGTGACAACCATTCATGTCGATAAGGTTCAAACGTTTCGGTATTTTGTTTTGCATCAATTTTCTTTTGAAATAATACCGTTGCCTTCCCAAAATCATGAAACAAACCGGCAATAGCCGCAGCATATTGAATGACAGATATCATATTCCACTGATAATTATCCGTATATTGGCTGATCTCATTTTCAGTAAAATTTACCGGCACCACACCCTGTTCATCAAATTTACTTTTATTTCCCACCACCCATAAAAACTGGCTTCTGGAGCGGCTTCTGATCCAGTGGCAGGATACGGCGGTGCTTTTGCTGGCGGTGCGGCGGAGATTTTTTTTGACCGTTTTCAGGCCTTCTTCCGTGATAACGGTCTGCCAGGTATTATCACCAATACGGTTGGCAAAGGCATCGAGCACCCGGCGAGTTTTCTTGAGTGCTTTCTTTTCACACTGGGAGACGAAGGTCACCATCATTGTGGCTTATTCTCCTTGTTTTGCTCCATATTACGCTCTTTACCCTTCAGTGCCATTGCCTTGACCTGATTAAACATAACATCCAGCGCTTTGTGGTCGGCAAAGGCCTGCAGGCATTGCTGACGGAATTCCTGATCGGTGGCGTTTTCCTTGGCACAGATGAACGCCCAGGGTAAGACGATAGCATCTTTAACCAGGTCGGCAATATCAAACACCAGCGCCCCACGCCGGGTTTTGCCGTGCATGACAGCGAAACCGTGGGGTATGCCCAACACCCAAAGCGCTGAGGCGGCAAGGCCGTATGCGAGATAGTTGCCATGATTGAGAAAGCCGTTGGCCTTGTCGGTGGCTTCACGGTTCCGGATAAAATCGGCCATGTTGGTATGCCGGGCCGCGATTTTATAGAGTTGTTTGGTCAGCTTGGCCTCGGCGGCAAGCAGATAGGTAGTTTTTGCCGCCGTCGCTATTTGGGCGTCATTGGCATCCAGGGCATCCGCTATGGCAGGATCACCGGCATCAAAACCCGCCAGTTTCAGGTCACGATCTTTGCCCCAAACTTCTCGTAAATATTCGATGCGGGCGTGTTGGAGTTCTTTCGCGGCTTGAAGAAGCTTTTCATCATCAAACCAGAAAGAAAGCCAGCCTTGCAGGTATTCCGTTGGACGGTATTCGCTCTGCGGGGTCAGCCATTCGATCTCATTGCCCATGTAAAGAGGCGTGCCGCCACCGCCACAAAAACCAAGGAGAACGCCCGCCTGGGCCAGCATGCGCACCGCAGCCTGAGTGATGGAAGTGCCTGTGCCCAAAAGTATTACAGTGGTATTTGCAATGGGAATATTAAAATAGAGATTGTCTTTTTTAGCTTCGGTGAGATACAAAACCCTGCCATCTTTTTGCATGACACGGCAGTGCTCCAGGTAGTACATATTGGCCCGCTTGGAATGCAAAATTGCCTTCAAATCTGTTAACGGCTCCATATTTCTGTTCTCCTCTTGATCATCTAACCAAGACACAGAACACAGCACGTAACGAAAACAGCAGATTCATACTCATGTCGTCTCTTGACACATTTTTTTTGTGGGGTCATGGGCACGTCCATCATTAAGTAAATAACGCATCCAGTTATCATATTTTTGCATTTGATTTCGGGGACGTATTTGGCTTTGTTGACGCATTCACACTTCTCCCCCGTATCTTCTTTTCTGTAGCCGGAGAAACCAAGACCGTTCCTTCACCATTCCTCTCCTTTAGCCTGCGACTCCCCACTCATGGGAAGTTGGGGCCACCCGGCAATGGTTACCCAAGCTGCAGCTTGGAAACGAGGAGAAAAAACGTGCCTTTTCCTGAAAGCCAGTACGATGTTGAATCCTTTTTACCACCCCGTTTTGACAGATACGGCCCTCATATTTCGGATTTCGGATTGCGGAATGCGGATTTTGGGCTCCGGTCGATATGGGTTTTGGAGCATTATAGCGTACTGTTTTGACAGATACGGTCACAAGCTGGATAAAAAAATTGCCTTTTGACGCTTTTTTTTCTTTTTAAAGAGCAAATGCCACTTTGACGCAATTTATAAGGGAGCAACTATAAGGCCCCGGTTAAACAGGCTCCGCGTTGAACAGGGTAAACAAGGCAATCCCCTGCTCGGTGAAAGCCATTGGACTGTATCTCAATCCCATCTTTCCACTATTGGAGGTGCCAAATTGGCATCTCCAATCATCAGATTCTTCTTTAGGCGGTTAATGATCTTTTGATGTAGGCGGCCTAAACACGGTATTCGGCTTACCTGTTAACGGTATCCGGACGGTTCTGTGTGTCGGGTTTTGAGGTTTAAAGTCTACGGATTGGTGATGACGGTTTTTGCTCCCAACAGGAAAAATAGCTCCTGTCAGGAGATGATAGGGCAGAGTTTGAGGTGATACTTCATAAGAACCTCTATAAAATAGGCGTAAGGCTCAAAGGTTAACTGTGAGGAATATTATTGAAAAGAAAGGTAAAGTCAAGGAAAATATCTTCCTTAATCCACAGATTTCGCAGACCCGCCTGCCACCTGCCCGCAATGCTTCGCAACGCGAGGCGGGCGGGTTGCAAGGCACGAGCGGGCAGGTTACACGGATTATCCTAATCATTTGAAGGACGATGATAAATATGTAGTGTTTAATGCTCCAAAGACGCACAAGTACGCCAAAAGCATGTGTCAGGGGGGTGCCTTGATTCCATTGGGGATCTGTCACAGGACAAGGGCGACAAAAAGAGGCTTGACAAAAGAGGCCTCAGGGAGGAGTGTCACAGGGTTCGTTCGTTGGACCCTACTTCATGAATCAAGGAGTTTTCATCCATTCCCGCGACTATCAAGATATTTGCCATCTTTGCACTGGTTTTGATCCTGAACCGATTCCGTCTCCATCTGGGTCTTTCCCTGTTG
>Ga0222657_1000917_pt1 | contig 12085 bp, 17 predicted proteins | sample AntAcemetagen474_FD_179858 | JGI IMG/M metagenome (GOLD analysis project Ga0222657, IMG submission 179858) | Saline water microbial communities from Ace Lake, Antarctica - #474 | ecosystem: Environmental > Aquatic > Non-marine Saline and Alkaline > Saline | place: Antarctica: Ace Lake... | reverse complement strand
CGACGCCTGACTTTGTTATCCCAAAAGACCAAAAATCGCGCATATTTGGGTGGAGGCTTTTTGGGGAGTCCCCTCTGGGGACGGACGGGACATAAATACTCAGCTTCTTTGAAAGGGAGGCAGGGGGTTGTTTTTTTATACAGGTATTACCTTATAGGTATTTGCAATCCCAGGCTTACAGCTTAATTTATCATAAATTCGCCGTCCATGAGCCTCAATATAGTCCTTAATTGCTTTTATGGAGTTACCTTTCACACAATTGTTATAGTCTTTAAGCTTTTGCAAGGGGATGCCTAATTTTGCTAAATCATAGGCAATAGTCGCAGAAAAATGCGCATCATCAAAAGGACATAAAGGGACCAATATAGCATCATCTTTAACTTGGACCTGCTTTACCTTTGCAAAGAAGATTTTTTGTTCCTTAACTTCCTGCCCGCCGTTGAGTTTTACCTGTGCAATATGCTTACACTCCTGCCGTCTAAATTTCCAAACAGGACAGCTACACCCGTAGTTATTATTCTTATCAATTGAAACTGTGTAAACATTGCCAGTACTGCCCTCAATTTTCCATTTTTTAACCCAGCTCATACTTCTCCTCTTTTATTATTGTTGTTTATATGCTCATAGATATAACAGAAATTTATTGCATTTTAGACACTCGTAAACCCGAAAACCATCTGTGTTTTTATTGGATTAAGAGCCTCTTTAATTCTTGGCTTAATAAACCTTTCTACTGCATCAAGGCTCTTTTCAATAGCAATTACCCTGCGTTTTAACTCAATCGCTTTTGCTGGTGCTATCCCGCTCCCTGCAAAGGGATCTAAAAGCATATTCCCAGGAAGAGTGCCCTGTTTTATAATTGACTCCAGCATTTCTGCAGGTTTCTGCGTTGGATAGCCTTCTTTGCCTGCAATTGCTGGTCTCACTAATCGAAAAGTCAAGTTTCTAGGTATTTCTTTTTCAATGAATTCCCCGCTTTTGGTAAAGAGAATTAAAACTTCTGGCGTTATAGACTTGCCTTGAGGATTAGTGGCCAGATTAATTTTATCTTTCTGCAGCTTAGTATATTCTCCCTGTGCCACAATTTTAAATCCAGCATTAAATATCTGCTGAGTGTAACGAGCCATTTCTTTTAATCCGGAAGGAGCTTTTGAAGCAATATAATAAACAGGAGTATCATCATTTTTAATAAGTCTTGAGATAGCCCCCATAACCTTTCCAAACTCTTCTGGACTGATAACATCATATCGCTGTGGTCGATTGCCACCTTTAACAGCTGGTGTTGTATAGGGAGGATCAAGGAATACCATATCAATCTTTATTCCTTGTTCTGCCAATTTAGGCAGGGTTTCAACTGCGTCTGCAGTATGAATATACGCTATATCATCCCCTTTACGGGAGAGGATATAGACTCCCTTATCTATCCTCTCAAAAACCCCTTCTTTTGCTCCTATGCCCAAAATACGCCTGATATTCGGCTCAAATATTTTAGTTTCATCTGCTATTTCTTTGATGCTCTTTGGGGTTTTTTCTATTGTCTGCTGGACAATTTCTTTTTGAGTAGGCACTAAAGTTTGACTATTCATTTTTTCTGTTATCCCTCTATATATTCGCTGCAATAAGGACAGGTTACAACTCCCATATAATCATTTTCAATTTTGAACTCTTTTTTGCACTTTTTGCATTTCAATCTCGCTTTTACTTCTTTTTCCCGTCTTTCCCATTTTTCCCAATATTCTTCTATAGTAATATTTCCTTCTGTTAAATCTATTTGCAAATGCAGTATTTCTGCCAATTCTTCTGTTTCATCACCATTAAGAGCTTCATCTACATCATAAGATTGCCTTTTTTTGTAATTGTTTATTATTTTTCGTAACTCCTCTTCCCACGCAAAACATTTTATTTTTATCACCTTTGCGGTCTCCTTTCTTATTGATTCTACTTAGTCACCCAATATCTCCAAATGCACCAGCATAGTCTGGTGTTTTAGTTAGCAGTATTTCATTATTTTCTATGTCATATTCAGCAGACACACCAGTTATATGCTGGGTTACACAACAAAATTCATCCATATCCAACTCTGAAATCAATCTCTTCAAAATATCTTCTACTTCCCACACAGCTAACCTTTTCATTGAGTTTCTCCTATTCTTTCTCTCTTTTCCTATTTTGCAGTTCTCTATATTGTTGTTTATGTGCTCATAGATATAACAGTAAATATAGGGGAGCTAGACCACGATTGAATAAGGAATCTCTATATTGATATTGACTATTCTTTTCCTTATATAATCTTCGTTAAAAATAGTTCTTTTTCTATTTCCATAACGATTACTTTCGCATCTGATTTCCAACTTGGTATATCATCAAGAACTCTTTTCCCAAACTCGTTGTTCTTGAAAAAAGCTCTCAATCTTTGAATTGTCGGATATGTGCATATCCACCCCTGTTTATTATAGTGTGCTATGCTTCCGCAAGAGAGATGTAAAAACTCATATAAATAATCAGACATTTTCTCCATTCCATTTTTTACTACTCGCCGAATATCTTTGAGAATTTTCTCTTTATTCCAAACCGTATTTCCATCATATAAGATGCTTGCCTTTGTAAAGGGAACTACTTTCTGCTGAATTTTTAACCTGTCATCGTATTCATTTCCTGAAATATGCACTTTTACCAACAGTTTTTCTGCTTCTTCTATTTCCCCTCTACTCCCATAAACACTGATTTTATTTTCCAACTCTTCTCTCATCTTTATAAACTCCTTTCCATAACTTCCGCTAGAGTATGCTTTCCGAAATACAGGTCTCTTTCGATTCCCAATCCAAAATGTTTTACACTCTGCAACTCCCTTAATGAAAAATAACCAAGCTCATTCTCAAATCCTCTCACAAAACCGAAAAAAGTGTCTATTCCGTCAAATTCTGTTGCATACCAAGCCCAAGAATTCCATGGGCAAAAAAATTTTGCTATTATTGGAATATCCTTCGGCTCTTTATTCTCTGTTGCTCCAAATTTTGGCAGCTTATCTCTAGTCTCTTTTGTTAATAATTCCATCTTTATCCCTCTTATGTTGTTTGTCTTACATAGATATAACAGGGGAATTAAGAGACTTAGACAATGCCTAAAACCTTTGTTGTTTTTTATCTTAATAACGTTTTTTAAAAGCTTTTATTTCTTTCCCTTTATTAAACAACAAAATCCCGAGATATTCAGCCCGGGTATAAAAAGCAAGTATGAAACACGACGTGCGATGGATCAACAACCTCAGACATCTGCACCAGCGATTTTTGATCTTTGCAGACAGAGGATTTTTTATTGCTGGTTAAAGGGGTCTGTTCAAGAGAGCCCCCTCAGCAGTGCTGTGGTAATTGTGGTAAACTTCCGGACTTTTTGCCTGAGATAGTTTTCCAAACGATGTGGAAAACTTCTGGAATTTTTGTGCTTATTATAGTTTTCCACAGAGAGACAATTTCCACAGTCCAGCAACAAAAAATCCGACGCCTGACTTATTATCCTAAAAGAGCAAAAATTGCGCATATTTGGAAAGTTAGTTCTTGGAGAGTCCTCTTTGAAAATGAACGGGGAGCAAGCGGATAGCTTCTTTGAAAGGGAGGTAAGGGGGACTTTTAAGAAATTTCTATCATCAGTTCCATTTCTCATCAGCCACTTTTATTATATAAATAGGTGGCAGATATATTACACTGCAAAGCTGGTTATCAGGAACACTATCTAAAAGAACCGCATACTTTCTAAAGTCTGATTTTACGCCCTCTAGATTATCAACCCCATACTTTATAATTCCCGCTTCCAGCAACTCAACAAGCTTAGCTCCCGCTACCTTGTCAACAAAAACCGTTGCTATTTCATGAAGTAAATAATCGCCCTGTACCAGAGCAACTTGAGAGATTTCGCTGTTTTTTGCCCTGAAATGTCGTTTAACTGTCTCAAACCCGCAAGGATCAATCAGTTCTTCTAATTTATTCGCTAACTTTTTATTAGCATCAGGAATTTCTATGCGTATCGATTTTTTTCTTCCTGCTTCCATTGGCAACATACCCTTCCCTTCTATTTTCCTCTTATAGAAAAAATAGAAATTTTAGATTTCTATTCAACTTTTCCTGTGTTTCATATTATATTCAACCTGCGCCACTTCCGTTTCGTAGCTTTTAATCGCCTCAATGATTTCGCATAAGGTATTATAATGACGAAAGTCGTCATCTTGAGTCAATAATACGGTTTTTATAATCGTTTTACTATAATAACCTACTTGACCATAAGAAGGAAACCCTTCTTGACTAATATACTCATAGGTTACTTCATCACTAACTACGGCGAATATATCTTTTATAATATTTTCATCATCATAAGCATTATAGCTTTTCATTTTCTCAATAAATTCTTTCTCGTTTTCAAATCCGCAAGTTTCCTTTAACCTTTCCAGCACTTCTTCTTTTATGTTTGTTTGCACTACAACGAAGTTTTCTAATTCACTATTCTTAACTGCTACCATTCCTTTATTCCAAGCTTCTCCATATTTTTTAATAGCTTCTTCTTTATTTTCTGCTTCAATACCTAGAGCATACAATCCTTCTATGTTATTGGCACGTATCGTAAATTTCTTCATTTCTTTTCCCCTCTTTTTATTGATACCTGAGTTCAGGTTGCTCGCTGTTTATGGGCCATAAGCTATAAGCTTTTCTACCGTCTTTTAGTATTCCTTCAAAGAAGGTATCTGCTATATCTCCAAAGCTGTTACCTTCTTCATCTGACGATATATCTATTACTGCCTCTTGGTCTAAGGTCTTTAATAGTTTTATCAGGTCTTTGACTATCATAATTCGCCCCTTTCTTATATTGTTTGTTTTCTCGTATATATAACAGTAAATACAGGGGAGTTAGACATTGATTAAATTTTAATTCATTAGCGCTTGCCTTCTCTTGATTTCTTGCTCAACTTTGGATTGCAAAGATGGTTGTCTTTTTGCTTCTTAATTGCACTTATTTTTGCCCTAACATTTTACCCACTTCTTTCTTGCTGCCCTGTCTCAACCATCAATTTTTCATATTCCTCTTTTTCTTCATCCTCCAACCAATCATAAACATCAAAATCAAATTTAGCTAAAAACCTTGCTGCAGCTGTACCGTATAATTCGTTTAGTCTTGCTTGCATTTTTTTATAAGTCATACTCTCGCCCCTTTCTTAACAGTCATGTAATTTTCGCATTCATCTATATAACCCTTTATTGAGCCCTTCCTGTTAACCTTTTTAAGGTCATGCAACAGTCCTTTTATAAACTTGGTTGAAGCAGTAATCTTTTTCCCTAGAAGCGACAGGTCTCTAGTTTCCCAATAATGCCCTTCATCAGATACGTTCTCCAATATCCCCAATTTCTTACAGACATCAAGAATTGTAATCACCAGTAAATGCGCCTCTACAAAATGCTCTGCATACTGTGTTTTTGTAAAAGCGTGCCCCATCCAATTTATTCCATCCTTGCTGATTAAGCCAAGATTCGTTGGCTCACAACCCTTGCCAGCCCACAGTTCAACTACATATCCTTTGTATTTACTTCCATCTTTATTAGGATACTGAGTTCTACCTATCCATTCACCTCTTGGCTGCAACTGGATTTTTGCCCATCTATAATTTCCTTCGTCTTCCCCTGCTTGTCTTTTATTCTCATCATCATTATTAAAATCTTTACTATAATCCAGCTCCCAAATTTCCCCGACATTTTTGAATGGTAACGCTCTTGCCATTCTGCTGACCTCCTGAAGTTTTGCTCTTGCCTCTTCAGCTGTTCCTTGAAACTTTAGCTCGTAATGCAGAGTTAAACCCATGTCTTGCATCCTTTCTTTATTTCTTCTATAGCCATTGTATTGCTAACTGTACTTTCTTCTCTTAACGCAAGCAGGATTACTTCATCTGCCTGTTTCCAAATTTCATCTTCATCCCGTCCCTTGAATTCAAGATATACTCTATAAGTCTTCATAACATTCCCTTTTATAATTTACAGATTATCTGGTTACCACTTAATATTTCGCCTTTCGTAGTTTTAAACTCTGGCATAAAAGCCAAACCACCGCTTAATTCTGCTTCCAAAGATTTTTCTGTTTCATTATCAGGGAGTTCAATAAATCTTTCTTTCTCTTCTCCATTCTCACCTAAGTTTACCAAGCACTTAATTGTCTTCATTTTTCTCCCTCTCATATTGTTTCTTTACATGTATACAACAGTAAATACAGGGGAGCTAGACCACGATTAAATTTTAATTATTTTAAAACGTATAAGTCTTAGCGAGTTAGTGTTTGCTTTCCAAGGATTTTATCAATTACTTCCTCTATCATTTCATCCCTGCCCGACTTAGCAGTTATGCCTATAGCAACTTCTTTATTTATTTCTATTTTCTTTTCTTTGTATGTATTAATAATATCCCTTTTTATATCTTTGAGCGTCGGTTCTCCTTTATAAAATTCAGTGATTATATCTCCGCCCTGCTCTCCCAAACTTTCTTGCAGCCCTATTTTTATAGTCCAAAAAATATCGTCTTTATCTTTTGGATCCGGCTCTTTTATTGTTCTTATTTGCGCATCTAATTCTGGGATGTCTTGCCATTCTCTTATCTCCGCCTCTTTTACTAATAATTTTAGCTCTTTTTGGACCGCAGGTTTTTTCCCCTTTGCTGTGACTTTCTTATTCAATCCAGGATATTCTGCTAATACTTCTTTTGGGATAGGCTTCCCTTCTTTAATTGCTTGACTGACGCTTTCTTTATGTATTCTTTTTAATGAATAATCATCGGTGGGATATAAATTTTTGTGAAAGTATATATCTTTCCCCTCTTTTTCTGCTATTTTTAGTTTTCCCTTGTTATATGTTTTTAATTCTTCCTTTGTCATTTGCCATGGTTCTCTGGGGATAGGCTTAGTTACCATTTTTTCTAATTCAGGTGCAGCATATTCATTTATACCTCTATTCGCCCTAAAATCTTTAGGCAACTTTTTCCATAATGACTTTTTATATTTTTCTTCTTTTGTTATTTTTCCCCATTCATTAGGAAACATTTCCTTTACTTTTGCCATATCAGCTTCTGTTTCTATTTTCTCACCCGTTTGCTCAACGTATTTTTTAACAAGTGAGAGTTTATCTCTCTCTACCTCAGCAGGTTTCTCTGCCCTTGCTGTGGCTTTGGTTAAAAGAGGTTTCCAACTTTTACCACTATCTAATGAAACCTCAATCAATCTTGGTGAAATACTTTCTTTTGTTGCAGCAGTATTATATGCACCAATATTACTTTTGAGATTGCCAATATTTGCACGATGTATCCTAAACACTGGGTCGCATTTATTGCCCCAGCCCAAAACACTTTTAGCGTCTTGCGAGAACCAAATGCGTCTACCGTTTTGTGGTTTTAATCCATATTTTTTTATAGATGAGAGATTTTTCGAAAAAGTTGTGTGATATAAAAAATCCGCCTTTTTTCTTTCTTTTACAAACTCCTCAGAACTTTTTGCTTCTTTAGTTAATTCTTTCATCTTCTGCCCTCATTTCTTAGTCTTTCTAAATCGCTTTCTTTTAGCCTATAAGTAAAACTTGCTCCCTCTGGTCTAACTACATATGTATTACTTTCTTTATAAACTTTAGTGATTTTACCAAAGTCTTTTTGTTTTGGTAGATACACTCTTTCAAGTCTTTTAAATTTCATCTCTTCCTCTTATGTTGTTTGCTTTTCTATAGATATAACAGTAAAAACAAGTTATTTAGACAAGGGTATTTTCTGTTATCCAGTGTTGGCATAGTACGTTTTTGATTACTAACTAAAGGCTTCTTTGTAATTCTTCGGGGAGCTTGGTTGTGTGAATCTCTTTGGAGACGGACGGGTATCTCTATAGTAAAAAAATTAGTCTTCTAAATTTCGCGTAACAAATACAAGCTGCTGTTACGAAGAATAGCATGAGCGTTATTGTTAGTTTAATGTTTCTGCTTTTTTAGCCATTTACCTAAATCTATTATCTCCTTAATCCTATCTCCTCGCCACTTAGCCACAAAATCCCACTTGAATTGTTGATAGAGCATATTTGTTACTTTGCTTTCAGAAATGACCATCATAAGGATGCTTCTTGCTGTATCTGCAGGGCCAGAACCACCATAGCCCCATTCCATACCTGTCGGAGAGTGTTTTGCCTGGTGAATCACTTCTTGTCCATTTACATAAAGCAGACATCCTATTTCTTTGTCTCTTATTCCCGCAATTTCAATCTTCATTTCTTAAGACTCCTTTTGTTTTTCTATAGATATAACAAGAAATTTCTACATTTTAGACATTTACAAACCCGAAGCTCATTTGCTTGCCGCCAGTTACAGCAAAAACCTCTTTTTCAGCTTCGTCTTCAATCCTTTCCTCTTTAATATTCGTTTCTACTTTTTCAGCCACCTTGATTTTTATTGCTTTTGGATTATTAATCCTTGGTTTTTCTAAAAGCCTCTTTGCAATCTTTAATCGAACATCCCCTGCATTTTCCAGCAGCTTTGCAACGTCTGCATGCACAGCCTTTCCGTCAATGGCATTTTCTATTGCTGCTTGTTTTTTGCTTATTATTTCAAACATATCTTCATCAATAGTCCCTTTTGAGAGGAGATAGTAAACATTTACCGGCTTGTCCTGGCCGGTTCTATGAGCTCTATCCTCTGCTTGCAATGTGCTTTCAGGACTATATTCCAGATCTGCAATAATCACATTGTTTGCGCACGTAATATTGAATCCTCGATTCAAAACGTTCAGCCCTGCTACAATCGCAACGCTATCCTTATCATCAGCAAAGTCCTGGATCATATCAAATCTTTTACTTGTGCTGTGGCTTGCTAATATCGCCATATGTCTTATGTAATCTCTTTTCAGCCTCTTTGTGATTTCTGACACCATTGGTCGTAATCCGGAGAAGATAATAACTTTCTCCCCTTTTCTTTTAATTTCCTTTACAAGCTCAATAATCTTGTCAACCTTATTCCAGCTGCTCCACTCAGGTAAGACCATATTTGGTCCTCTTTCATCTAAAAGATAATTTTTAGCAGTTGGGACCGTAGCCGCAAATCTCAGTTTCCATAATGCACCGGATATTTTACCAATATTTACCTCTTTCTCGTCCCCTGCCAGAAGCATAGCCTTTCTTATTCTATCCTTAGCCCACTCTTCAAATGCGCTGTACAGGTTCTCATGTTCTCTATCCATATCCAGGAAAATAATCTTTTTATTCTTTTCCGGCAATTCAATCATTTCATCTTTCAGGCGCCGGACCATAAAAGGAGCCATTATCCGCCAGAACCTGTTTAAATTGCTTACCTCGGGGATTATTTTAGCTCTGCCCTCTGATAGCGTATCTTCAAACTGCCTAGTTACAAATTTAAAAGTGCCGAATTCATTTAAAAACTTTTTAGATCCGCCTCGATATTTATAATAGAATGACGGATTATCAAACCCTAAAAGCCAACCTATATCCCAGAATATGTCTGTTATATATCCTTTCATCAACGTACCTGTTAAAATCAACTTTCCTTTGCTTTTCAATGCCCTGACCGCTTTTCCTCTGCCTGAATTCTTTGTTTTTGCCATTTGCGCCTCGTCAACAATCACTGCGCCAAAAAGCTTTATTATCCGCCTATATGCCGGGTAGCTTTTATGTTCTGGCGTGTAAGAATAAGCAACATACCCGCACTTATTACAGACGTTGCCTGTCCACAGAATATCTTCTTTGCATTTCGGACATTCCCTTATCTTTGCGGTGAACTTTTTATGACAATCAGGGCATACATGAGAAGTTATTCCCCTTGTCTCTTTATATATTGTCCCCTCGTTATCGTATTCAACACAATCCCACGGATCGTATTCTCTTTTTGTATCAAGAGACAGAAATTCGTAACTTATAATATAAAAAGTTGTTTCTTCCTGCTTTGGATTATTAATCCTTGGATTATCAATCCTTATTCCCGCTCTTTTTTCTGCTATGAGCTTGTCTATTGTCCGGTGCGTCATTAACCTGATTGCTCTATGGCCAAATTTTTCAAGCTCATTTTTCCAATTACTCACTAACGAACTTTGGCAGACTACCAGAACCTTTTTATATCCTCTTAATTTTGCCCAGGCTGCAGCAGATATTGTCTTCCCGCCGCCCATATCATATCCAAGATACCCGAAAGGCTTTAGACCCAGGCGCGCTATATCCTCTTTTTGATATTCAAATAAGAACGGCGCCTGTTTTTCTAATTTCTTCTTGTTGCTTTCTAATTGTTTGCTGTATTTTTCCTCAATATCCTGAATGTCCGGAAGAGAGAACGCTTTTACAAACTCGCTGATTTCTTCCTTGTTTATCTCATTATAAGTCTTTCTGCCCTGTTCTGTATCAACAGAAATCGCTAGATATCCCCTATCAAGTTCTGTTTTTATAGTATATTCTTTTCCTTTGCTGTCCCTGGCGCCCTCAACCTTAACTAATTCCTTGTTTCTTTTCCATTCCGGCCAGAGCTTGTATTTCTTATCTTTTAAAAATATTACGTTGCTGTCTTTGTCATTGATCGTTTCCTTTGCTCTGTATTCTTTATTTAAGTAGTAACCCAAAAGCTGATGCGCTTCCGGCCTGTAAATTGGTGTTGTTAAAAAATCGTATTTCTTTTTTTCTTTGGCAATCTGTAATCTATCAGTCTCTTTTATCCCCACATTAAATCCCAGCCGTTTTAAAATCCCCTCTCCCTCGTCAATTCCCCTCACAAACAAAGCTGGTTTTGATACATAAGCGTCAAGAATGCCCGTATTAGTGCCTAGAACCGGCGAATAATCCTCTAATACTTTATTGCAAAAAGCACCCAAAGCTCCTGCGCTTGCATTATCAGTTGTTATTCCTCTTTTTGTGATACTCAATCTGTTTGAAATCTCTATCGGTTTTATATTCTCTATAAATGGAATCTCTGTTTTGTCTGCGTATGAATTATTTATTTTAATATCTTGCTCCCCTATCACTCCCTGTACTTGCCCGATTAAATACTCTTTCCATTGTTTTTCTTTAACATCCACTTCAACTCTTCTGCAATCATTCACATTTTCTTTACCATATCGATGCTCTCTTTTGGCTATTAAGAGATCAACTTTGACATCAATTCCGTATTCATCCTTAAAGCTATTGCTTACTGTTGCTTTTAACAAAAAGTTTAAATTCTCGAAAAGATAATCTCTTATCTTTTTATCTTTTTGATTCTCAAACATAGAACTCGGCACTATTGCAGCCAAAAGCCCCTGGTAGTCTAAGGCTTCTATTGCAATTTCAAGTGTTGCTGATTGGCTTTCAATAGAATTGCCGTAACAATCTGTATTAAAAGAAATGTTTTTCCCCTCTATATCCCAATATATGCCAAAAGGTGGATTAGTAACGACAATATCAAACTTATCTTGAAGAAGGTTTTTATAATCCAGCAAGTCCCCTATTCTTACATTCTGTTTGCTGATTAATCTTCTTGCTACTGTACCAGCTTGTTTATCCAGTTCTATGCCTATTACTTTGGCTCCTGCTTTATTCCATGGAACCAGCAGCCGTCCTGAACCGCAAGTAGGATCCAGAACTCTTACTTTTTCAATTTTGTTTTCATCGATAGCCGGCAATAGTCCTTTGAAAATCGTTTCCGATAGGTCTAACGATGCAAAATATTGCTGATGTTTGCTTTTCCCCAATAGATGAAAGCTGGCAACATTTTTATTTGCCTTTCTTCCTGAAAAGCCTAAATCATTATCAGTAAAACTTTCTTTTTCTAATACAGCTAATTCACTCATTGTTTATTTCCCCTTTCTGTTTTCTATCTATATAACAGCAAAACAAGCGCATTTAGACATCGCTTGTATCTTCTTCCCCAAAAATCAACTCCCTAGCTCTGCTTTCTTTCATGTCCCAGTTATCGTATCGCACCATAACTGCGTCAACGTCTAAGATCCCCTTGTCATTTAGTTTTTCTAATCCCCTGCTATTTATAACTTCCTCTCTACCAGCTCTCTCAAATAGCGCTTCGTCGCTAACCACTAATTTATATATTCTTGCTATATCT
>Ga0222657_1000905_pt1 | contig 12207 bp, 4 predicted proteins | sample AntAcemetagen474_FD_179858 | JGI IMG/M metagenome (GOLD analysis project Ga0222657, IMG submission 179858) | Saline water microbial communities from Ace Lake, Antarctica - #474 | ecosystem: Environmental > Aquatic > Non-marine Saline and Alkaline > Saline | place: Antarctica: Ace Lake | collected... | reverse complement strand
CACCAAGCGCTTCCTTCTTCGCCTTCTTCCCTGTCAACATCCTCACCGACGCGGGGACAGCTTCACGCTTTCGGAGTTCCGCATCAAAGGCGTCTGCCGCCTCTTGGGGCGTACCAAACGGCCCGATCTGGGGAAGAAACCCTTTACTTGGTGCGTGACTCCTTACATACCATTCGTCCTCACCCTCCGGCCGGACAATCCGAATATCCTTGTGAATCTCTGAAGCATACTGCCGCTCATTGTGTCTGGTAAAACCAGGGATTACGTCTTCCGCCGCTTCCTTCTGACCACTGACCACTGACTTCTGACTTCTGCCCTTCCCCGTCAACGTCTCCACGGCCCGGTCTGTCTTTACCCGTTTCGCCTGTTCTGCCCATTCAGCCTGCACCTTCTCAGTTTCTTTCAATCCTTCACGAAAGCCAGTAGACGCAAATTGTTTCTCAGCACGTTTCGGATCAGGGATACGACTGCCTTCACGATAAGCCTCCCCTATAGCCGCCTCTTCGGTATCAGCCAATGAGTCCCCGCTGAACCCACGCTCATCAAAATCGGTGATCTGCCACTTACCAGGTCTCTTTGAACTGGGGGTAATCATGACACCTCGGTCACCCTGTTCTTTGTAAAGGACAATCGGGCCTTCGGGGTATTGTTTACGATAGGTGTCTAAGACTTCTTTGGCTTCTCGACTACGGGGTGCTTTTAACCTTTCGTCAAAATAGGCTTTCTCACCCTGTTCTTTTTTGAGTTTATGAAGTAGCTTTGTGAACTCGGTTTCGATAGGCTTGGGTTCCGCCTTCTCCTCTTCTTCCCGACCCCTGACCACTGCCTCCTGACCACTGACCACTGCCTCCCAACCACTGACCACTGCCTCCTGACCACTGACCACTGACTTCTGACCACTTTCTTTTTTTTCTGTTCCTATCTTATCGTTCACCCCCTTAAGCAGCTCAAATCTCCCATACCCCTCCGGTAACTCCACCTCCAGTGCCCCTGCCATCTGCTCCAGATCCACCGTCCTCAGATCCTCGGGCACAAACTCATCAGACAGCGCCATCTCCCACAACTCCGCCCGCTCCTCTTCGGTAAAAGGAGGGACCCCTGGACCGGGGGTGGCGTCCTGGTCCAGGGGCGTTGGAGGGACGACCGCTGCCGGAGGGGGTGAGATCTCCGGCGGGACGATATCAGGTAAAACCTCTTCGCCCTCCCGCTGTTCCTCTAAGGTGTCCAAAGTCTCTTCCGTTCCACGTGGAACACCCAATCTTTCCTCGATCGGCGTCTCCAAAAGCGTCTCAAGCGATATCCCTTCCGCGCTTACCTCCTCTTGCGCCTCGGGCCTTGGACTTCCTATATCTTTTATCTCATTTCCCGCGTCACCAACCGGGGACTGGATACTGGATTCTGGATGCTGGATACTGGATACTGGATGCTGGATGCTGGATGCTGGATGCTGGATACTGGATACTGGATGCTGGATACTGGATTCTGGATGCTGGATACTGGATACTGGATGCTGGATACTGGATTCTGGATGCTGGATACTGGATTCTGCCTCGGCCACCTCATCCACCTGCCCGGTATCCGCCCCCATCCCCTGGCCGTCATCGACCGGCTTTTCCGCCTCGCTCCCTACGCCTGCAGCTCCCACACCCGCACCTACCACGTGAGCGCCGCCACCGATCGCTGCGCCGATCTTTGCGTCATGCACAAAGGCCTTCATCAACTCATCTTTCCTGGCCCACTGTCTCTCGATAAACACTTCTGCGGTCTCGTCCTTCGGTTTTGCGGCCCAGTCCGACATAATCTCGGCCACAACACCCTGAACCCCTTCGGTCCCTCCTTCGATCCCGGATGTCAGGGCAAGCCCCAATAAGAAATTACTCAGTTTCTTTGCAGGCTTAAAGACCTTCATCATCCTGGCGATACCGGTCATATCGAGCGCCGTGTTGATAATACCCCCGGCCATACCCATCCGTTCGGCTTCCTGCTGGGTGGCGCCCTTGCTCTTGGCCAGGGTCTCGATCTCTTCGGTATTCAGGTCATAAAACATCCCGATGGAAAGCACGGGACCCGCGAACGGGATAAAGGCCATACCCAGACCTGCCGCAGTAGGCCCCACATTACCGAGGACCTCGGTGGCAAACCCTTCCGACTCCTTCTGGACCGATTGGACGTAATCCTTAATATCCGGATCATCACCCATAATCTGATCATAAAACGCCTTATTCTCCCGGCCTATCCGCTCTGCCGGATCATCACCGGGTATCACCCGGCCGATGGCGCCTGGTAGACCTCCTCCAACCGCCTTAACGCCCTGCCAGAAAGAATGTTTCGCCGCGCCCCAGGGATGGTGCTTTGTTCCCTTTTCCGACTCTACCCTCTTCATCCGTTCGGCCCCGTACCGCTCTAAGTCCTCGATGACCGGATAGTTATTCGGGGCCTCCTTCCATTCCCTGATCTCATCGATCCCGGCCTGCAGGAGCTTCGGATCCCGGTCGGGATTATCCCGGATCAGCTCCTTGCCCCGCTGCGAGATAAACCCGAACCGCTCCTCGGGCGTATAAGTATGGACCTTGGGCCTTTGCGGGCGCGCCAATGACGCTAACAGGCGTTTATCCTTCTCCTGCTCCTGACGTATAAACCCCGCAATATCAGCTAAATTATGAGATGGCATCGTCTCTCTCTAAGGAAGTCTAACCTGTCTATATAATAGATCATGGGGCTGGCCTTTGGGCCACAACCCCTCAATCAATTTACTCAACCAGGCGAGCCCTTTCTCTTTCGTGCTCTCCGCAGAAGACGCCCGGGTTTTGCCGGGTCGTGCGCTTGCCGCTTTCAGTGCCTTTGCTATTTCGGCTACGCTTACCTCGGGTTTCCGGGCAGTCTGCGCAACCTCGCGCAATGGCGGCTTATAGTTTTCAGCCTCATAATCCACCGGAAGCGCCATTCGCGTCTCCGGATGCTGGCCGCCCGGCGGAGGTGCATAATCTGCAAGATTTTCACCTGCCTGTCCCCCGCCTTCAATCTGCTCCCTTATCCTTGCGCCTAACCCCGGGTCATACTCACCCGGTGCACTATACGTTCCCGGCGGAGCTATCCGGGGATCCCGGTCTTCCCCCTCTCGCAACGGCGGAACCGTAATCCCACCGCCACCGGACCTACGCGCAGCCGGTACCGCATCTCTCACCGCCGGCGCTGACCCTGCAGGCGCCGGAAACTGTCCTCCGCCCAAAGGCTTATTCAGCGGTGTAACATTCTCCCGCGTGCCTTCAGTATACGGCATGTTTGTAACTTTCGCCGGAGGTCCGGAGGCGACCGCTTCGTCTCCATAAGAATCAGGCTTCCAGTTCCATTTTCCGCGCTCTCTCTGTTCCTGCTCCCCCTTCTTCAGTTCTATATCCGCCCGCTCCTTGGCTGTCATCCCCCGTCCGGCAATATCGCTCAATGCCTTCGCCCTGATCTCCTCCCGCAGTATCCCCGGGCGTCCGATCCCGCCATCCCTATTCCAGCGATCACCATGCAGAGCCCTATTCCTGACCCCCTGATTAAAGGCCGTGGATTCCGCGGCAGTGGGCTGAGTGCCCGACATCACGCCAAACTGTCCCGCCGTAGGACCTCCCGTATAGCCCTGACCCTGACCCAAACGGTCCAATATCGCCTTTCGAATAGCTCCTGCAAACTGCCTACGTTCTAAATTTTCTAATGGCATTACGTACACCTCCTTATAATCTGCACCGCAGAGACGCAGCAGGTACGGCGAAGGGCGCAGAGTTTACTTTTTTTGTTGTTTTCCTTTGATCCCGCTAAAAAAGCGGGACTTTCAGGACAAAGGAAAACAACAACCAACCATCATTATGGAGCATGTCTTTTATTTTCCGGCCTCTCACCGGAAAAGAAAAATATTGTCTCTCTGCGTCCTCTGCGCCTCTGCGGTGAATAAATCCCTAAACACCGCCTACACTGCTACCTGAACTTTCATAAAACCCCGCCGGCACAATAACCCAATCTTCCGTCAGCGTTCCCCCTGTATCTAATAATTCCAAATCCTGCCAGTTAAAATTAGGTGGAGGGGCGACCGCTCCAAGACTGTGTCCGGTGACCGCTTTTCCCTCCCGCCAGGTTTTGAGCAGACCCACTCGCTCATCAACCTCGTATTCCAGAAAGTCAGAGCTTTTGACAATGATTTCCTCATTCTTGACCCATACCTTATACCTGTCACCGATTTCTCCATCATTCGGGGTAAAGTCCTCGTCAATGACCTGAATCTCTTGGACTATCCCACTGGTGTAAAACTCTGTCTCCACCCAATTTCCGGAATACAGAAAAGGTGCAGTCTCTTGAAACCACCAGCAATGTAAGGGCCATGGCCTACATAAGAGACCCACAAACTCACCGGGCACAATCTCGGTATTGTCTTTAGTTATCCAGTAGCGCATCCAATAGTGTAATTCAGGATTATCAAGTCCACCAAAGTCGGCGGCAAGAAGTTCGACCTTTGTGTCATCTTCAACAAGATATCCCTTGCTCATGAGCTTTTCGCCTGCAACCTCTGACTTGCCGAGATCAAACGGCGGCAGCAGTTCCCCGCCCTGGACAGTCCCATTACCTGCATCAACAGGTTTCACGCTTCCGCCTATCCCCGCCGACAGTGAACTTTCAGTTGCAAGCGAGATCCCCCACATAACCCCGAGAGGCCCTACCGGAAAGGCAATATATCCAACATAGTTTTTGGTATCCTGCTTAGGCCCATTAGAGACATAAGTCGCACTTCCGCCCGTTTGCACAACCTCGTATCGTGCCTCTTTCACCGTATAGGCCTTGGTTCCAAACGTGGCAGCAGAGACAGCACTGCTGCCACCGGTCCCCGATAATGTAAAGGCGCCGGGAGTAGGTTTCGTCTCGGGAGACAACAAGGGCTTTGCATCGTCAATCTCTTCAAAGTAGTCCCCCATCTTCTTCATGGATTCGTTAATAGTTTTTCCTCCAAACTCAAGGACATTGCCGGCATCAAACAAATACCAGATATCATAAGCAATCGGCATACCGAGACCCACACGGGCAGGCACATTATTGCTCCCATAGTTCAAGGTCCTATCCCCGGGCGCATCAAGAAGTCTATCGGCCATTTCCCCTAATCCGGCCGTATCCCACAAGATCTGTTGTCGAGCAAGTATCGCCCCCACAATATCAGCCCCGAGCGATTGCCTGGTCTTCATCCTCTCGATATAAGCGAAAAAGGGGTCTTTATAATCGAGATAATCCTGGAATGCTTGATCCGACACTGTAAATTACCTCTTTCCTCTCCCTACGAAGCAGTTCCTATACTATGCGTAAGCGTATTGACTATATTCGCGCTTGCCATGTCATTGGCCGCCTGGATTGCGGCATCTTTTAAGTCCTCTGCAGAATCGGCTTTTATATCAGGGATGTCGCTTCTCTCGTCCGCGTCCTGGACCTTTCTTTCCTTGATATTGTCAGCCAATGCTTTCTTCGTAGCAAATGCGTCAACCTTTATATCCTTTATTGCGTCCTCGGCCTCGGTCTCCGCTGCACTCATGGCTATTTCAGCCGTGGCCTTTGCATCTTGATATTCCACCTCTTTATCATTCAACTCTTCTTGTGTAGTCGTATGGTCCGTAATTAAATCGGTTTCACTGGTAACATTATCCCCCCTGGAGTCAATCAACTCTTTCTCTTTATCGAAAAGCTCGTTCTCTTTCTGTTTAGCTTGTTTTTCAGCTTCAATGATAGTTAGATCGGTTGATATAAGAGCTGATTCTAAGGTACTGACTTTAATCCTTGCCGTATCTACATCATACTGAACACCCTGCGCTTTAACTTCTCCAACATCCACAGCGGCTTCTGATATTTGGTTAATCACTTTGTTCTTGTCTATGCTTATTTTCTGGTTCTCTAAAGCTATCTCGGCTTCTGCGGTTTCAGTTTCGGTTTTTCGGATTTCTATACCTGTTGTATCAGCCTGAATCTTATCACCATCAAGTTTTGCCTGGGCTGTTTGAGTCTGGGACTCAAGTCCGCGAACCCCCACCCCTACAGTATCAGCCTGGATCTTATCAGCCTCGAATTCAACCAATTCTTGCGCCACACCTGTTTCGATAATCCGGGTAGCCGCGTTCGCGTCGTCAAGCTCAATCTTTTCACCATCAAGCTCAATCTGAGATTTTGCCACCCCGGTCTCAATCATGTCCGTCGCAATCCGTAAGGTATCGGCGTCAATCTTTCTACCATCGAGATCAGCTCGTGATTCATCCAATCCTACCTCTTCGGCCCGGACCCGTACTCCTGCCGTATCTATTTGAATCTTGTCGCCATCAAGCTCGACCTGCTCCTTCACGACCCCGGCCTCAAGCGTCCGGGTCTCTACACCTGTAATATCAGATCTTATCTTATCAGCCTCGAATTCAACCAATTCTTGCGCCACACCTGTTTCGATAATCCGGGTAGCCGCGTTCGCGTCGTCAAGCTCAATCTTTTCACCATCAAGCTCAATCTGAGATTTTGCCACCCCGGTCTCAATCATGTCCGTCGCAATCCGTAAGGTATCGGCGTCAATCTTTCTACCATCGAGATCAGCTCGTGATTCATCCAATCCTACCTCTTCGGCCCGGACCCGTACTCCTGCCGTATCTATTTGAATCTTGTCGCCATCAAGCTCGACCTGCTCCCTCACGACCCCGGCCTCAAGCGTCCGGGTCTCTACACCTGTAATATCAGATCTTATCTTATCGGCCTCGAATTCAACCAATTCTTGCGCCACACCTGCTTCGATAATCCGGGTAGCCGCGTTCGCGTCGTCAAGCTCAATTTTTTCACCATCAAGCTCAATCTGAGATTTTGCCACTTCAGCCTCTATTATGCTGACACCCGTCTTTTCAATGTCGAGAGCGATTCTTTTAGTATCCACCCCGACCTCTTCTTCAGCCAACCCGGTCTCGCTTATTTTTATATCAACGCCGGTTGTATCTATTTGAATTTTCTCACCATCGAGCGCCACTTGGGCCTTCACAACCCCGGCCTCTATTTTCCGGGCTTCTACCTCTTTCGTGTCTGATATTATTCTGGCGCCATCAAGCTCAACCTGTGATTTTGAGACCCCTGTTTCAGTAACACGAACATTAACACCCGCAGTGTCAGACTGGATTTTATCGCCATCCATCCCTACTTGAGCCTTTATAACTTCGGCGTCAGCGATACTCGTTGCTACCTTTGCGATATCGGACTGTATTTTTTGGCCTTCAAGCTCAATCTCTGATTCCCGGATACCCGTCTCTATTACATCAATTGCAACCTGTGATACAGCAATGTCAACTTCCGACACATCAACATCAATCTGGGCCTCCCGGGTTCCGGTTTTCGTTACCTGCAGACACGTGTTTGTAATATCAATCCCTGTCTCTGTAATAGCCAACTGAATATCAAGACCCTTGAGCCCTGCCTCTATTACAGCCAGATCCGCCCGGGCAGCCCGTAATTCCTGCTCCGTAATATCAACATCTACAAGTTGTTGCGCCGCGCCCTCTAATTCAGCCCTCATTTCAAGGTCTTTTATCTTCTGGTCTGCTCTATCCCAGGCGAGCTGAATCTCAGCCTGTTTGGTTATAATGGCCTCACGGTCAGCGTCTAAGGCATCCTCCCGGGCATCATACTCATCCCCTAAGGCAGATATCTTCTTCTCCCTCGTTATCATGTCCTGTGTATGAATCTGATTATCGATCTTCTCGATATACCGTTTTGCGGATATCTCCAGGACAGTCTTGGCCTCATCATTGGTCAACATGGCAATGTTGCTGTTATAGGTATCGACCAATCTTGCAAGGTCTTCCGTCTCTATTTCAACAAGATAGTCATGACCGTAAAGGTAGGTATTGGCATACAGGCCAAATACGATCGCTCTTTCAACCCCTTGAGCAGTATTAAAAGGCCCGTTATACTGAAACGGGTTCCAGATAACCGCTTCCCTTGCTGCACCTCTTTCGTAGATTATGTCAGTCATGTTTTACCCCTCATTCAGCATTCAGCATCCAGCCCTTACGCCAATAAATGAATCAGCTCGCTTGTAATTTTCGCTTCAGACGCTATATCTGCGATCCCTTCTTTTTCCGCTATCCGGGCCGCGGTTATCCTCTTAAGGGCGTCTATGTCAGCCTCGATCGAAATATCATTAACCTCCTCCATGGTTTCAAAAGCGACCTGCTCCTCGTGAAGAGCGAGATCGACCTGACCACTTACGATCTCGCTCTGTCTTGAGACTTCAGCATCAAAGGCTGTCTCACGTTCTGTAAGCCAGTCAGTGGCATTTGTAATTTTAGCATCCCAAAGATCAGATTGCCCGGTCATTTTAGCGGCCTTCAGGGCAAGTTCGGCCCCTTTCAATGCCAGACCCAGATCATTGAAAGCTATCCTTGCGTCTATAATCGTCTCTTGTTTGTCTACGCGATCTTCTCTTAGTCCTGCGATATCTTCCTTGACCTTCGCAATTGCTGTTTTGGTAGCAAGCAACGCACCTAATTCGCCAGTCGACGCTGCTAAGACGTTGGACTTCTCATTCAACTTCGGGATTAGATTTTCCTTGGCCACCACCAAGTCTTCATTGGCCGTGACTAAGTCTTCAACTGCCGTGAGATAATCTTCCATATTCGGGACCTTCTCAAGTCTTGCAACGGCAAGGCTCTCTTTGGCTTCATTCAACTCCCCTAATGTCGTGATATACGTATCCATATATGGCACATTGGCTAATTTAGCATTGACCACATTACTTTTAGCCTGGGCAAGATCCCCCAATGCGGTGATGTAGTCCTCCATATAAGGCATGTTTTCCAGCCTGGCATTGGCAAGGTTCTCTTTGGCCGTGTTCAACTGCTCCATTTTGGACATATAGGCCCTCACAAGGGGAATATTGGCCTCTTTGGCGAACGCGACTTCTTCTTTTGCGTCATTCAGTTCTCCTGACCTGGAAATGTACTGCTCCGTTTTTGGGATATTCAATAATTTGGTCGCCACAAGATTTTGCTTTGCAAGATTCAGCTCCTCCAGTTCAGCCATGTGTGACCCCAAAAACATCAGGTTGGCAAAGTTCGCGTCAGCCACATCACGTTTTGCCTGGGCAAGCTCCTCTAAGGCGGTAAAGTAGTCCTCCATGTAGGGCATGTTTTCCAGCTTGGCATTGGCAAGGTTCTCTTTGGCCGTGTTTAACTGCTCCATCTTGGAGATATAGACCCTCATAAGGGGGATATTGTCCTCTTTGGCGGACGCGACCCCCTCTTTTGCGGTATTCAGATCTATTAACCTGGAGATATATTCGTCTGTTTTCGGGATATTTGATAATTTAGCCGCCACAAGGCCTTGTTTCGCATCATTCAGATCCCCTAACTCGGCTATGTGTAATGCCAAAGATGGTAAGTTAGCGAATTTAGCGTCAGCCACATCACGTTTTGCCTGGGCAAGCTCCTCTAAGGCGGTAAAGTAGTCCTCCATGTAGGGCATGTTTTCCAGCTTGGCATTGGCAAGGTTCTCTTTGGCCGTGTTTAACTGCTCCATTTTGGAGATATAGGCCCTCATGAGGGGAATATTGTCCCCTTTGGCGGACGCGACCCCCTCTTTTGCGGTATTCAGATCTTCTAATTTATCGAGATACTGCTCTATCTTGGGGATGTTCAATAATCTAACTGCTACAAGACCCTGCTTTGCATCATTTAAGTCTTCCAGCCTCCCCATATAGGCCGTCATATACGTCAGGTTGGTCGTCTTATCCTCTGCGATTTCCCGCTTCACCTGGACAAGGTCTTCCATGGCCGTTATATGGGCTTCCATCAGTGGAATATTAAGCAACTTGGCAGCGGCAAGGTCCGCCCTTGCCGTGTCCAACACCCCAAGCGCAGTGATATATTCCGTCATATATGGCAGATTGGCCATTTTTGCCGCCGCTATTTCCTGCTTCGCGGTGTTCAGGTCCCCGAGACTGTCAACATACTGTTGCATATACGGGATATTAACCAGTCTCGCGGCGGCAAGCTCTTCTTTTGCCGTTATCAACACTTGCCTCGCCGTGACAAGGGACTCCTTGGCCGTTACCAGCTCACCCATTTTATCGTTCAGACTTTCTTCTGCATCAATCAAAAGCTCCCGCTCATCTCCTAACAATCCCTTCTCTGAGATTAAGACTGCCTTCCGGTCAGCATTATCACCCTCTGCATCGATGACAAGCTGCTGCTTCTCAAGAACTGTCTCTATATAGGGTATGACCTCCAACTTCTTTTGTGCGGTCAGGAGTTTTGCCGCCAACAGGGCATCCTCAGCCGGGAAGGTAGACTGATCCACCCGCGTCATTTCCTGCCTCAGCTCTTCAATCTCGATATCAATGGCAGTCTTTAAGGCCATGATAACGAGTTTCCGGAGATTAGTCGTAATCTCCAGGCGGTCCAGTTCCTGATTATCCAGATCCCGGACTTTTTTATTATCTGCAAACTCCTGATCCAATGCCGTCAGGGTCGTGGTCTTTTCCAATTCCCAGGCAATCATGGCATTTTTTACGGCAATGTCATAATCATGACCCGTCTCGACAAGCTCCCGCTCAATGGCCTCCTTGACGATCTGATGGTTGATATCCGACAGCCTGAACTTAGTCACTCGTTCAATATCCGTGATAGCAGCACCGAGAAACCCGGGCCGGTAAAGAAAACCCTGCCCCGCCACCACATTCTCCACCTTCTTGGCGGTAACGAGGTATTCATCTATTACGGGCCGTTTCTCCCTCCACCATCTATTATCTTCCATTGTTTTCGTCATAATTATCTCTCACAGAGCCCGCAAAGGGCACAGAGTTTAAAAGATTTTCTTTTTTCATTTAAAATCGGAGTCTTCGCTTACCTCGATGTTCATCTGTCCTTACTTTGTCAGTATCAACGGCGCCAACTCCACAAAATCCAGACTATCAAACCCCTCCACACTCAGCGTCCATTGTCTGCCCTTCACCCCCCTGGTCGGTGTTATTTTTGACCGTTCTATCGTATAGGTCTTACTCGTACCATCCTCATTCGTTAATTTAATAGACGGTGAGGTCCCGGCTATCCCGAAATAGGCCTTTCTAAATCTTTTATAATGATGGGTCCCGAACCGGGTCTCCGGAAACACGATACCGCTCTTAAACTCGCTCCCGTCATCCGTAGATCCGGACAGTCTGTAAATCCCGTCCGTCTTGCACCCATAGGCAGCGTTATTGTAGACCGCATAGCTGTTGAAGCTGTATCCGCTGTAGACACTGGCGTGAAAGGCATTCGTATTTAAAACCCACGTCTCCCAAAGCTCTCCATCCAGCTCAATGACAATCCCGAAATCGATAGTATCCGTAACCGTATTGGTGAGGATCTGGTTAAGGGCCAGGGTCGTGGCGAACTCAATAGCATCCGTAATCGCATCGTTAAACTGGAACTGGTTTAAGACCGCTTCCGTCAGGGCAATAGAATCAGTCAGGGCGTTCATACAGTACCACAGAATCTCCGGGCTGTCTGTTATGGCCATGGTATCCGTTATGGCTTTAGACCATGCAAAACCGGGCGTATCCGTCAAAACAAGAGATTCTGTGTTCGTATTATAGAGATTCGATAGAACAGCCACCAGACCGTTAATCGCCACGGCCTCGGTAATCACGGGGTTAAGCTCTGCCTGCGAGGCCAGGGTCTCGGCAAAACCCACCGTATCGGATATAGCCGATATCATCTGATGGAGATAGGTAGAAATATCCGTAATAACTACGGATGACGTGGCAGTCTCATTGAATATCTGCCCAATGATAAGCCGGCCCAGGACATTAAGTGTTGACTCGACCTCTTCGGTCCCGGTCCAGTTAGCAACAAGGGTCTCGGCCAGATCCAGAATCTCACGGATCAGGAGGGCGACTTCAGGTGTGACAGTGTCGGCAACGGCGATACTGTCGGTTATCGATTTCGGCCAGGCTATGGCAAGCCGGCCAATCAGCTCTATGAGGGATTCAACCTCTTCCGTTCCGGTATAGTTTGCGACAAGGGTTTCGGTTAGTTCAAGAATCTCACGGATCAGGATGGCGACTTCAGGTGTGACAGTGTCGGCAACGGCGATACTGTCGGTTATCGATTTCGGCCAGGCTATGGCAAGCCGGCCAATCAGCTCTATGAGGGATTCAACCTCTTCCGTTCCGGTATAGTTAGCAACAAG
>Ga0222657_1000904_pt1 | contig 12221 bp, 13 predicted proteins | sample AntAcemetagen474_FD_179858 | JGI IMG/M metagenome (GOLD analysis project Ga0222657, IMG submission 179858) | Saline water microbial communities from Ace Lake, Antarctica - #474 | ecosystem: Environmental > Aquatic > Non-marine Saline and Alkaline > Saline | place: Antarctica: Ace Lake... | reverse complement strand
GGAATACACTGCTGCCATGACGATTGAAGAATCAGACCGTACAGAGGTTCCTGCCGGGAATCAAAAGAAGATAAGGCGCCGCATTCCCTATCTGAAGATCATTGTTTCCCTTCTATTTTTCATCCTTCTGTTCAAGATGATTGATGTGAAGAGCCTGTGGCGGGCTATCTGGGGTGTTCGAATAAACCCTTTCTTCCTTTCTTATGCCATCATGGTGTTGGGAGAGGTATTGATCGCGCTACGTCTTCGGGTATTGATGAGGCCGACAGTCTTGTGGCTACCGATTCGTCGTCTTTTTCGTATCGGCTTTATTGCCTATTTTTATGCCATATTCCTTCCCGGCGGGATAGGTCAGATTGCAGCCAAATGGTATAAAGTGACGCAAAACAGGGTCGGCAGGGTGCAATTTCTCATTGTGTCGATCATTGAGAAGACCCTGTTTCTTCTTGTGACACTGCTTTGCGTGGGGATTCCGCTCATCCTCTTTTCAGATCCGGAAACAGCTCATCTCCGCACGGTCTTCCTCCCGATTATTATCCTGTTCCTAACAATCGAAGGGATGTTTTTTCTCCTCTTGTTTTCGCGTCCTGTTTATCGTTACGTAAAGCTCCTGGTGACGTCGCTTCAAGCGCGTTTCAGCGGGAGATTAGGAAAGTTCCTGGGGCACTTCAGTCAGCTCGATCCATTTATAGGCCAATGGCGAACATTTTTTTCTGCTGGTTTGCTTTCTGTGGGTGTTCAACTCTTTATTCTCATAAGGATCGGGTTGCTTTTTCTCGCGGTGGATGTGGAAATGCCGCTGGTGCGGGTGCTGTGGATCAGCTCCTTCATTTTCTTCATTCAGATGATGCCGATCTCTTTGGGCGGTTTAGGCGTGAGAGAGTCGGCGTTTGCGTATCTTTTTCATCTTTATGGATTCGGGGCCGATGTGGGCGCCCTGGTCGGGTTGCTCTTCTTTGCTCAGATTGTCCTGAGTGCCATGATCGGCGGTGTTTTGGAATTGACGGACCGCGGCAATGAACCAGCATCGAAAGGGTATGCACATGAAAAAGGGGGCACTGGAGGTTTTAACTGAGGGTGGAAAAACAGAAGTCGGAGTGCAGAAGTCAGAGGTCAGAAGAGAGCCAGTGGTTTTTAGAATTGCAGGAGGGATGCTCAATAATCTGCGAAATCTGCGCCTGTCCAAGATGCCGCAAAGCGGTGTCCCGTAGGTTCGGAAAATCGTAATGGGGAGATTTGTGGATGGGATTGAGGATCAGTCTTTTTGCGGGACTAAAATGGGATTTGAAGTTAAGATAGAAAAAAGGCCGTGTCATTTTTGGCAGCCTTTTGTGAAGAGTGATGGCTATATTTATCCATGCTGCAAAATTTGGGGGAACGAAAGTCTTCGTATAGGCCATATTGATGATCCTGATATATCTGAGCGTATTGTCCAGTACGATCAAAGCTGTAGATGTGAATTTAATGAACTTTGCAGGGCCGATCCGAATGAGACACGGCAAATAGATCTTCTGAATATTGAATTTTCATTGGCTTGCAATGGTCAATGCGCCATGTGCTCTGTTGGGGCCCCGGAATGGACGGATAAGTATGATGGATATGACAAACTAACAGAATTAATAGACGCATTTAGACCGAGAGAATTATTTGTTCAGGGAGGAGAGGTATTAATTCAAAAGAAGACGCTCAATTGGCTGCAAGGCGTAAAGGGGAAATACCCGGATACGAAAATAAGCATCGTGTCTAATGGATGCGTTGGATTAGACCTTATTGAGATGTTTGAGGAGCTGTTTGATTTTTCAATCTTCTCTTTTGTTGGGTTTCAGCCGGTTACATACAACCGCATCATGGGATTAAATCTTAATAGAACGACGCGCTTTGTGGAGAAATTAATTAAAAGAAAAAAAGTTGAAGTTGAAATAAAATTTTGTGCACGCCAAATAATATCCACGAGATCCCCTTGTTCCTGGAATGGGGATTTGAAAAAATACCAGATAGTATATTATTGATGGAAATGGGATGTTTCAATAGCTACATCAATAGGGATACCTGGGACAGCTACTGGGACAAGATTTTCAAAAGAACCGGAAATGAAATTAGAGAACTGTTGGTCAGGTCGAAAGATTTGTTAGAACAAAAACAATTATTCATAAAGATCACCTCGTTTTTGAGAAACGAGTTCTCTATTGATGATGATTTCGTAAGGGAACATGGATTTTCCATATTATTGCCTTATTAGGCAAGTTGAGTTGTTCGACATTAACCCCGTTGATATTCGGCATCATTCATTTATCACTTTACTTTACACTTTTTCATTCTTTTAGACAGGATTTACAGGATCTTCAGGATATTTTTTTCAGCTTTCCTTTTACAGCTACTTCTTTGATACACGTCCGTTTATACAATCTCTATTATTGTCTGTCTTTATTAAAGTTTGGGACCTTAACAACGGGTAAAGCAATGTGCCGACTACCGTATCCAGTAAGCAACCATTTTCTCTTTGTTTACAAGGTCATCAAATTCGTGATGATCACACGTTACAAGTTCAACATCACGCACATTTGCTTCCGCAATAGCGATAGCGTCTGCCAAAGATATTCGATTTGTTGCTTTTAACTTACCGGCCTCATAGAATACTTCATCGGTCAATGTCCCGATAATTGTGACTGGTAGGTTTTCTATCTTTGCCAGAACATTGTTTGCTTCGTGAATACCGTCATCACGATATACTCCATAGTATATCTCAAGCAGATTCACCCTATTCATCATAAGATCGACGTCCTGAGCAGTTGCCTCACAAAGCAATGTTTCTACGAGGTGAGCACCCTCTTCATCGTTGAGAAACGCGATGAGAGCACACGCATCCAAGACATAAACCTTTCTCATGTTTCAAGTACCATTTCTTCGTGTTTCATTCTAAAATAGCTTTGAGTTGAAAACCTTTTGTCCTTCAAACATCCCTTAGCCTCCCTGATAGGATCAGTAACTGGCTTAATCAAATAACCTTCGTCAATTTTAAAAAATCGCACTTCTTTCCCTTTTAAGTTTTTGGCTACTGCAGGGGGCAAGGGCAATTCTTCGGATGTTACTCTTATAGTTTCCATGGTTACCTCCATTTGGTTGGATCCTCTTCTATCGCCTGGATCGTACCTGCAATGTCATCATTGGCCCTACGATATTTCTTTTTCAGTATTTTCATGGACTTCTGGAAGGTTTCGGTCAAATAAACTTTATAATTCATCTCAAACTTCCTTCCCTCATTTAATCCCTCTTATCCTATTACAAAATAAACTAAAAAATCCAGCTAATTTTTTATTCATTCATCCCTTTACCCTTTCTCATTCTTTTTGACAGGATTTACAGGATCTTCAGGATATTTTTGTTGTTTTTTCCCTTTCCGGATGAAAGGGAAAAAGACAATCCACTTATCGGCGGAGGCTATTCAGCTTTTATGGGACATAATGGGGGTCTTATCCTAATCGCTCATCTTAGTTGCCAATACACTACCGGTTTTCTTTGCGAGCTTTGTTTACCCCGTAGCTCCGGAAGATGGTACTGGGGCGCCTTTGCAAGAGACATTTTCTGCCCAGCTTAGGATGGATGAATCCCTGCGGGATGATTAGGATGAATGGATGAGTAGGATGGCTGGATGAAGGTTTTAGCCATCTGCGGTAATCTGCGAAACCTGCCCGCTTGTGCCTCGCAGTGGCTAGCGGGTCTGTGGATGGGATGGCGGGATGGAAAAGACAGGGGTCGGAAGTCGGAGATCAGAAGTCAGGCCTTTCCGCGGAGTTCGTCAATGATGTAGTCGAATTTCTTCCCCTTCAGATGGGCAAAGCAACCCACATATTTCTTCAAGTTTTCGATTGAAGCGCTCTTCCTTTTGAGAACAGCCTTTGCGTTGTCTATTTCGAAGACAATCTCATCCCCAGCTCTTATGCTACTCAGACGGCAGGATGTCTTTGAGCTTCAATGGCACTTGACACTTTACGGGTTACATATTAAAATTCTTATGTCTTTTGGGAGTATGCAATGATTAAATCTTTCAGACACAGAAGACCTACTCATCCCGGAGAAGTCTTGCGGGAGGATGTTATTAAACCCCTTGGGTTAACGGTGACGGAAGCTGCAAAACGTTTAAAAGTTACGAGGAAAACCTTGTCCGCACTCATTAATTGTAAAGCATCCATGAGCCCGCAAATGGCGGTCAGGATAGGTAAGGCTACAAAGACATCTCCTGAAAGCTGGCTGTTCATGCAGGCAAAAGTAGATCTTTGGCTTGCCTATCAAGAGTCTCCCGTGGTTCAAGAATTTGGGGAGGTGGCAGTGGGATGAATAGCCTGCAAGTGTTGATCCGTAATGGCGAAAATAGACCATACAAGGTCAAAAGCTCTGGGAAATTCTATATCCGGGCAGGGTCGTCTTCTGTGGAGCCTGACAATGAGGAATGCGTGCGCCTCTTTCAAAATGGAGGTCTCTTGCTTTACGAGACCAAACCTGTGTTCGGTTCGTCCATGACCGATCTAAACAGGAGCTATCTCAACGAATACTTTGTCAAATACAGGTCCCTGGGCGAAGATGTTGAAAATGAGCAAGAGATATGGCAGATGCTTTTTAACCTCTATTTGGCGACAAAGATAAACGATGAATACGGGCCAACGGTCGCGGGATTGGTTCTATTTGGCAGTAATCCCCGCAGATTTCTGCCCCAGAGCGGTGCCCAGGCGGTCTGTTTTGCAGGGGGCGATGAGACGGGGACATAGTGGAGATGAAGGAGTTTAACGGGGCTGCAACCGATATTATCGAAGGGCTTCTGAGGTTTGTGGAACGAAATTCCAGTACCAGGGTCAACTTCAAGAATGAGGTTAAAAGGGAGGACTTCCAGCAATATCCCACTTCAATTCTGCGCGAGCTGGTTGCCAATGCCATTGCTCATCGGGACTACTCCATCTGGGGCGCTGTTATCCGTCTATTTATTTTTGATCGCCGCCTTGACGTGAGGAGCCCGGGGAAGCTGCCCAATACCATGACTGTGGAACGTATGAAAATCGGCGTATCCTATCAGAAAAATCCAACCTTCGCGTCTTCGCCGGTGTCCCTGCTGCGGCTTTGCGTGAGACATTTTCTGTCCGGTTTGGGATAGGTGGATGAAGTTTTTAGTAATCTGCGGTAATCTGCGAAACCTGCCCGCTTGTGCCTCGCAGTGGCAGGCGGGTCTGTGGATGGGATTTCGGGTTAAAAGACCTTAGAATCTTCATTTCCGTTGAAAATCAGGGTGCAAAATCTCTTGACAGAAGAATTTTGTTATTTTAGGATATCGTAACTTGGATAAACCGACCTCCGGTTCTCGTAAAGCCTATGGCTCGGAGAGAACCAAAAAGGTCTCACGCAAAGCCGCAGCAGGGACACCGGCGAAGACGCAAAGAAAAACAATGGAAAAATTTCTTGTGCTTTTTCCGCAAGGTTTATAATATTAACTATTTAACTGACGTGTGTAATCGAGAAGGATGTCAACTTTCCTTCAATATTCAATATTCACTCATCAATATTCAATTAAAAAGGGGAGGGCATTATGGAAAAGAATGGTTTTGTCAAGTTAAGAGATAGGTTTCTGGTTTTTTTGGTGGCCCTGGGGATGGTTTTGGTTCTTCCGCTTTCTGCGTCTGCCGAAGACCGGCTGGTGGTGGAAGATACCGTAGGCACAGAGGTCTTCAAGGTAACGGATACTGGCGCGGTCACCTCTGTGGGCACCACATTCCCGGTGAGCAAGATTACGAGAACAACTTCAAAAACCGGTGGTGGCCGTGGCGTGGCTGCCTTTGAACTGGCCAGTACCGGGGATATGGTGGATGGTTTTGGCCCTTCATTTGAGTTCTGGATCTCTGATGACACCTATACTGCGGCTAAGGCTATTGTCACCATGGTGGCAGGCAGGGATGGATCGGATGATAGTGGGGCGTGGCAGCTTATGACAGCAAAGGGTGGGGCGCTTGCTATTAACCTCGTTGTGAATAGCGATGGAAATCTTGGCGTGGGAACCACGAGCCCCCAATATCTGATAGACACGGGTGGCGCTTACTGTGACGGGTCCGACTGGATTAGTGGGTCCAGCAGAGAATACAAGCAAAACATTCAGGACCTGACGGCTGATGAGGCTATGGTGACCCTGAAAGATCTCAACCCTGTGAAGTTCAATTACAAAAAGAGCCCGGATCAAGAAAACCTCGGGTTTATTGCCGAGGATGTGCCGGATCTGGTGGCCACAAAGGACAGAAAAGGGATGAGTTCCATGGATGTGGTGACGGTGTTGACCAAGGTGGTCCAGGAACAGCAGAAGACCATTGCTGACCTCACCAAAAAGTTAGATACATTAGAGCGGCTGGTAAAATTGGAGCGAAACCCGACCTTGGCGAGTGTCCGGGTTGAAAGTGGTCAGTAGTCAGATCCGCAGATTACGCAGATTACACGGATTAAACGCTGGAATGGAAAAGACGGTGGTCAGTGGTCAGAATTGCGAGATGCCCCAGTGAAATGCGCTACGCTGTGATTGTCATCAATTTCACGGGGTAAAGATGATTAATAATCTGCGGTAATCTGCGAAATCTGTGGATGAGGTGAAAGGGTTTTTAAAGGAGTTTTACCAGGGCTACGATCAGAACGGCCTGGGCAACGAGCATGCCGGCTACTATCAAACGAATGATGCCTGCCTTTGATTCAGCGATTTCCTTCTGTAGCTCACCTCTAAGCAGTTCAATGTCCTTCTTGAGTTCGCTTCTGACCTGTTCCAAGTCTATTTTGCTGGCCAGGTTCTCATCAACGGTTTGCCGAAACACCCCGGCAATTTCTTTGGCAGATTCTTCAGAGAGCCCTGTCGATTTGTCAAAATTTCTTCCAACCCTCGGTTTGTCTAAGTCCACAACGACTTAACCACTTGACAAGTAACTTCTCAAAAGAACCTAACTTGGATAAACCGGAAAAGAAAAGGTCTCTCGCAAAGGCGCCCCAGTACGATCTTCCGGACCTACGGGGTAAACAAAGACGCAAAGGGTTAAAATGTGTCATCCTGCTAACAATGGCTATATGACAAATCTTTCGCAAATATGATGTGATTTGAACAAATAGATACTAAGAGTAGTTTGCAACTTGTTCATTAGCCTTTGTCTGTCCGTGTGGGTCTGTGTGGGTCCGTGGCTAATTTAAAGGAGAACTCGGGATGAAAAAAAGTCTTACTGATATAGGCCGCTTATTTATGGTGTGCTGTTTGGTTCTTGTTTTTTTCGCACCCCCTGCCTTTGGGCGCTGGGCCAAGTCATTCGGAGGGGATCAGGGTATCGCGGGGGCGTTGTTGCCTTCTGTTTGGGGGGGGTATTATCTGACAGGCGCCACCGAAGCCGAAACTCAGGCGGATTGGAACGTTGCCAGGATCGATTCAGCGGGCAGTGTGACGTGGGCCAAGAAATTGCCTGGCGTCGGGGATGATTTTTTCGTCGCCATGGAATTGCCGGATGGCGCCTTTTTTGTCCAGGGTGAGACCACCGAGGGGACAGGAAAGGGGGTCAATGCCTTCTGGGCCAAGTTTGATGCCTCGTTTAATCCGATATGGCAATATGCCTTTGGAGGCGACGGGGATGAATATCTCGCCTTTACTCCCACCCGGGATGACGGCTTTATAGGCGGCGGTTTGAGCAGTTCCTATGGAAGCGGCACGGATATGCTGGTCATAAAGCTTAATGACAGCGGAGGTATTGTATGGGACAAGGTCCTGAGCATTGCTGAAAATGATCAAGATTTTTTCATACAGGAAGTAACCGGGGGTTATGTGATGTCAACCACCCTGTCGGTGCCGGACGGGGGTCAGGACGTTGTCCTCATCAAGCTGAGCACCTCGGGAGCGGTTCAGTGGGCAAAGCGTTATAAGGCTGGAGATAAATCGAATAATTGGGTATCTGTCTCTGAGACATCGGACGGTCATTTTCTCCTCGCAGGTCACACCATTCCACCTTTCTTGCCCATGGGTGATGATGCCAATGCCTTGGACCTCCCGACCTTCACGAGTGATATGTTGCTGATGAAAGTCAATGCATCAACCGGGAGTATTATATGGGACTGGAAGTACGGCAATGATAATTACTTTTTGAGTACCCTGGTCTGGGAAAACACGGGCGGCACATTTTCGTTTTCCGGGATTATCATCGATTTTTTTGTATCTATGGATAGAGGGAATATCGTTGTCTTGGAACTGGGTTCTACAGGGAGTATCAACTCCCAGAAAATGACAACCAACGATGATATTTATGGGTTTTTCTATAAACAGCAGGATGGCACCTACTTTCTTTGGGGCTCTCAAATAGAGAAAGCGGGCACTGAGACGGATGTGAATGTCCTCTACGGCAAATTTGATTCTGCGCTCAACCCGGTTTGGGTCAAGACCTTTGGCGGCGACAAGACAGATTTTGGGTTCCTAAATTACACATCGGGTCAATATTTTTTGAGCGGCACAACCTCTTCATTTGACTCCGGGAAGAGTGCAGTCTTCGGCATAACGCTCGATTCAACCGGGGGATATTCGGACTGTCAGCCCTACTTCCAGGATTTCACGATAACCTGGAGCACCTCTCAATTGACGGCGACCGATCTCGGCTGGGCGGTCGAGACGATTGCGTATGAGGAAATCACGCAACCCTATAGTCCTGAGACAACTTCCATTTCTGTGGAAACCGCCACACTGGCCATAAAGGACATCTGTGGGAGCACGCCCGAAAGCATTGTTTATGTGGGCAAAAGCGGATGCGGCGGGCACAGCCCATGTGTTTCCTCTATCACGGATGGGATTGCCTCGGCGTCTGACGACGGCACCATCAAAGTAGGTGAAGGAACCTATGTGGGAGATATTCTTATGAATGTGGCCAAGACCTTGTACCTGCAGGGGTATGACACGGCCTATACTGCTCCATCCACCCCCGAGATCCAGGGAAACCTCACCATTCGCAATGGAGAGATTATTGTTGATGAGGGTGGCTTTATTATTACCCCGTAACCGTTCTACGGGTTTAAAGGTTCACGGTTCATAGGTTCAGGGCTGAGGGTGAACCCTGAACCTGTTGACGCCTGCCCGGGTTTTCTGCAATATTCCCGCCGAGAACGAGAAAAATATTTTATCACGAAGCACGTTAAATCAATTATAATTGATGTCCGTTGTATTTGTATTTGGTCTCTTAGATAACCATTGCCTTGAAGGGGTGATCGAACAATCCATTACTCCAGAGAACGAATGAAATACAAATAGGCCGCCCACAGGGGGAGATCAAAGCCAGCTCTTTCGGGCTGTGATTCTTTATCAAGGAGACAAACATGCCCAATCAATCTCTCATTAGTGAGTTTTGGGAATTTTTGAAGTTCAGGAAGCGTTATTGGCTGCTCCCCATTGTCATTGTGCTCGCCGGCTTAGGTGCGTTGATCGTTTTTACCCAGACCAGTGCCGTGGCGCCGTTTATCTATGCCCTGTTTTAATCGACAGATTTCGCAGATTACACGGATTACTATAATAAATTAGGCAGTTACCAATTGAGTTTGGTGCAAAAAGCACAAGAAATTTGTTACTCACGCAAAGCCGCAAAGATAAAAAACTATAGCTGAAAACGAAATTGCGAAAATCGTTGTTGATGCGGCGTATCACATTCACAGAAGGTTGGGTCCTGGTTTGTTGCCAATAGACTGTAGGTTTTCTTTGCGTCTTCGCCGGTGTCCCTGCTGCGGCTTTGCGTGAGGCCTTTTCTGTTCCGATTTATCCGGTTTAGGAAGACACGATGCATATCTTAGGTATTTCCTGCTTTTATCACGACAGCGCAGCGTGCCTGATTCAGGACGGCACGATTCGGGCGGCTGCCCAAGAGGAGCGGTTTACCAGGAAAAAGCATGATCCAAGGTTTCCCAAGAACGCTGTCGCCTACTGTTTAAGAGAAGGGGGGATTGAGGCTCAGGACCTGGATTATGTGGTTTTTTACGACAAGCCATTCATGACCTTTGAGCGACTCCTCCTCAGTTATTTAACGGTTGCGCCGAAAGGGGTTCGGTCCTGGATAGAGGCCATGCCCCTGTGGTTAGGCCAGAAGCTGAATATCCCTAAAGTCATTCAAATGGAAACCGGCTACGAGGGAGAGGTGCTCTATACCGAGCATCATGAGGCCCATGCGGCCTCTGCATTTTACCCCTCCCCTTTTGACGAGGCTGCGATTCTGACCATTGATGGTGTGGGTGAATGGGCCACGGCAAGCTACGGATTTGGAAAGGGTAAAGAGATGACGCTCCTCAAAGAGCTTCATTTTCCCGACTCGTTGGGTTTGCTCTATTCCGCCTTTACCTATTTTACAGGTTTCAGGGTCAATTCAGGGGAGTACAAGCTCATGGGTCTGGCCCCGTATGGAGTGCCGCGATACAAGGACCTGATCCTCTCTGAGCTGATCGATATGAAAAGGGATGGTTCTATCCGGTTGAATCTCTCTTATTTTAATTTCTTAGGTGGTCTGCGCATGACCAACAGGCGCTTTGCAAGACTCTTTGGCGGCCCCCGCCGCAAGCCTGAAACGGAAATTACCGAGAGAGAGATGGATATAGCTTCAAGCATTCAAGCGGTTACGGAGGAAGCGGTTTTAAGGATGGTGCGCCATGTTCACGGGGAAACCGGGCAGGAGAACCTCTGCCTGGCCGGGGGCGTGGCCCTCAACTGTGTTGTCAACGGCCGCATCGTGCGCGAGGGCCCTTTTGAGAATCTGTGGATCCAGCCTGCGGCCGGGGACGCAGGCGGGGCCATGGGGGCGGCCCTGTCGGTCTGGCATCGATACTTAGGCAATGACCGGGTCGATCCTGAGGGAAAAGACGTTCAGGCGGGTTCATATCTTGGGCCTTCCTTTTCAAATGAAGCGATCAAGACCTATCTTGAGGGGAAGGGTTACCCCTATCATCTGTTAGGGGCCGATCAGAGGGCTGAGGCCATCGCAAGGCAGATAGCGGACGGGAAGATTGTAGGGTACATGGCCGGCCGTATGGAATTCGGGCCGAGGGCGTTGGGGGCCAGGAGTATCCTTGGAGACCCCAGGAAAGAAGAGACGCAGACCGTGATGAACCTCAAGATAAAGTACCGGGAGTCCTTCAGGCCCTTTGCCCCTTCTGTATTAGAGGAAAGGGCCTCGGCGTATTTTGATGCAGAGGGACCCAGTCCGTATATGCTTTTGGTTGCAAATGTTCGAGAAGAGAGGCGTTTTCCGCAGCCATCCGGGGACGGGATGCCCATGTTGGAGCGTCTTAGAGTAAAAAGGAGCAACATCCCTGCCGTGACCCATCTCGATTATTCGGCGCGTCTTCAGACCGTCAATAAAAGAGACAAACCGGATTACCACGCGGTCATTTCCCAATTTGAGAAGCTCACCGGCTGTGCGGTCATTGTCAACACCAGTTTCAATGTGCGGGGAGAGCCGATTATCTGTACCCCGGAAGATGCCTACCGATGCTTTATGCGCACGGAAATGGACGTGCTGGTTTTAGAGGATTGCATGCTGTTTAAAGAGGAACAACCTGCCTGGAAAGAAAAGGGAGACTGGCGAAGTGAACTCGAACTCGACTGAACCCGGACAGATACGAAAGTTCGGAATCATTGCATGGGTCTTTTTCGGACTCTTGTGTGGTTTAGGAATCTGGGCGAAGAGGCCTGTTCCCACCTGTCTTTTCGGGTTTCTCTCTCTCCTGGGGTTGGGGTTTGTCTTGATCCCTTCCCGATTAAGACCTGTCTATGGGGTCTGGCTTAAGATTGCCCATGTGATCGGAAGAATCCTGACCACATTGATTCTGGCCCTGGCATATTATCTGGTGATGACCCCATCCGCATGGGCCAAGCGCCTTATCGGGGGGAGACCGCTTCCCATGAAACCGGACAAGGGGGCAGAGTCCTACTGGGTGGCGAGGGACGAACCGGTCCAGCCCAGGGAACGCTTTTTGAAGCGGTATTAGGGAGAAATTTGCCAAAGCCTGGTTTCGTGTGAAAATGGAAACTTGAAACTGGAAATTGGAAACTGGATGCATCGGTAAAAAGTCAAAAAGCACCCGTTATTGTCATTCCCGTGAAAACAGGAATCCAGGAAAATCAACCACTTCTGGACTCCCGCATTCGCGGGAGTGACGGCCTTGGAGACTTTTCACGGGACCATCAAACTTGAAACCAGAAGTGG
>Ga0222657_1000902_pt1 | contig 12232 bp, 8 predicted proteins | sample AntAcemetagen474_FD_179858 | JGI IMG/M metagenome (GOLD analysis project Ga0222657, IMG submission 179858) | Saline water microbial communities from Ace Lake, Antarctica - #474 | ecosystem: Environmental > Aquatic > Non-marine Saline and Alkaline > Saline | place: Antarctica: Ace Lake | collected... | reverse complement strand
TACTCCCCCCGCTAGTTCAGGTAATCCAGCAACTCCTCACCGTTTTCCACGAATGCCAGGCTGTTGGCGACATGCTTTTCCTCAAAGGCCTCGGCCACCAGCAACCGATCATCAGGATCGTCTTCTGCCATTACGATATGAATAACCTCGCCTTGTCTATTCATTTCTCAGCTCCTATCGTTACTCGTTGCTGGTTACTCGTTACTGGTTGCTCGTTGCTCGTTTCCACTCTTCTTTTCAGGGGAAGGTCCACCACAAAGATGGACCCGGCCCCTGGTCTCGATGTTGCTGTCATGCGTCCCCCGTGGGCCTCCGCAATCCTCCGGCAGATGGCAAGGCCAATGCCGACACCCCCATACCTGTCCATGGGGTGGAGTCGCTGAAAAGGCTCAAAGATTCGATCCATGTATTTCTCATCAAATCCGATGCCGTTGTCCTCGACCGAGATCCGGCAATGGCCGTCGATTTCCTGGCCAAACACTCTGACCACCGGTGAAACGCCGTCCCTCCCGAACTTGAACCCGTTGTCCATGAGGTGACGAAAGAGGGTCCCGATCCGTAATGGGTCTCCTTCTAATAAGGGCAGATCCCCGATCTCCACGCGCCCCCCCGACCCCTTATACCGGTCCTCCAGTTCCGACGCCACATCCCTTGTCAAACGGCCCATATCAACCGGGACCCATGAAAGCAAACCGGATCGAATACGGGAAAAAAGCAGAAGACCGTCGAGCATTTCCTGCATGCGGTTCGTAGACCGCTGCATGCGATCGATGTAGTCTTTTCCTTTCTGGCCCACCTCGTTTGGATATCCCTTTTTCAGGCGATCGCCGAAGGTCTGTACCTTGCGAAGGGGCTCCTGCAGATGGTGGGAAGTGGCAAAGGTAAAATGTTCCAACTCCATATTGGCGTGTTCCAGATTTCGGAGGGTTTCTTCCAGGCTCTCCTGAGCCTCTTTCTGCAGGGTAATGTCCACCCCCACACCCACGACATCCCTTCGTTCACCCACATCAAAGCGTCTTCCCGTCAAATGAAAGGTGCTTCCTTGCCCCTCTTTGGAGAGAAAAACCGCCTCTACGGAGGCCTCCCCTTTACGAAACACCTCTTCAATGGATTTTGCAACCCGTTTTCCGTCTTCAACGTCGAACAGTTCGACGGGGTTTGTCTTTGACAATTCGTCTGCGGTAAGGCCGGAGACCTTTTCCAGATTCCGGTTCCAGGACAGGAATTTTCCCTGCTGGTCAAAATGATAAAACACCCCCGGCAGACTGGCAATCAGGGAATCCGAAAACCGTTTCTCCTGGCGGAGCGCCGTCTCCTTTTGCATCCGTTCAATGTTTTCCGCTTCCAGGCTGGCGATGGTCTTTTTCAAGCTCCGGGCCATGGCGTTAAAGGACTCCGCCAGTTCCCCGAATTCATCCCTGCGCTTCAGTTCAAGCCGCTGGTCCAGATCGCCGCCGCCGATCTCCCCGGCCTTTTTTACCAAATACTCAATGGGCCTGACGATCTGCCGCTGGGTCCAGGCGCCCATAATGACCACCCCCGCCAGAGCCAGCAAAAGGATCGCCCCCAGTTTCCACAAAAGGTTTAGTGTGGATTCCAAAACTTCCTTGAGAGACCGCTCCGTAACCACCCGGAAGGACAGATTTTCGAAATCAACCGCTTGAACCGCCATGACCACTTCATTCCCCGAAAAGCCTGTTGTGATGCCCGCTTTGGAAGGCACCTCGAAACGGGTCCCCTTGAGTACCACCGACGGATCCGGGTGGGCGATTATCCGGTTGTTCACGTCCAGGATATACACCTCTCCCTTGATGTCCCTCTTGACGCGGTTGATGACATTCCAGATCTCCTTCAGCCGAATGTCGACCAGGAGGATCGCCCACAGGCGACCGCTGCGAACATCCCGAACCGGCAGGGCTATCAGCATGCGGGGTTCTCCGGCATCATTATCAAACCGCACGGGACCGACCCAGGTTTGACCGGAGGAGAGACGCGACAGCATTTCACCTGAAACTGTCCCCACCAGCGTTTCCAAACCACGGCAATGCCCCAGTGGAGAGGCGCAGCCCAGAATTCCACCTTCCGGACTTTTGATCAGAATCTGGGTGAACAGGTCTCCGTGCTTATCATCCTTGTGGAATAAAAGAAGAGACAGCGCTTCATTCAGCTGTAAAGAACTCATATTTTTCAAGTTCGAAATACTCAGAAAAACATGAAGATGTTCTTCCACGGAAAGGAAAAACCGCTCGACCCGAAGGACGGCCGACCGGCAGATCTCCATCTGCTGCATCTCAGTCTGCGCCAGCTGAGAGTGGTAGCTTTCCCGAATCACCAGAAACCCCAGGATAATCAGGGGCCCCAGGGCAAGCCCGGCAAAAGCCAGGCGGAATTTTTTTCGTATGCTGTTTTTCACCACATAACCGCCTCTTTACATCACCGAATCACTTCATCGGCCTGTTTCAGGATGTTGTCGGATATTTCGAAGCCAATGGCATTTGCGGTTTTCAAATTGATGATCAAAAAATACTCGGGCTGTTCCACGGGCAGGGTCGCGGGAGGATGTCCCTTCAGGATCTTGTCGGCCAGTCGGCTCATTTGTTTTCCCATGGCCCGGGTGTTCAACCCGTAAGCCATGAAAGCCCCGGCTTCGGCCCACTCGGCGGCATGGGTTTTGAGCGGCTTTTTACGCACAATGCAGGCCTGAACAAATGCTTTGGTGTGTACCCCCCAGAAAGGAGACGGCAGCTGCCAGACCGCCTGTACATTGTCGGGAATATCATTGAGAATACGGGGAGCGTCTTTTTCCGAATGAAACTCCCCCGGCACCAGTTCCACATTATGCTCCGCCGCGGCCTTTTTAAGCCCTTTGAGACCGATGGCCATGGCCTTGTCGTCAGGATTATAGGGGACATAAAGGCGACGCAGGTCGGGAACCATTGTCTTGAGCCGCACCAGTGCCTGGATTTCAGCCATGCCCGCCTGAATACCCGTGAAGTTTCCCCCCGGTTCTCTCAGGCTTTTGACAAACCCGGATGCCACAGGGTCGGTGGCGGGCGCAAAGAGAACGGGGATCTTCGTTCCCCATATGGCCTTCTGAACCTTCAAAGTAACCGGCGTGGTCAGAGAAACGATCAGATCCGGTTTTTTCTTCATGAGCCGTTGCACGGCCCCCTCCACCTTGCCCATTTTACCGAGAGGGCCTTCATCAACATAAACGATGTTTTGGCCTTCCACCCAACCCAGCTCCGCCAGGCCTTTTTTGAAGGCGCCCACCGTTTCATTGAGCTTGGGCGTCACATTGACGATACCCACCGTCACCTTTTCGGGCTTAGGAGGCGATTTATCGCAACCGGCAAGAGAGAGTAACACCACTCCCACAACCATTGATAATGTGACCATTAGAGATTGCATGTCGATCCACCCTCCTTTTTTTCCCGGATACCCGTATGGGACCAGACAATTCTTAATTCTTAACGCTTAATTCATTTCGGCAGTTCCACAATCTGGATCCAGTATTTCCCGAGAGCCTTCACCACCTCCAAAAGTCCTTCAAAGCTCACCGGTTTGACGATAAAGGAGTTCACCCCCAGGTCGTAGCTTTTCAGGATATCCTCTTCCGCCTTGGACGTGGTCAACACCACAACGGGGATGCGCCGAAGGTCCGGATCAGACTTGATCTCTCCCAGGGCCTCCCGGCCGTCCTTTCGGGGCATGTTCAGGTCTAACAGGATCAGACCCGGCCGGGGGGAATCTTCGGGGTTCTTGAAATCGCCCTTTCGGCACAGATAGTCCATCAATTCTTCACCGTCATTTACAAACCTGAGGTCATTGGCCAGCTTGCACTCCTCAAAGGCATCCTTTGTCAGCAACTGATCGTCCGGGTCATCGTCGGCCATCAGAATCGTGATCGGTTTTGTGTGTTTACCCATGTTTCGACTCCTCCTTTTTCTGTCTGACGGGTAGGGTCACAATGAAAGTGGCTCCCTGGCCCGGCACACTCCTGGCGCTAATGCTTCCGTCGTGCCGCTCCGCGATCTTTCGGCAGATGGCCAGCCCCATGCCTGTCCCCTCATACTCGGACCGGCCGTGCAGCCGTTGAAAAGGCTGAAAGATCCGGTCGGCATACTTTTCTTCAAACCCGATACCGTCATCTTCCACATGGATACGGCACAGCCCGCCTCCTTCAGTCCCTTCGGACTCCATCATGGCAGCATGAATTCTCACCAGGGGAGATACCCCCGGTTTACGGTATTTGAAGGCGTTACTGATCAGGTTCAGCAGCAATTGGCGAATCTGCGGCGGATCTCCTTCAATGGTGGGCAGCTCCCCGATTTCAAAGACGCCCCCGCATTCATCAATGGTCACCTCCAGATCCGACAGCACCTGCTGGGCCTCCTTCATTAGATTTACGGGGACAAAATTCTTTCCCTGTGTGGTGACCCGGGAGAGGGAAAGCAGGTCCTCAATCATGGTGGCCATCCTTCGGCCTGCCCCCTGCATGCGGGTCAGATAGTCACGACCCTTTTCATCCACCTGATCCCCATACCGTGTTATGAACCGGTCTCCGAAGGCCCGGACCTTCCGCAAGGGCTCCTGCAGATCGTGTGAGGCCACATAGGCGAACTGCTCCAACTCCTGGTTGGATCGCTCCAGTGCAGCAGTACGTGTTTTCACCAGGCCTTCAAGATGGTGACGGTATTTGGCCAGTTCCAGCTCGTTCCGTTTATCCTGAAGCGCCTCCACAAATGCCACTGAGAGCGTCTCAATAGCCTCTTTATCATCCTGATCATACCCTCCTTCCTTGTTGGCCAGGCCGATCATGCCGATGGTTTTTTCCCCTGATTTCAACGGAACCCCTAAAAAAGCGGTGATGCGCGGATGGCCTTCCGGTGTCCCCGCCCGGTCCGGATGGGAGGCAGGATCATTGACGATCCGGGATTTCTCTTCCTTTAGGGTGTATCCATAGATTCCGTGGACCTTCATATTCCTGACCATGCGCATGGACGCGGAACGGGGTATCGTGCAGGCCTCCCACCCGGGATCCCTGATCGCAACGGTGTCGAAGAACCCTTCCGGATTCAACTCGCCCATAAAACTGAACTTGCTCCCGGTCAGTTCCTCGGCAACATCCAGACAGATTACGCCCACGTCGTATTCGGTCTCACAGGTCAAGGCCCCCCGAAACACCCGGTTGATGGCAGTCAATAAAGCGCCTTGCCTGAAGATCTCACTCTGCGCTTGCCTGGTTTCAGTAATGTCCTGAATCTGGCCTATCAAGTGGATCGGATTGCCTTTTTCATCCCGGAGCAGAGACACTGCCGCATGGGCCCACACCTCGTGCCCTTGTCTGTGGATATACCTCTTATCCGTATGATAATACTGAATATCTTCCTTGAGAAGCCGGCCTTGGTAGTTCAGATCCTTCCCCAGGTCATCAGGGTGCGTAATGGACTGGAAATCCCTTTCCAGCAATTCTTCCTCAGAATATCCCACCATCTGGCACATGGCCCGATTGACTTCAAGAAATCGGCCACCCAGATCAACTATGACCATTCCGATGGCGGCTGACTCAAAGGACTTGCGTATGGTCTCTTCGCTCACCCTGAGGCCGTCTTCGGCCTCCTTGCGCTCGGCAGCCATCTCGTTAAAGGCCGTTCCCAGTTCCCCCATTTCGTCCCTGCTTTTGACCTGTATCCGGTATTCCAGGTTGCCCCGGCCGAATTCCCTGGCACCCTCAATGAGTCTTGAAACAGATCTTGTAATGCTCCGGTTTATGAAAAAACTAATAAGAACGCTCAATGCGATGAAAACCAACGCACTCCCCAGCACCCTGTTCCTCACTTTTATGACGGGCGCCAATATTTCATCCGTGTCATGCCCCACAACTACGATCCATCCCAATGATTGAAGACCCCTGTAATCCCTTGACCGCCAGTAGGAATAGAGCCGTTCTCTTCCCTTGTATTTGACAACAAAGGCGCCTTCTGCCCCTATAATTTCTTTGAAAAATGTTTTGTGTGACACGTCCTCCATAAACTTGAATGCCTTTGTACTGTAAATCAGTCTTCCATTACGGGTGATCAGTTTGACTCTTGTTGTTTCGTATCGTTTCGAGGCGATCTCCGCCTCCCGTACAATCCCCTTTATGGTCAGAACGGCCTTTATGGCCCCTGCAAACTCGCCCATCTTATTTTCAACCTTGATCCCCACAAATACCCCATACGGGTCCTCCCCGGTTTCGCCTTCAGACAGATTGCTCAGGCAGAAACCATCTTTTCTCATCATCTGCCACCAGTCCTGATCATCCTGCCGATAGTGGGCGGTCTTTGAGGTCTCGGCAACAACCGCTCCATATCGATTTACCACGACGATTCCTGCTATGCACCGGTTGCCATATTTTCGCTCATGGAATTCAATAAGCTCAGACCTCAACCCCTTTGCCAGCTTATTGTCGATCAATCCCCGCATAAAGAGGGTGATCTCATTACCCGGCGCGGAGACCCATTCCCGCTCCTGTTTGGCGATCCAGGCCTTAATATCACCCTGTTTCTCAAATTCAAGGTTTGACGCCTGCAAGGTCTCCTGAAAAAAAGAGCGTATGGCGTGGCCCTGGAGTTCCCCGACCTTGAGATAAATGTTGTGTGTGATCCGTTTGGAGATCTCCTCGGCAACAAAAATGGAACTTTTGCCGGCCAATACTTTCAAAGCCCTTTCACTCATCGCATTTGAGTAAAACGTCACACCGGCCGCCAGTAAGATAACCAGCAGGAATCCCCCAAGGATCTTTGTCCGTATACCTGTCCTCATGGTCTTATCCCTCATCATAAATTGAGAAACCTGATCTTCCCTTCTTGAATCCGGGCAGGATGAAGAGGTAAGTCTATTTCATGGTTTCCCGGCTTGATATCAAGCTCGCCAAATATCCCCGGGTGAATAAAGCCCCCATCGAGCAACTGCCGGATGCCCTCGCGGGACACTTCCCTGTCTTCCACCAGGGCGGCAACAAGTTTTACAAAGTCATATCCGTTTGCCGCCTGCTGGTTAAAGGGTTTACCGTACCTGGCTGTATATATTTCCCCTGCTTTCCGGGCAAAGACAAAATTCGGGTTGTAGATCAAAGGGGCGGGCAGATAGATCCCATCTATCTCGGGTAATTTTCCCGCCAGGCCAGTCACACCGGAGGCGCCGAGTATAAACCCGGGGTATTTCTCCTTTTTTAACATATGAATGGCAATTGCCTCATTCTTTACAAAACCCACAACATAGATGGCCTCAGTGCCCTTGAGCATTGAAATCTTTGCTTTGAAATCAGGATTTTTGACGGCAAACGGTTCAGTCACCACATTTATACCCACCTTTTCCGACTCCTTTCTGAGAAGGTCGGAGACGGGAACGCCATATGCATCGTCCTGGTAGAGTATGCCCAGTTTTTTGACTTTCAGATGTCTCAGGATACCCAGGATGGGACGGACCTCATCTTTTGCTCCGATGTAATACCTGAAGACCCAGTTTTTTTGTTTTGTGAGGTAGGGTGTTGTTGTCACCAGACCCACAAGCACCACCTTGTTTTTCTCCGCCAGAGGGGCCAACGCCAGGGATACAGAGCTTGTGACCGAGACATAGAGGAGCGGATGATCGCGTGCCTCTATCCTCTCAAAGGCCCTTTTCCCCTCTTCCGGACTGGATTTACTGTCCTCTACGACCAGCTCGATCTTCCTCCCGTTTACGCCTCCCCAGGTGTTAACCTCATCGACGGCCAGTTTCATACCGTCTCTTACATCGACAAGGTGGGACGCAGGGCCGGTCACCGAAATAATGGCGCCGATCTTGATGGGGCCTTCTCCCTGCGTTCCCAGGATAAAAAAAACTGCAACAGCCGCCGCAACGATTGCCCCGACCCCGATAAGACTCCAGATTTTGGTTCGTTTTTTCATCGTTCTCGTTCCTCGTTGATGGTTCCTCGTTGATGGTTCCTCGTTGATGGTTCCTCGTTGATGGTTCCTCGTTCCTCGTTGATGGTTGCGGCCATCATTCATTGTCATTCACTCGTCATTCGGTAGTCACTGATCGCTCGACGGACATCGGACCTTGGACACTTGATCCCCTCTCGTTCCCACGCTCCTGCGTGGGAACGAGAGGAAAACCAGCACCGACTCCCACTAAAAACGAGATTTTCGCTTTGCTACAACAACTAACGAGCAACGAGCATCCAGCCTCAAGCATCCAAAACCTTCCGAACAATATTGGCCATGTCTCTCCTCACCAGAGGTTTCATTACAAAGGCCTTGATGCCGATCTTCCCTGCCTGTTCCTTAGAGATCTTCGGGTTGAACCCAGTGCAGAGGATAATCGGGATATCGGGCCGGAGTTTTATAAGCTCCCGAGCAAATTGGTCCCCTGTCATCCTGGGCATGGTCATGTCAGTGATGACCAGATCAAATCGATCCGGGTCAGCACGGAATAGCTCCAAGGCATCCACGCCATTGGCTTTTGTAACAACATCATAGCCCAACTGTCCTAACGTCTTTTCTCCGATATAAACGATCACCTGCTCGTCATCCACAAAAAGGATTCGCTCGTTTCCTGTGGGAAGGGGTCCTTCTGACCTTTCTTGCAGCTTTTCCTCTTTTTCGATAATCGGAAAATAGACGTGAAAGGTCGTCCCTTTTCCGGGCTCGCTCTTCACCGTGATGGCGCCGCCGTGAGTATTTACAATCCCGTGCACGACTGACAGGCCAAGACCGGTTCCTTCGCCCACCTCCTTGGTAGTGAAGTAGGGATCAAAGATGTGCTCCAGGGTTTCAGGTTCCATCCCGCATCCCGTATCGGTCACCGTGAGCCGCACATGGGGTCCGGTGTGAAGTTCGTGATGCTGTAAGGCCGTTTGCCTGTCCACCTCCACTCTAATGAGCTTGACATGGAGAGTCCCCCCTTCTTCCCGCATGGCATGCTCAGCATTTGTGCAGAAATTCATCACGATCTGGTGGATCTGGGTGGCATCCGCCTCAATAATACCCGGATCTGCCTCAAGGTAGTCCCTGATCTCGATAGAGGTCGGGAGTGTTGACTTCAGGAATTTAAGGGCCTCTTTGATAAGAGGTGTAAGGGAAAGGGCGATCCTCTGCTGTTCTCCCATGCGGCTGAAGGCGAGGATCTGCTGAATAAGCCTCTTGGCCCGCTCGCCCGCACTTTTCACTTGATTCAGATTGTAAATGACCTCGCTGTCTCCGGGCAGTTTCATCTTTGCCAGATCAGCATGCCCGATAATCGCCATGAGGATATTGTTGAAATCATGGGCGATCCCCCCGGCCAGGGTGCCGATGGCCTCCATCTTCTGTGCCTGTCGGAGTTGGGCTTCAGTCTTACGATGTTCGGTGATGTCCTTTAAAAGACCAACCATTCCCGTGATCTCTCCCGATAGGTTGAGGTTGGGAGCGCCACTGAAATTGAATAGCCGTGGAGACCCGTCTTTGTTGATCAGGGTAATGGTTGCACTCCTGACAATCTTGTTGCCGTCTCTGATGACTTTAAAGAGTTTGGCATGGTCCCCGGAATCCTTCTCTTCCATGAAATCCACAAAGTACTTTCCCAGGGTTTCATCCCTCCCGTACCCCACAATCTCTTCCCACGCGGGATTCACATAGGTGAATGATCCCTCTACTCCCAGAGTGTAGATAATATCAGGGGCGTTTTCACTGAGAGACCTGAACTTCTCTTCGCTTTCCCGGAGATCTTCCTCCGTGTGCACTCTCTCCAGGGCGTAGCGGATAGAACGCTCCAACAATTCGGAGGTGAGTGTGGATTTGTTCAAATAATCGGAAGCCCCCATTTCCATTACCTGCAAGTCCAAGTCACGGTCTCCCTGGCTCGTAAGGAGAATGATAGGAGCAGAGATGCCCAGCGCAACGGCACGCTGCAGCAGTTCCAACCCATCTCGTTCGCCTAAACGGTAATCAAGCAGATAGACATGGTGTTGCTTATTCTTGATTGCCGCCAGACCGGCCTCGTAGGTAGATGCCCATTCAAGCTCAAAACGAGACTCTCCGAGATCAGTGAAGTAATCACGGGTCAGGATATAGTCGTCTTCATCATCATCCACCAGGAGGATACGAATATTCTCATCAGTCATACCGACCTCCGGTTCTTGTGTTTCCTGCATTAATGCACCGTATCTTGCTCATTCCCTCTATCCGTACGGGTTCAGGTCCCCCGGTATCGGGCTCACTCCGACGAGGCTGCCCTGTCCCCCGGTAAACCGTGGTTTCTCCCGGCCGCATGATCCACACTCATTCGAAGGACATCCATCCCCACCGGCTTGCTCAGGTACTGGTTGATCCCCGCCTTCCTGACTTCAATTTCCAGCTCACGGGTGTTGAAGCCGGTGATGGCGATGATTCCCAGGTCTGGATTCAACCCCCTCATTCGGGGAATCAGGTGGTGGCCCTGACCGTCCGGCAGGACAATATCCAGCAACACCAGGTCAAAGGATTTTTGACCCAGCTTTTTTAAGGCCTCTCTTCCCGTATGAACGAATTCAGCAGAATAGCCCCATTCCTCGATCGCCTTCTTGAACAATTTCGCCAGGGATCGATCATCATCCACGATAAGAACTTCCATCATATGCACCTCTTCATAGCGGATCAGTGGAGCCTCTTTCTTCATCTCCCCTGAGCCTCTGTGGCGGGAAAATAAATGTGCAACCGCACGGTTGAAAAAACCTGACATCTTGGCGAGAAACGCCATGGTTCCGGTTTATCCGGCTGGGGAAGACCCCACTGTCCATAAACGATCTGTTCAAATATTAAGCAAGAATCATGCCGGGCTTAAAGGACCAGGAATAACCAATTGAAATGAATAGATTTTTACAGGAAAGATCCGCTTCCGGATGGACGATCAGGGGGGAACCGGCTGTGCCATTAGTGGCATAATATACGGTATTTGTCATTCTAAGACATTGAATTAATAAGGATTATTATTTTATGCCATTTATGGCTGGATTTATGCTTAAATAAGCTGATGTTTTTTGAGCTTTCGATAGAAGGTCCGATCGGGAATGCCCAGAGCCGATGCGGACTTTCCCTTGTGCCATCGATTCTGCTCCAGTACGAAAGCGATGTAGCGCTTTTCATAGGCCTCGAGCGCCTCGCGAAGTCCGGACTCCCGGCCGGGGGACAACGCTTCAGCATGGGGATCGGCAGAGAGGAGAGAAGGATGTGGCGATTCAATAAAATCAAGACGATTCACGGCGAAATACCGGTTCAGGACATTTTGAAGTTCCCTCACATTCCCGGGCCAGTGGTGGCTGCAGAGCGATCCGATCACGGGGCCCGGCATGGTGGGCGGGGTTTCCGATCCATAATGCCTTCGGGTGAAATGATCGATAAGGAGTGGAATATCCTCTCTCCGGTCTCTTAACGGGGGCAGCCTGATGCTCAACACATGGATTCGGTAGAAGAAATCCTCCCTCATGGCGCCTTCCTCTACCCTCTGGGCCAGGTTCCGGTTGGTCGCGGCGATGATCCGAACATCACTCTTGATGGCGGCACTCCCCCCCACCTGGGCATATCCGCCCCCCTCAATGGCCCGCAGGAGTTTCACCTGCATGTTGAGGCTCAATTCCCCCACTTCGTCTAAGAACAGGGTTCCTCCCTGAGACAGACCGAAAAACCCGTAGGTCTCCACATTGGCACCGGTAAAGGCGCCCCTTTTGTGACCGAAAAACTCGCTTTCAAACAGACCCTCGGGAATGGCCCCGCAGTTAACAGGCACAAAGGGCCCTTTTGCGCGATTACTCAGGTCGTGAATGGCCCGGGCCGCTAACTCCTTGCCTGTCCCGGACTCCCCCTCAATGACCACATGGGCATCGCTTCGCGATGCGCTCAAAATGAGTTCATAGACCGCCTGCATGACCGAACTCTTCCCAACCATATCGCCGAAACGGTACTGCTCCTTGAGGCTTGCCCTGAGCCGGTTGTATGATGTCCGCAGTTGTTCGGTCTCGGTCTCTACGACGGTCTCGCGGGCCTTTGCAGCGGTGATGTCCCGCACAGTGGCCAGGCAGGCCCGTTTACCTTCCCATTTCACCGGGCTGAGGTGCCACTCTGTCCAGATCTCCTGCCCGTCGGCCACGAGAGAGAGCGTCTCAAAAGACTCCACCGGTTTTCCCTGGTCGATCAACTGCAAATTGGTCACGAACTTCTCCCGGTAATATTCCGGGAATCGGCTCATTACT
>Ga0222657_1000893_pt1 | contig 12282 bp, 10 predicted proteins | sample AntAcemetagen474_FD_179858 | JGI IMG/M metagenome (GOLD analysis project Ga0222657, IMG submission 179858) | Saline water microbial communities from Ace Lake, Antarctica - #474 | ecosystem: Environmental > Aquatic > Non-marine Saline and Alkaline > Saline | place: Antarctica: Ace Lake... | reverse complement strand
TTCTCATATGCAACCTTACGTAACCTTACGTAACTTTACGAAACTTTCCGTAACCTCCGTGTACACCTTCGCTATTTTATCTCTCATCCCATTTATAGAAAATTTCTGTATTACGCACTCTCTGCCTGTCTGGGACATCTCTTTATACAGCTCTTTATCCTTTAGAAGTCTTATTGTTGGTTCTACCAAAAGTTCAGGTTTTGACGGACTTACTAAAAAGCCATTGATCCCGTCCTGGACAATAGTTCCTACCCCGCCTACATTCGTAGCAATCACAGGCCTTCCTGCTGCCATGGCCTCTAACAGCACAAGGCCAAGGCCTTCTTTTCTTCTCGGCGTAAACATAAATACATCAATGGTCGCAAGGACACTGACTGTATTTATCTGTGATTTTACAAAGATCACGTTTTCTGAAAGCCCGAGACGCTCAACAATGTCCTGGATCTTGTAGCGCTCTTTTCCATCTCCGACAAAAACGCACTGGACATTGGGTTTTTGTTTTAAAATATCAAACAGGGCATACAACAGGACGTCGTGGCCCTTGTCAGGCGTAAACCTGGCTATGGTACCAATGACAGAATGATCCTTTCTAATACCAAAGCTATCTTTTAATTCATCTTTTTCTTTATCCGAAAAATCTTTTAAGAATTTTTTTACATCTATCCCATTGTAGACCAAGGCTATCTTATCCCGCTTAACGCCAAAATCTTTTATAAGATAGTCTTCTACTGCCTCGCTTATGGCAATGACACGGTCTCCCCATGCTGGAAGTATACGCCTGCCAAGATTCCTTCTAAAAAAACCATGGCACGTCGTGACAAAACCTATCCTGCGAAGCCTTGAAACGAAAAAGCCCACTATCTGCGTGACCCGAGTATGGGAGTGGATTATATCTATATCAAGTTTCCTGACCAGTCTTGATATCTCAAAGATCGCCCTGAATGTCTTTGGGCTTAATTCAGATTTTGTGCGTATATTTATTTTTATATGAGAGATCCCTTCATGGGTAAGTTCTGACACCAGCACCCCGCCGCTGGAAGCGACAAAGACCTCTTCGCCTTTGTCCTTAAGCGCCTTTGCGAGGCTCACAACATAGGTAGAGATCCCGCCGATATTGAGATGAGTTGTTAAGAGTAATATCTTCATGAAGGCTGAAAGCTAATTTATCCTTTCCATCACCAATTTATACACCTCATCTACCCCTATCTTCTCCATGCATACATTTTTTTTACACGTTGCCTTATAGCACGGGCCGCAATTGACTTTTTTCTGCAACACCGTGCCCTTATCAGTAGCTTCGTAGTGCCTCTTGTGGTCTGTCGGCCCAAACAGGGCTATAAAATCAGTCCCCATGCTTGAAGCCAGATGCATAGGGGCGCTGTCTCCAGTTATATATACCCTACACCTCTTTATCAATGCTGCCAACTGTGTAACATTAGTCCTTCCCGCAGCATTTATAATCTTAGAGTGGGTCAATTTAATAATATCACTGGCTATAGCCTCTTCCTCGCCTGATCCTGTGATCACCACTCTTATATCCTTGCCGCCTAAAAGATCTGAAAGCCTTGCATAATACCTCAGGGGCCATCTCTTTGTATCCCAGCTAGAGCCGATATTAATACCGACCAACACCTGATCCTTACTCATCCACGCATCTTTTAAGAGACCATCAACATACTCAAAATCATCCTTTCCGGGCCATATCTCCAAGCGCTTGGAAACACCTATTGTATTGATACCCGCTTTTTTAAGTACCCTGAATTGTTCTTCAACTGGCCCGACTCCGATCTTTATAAACCTCAGCCCCTCATTCAAAAGAAAACCAAGCTTGTTATTGCCATAGCCATATCTTTTTGGCACAGCGCCAAGCCATGCGATGATATGGCTTGCCTTGTTATTCTGCAGGTCCAAAGACATATCAAAATTCTTCTGCCTTACAACGCCTGCAATTTTTATCAGGCCCTTTATGCCCCTGTCTTTTGTCTTATTGTCATAAAGGATCAGTTCATCTACATAAGGGCATTTTTTAAGCACTCGCCTTGACTCAGATCCCACTAATACGCTTAGGAATGCGCCTGGATAGGCGTTCCGAACCGCTCTGAGACTCGGCACTGATAGTATTACATCGCCAAGCGCCCCTATCTTTATAATCAGTATCCTTTTTTTATTACATGCCTCTTTGTATACCTTTATCGTCTCATCTGACATGCGTGAGAGACTGTACTGGTCCTCGACTTTTTTCCTTGCATCATGCGCAAGATCTTTAGCCAGCTCTCTGTCTTTCAATAATTTTATTATACTATCCACCATCTCCATGATATCGCCTGGTTTTACCAATAAACCTGTCTTTTCATGCTCTATGATATCCACTGCGCCTCCTATGCGCGTGGCTATGACAGGGACGCCGCTCGCGCCTGCTTCTATTATAACGCGACCAAATGCCTCCTGGCCCACAGAGGGAAGGACCAGTAAATCAAGACCTGACATTATCTTTGGTATATCATGCCTTGACCCTAAAAATTCTACAAACCTATCTATCTTTAGTTTCTTTGCAAGCGTCCTCAAATCTTCCTGATACTCAGGCTTGTCTTTTGGAGGTGAGCCAATGATCAGGATCTTGACCTTGCCAAACATGCGGACCACCCTTGCAATGGCCTGCAAAAAGAAAGAGTGGCCTTTTATCGGCGTGATCCTTCCCAGGACACCTATTCTATACTCAGTTTTGTGGTGAGAAGGGTCTATTTCTACGAATTTAAACTTCTCCAGATCGACCCCTCTTGGTATAAATCTTATCCTTTCATGCGGCACTCCAAAATCCTTCATCATATGCCGGCCTATAATGCTTGATGCGACTATTACATATCTCCCCCATCCCATCACGCGGCTTAAAAGATGTGTTGAGTAATACCCATGGGCCGTTGTAATAAACGGCGTATTGGTCTTTTTTGCGGCAAAAAATGCACTGATAGCAGGCACGCGCGAACGAGCATGTACTAGATCTACCTGTTCTTCCCTGATGAGGTATTCCAGTTTTTTAATCATCTTCAAGACACTGAACAAAGACTTCTCATGGACAGGGAGCTTTATATGCCTTGCGCCAGTAGCTATAAGATCCTTGACCATACTGCCGCCATTAGACACAACAATAGCCTTGTGCCCCCTCTTCACTAATTCCTTGGCCAGGTCTAGTGTCCCTGTCTCTACCCCGCCCACGTCTAATTCTGGAAGGATCTGTAAAATTGTCATAGTCTTAATTTATAACCCCCGCAACCCAGAGATTGCCGTACATCTGGGTATCAGGTATCATGTGCTCACACAATCTCCTTTAACCTCTCTACTATTCCCTTCCTATTATCCAACATCTTCACCGCAGGTCTTTTTGTCAAAATTTGCCTCACCTTATTATAAACATCCTCAGGCGCCGCTGTGTTTATGTAACCTTGTTCTTCAAGATTATCAATAGCAATCCCATATTTTCCCTTGTCCCTTGTCTCCTGTCTCTTGTCTTTGAATACCACCACATGCCTCCCCGAACTTGCCGCCTCAGATATCATTGAAATAGACTCAGGAGATACTATTACAACCTCACTCGAATCAAATATCTTTTGCATCATGTCTTCTGGATTCTTCTCATTCGCTATAATCAATACTTTGCATCTAGTATTATTGCTTAGCTTGTCTTTTAAATACGATTCTATCTCAGGAGATGTCCTTCTGGATGTTGTAATAAATATATCCCGGTCCATTTCCTCGGAAATCTTCAAAATATTCTCAACTACCTTTTTAACTGTTTCTAATGTTAACCTAAAATTCTTCGCATCTCCACCAATCAGAAGACCGAGACCAACTCCCGGTCCCGGGTCGACCCGACCCGGGACCGGGAGTGGTGAATTGATCCTATTCGGCGCTGCGTCAGTAACCAGCATATTCCTACCGACCTTTCCGGAGACATCATGTCTCGGCAATATAATCAGATCAAATCTTCTGCTTCGGCCAAGACCTGGCTTCATAATCACGACGCCCTTTGCATTATTTTCATATTTCATAAAAATATTCACAGCTACAGTAGAGGCGCCGCAGGAAATAATCATGTCAGCGTATGTGTTTCTGATCTTTTCAAACGACCCTCTGTCTAAACAAAACTTCAGGCATTTCAGGCACCCCTGACAGCGCCTCCCTGCAAATAGACTGGCAAGATCCAGAAGCGCTCTTGTAAATCTATTTTTGAACCGCAAGTCCATGGTTTTGATTTTAACAATAGGCTCTTCCTTTATGCCTCGAGCCTTGAGCCTGGAGCCTAGAGCCTCCTTGACCAACTCTGCTACACCAAGCGCTTGATTAAGATGCCCTGCTTTACCGTCGCTCAAGACCAATACTGTCCGATGAGGTGAGCTCTTCCACCTTTTATGCGACCACAGCCATTGCTCAGGAAAGTTTCTTATATTATGCTCCAGCACAGCTGCGATTTTTTCTAAATTTGCCTTTACATCTTCACCGATGTTCAAGGCCTCTCCAATAACCAGCTCATGCCTGTCAAACCCGATACGTCTTATAAGCGAAGGTAGTATCACTGAACCTGTCCTCAGGCTCAGGTTTACAGCGCCAGAGGCTACAGATGCGGGCCTGTTAAAAAAATTCACAAATACCCCATTTGCGCCTGCATCCTGATCAGCAAGCATAGCCACGATGCCGTTATTCTTAAGGGTCTTGATCACATCCCTTATTGAAAACCCCTTTGCAACGACTGTAGAACCCATCTTTTCCCTGGATCTATTTAAAAGATCGTTCAATCTGGTATATTTTTGTTCCCGCACAAAAACAGACATCCGGTAACCATGTAAATTTATTGCAAGAGAGCCGATCTCCCAGTTTCCAAAATGCGCTGTCACAAACAAGACGCCCTTTTGCCTGTCAAGCGCGTCCTGGATCCTTTTGATATTCTTCACAGTGACATACCTGTCTAAATACCCCTTACCCATAACAGGCACTTTAAATAATTCCACTATACTCATGCCGAGATTTCTGTAATGGGCCCTCACTATTCTTTTGATCTCTTTGCAGGACTTTTCAGGAAAAGCAGCCTTTACATTTGCATAGGCTATAGAACGCCGTTTTGAATTAAAAAAATGCGCAAGATTGCCAATGCGTCTCCCGATCCACAGAGAAAGGCCCAGAGGAAGGCAGCAGAATACTGCGCCAAGGACCTTAACTATTATAAATCCCAGAAAGTCTATTATTGAATCCTTGTTCATTATCGGTCAGCTCGAGTTGGACACGTAGAACCAATACACTCGTATCTCGCATCTCGTATCTCGTATCTCGCAATTTTACTGCATCTTTCTCAGTGGTAATTATTGTATTTATCCTATTCTTACTACAATAATTCTCTATTTTCTTTAAGTCGCGCGCTTTATACCAGTGGTGATCGCGAAAGATAAAGTGCTTTTTAATATTCAATCCAAGACTCAGAATCGTCTTTTCAAACGAACGAGGATTACCGATCGCTGAAACCAACACAATGTTTTTATTCCTCAGTTTCGACCCATCGACTATCTTATTATCCTCCAGCTTATAAAAATATTGCGGGTTGTGAATAGACTTTACAATAACTGCGCCTGGATTTACCTTACCTAACCTGGACTCTAATTCTTTTAATTTCTTCCTGTCTTCAACCAGATTAATCTTTGTGATTATAAAAATATCCGCCCTTTTTAGCGAGCCCAGGCCCTCACGCAATATCCCTGTTGGTATGACCCAGCCATTTCCAAACGGGTTTGTGGCATCTATACAGACAATATCCAGATCCCTTTTTAATCTCCTGTACTGAAAGCCGTCGTCCAGCAAAAGCGTCTTTGCGGAAAGTTTTTCTATCGCCTCTTTTCCGTTCTTGACCCTGTCTTTTCCTGCAAGCGCGCGAACACCAGGCGCGAGCCTCGATAAAAGCGCCTCTTCATCATTGCCATATCCCCTTAATAGGATCACAGGGCCCAGCCCCCTGCCCAAAAGTAGATTTGCCATAAACGCGGTCATGGGTGTCTTCCCTGTGCCGCCCCAGGTAACATTACCTATGCTGATCACCCTGGCATTAAGCGAATGGGTCTTTAGAATCCTGCTATTATAAAGTAAATTTCTTACCAGAATCATGATATAATATATAGCTGAAAAAATTATAAGGGTTTTCATTTGGATTAAAATATCCCGATTAGTATTAAAATCGATACAAATATAAGGGAAGTTATTGCGATGATCGTGGCTGATGAAAACCATTCCTTGATATCAATCGGGGTTCTGGATTTTTTACTTATAGAGATGCCTAATATGCTTGCAGCATGGCCAAGGGGCAGGCCATTGGCTCCGAAACCTACGCCAAGGGCAAGTATCCACCAGATCGAATCCCCGTTAATCCCAAGCTCCGAAAGCGTCTTCATAATAGGGATCATGACCATGGTAAAAGGCACCGCGCCTATCAAGGATGAAAATACGCCTGTTACCCATAAAAGAAGGATCTTGTAAAATTTAAGATCTACATCAGCCAGGAATACTGTCTTTGATGCGATGATCGAAAGTATACCTGTTTCCTGCAGCCCGCCCACTATAACAAAGAAACATGCAAAGAAAGCCAGGATCGTCCATTCAACATCATGGAATATCTCTTCTGGCTTTGGCCTTAATAACAAAAGCGTAAGTCCCGCGCCAAAAAGCGCTATAAACGAAGGGTAGAGATGCAGCTGGTCATGCAGGAAAAATAATGTAAATGTCACGCCAAGGGCTACCAGACATTTGACCATACCTTTTGGGTCCTTTATGGCCTTTCGCGCGTCTATATTTAATACTGCCTGAAAATTCCTTGGTTTGTCAGAAAGCTTCTTCCTGTATAAAAATTTAAGTATAAAGAGCGAGAAAAATATTGTGACTACGACTACAGGGAAAAGATTCTTCAAGAAATCATTAAAACTCAGATTTGCGGCTGACCCGATAAAGATGTTAGGTGGATCACCTACCAATGTCGCAGTCCCCCCTACGATCGAAAGCAATATCTCTGCCATTAAAATAGGCAGGACATTTATGCCAAGTATGTCACAGACCAGGATAGAGATAGGCACGATTATCACGATGGTGGTAACATTATCTACCAGCATGGAGAGGAATGCAGTCGATACACCCAAAAGTACCATGAGGAACCATGGTTTTCCCTTTGAAAGCTTTGCAAGGCTTATGGCAATATATGTAAAAAAACCAGTGCGCTTTAGCACCGATGCTATTATCATCATGCCCAATAAGAGCCCCAGCGTATTAAAATCTATTGCCTGAAGCGCCTTTTGCTGCGAATAAAAACCAAGCATTGTGCCCAGAACGATCATTAAAAGCGCGCCGCTGGAGACAGCTATGACCTTGTCTATCTTTTCAGTCACAATAAAATAAAGCGCGGCCAAGAGTATCGTGGAAGCAATGATCGCATTAATCATGTCTTAAGTCCCTCTCTCTCGAAAAATGCCCCGCAGATATCCCCTCTCGTAATAATACCTTTGAGGATGCTATCCTTTGCCACTAAGATCCTTCTGACACCATACTTCTTCATCATGGCCACTACCTTTAGAAGAGACGCGTCTTCCTCCACTGTCCTTGCGCCCTTCTGCATAATATCCTCTGCTATAAAAAGCTCAAAGGTCGGTAGGGATTCGAATTCCTCATCCAGGGCTCCAAAATCGTCTATAAAGACTATATTATCACCTAAGAGGTCAAAATAATCAGGCAAGAGCACAGACAACATCTCTGCCTTTGTGATCATACCAAGGATCTTTTTGTCTCCATCAACCACAGGCACACCGCCATAGCGGGCCTTCTTGAATATGTCATAGACAACCCTGATGCCTGCGGACGGAGAAACCGTTACAACATCTTTAGACATAACATCTCTGGCTTTCATCTTGCCTCCATATATATCCTAATTTAAGACTATATTTTATTATATCAGGCAGGATATGTCAAAGCAATACTGGTGGACCAAATCTTGCGTCATTGCAATACTACAATACACTAGGTCTAACCTATGTCAAGATGGGAAGTTAACATAAGTCGGGAATTGACGAAATAAGGTCGATTGCGCGCTGGCTGGAACCAGAGTTCTTGTCTACAGTCTCTCTTGCATTGGCGCCCAGTCTTTTTCTTTCTTTTGGATCATCCAGCAGAAGTCTTAATGCAGAATACAGCTCATCCTTGTCATCTACCTGAATAGCAGCTCTATTCTCAAGAAAGGATCCGGCAACGTCCTGGAAATTAAAGGTAAATTTGCCAAATATCACTGGCCTGGCAAGACTGGCAGGTTCGATAGGATTCTGGCCGCCTTTTTTTACAAGGCTCCCGCCTACGAATACTATATCTGCGGCAGAGTATACGGTTCTTAGATTACCAATTGTATCGAGAATATATACGTATTCCGTATTCCGTATTCCGTATTCCGTATTAATCTTAGAAAATCTTGCAAATCTAAAACCATGCTTAGCTATAAGCTGTTCGATTTCCTGGATGCGTTCGATGTGGCGGGGCGCAATTAGGAGTTTTAGACTGGGGTAATCTTTTTTCAATTTTGAAAAACATTCGATAATCTGCTCGTCTTCTCCCTTATGCGTTGAGCCGGCTACCAACAAAATATCTTCTTCTTTAAGCTTAAGCTGTTCCCTGATCTCGCGCCTCTTACTGGTAAAGCCTAAAAGCGAAAGATCAAACTTTAGATTTCCGGTGACAAAGGTCTTGTGCTTTGGCGCGCCTAAAGACAATATCCTGGCTGCATCCTGTTCTGACTGCATCAAGATAAGAGAAAATCTTTTAAGGAGGCCTGAGACGATCAGTCTGATCTTGCTGTATCCGAGGTAGGATCTATTGGAGATCCGTCCGTTGATTAAAATAATCCTTGAACCAGCCCTGTCTAAAGATGAAATAAGATTTGGCCACAGCTCTGTCTCCAGGCACAAAAATAATTCAGGCCTCAAAATACGGACTACCCTGTCGACTATAAAACTCAGGTCAAACGGCAGATAAAAAACATCTTCTTCGCCTGTTGCTATTGTCCTTGCAACCTTATTGCCTGTATGAGTGACGCTTGAAAATACAATAGTATGTGACGGGAACTTATTTCTTAAAAGAGGCGCGAGGATACTCGCTGCCTTCATCTCGCCTACACTAACAGCATGTATCCATATAACCCTGCCTTTTAAAGATATGGCTTTTAGCTTGTCGGAGAGGATGCCAAACCTGTTGGCCATGCCATATCTATAACGCTTTGTGATGATAAGATATGGAAGGTATGCTATGCCGAAAATAAGAAATGCTAAATTGTATAATATTCTCATCTATTCATAATAAGTCGCGCACGAGGTATCAGATTCCCATACAGACACAGACTTTACAGCCACGTCCTTTTTTCCAGAGAATGCCTTTAGGCCTTCATAGATAAATCTTGCTATATTTTCCGCTGATGGATTTTCTTTCTTAAAGACATCCAGCTCATTGAGATGTTTATGATCCAGCTCATCCAGAATATCCTCTAGTCCGGACTTCAATATCTTAAAATCTATTGCCATCCCAATATTATCCAGGGTCTTGCCCTCAAATCTCGCCTCTATCTTCCAGTTGTGTCCATGGAGTCCTTCACACTTGCCCTGATAACCCCTGAGATTATGCGCTCCGCAGAAGTCAGACTTTATTAATATTTCATACATGGTTTGCTCTCCTGGCGCTTTTGATCGATTTACCTAAAAATCTCTCGCCCACCTTTACAAACTGCTCCACTGCATCTGTTACGAAAAATATATGCGCAAGGGTTTTTGTCCTTGCCAGTTTGCCTTGTCTTTCTAAGATAGCTCTGACTTCGACCGCCACTGAACTCGCAGAATCCACTATCCTTACATTTTTTCCAACTACCTTTGAGATCACGCCTCTCAGAAGCGGATAATGCGTGCACCCAAGGACAAGCGTGTCTATCTTCATTTTTCTAAGCGGGTCTAAATATTTCTTTACGATATCCGCGGTTATCCTGCCATTCAGCCATCCTTCTTCAGCAAGAGACACAAACAAAGGACACGCCTTTGAAACTATTTTTATATTTTTTGATATAAATCTTATCTCCCTGTCGTAGGCCTTGCTCTTCACTGTTGTCGGAGTTCCAATAACACCTATCCTGTTATTTCTGGTTATGCTTGCGGCCTTTTTAGCCCCAGGTTTAATAACGCCTATGATCGGGATTTTGAATCTTTTTTTCAATGCAGGTAATGCAATGCTAGAGGCACTATTACACGCCACGATTATAAGCTTAACCTTAAATCGCGACAGGAATTCAGCGTTTTCTATAGAAAACCGCTTTATGGTCTCGTTGGACTTTGTGCCATATGGGACCCTGGCAGTATCGCCCAAATACACGATCCGCTCATTCGGCAGGGCCTTCATAATCTCCCTGACCACTGTTAGCCCACCTACTCCAGAATCAAATATGCCAATGGGTCTATTGTTCATTGTTATACTTCACAATAGGCTCTTATAAACATCCAGCGTGTTTCTTGTCACTATCTCTTTAGTAAAATTCTGCTCTACCATTTGTCTGCCTGTATATCCAAGACGGTTGTGCAATTCTTTATCGCTGATAAGCTGTATCACCCTTGAGGCAAGCGCTTCAAAGTCTTTTATAGGCACCACAAATCCATTGATCCCGTCTTTTATGATCTCCGGCATGCCGCCTGTCTCAGTCACCACCATTGGTTTTGCTGAGGAAAGCGCCTCGAGCATGGTAAGCCCGAATGGTTCGGATGCAGTTGAAGGATAGACGCAGACATCTGATGCAGCGTAAAGCTTTGGCATATCCTTAAGATCAAAAGAATCTATCAGCACGTTCTTTCTCATCTTAAAAAAATCAACCAGGCTTACCATGTAGGCAATATCTTTCTGCTGTGACTGGGCCCAGTCTATGATATTCTTTGTCCCGGCGAGAATCAGTATAATATTCGGGATCCTTTCCTTTATTCTTCTGAGCGCTTTTATGCTGACATCGCACCCCTTGGCAAGCCCCATCCTGGCAGGATGAAATATTATCTTTTTATTTTTTAACTGCGGGTATTGTTTAAATATGCTTTTATATTTAATTTTAGGACTATACAACTCTTCGTCTATGCCATGATGAACAGTTGTAATTTTTTTGTGCGACACACCTATGCCGATCAATTCCCTTTTAATAAAATGGCTCACTGCAATAATATGATCCCATCTTATATTTCTCGTAAGGTCTAAAAATAGATTATCATCCCAGACATTATGGGCAGTCAGTATAAGTGGAACGCCGAATTCCCTGGAGAGCCTGGCTAATACCCTTGTGTGGGACTTACTAAAATAATGCATGTTATGGCAATGTATTATATCCGGCCTGGTACGCTTTAAAAAGCCAGTGAATACCTCCTCGATCTCGAACAATATCCCATTAAGCCCTCTTTTGGCAAGCCAGTTCAGGTCCATTATAGGCGTCCTGTAAATTCCCACGCCTTTATACCTGTCAACCACCTTAGCGCCTTCTACTGCGCCAGTCAGAAGATCCACCTTATGCCCCATCCTAACCATCTCTGGCAATAAAATCGTAAGGTGCGTCTCTACGCCTCCTATCATAGGAGGAAAACCCCAGTGAAGCTGCGCTATCTTTAAAGATCTATTTTTCTTTGCCACGGCTATTCACCTCTTTCTCTGATAAAAGCATGCGCTTTGTTCGCCTCTATTTTCTTAAGAGTATTGAAAATTTTTATTTTTAAAGCATCTTTTCTCCTTGAATAAAATTGTATCCTGAGCTTCGTATGATTAATGGCTATCTTTAGATTTTGCCCCTGCCATTTGAGGCAAAAAATAAGTTCCTTCCAGTCATCAGGCAGTCTGGGATTAATGGAAAGTGTCTCATTGAATATCTTTATGCCCGCGAAACCATGGATCACTGCCTGCCACGTTACGCCCAATGAAGCTGCATGCATCCCGTCATTTGTATTACCATATAAAAGTGTCAGATCCATATTTGCAGCAATATCAAAATACCTGTAAGCCATCCTTACATCACCTATTTCAACAGCAAGGGCTGCATGTACGGCCGCGCTTAAGCTGGACTTATGGACTGTTTTCTTGAGATAATAATAAAAATTCTTTTTCTTTGTCTTTAGATCGAAGTTATCCGAAAGTAAGTATAAAAGCATTACGACATCTGCCTGTTTCACGAGCTGGGTCTTGCCGATATCCTTTAACTTTATATTTTTAGGGATG
>Ga0222657_1000880_pt1 | contig 12429 bp, 10 predicted proteins | sample AntAcemetagen474_FD_179858 | JGI IMG/M metagenome (GOLD analysis project Ga0222657, IMG submission 179858) | Saline water microbial communities from Ace Lake, Antarctica - #474 | ecosystem: Environmental > Aquatic > Non-marine Saline and Alkaline > Saline | place: Antarctica: Ace Lake... | reverse complement strand
TGATATTCAAACCAATCAACAGGGAGATGCAACAATTTCTTTTGAGAAGGAAATCAAAGATATTACTGATATTAATTCTTTTAACATTGAAATTGGTATTAGTCTTACAAGTGCAGTAAGCGCTGAAATTGGTGGTGGTGTTGGATTTGAAGAAGGAAAAACTAAAATCAAAGAATATGGAAAGTGGGTGTGGGGTAATCATCTTGTATTGGAAGAATATGGAGATTATATACCAAATATTCCTGAAGATTATCAAACCGTATTGCAAGACATAGTCGATTCAGTACCCTTATGGATAAGAATTCTACTAGGATTAATAGATGTATTCATTCCAGGAAAAGATGGTGCAACTTTTTATGTGGGAGATACCGGATCCTATATGTTTTTTCCAGATGGCGCGATACCATCGTCAATTGATTCTATTGCCTGTGTCTCGTGGAGCTGGTACGGCAATTCGCCTTCAAAAAATATCAGTGATGTTGCACAAGAGAAAAAAGAAATATATAGAAAGAATAGAGCACGAGCTGAAAAGGGTTATGGAATGAGATATGGAGTTGGTGGCTTCTATCAGTTCGAACCTTTGAATACTACTTTATTAGAGACTTGTCAATTTACAATTGTATATCCTGACAGCGATGTTGTTGAAATAGATGAATATACACTTGGAATGTATAAAGAGGATAAGGAAAATCATACCTGGATATTTATGGGAGGAGTATTAGATACTTTAAATAATACGGTAACTGCACCTGTAATAGAATTAGCATTATATACCCTTGCTCCAAGATTGCCGTTAGGAGAGTTTGGATTAAATGCAATTCCTGATAGTATTTTAGCCGATAGTGCTTCAACTTCCATAATAACAAGCGATATAATTTATTATAACAATGAAAATCAAGTAGCTGATGGAGAATTGTTTACAGTTAATACTGAATCTGGTTATATTATTACTGCCGATCAAGATGCCACAATTGAAGGTGTTCAAGTATCGGCAAATAGTGGGTTTATTACATTTGAAGTTATGTCTGGATACATTTCAAGCATAGCTAAAGTGAGTGCATTTAGTGTGAATGGTTCAGCGGAAGCCAGTACTTATATTACATTTTACGATACATCAGCACCTAGTAATCCTATCGGTTTATCTGGTGAAACAGGTGATCGTCTTATTGATTTGAATTGGTTGCCGAATCCAGAAATGGATATAGCTGGTTACAAGATTTATTTTGATTCTGATGAATCAGGACCTCCATATGATGGAATTGCAACAGTGTATGGACTTCCATCTCCAATAATAATTGGACCGGATACTTCATACGCCGTTACAGGATTATATAACGACACAACATATTATTTCGTAATTACTGCGTTTGATATAAGCGGCAACGAAAGCGGATATTCAGATGAGATCGAGATTAATACATTAGATATTGATGAAGAATATAATCCTTTACTGAAAGAGCCAATTAATTATCCCAATCCTTTTATTAATAATACTGAAATATCATTCAATATTATTAAGGGAGGAAATGTTAAGATTGAAATATTTAACATTAAAGGGCAACTTGTAAGAATTTTGTTAGATGAGAGAAAATCATCTGGCAATCATTCAGTTGTATTTGATGGCTCTGATCTATCACCGGGCATATATTTTTATAGAATACATGCTGATGAGAAATATGAAATAAAGAAAATGCTTTTGATAAGATAATGTAGCAGATTAACCAAATAATATAGATCCCCTCAGAAATTGAGGGGATTTTTTTTAGATTAGTTTTGCTTCTTTGAAGATGGTTTCGATAAGTTCAACAGCTTCATCATCGATTTGCATTTGCGATATTATGGAGATGGATTGGGAAAAGATTATTATAATAATAATTGACGGCAATATTGAATTGTCAAATTTACAAAGCATCTTTATTAGACAGAGAAAAGAATTTCTTACAATGATAAACTTCATAAATATATTAAAGAAGCCGCATGTTTTGTTACTATTTTAATGCTAAATATTTAAGCTTGGCTTTGAACATGCATTATGGCTGGTTGTAGCGCAAACAATATAATGTATGGATCATACTTTTCTGCTTAAGATCCTTCTGAGTTTTTTACTCGGAGGGGTCTGGATTACGTTCTCGACGATCATTGCAGAAAGGTTTGGTTCCAAGCTTGGCGGAGTTCTTGCTGGACTTCCCAGCACCGTCATAATCTCTCTTTTCTTCATCGGCTGGACACAATCTCCGACAATTGCATCCAAAGCAACAACTGTTGTACCAATTATCATGGGGATCGATGCGCTTTTTGTGGTAGTGTATGCCCTGCTAATTAATAGAAACTTTCTTATAGCGCTTGGAGGAGCACTTTTATTCTGGGCAGTTTCATCCTTTATTCTTGTATTGTTAAGGTTTGACAGCTTTTTAATTTCACTGATAGGTTTTGCTGTATTTGTAGCGCTTTCTTTTTATATTCTTGAAAAGCGTAAAACTTTCCCTTCGGAGTCCCCAAAATATACAAAATACACTGCGCCAATGCTTATAATAAGAGGAATATTAAGCGGCTCGATCATAGCATTTGCAGTACTTATTGCAAAGATTGCTGGTCCTCTTATCGGTGGTATGTTCTCGGTATTTCCTGCGGTTATGATCTCAACAATGATCATTACACATTTTGCACATGGGACAAAATTTTCAATCGCAGTGCTCAAAATAATCATGGTAAGCGGTCCGGTAAATGTAGTAGCTTATGCGATAGCGGTGCGCTATCTTTATGGAAGTTTAGGTTTGATCTGGGGAACGCTGATCTCATTTATAATTTCTGTGATAAGTTCGTTTTTGGTGTATCAGTTTGTAAAAAAGAAAATGATATAACGTCAAGAGAATCAGGCAAAGAATTTGAATTAATCAGATATTTTTTTTTGGTAATACCCCAGTACTTCACCTATCGTATATAACGAACCGCTCACGCAGATGAGATCATCTCTGTCTACAATTTTCTTTGCATGCTTGAATGCTGAAATGCTGTTCGGGAATTTATAATATAGGGTGCCGGTTTTCTTCACTTCTCGCTCGAGCGTTTCGATCGCAGCAGCCCTATGAGATTGCGATTTACTGATAACAATAATATCTGCGATCTCAGAGATCGAACGCACCATCTTTTTGATTTCCTTATCATAAAGTATGCCAAGCACAATGATGAGTTTCTTATATGTATAGATCGATTTGATGTTCCGAACGAGCTGTCTCATCCCCGAAGGATTGTGTGCACCGTCGAGAATTATTGTGGGGTTGTTTCCGATTTTTTGAAGCCGTCCATCCCAAACAATAGTGTGCAGTGCGCTCCTCGTTTTATTTTCATCGAGTTTAAACCCAAAAATTTTCCCGAGAACAGCACACACGAGAACTGCCAGCGCAGTATTTCCAACCTGATGTGCACCCGCGAGATTGCAATGAACATGCTTTATATAAAAATCATAAGAAGGAATTGAGATACCATAATACACTCCGTCCTCATCGTAACTTTCATTTGTAACGGTAACCATTTTATCATATTCAATAACAGGGCATGAGAGTTCTTTTGCTCGTTGCAGAATTGCTTTTCGTGCTGCAGGACGTGTCATGCCAAGCACAAGGGGTATTCCGCTTTTTAGAATTCCAGCTTTTTCGAGAGCGATCTTAGGAAGAGTTTTACCAAGAGATTTTGTATGATCATATTCGATATTTGTGATCACGGTTATGACGGAGTTGAGGAGCACACTTGCATCGAGTCGTCCCCCGAGCCCGACTTCCATAATAGAGTAATCTAATCTTTTTTCGTAAAAGAGTTCGAAAGCAATGGCTGTAGAAATCTCAAAGTAAGTGGTATCATATTTTTCGTGAATATCTTTTCTTTTGAGATACAATGCAAGCAAATCTCCCGGCAGGACTTCTTTCTTATTAATGCGGAAACGTTCCCTATAGTCAACAAGGTGAGGAGATGTATTCAGTCCGACCGAAAATCCGTGTGCATGCAAAATCGACTCTATCGCTGCACAGGTCGAACCCTTGCCGTTTGTACCTGCAACGTGGATTCCCTGAATTTTCTTTTCAGGATTGCCGATCACATCGAGAAACTGTTTAATTCTCGTGAGCTCTATTTTTCTGTTTGTTGCAGTTTTTGCAAATATTTCTTTTAGAAAATCTTTATAGTTCATATTATTTTAAATAGACCATTTTATGAAAGGCAGTTTCTACTCCATCTGTAATGATCTTGTAAAGATAAATACCTCCGGAGACAGTATTTCCAGTTTCATCCTTACCATCCCACACAACCCCTCTTGTTCCTAAACCCCTATTTGGGAACGATATGAATGTTTTTACTTTCTGCCCCATTATGTTATAGATTTCTATTCGAGATAATTCGTGTAAATTCATGTTTACGTTACATGAGATTGTGGTCGAGGTTGAGAATGGGTTAGGGTAGTTGGATACAGTAAGGTTGTTATTATTGGGAGTATCCACACCTACGCCCGGATAGTAGAATCCTGCATCTTGAGGATTAACTCCGACCGTAAGGGTGTGAAGCAGCTCTTCGGTATTGGAATAAATATAAACTTTCCCATTGTTGATCCAGTCCATAGAGTCGCCCAGATATAAAGTTCCACTTTCATCAATTTGTATGAAGCTTCCCCCGCTTGCCCAGAGGTTTGCGGAGGAGTGAATAATGGTGAGAGAAAGTGCATTGTACGCCATATATCCCAGCCCGAAACCATCTGCGAGGTAGGCAGTTCCGTTCGAATGAATGGCAATCTTTGTTGGTGAGCCACCGATCTCCAAAGTGTTTAGGACTTCATAAGTTGAAGTATTTATAATATAGATCGCTCCCCACACTGCCGGACTGCCGTAGCCGTAATTTCCGGTGCACACCACATGCAATCTTCCAATTGCATCAACCGCACCGAACTGGGGATTGTTCCCAACTGGTATCTGGTCGATGATTGAATCATTATTCACATCTATAACAGTTATACTTCCGGCGCTTGATCCATATGAGGAATTCATCACGAATAATTTGTCATTATACATAACCATTCCTTCTGGAGTAGAACCAACTGGGATAGAATTTATGACAGAGTTTCCGATCAGATCGATCACGTACACTGTATTAGTAAATAGTCCACTCACATACGCTTTATTACCGTCAGGATGAATTGCCATCCAATAAGGATTCGAGCCATTTGGACATTGAATATGGGCAAGAGTAGTTTCGTTCTCAAGATCGATGACATGAATGTTATGAACTCCGGAGTTTACTACGTATGCCATGCTGTTCTGAATGACAATTTGATTGGCATATTGCCCGAGTTGCAGTATATGATTTTCAAGAACTTCGGTTTCTGTGTCATAATGGGACAGTGTCTCATCGTTGCTGTTCACAATATATACATCATAACCAAAAAGAGACGAACAAAAAATGAGAGCGAGAAAAATGGGCAGTAATTTTTTCATTGATTCCTTTCTAAAGAAATTGTACAGAACATGAAACTTCATAATTCCTTCCTGGTGACGGGATATTTCTTGAAGTTTCGTATTCAACATTAAAGATATTATTTATTCTAATAGCAATTGTAGTTTTGAGTTTTTTGCAGATCTGTGGAGTATAATGTGTGCCTGCATCGCAGGTTGTGTACCCATCAACAACTACAGTATTGCTGAAATTATCATACTGTTTTCCAACATTGAGAACTGAAGCGAAAAAAGAGAGAGTCAAAAAAGAGTATGTAATTTTTCCCTGCATTTTATGCAGCGGCTTATTTGTAAGATATTTATTATAATGATCTGCATTAGAAGTTTTGTTGATCGGATAATTTCTTGAGCCATTCACTTCGACCTCAAAGTTATCGGAGACCATCCATTTGATTGAGCCGGAAAATCCATAGAGTTCTGCATCAGCAAGATTGTCCGGTCTCCATACTCCAAGCGCAGTTCTATACCAGTATATGAGATTTTCAATCCGGTTGAAGTATGACTCGCTTGAGAGAGTGAATGAGCCGAATTTTACTTTTGCGTTGCCGCTTACTCCATAAGAGCGTTCGGGTTCGAGATCAGGATTCCCTTGCACTTGAGAGTCCCCTTTCCAGAAAAGAGAACTGAATTCCGGCATCGCATAAGAGTTTCCTCCAGATATGCTCATTTGAAAATTTTCGGAATTTGCTGGATATTCAATCGTAAAATGAGAGGACAGATACATATCATCCTCAACAAAGTAGTCCGCGCGTAGTGAGGGAATAAAAGAAAATTTCTGTAATCCTATTAAAAAGGGGATCGAAGTTTCGTTTGATAAATAGAGAAATGTTCTGTTCTTTTGCGAGATCGAACTTTCAGGATGAAGGTGATCATCAAATTGATAGGTCTCATAACGCACACCAAGATGTGAGATCGAAGACATAACTGAACCTGTTGAATTTAATTTTGCCCGAGCTTCAAAAGTAGAGGTTTTATTTGTTGAGTTTCCGATATAAAAAGGATTTCCTGTAGTATTTTCGTAATGGCTTTTATTGAATTGGTAAAATAATGAACTCATAAAAAGATTTTTACCAAATGGAACGTGCAGTTCACTATTGATATAAAATCTATCAGCTTTTCCTCGCGCATTCTCGAACCAGATATAGTCATTGGACTGCCCCGGAGTACCCCTTTCGGCTTTGTAATAAAGGAGCGATAATTTTGAGTATGCATCGTCTTTGAGAGCAATCCGTGATTGAAGCGATACAGAGCCCTCTTTTATGTCATTATTCATACGACTGATCATTTTTTCATCGTATTTATTATAGTAACTGAAATTGTTTTGCGCCGTACGACCGTAAAGATTGCACAATACAGAAGATCCTCCAAGAGGAAGATTATTTTGATAGTTGAAAGAGCAGTTTTGCCAGCTTCCCGTATGTAAAATAATTTCATGTTTGTGAAGATGAGAGCGAGATTTTTTCAGCACGATATTTATTATTCCTCCAATCGCAGAATTTCCTGAAGTGCTTCCTGCATTATGAGAGATAATCTCCACATGGTCTATCATATCAACGGGAATTGCGGAAACCGGATTTCCCATAGAATTGCCAGTTTTCATTCCATCTATAAGATACACACAGTGACGCGCTTCGTAAGCGTGAAGCTGAAGCTGCTTTTCGCCGGTTGCACTTTCTTTTATGAGCAAGCCGGGCAGCGATGAAACCATTTCCTGCGTGCTCTTTTGTCCGAGATCTTCAGGGACGAGTATCTCAACATCTGCGGATGATAATTTGAGGGCAGTTCCCTTATCTGTACTTACACTTAATCCCTTGATCCTGATCGGGTCAATTGAGAGATAAATGAGATTATTTTTTTGGTAATTAGCAGTAAATTTTTTCTCTTCATATCCCTGTGACGAAATGAGGATTTTACATGGAAATTCGCTGACCGGCAACGTGAAGCAGCCATTATCATCAGACATTGTGATATGATCAGCATTTTCTGTTTTTATGAGCGCATAGCGGATCGGTTCTTCTGTTTTTGCACATAAGATCCTTCCTTCAATTTCTGCATTTAGCAGAATTGGGGAGATGAGGATCATGAGAAGGATACATCCTACCTTAGTCATCCAATTCTCCATTCTCAGTATAATTATAAAGAATATTCGGCTTACCCGTGAAAGGATTTTTGATAACTTCGATCGGAACCTGAAAGACTTTTCTCAACGCTTTTTTCTTAAGCACTTCATCAGTTTTACCAAAAGCAATAATTCGACTATTATCCAATATGAGAATTTTATTGCAAAACTCAGCAGCGAGATTGATATTATGAGAGACAGCAAAAATAGTTTTGTTCTGTTTTAGATTTTGTTGTTGTAGAAGTGAAAAAATTCTTATCTGGTGATGAATATCAAGGTGAGAGGCCGGTTCGTCAAAGAGCAGAATATCCGTATCCTGGTTTAAAGCCCTGGCGATCATAATGAGTTGAAATTCTCCACCGCTCAGTTCGGCGAGATACCTGTTTGAAAGATGACCAATATTGAGGTCTTTTAATATTTGTTCGGTTTTGACAATTTGCCCACTTGTATAATTCTGCCAAAAACCGAGATAGGGATATTTACCCATCAGTACGACATCCCGGACAGTAAAATCAAACTCGAAATGAGGTTGCTGAACCACAACAGAAACCTGGCGCGCTCGTTCAAGAGAGGAGTAATCAGAAAGCTGGATATTATTTAAATAAACATCTCCTTGATAATCTTTAATATAACCGCACAGGCATTTAAGAAGTGTTGACTTACCAGCGCCGTTCGGACCGATCACACCAACAAAATCATTCCTGTCTACAGTGAATGAAACATCATCCAGAACGAGCTTGTCTGAGTAAGAATAATATAAATTTTCAACTTTTATCATTTTTTTGTTGACGTTAATATACTTGTTTTGTATGTTTTAGTAAAACATGATCATGGAGGTCATAATGAAAATGTCTATAGATACAGATTACTGCCTGCGAGCTTTGCAGGAACTTGCTTACCAGGATAGGGAAAAGCCCTACTCTATTGTTAAGATAGCAACCAAGAGGAAAATCCCTCATAAATATCTTGAGAAACTTTTCAGAAGATTGAGAATAGGCGGGATCGTTAAATCCGTAAAGGGACGCAAGGGTGGTTATATGCTTACTCGCGACCCCAATAAGATAACTACCAAAGATATTGTAAAAGCGGTTGATGGCAGAACTAATATTCATAGCTGTGAGGAGCGTAAAGCCGAAAAGCTTTGCGAATTTCTCGATGAATGCTCGTTTGAGGATTTCTGGACTGATTTTAATACTCATATTAATGACTTTCTTGAATCTTATACATTAGCTGACTTTCTTGAAAAGGAAAAATAACGGAGTGTTCGATGAGCGGTAAGGAAGTATATCTCGACAGCTGTAAGACATCTCGGCTTGCCCCAGAAGTTCTTAACGCAATGATGCCTTATTTAACAGGTAAATACTGGTATCCCGGCTCATTTACCAGCATTGGAACCGAGGTCGCAGAAGTGATCGAGAAAGCGCAGGAAACTGTTGCCAATTCGCTAAACGCTAAACCCGAAGAGATAACTTTTACTTCCGGGGGAACAGATGCGAATAACATTGCGATACAAGGAATCCTACAGGCAAACAAAGAGAAGGGCAGACATTTTATCTGCACAACTATCTCACACCCATCGGTTCTGGCGGTCTTTCAGGGATTGGAGAAGCAGGGATTCGAAGGGACTTATATCTCCGCAAATAAGGATGGATACATTAATCTGGAAGAGCTCAAAGCAGCGATCAGACCAGACACAATTCTTGCTGCGTTCACGCATGTAAATCATATTCTTGGTACGATCCAGGACTCAAAAACGATCCGAAATATTCTTGATCAGGCAGACCATAAAATATACTTGTTTATGGACTCTTGTGAAGCATATACAAAAATCCCGATCGACGTTGACGAACTGGGAATTGATTCCCTTTCAATTTCTGCACATAAATTTAACGGACCAAAAGGTATGGGCATTCTATATGTTAAGAAAAGAACGGAAATCATCCCGACACAGTTTGGAATAGTAAGATTGTATAAATTGAAACCCGGAGCAATCAACGTACCGGGAATTGTGGGCACCGCAAAAGCTGTTGAGATGGCATTTTCTGATTTTGATAAACAGTTCGAGAGATATAGAAAACTTCAGGTATTGCTTTATGACGAGATTATAAAACGAATTCCAGATACGGTTCTGAATGGACCGCCAATTGGTGAAAGAAGCCCTACTCATCTTAACGTGACATTCCGCTTTATAGAAGGTGAAGCAATAATGATGATGCTAGATTTTGACAATATCCATGTTGAAACCGGATCTGCATGCTCATCTCAGAACCTCCAACCCAACTACATTCTTATGAATACAGGAAGAACCCACGAGGAATCACACGGCTCTGTACGTTTTACGATGGATAGATTTGTCACAAAAGAGGATATTATTAAAACGGTCGATGCGCTGGAGAAAACAGCGAAAGAACTTCGCCGAAGAAGTCCGCTTGGTAAGAAGGAGCAATAATGGTTATCAAATATTCAGAATTGGTGATCAAGCATTTTAAGAATCCGCATAATGTTGGAACTATTGAAAACCCGGATGCATCGGCAACTGAGGGAAGTCCTGCATGCGGAGATCAGCTTACTGTGTATCTCAAAGTAAATCCCGAAACACAACTTATCGAGGATATAAAGTTTCAGTCCTATGGATGTGCGTCCAATATTGCCACTGCTTCGATAATTACCGATCTTGCACTTGGCAAGACGCTGGAACAGGCAAAAGGGATCACGTGGAAACAAGCGGCTGATGAACTTGGTGGTCTGCCACCTATAAAAATGCATTGCTCCGTACTTGCCGTGGATGCACTGAGATCTGCGATCAAAAATTGGGAACATAAGCATCTCGGCAAAGAAATTGATGATAGTCTCAACAAAAAGAACATTGTAAAAGAACTTCAGAAAGTGATATACGGTAAGATTGGTGTCGATATCGTAAGCTTGAAATTGCTTAAATATATCGGAGTTGACGAGAAAAATAATGTGCTGCTTGAGATTGCCGTCAAAAAAGATGATCCGTTTCTTGATGATGTAAAACACGAGATCAATGAACGCTTGGAAAATTTTCCGGATATAGCATCAGTTAAGATTTCGCTGGTTTAGCGAAACCTTGTGCTCATCTACACTCTATGATTTTATAAAGAACAATTTATTTTCTTTTTAATAAATAAACAAAGAATGGTGCACCAAATAGTGCGGTCACTACGCCAACAGGAATTTCAATAACCATTACAGAACGAGCAATAGTATCGCATATTACGAGAAAGCTTGCTCCCAGAAGCGCTGAAAGCGGAAGCATATAGCGGTTATCAGATCCGATGAGAAGTCGTGCTATATGGGGAATAATAAGTCCTACAAATCCGATAATTCCAACAAAAGATACAATTATCCCAACAAGAAATGAAGTCAGAATGAAAAGAAATTTTTGCGTTTTGTAAACATTCACTCCGAGGCTTTCTGCAGAATACTCTCCTGTGGAGAGGATGTTCAATTTTACCGAGAAAAAGCAAAGGACTATCACACCGACAATCGAGAAGCCAGCGATCATCCAAAGTAAAAAAGAGGTGGATTGAGAAAAAATAAATCCAAGATTACCCATAAGAATAGAAAATATTTGAGCAAGGTCCTTGTGAAAAATACTCATTAGGAAAGCAATGATAGCTGAGAAGAACATGTTCACCACGACACCTGCAAGTATGAGTCTGGTTTTATCGATATAACGATTTTTTTGTGCGATTTTCCAAACGAGAATCATTGTAATAAGCGCACCGAGGAATCCGAAAAGCGGCATCAAATATATCTTCTTAAGAAGAAGTCCGATAATGCTTCCTAATGCTGCACCGGAAGAAATGCCTAAAAGATAAGGTTCCGCAAGTGGATTATGCAGCATGCCCTGAAGTACACCACCGCTTGTTGCAAGCACGAGACCGGCAGCGATTCCAAGTATGATGCGCGGGATTCGAATGTTAAATAGGATATTTTTGCCTGTTTCCGAAAGCGAAAAAAGATTGATGGAGCTCCCACCAACCTGCAAGGATATAAATATTGCGATCAGTAATGCAATAAAACCGAAGAGGAGATATAATTTCTTATTCATTATATTGAACATGAAGTTGTGATAATGCCCGTATTCCCTGAACGATTCTCGGACCAGCCCTCAGAATAATATCCGGATCAATATCTTCGGTAGTGAATACCTTATCGTTTTTAATTGCCGAGATCGTACTCCAGCCCAATCGCTCTTTGATATCGCTCTTGTTAACACCCGGATAGGTGATCAGGATTATGTCAGGATTGAGCTCAACAACTTTTTCCGATGAAACAGCACAGTATTCACGAGGCAGGTCAGGAAATATATTCTTCAATCCTGCTTTGATGATGACATCTCCCACAAAAGAATTAGAAGATGCGGTCATAAGCGGTCTGTCGTAGATCTCGATGTAAATAGTTGGGCTTTTTCCCGACTTTTGAGTAGAGACGATAGCGTGTTTCAAGTATTGTATAAGCGAATCTGCTTCCACTTCTCTTTGAAGTAACTCTCCTAAAGAAAAAATTGTATCATAAAACGCATTAATAGATGAAGGATAGAATTGGTGAATCGGGATATTGAGATTTTGCAATTTCTGCTTGATCATTTCCTGCTCCATACCTGTAAGAAAGACTGCATCTGGTTCGAGAGAAATTAATTTTTCTAAATTTGGTGCACTGAAACTACCGGTAATATCTTTTTGTTGTAGGGTTTTCGGGTAGTCACATTCCTGAGTAATGCCGACAATATTATCTTCAGCTTTGAGCGAACAAATAATCTCAGCAAGCTCCGGCGAGAGCACTACA